>Ga0247806_10000068_pt1 | contig 64187 bp, 40 predicted proteins | sample UWRJL059202B1_FD_179935 | JGI IMG/M metagenome (GOLD analysis project Ga0247806, IMG submission 179935) | Plant litter microbial communities from Arlington Agricultural Research Station in Wisconsin, United States - UWRJ-L059-202B-1 | ecosystem: Environmental > Terrestrial > Plant litter >... | reverse complement strand
AAATTCCAGCTCAAACTTAAAATCATAATAACGCGGAATGAATATTTTCCGGTAAAAAGCAGCCGGGTCAGATTGGAACAGATCTAATGGTTTGCCAATGCCTGTGATGTAGGCATTGTTTTCCATCAACTCATCGAAACCGGAATTCAGGTCCACATCTGCAGTTAATTCTGCGTAGCTTTCAGCCGCACCTTCCAGGAATCCTTCTTCGTCCCAGCGGAAAATCTTTTCCCGGGCCGAGAACAAGTACAATATTTCCGGTTCGAAACTGCAGATATCGAGCACCTGGTTATGTATCGCATAGTACTTCGCGCTGGATTCCTTCAGCGAATGGGCTGCCAGGATCGTTCGCAAGTGACCGTAATGTATCCTGTTTTCGCTCGTCAGGTTATTAATGTTTGTGAAACCGATGTAATGTTCTATATCGAACTTTACATTGTCATAAGGACGCACCGGGAAGGAATTTCCACCGGAAATCGTATGGCCGGTCCCTCCTGCATATCTGCCTGCATAATTCAATAATGTCGGGATCTCAAAACGCCAGTATTCCAGCTGATAGCTCTCATGTATCAGCATGCAGGCCGTATTTCTCGCAGAATCTGCCAGGCTGTCCCTGTACACATCCCTGAAAGCTTCCCCGTTTGGATTGCCAACCGGCCTGTAGCCATAAAATACGTAAGTGGGATCTGCCGATGTATTTGCAAACAAGTTCCCGATCTCCGTCATACTGAAACTGGCATCGTAAGATTTCCCATAGTAGGTGAAATAGGTCAGTACACCAATGGGCACAGGGAAATCGGCATACGTATCGGATACATACTTGCAATAAAAGCCCGTCAGTCCTTTTTTATTGAAACTGATTACCTCTCCACCCGGCGTAATGAAACTAACGGATTGTTTGTCGTCGTTCAGCAACGATTCCGGCACACCATTGCCTTTTCCTACAGATGCAGCCGCCTCCGCATCATCCCCTTCCATCCAGCCCACAAAAGCCGGATCATCGATGAAATTCCACTGATGCAGGTACAGATCACGCGGATGTTCCACATAATCCATGATGTTCTCTGTCTGCCTGTAGGCATCCAGTCCCAGTTCCTCCGTGACAAAAATGTGCCTTAAATGGAACACGCCATGCCCCAGCTCATGCGCTGCCGTTTCACCCGGATCGCCTGACGTGAACACAAAGCCGATGTTGCGCGCACGCGGCATGTAACCGTCCAGTTCTGCGGTGGACAAGCCATACACGAGGTAATAATTGTCTTTGTCGTAATCCGACAGGTCTTTGACCGCGCCGACATAATCCCGCAGGTCCGGCGGGTAATTCGACAACAAACCGCTGCTTTCGATCGCAATATCCACCGGCCAGTCCGAATCCGGCATCAGCTCTTTTTTTACGACATTGCATGTGATCCCGAGTGGACCGTATACCTTTTGCAGCTCACTGCGGATCGCTGTCAGCTTGTTGGCATCGAGTACGTAATTGTTCACCGCAATGACATTCAGCTGGACCGTTTGCGGTTCATAGACATGTACCATGAAAAATCCAACTGTATACGTAACGCTGTCAACCGGGCTTTTATAGCGTGCGACAATCTCCAAGGGATCGCCGACAGGCAGGTTCTTGGGCAATAACAGTTTGACCGTGTCCTGCGTAGCTGATGCAATCGGCAGGACCTCTTCGTTGTAAACCATCCGGAAGGACAGGTTTTGCGGTTTAAACAGGGTCTCGTGGCGGTTGATCGCGATGGCAATCGGTTCATCCGTCGTTCCCTGCGCAACCATCGCTTTCGACGGTGCATACCAATCGGATTGCGTGTGGCGGTCGAATGCTTTCGCATAATGGGATTCGAGTTGCACATGTTGCTTGTGGTCAATCGTGTATTTCGAACCCTGCGTATTGAAAACACCGATCGCGAGTGGTTTTGTGTTGATCTCCGTCGTTTTGTAATCCGGTTTTTCGCCACAGTCAGCCGGTGATTGTTGCAGGCGCTTACCGATATATTGCAACCCGTCTTTCAGAGATTTCTCAAATAACGTGGAGCTGTGGATCGTGAAAGCCACACCCTGGAAAGGTGCGTTGAGCCTGCGCAGAATGGAATCCCTGTCGGAGGACGTGAATTTACAGTCGATCTCGTCACTGAAAACCGCGCTGTAAGGCGATGCAACGTTGTTGATGTCAAAATACAGGCGCACCGTTCCAGCATCGTCACCTTCAATCAGGAACCGGATGATCTTTTGCATCGCGCGCTCAAAACCCGTAATCGTATTGTCGGTCTCCCCGTTCATGTCCGGAAGCACCATGACACGCACGTTGTGCTCCGAGCGGAAATCCTGCGTTTTCAAAAGGATCGTCGGGTTCAGGTAGACTTTCTGAACGAATTGCAGAAAATAATTGGATCCCGATCCCGCAGTCTGGGTATTTCCCTGGGCCTGCGAAGGCAAAGCCAGGATCGTGGTCAGCAAAAAAAGGGTCAATATGGATTTCAACATCCCGGTTGTATTTTAATAATGATCGGCATTGATGGAAAACGAGTCTGTATGTTGTGCATACCACGCACGGGCAGCTTGCAGCGCCTGTACATAATCGCCATTCAGCTCACCCGAACGGTCGACAGTCACCGGAAAATCGCGGAGCTGCGGCGCAAGCTGCTCGAGGATGCGGTACGCACACAGGATCTCTTCAGCGGAATCGTTGTTCGCCGAAAGACAGGCTGGCACCTCATTATTCAGCTCCGCCAGCAGCATTTTGTAAACGGCCGGATGGTGCGTATAGATCAGATCGGGCAACACATTACTGATGAGCGCATCATTGATCTTCTTTTGTTGCAATTCGGCCACGTATTCCTGGATGGAAGCCATGTCGTTGAGCCGCACAAGTGCGAGCCGTACTTTGTACTTGTCTTTTTTCGAGACGGTTGCATAATGGGCCAGACCTTTCAGAAAGGCAATATCGTTACTGTTGCCGATGAATCCCAGCAACAGGATCGCATCCCCCCTGTTTTCCTTGCGTTGTGAAATGTAGGTCATCAGATCGTCTTTCGCATGCTGACTGAAGCTTTTTCGCTCGAATTGCTGCATGGCCTGCAACGCAGATGCACCTGTTGCAGCCGGTGACCGCCAGAGGATTTCCACAAGGGAATGCACATACGATTCCCTGCACGCCGGATCCGTGACCTTGCGCGAAAGCACTTTGATGAGCTGCACCGTAGACTGGTGTTCCGTCAATAGCGTATCCAACGTCGTCGCGTAGATCGCCGCAGCAACTTCTTTCGGGTTCGCATGGTTCCGCAAGGTTTCGAGCGAAACCGCGTCCTGCTGCGTACGGTATTTGTCTACCGCACTTTTCAGGGCCGGTTGGGTAAATGCGGTGTGCCCGACCAGCACAACCACACATCCCAAAAGTATTTTCTTTATCATCTTCTCTATTTTGATCAGGAATTATCGCTGCGGTCCTTCAAATCGTATTTTACATTCAGACTCATGGAACAGCTGATCCCAACAATGGTGATCGAACCGCTGATTCCACCTTGGATATAACCTTCCGGCGCTGCTTTGTAGTGCACATTTCCAGCCAATGCGATCCCGGCAATCGTAAAGTGTTTCTCTCCGAAACCAGCATCGTAATCCACACCGATAGACGCTCCTACAGCAACATACACATAGGCTTCCATGAGTTTGAATTCCGGTTCAAAAGCCAGGTCTACATAAGCATCCAGTTTGATATAGAATCCGGCCGTTCCGCGGGCTTTCACAACACCGAAATCTATCCACGGCGATTTGGCCGAAATGTCTATATTGAGGTTCATCCCTGCCTTGAAACCGGAGTTCTGGGCTTCGACAAAAGTCGTGATCGCCAGCCAGTCTTTGCACAAAAGCTTTGCATAGATCGGCTCTGTCTGCGTACCGGCACTCACGTACCAGGTGCCTGCATATCCGTCGAACTTGAATTTGATCTTCCCGCCGGCACACAGCAATGGCGATGTGTTGAAGGTCACGACAATCTCTCCTTTCAATGTCTTGATCGCGCTGTAATAGCCGATGATCCCGACAGCCGTAGCGAGTGGCGGCAGACTCGAGGAAGCGCCACCTTTGTTGCCGACATCTGCCTTCGTGTACATTTCCATCGCCCAGGCGCCTTCGTTGATGATGACTTCGAGCTGTAGCTTCAGCTTCACAAACTTCCCGTCTCCCGGCGCATCGATGAAGTCGAATGCAACACCGAGTCCGAGCTTGTTGAGCCTGCATGGTTCCGGGAAAGCCGTTGGCGATGCGCGCTGCATGTGGTGATAGGCGAATCCTTCGACACCCGTCAGATAAAGCGGCATTGGCGAAAGCGGTACTTTCAGCCCGCTGACTCCCAATGAGGCGAACCAGAAACTGTATTTCGTTGTATCAGCATACGTAGCGGCCACAGATGCTTCATAAGCCGCAACAGCCTGCGCATCCGTTGTATCGATCGGCGGCGTGAAGTTCGCTGACAATTGGGCCGAATAGCGGGTTTTACCTGTAATGAAAAGCGCGAATATCGCAACGTCTTTCAGTTTTTCCGGTTTCAGCAGGCGTACGTCCACAGTTGCCCGCCAGTGGTCTCCGTAGATCGGATCGTCTTTCGTGTGCTTGAGCTGACCGTGGACTTCGCAAGCCGAAGTTTTGATCGAGATATTCGTGGGATCGAATTTCACGATTCCCGAGAGGTCGCCGCTTTTCAGCTTTTCACCGAGGTTGCTGAAGTCAAACTGTACATTTTTGAGCGCTGAGCTAAGTGCTTCCCCGCCAACGGAATTCAAAGCATTTCCGAGCAATTCCTTCACCGCGAGGTTCATTCCACGCGATACAGCACTACTGAGTATATCATCGAGTATCTGGTCCCAGTCGATACCTGTAAACGCATCTTGTACAAGACTTTCAGCCGTTTTCAGAATGTTTTTCATGCTGATGCTCTTGATGCCGGATACAAGCGTATCTCCTATCCTGCCGAAAAGCGTATCCGCATTGTCAACAATGTGGTTTAGGTCGATCGAAGCATTTGCACCGTTCTGGATCAGCTCCATCCCCATGTAGCGGATTTCCCCGGCGATGTAATCCGTCACCTGCTTCACGATCGCGAGCTCGATAAAGTCCGTGATCTTTTTCGTGATGTTCTGCTCGACGGAATTGCGCACAGATCCCGTAATCTCCGTACTCAGCGACAATTTCGTGTCCCGCAGGATGTCTTTGATCAGCGTACGCGCATCCTCGTTTTCCACGGAAGCTATGACCTGCGCCTCGATCTTGTCGAATACCTTTTTCAGTCCGTCGTTGATCTTATTGCTGACCGGATCCGTAATGTTGTCTTCGACGAGGTCGCGGAATTTGCCGGTGGCTTTCAGTGTTGCTTTCGTAATCGGCTGCGTAGTCCTGCGGATCACATCTTCGAGGGCCGCAGCCATGATGTCCTGTAAATATTCTTTCGGATCCTTGTTGACCGCTCCGCGCACCATGTCCGAATTCAAAGCCTGTTTCGCAACCGTGATGTAATCTGTCGCTTTTCGGGCTTTTGTCGAATCCATGAACTGTACGAAAATCTCGGCTATCTCCACGATCCGTTGCAATTGCGCATAGCTTCCTTCGGAGATCAGCACATTTTTGTCGTCATTGCCGAGACTCAGCGTATCTGAAGGATCTACGCCAATGCTGTCGCGAATCGACGTAAGATCACCTGCGAGGTTCGTCGCATTTGCGATCGTAGCCTGGGATGCACCGCCACCATCCGCATGCGCGCTGAATCCCGGAAGCATGCCATCTGTATCTGTTCCCGTTCCGTTGAAAACGCCGGACAACAGCGGATTGATGTACATCGAATAAGCATTCACCACCGGTGCAGATCCGGCATCGCCGGAAATATTCTCGGCCATGTTCATCTTCGCGGAAAGACCGAACGCATAGGCATTTCTATCCCTTCCGCAACCGATGTAATCCACTACCATCGCATAATCGCCGCTTTGCGCAATGATCTGGCTGTTCAATGCCGCCGCTCCGTTTGGAATGTCGAAACCGATGTTTCCGTTCCCCCACGCACAAAGGCTTTGCAGGTTCTTCAGACTTGCATTGAAATGCGGCCAGTCGGCATCCATGTCCATTTCGATGCGGTTGTTGGATTTGAAAACCGCCCGCGTAATGTGCATATTCACAACTTCTTCTGCGCTGCCGCTGGCATTGAACACAAAATCCAGGTTCACGAGCGATTCGTCGATATTGCCGAGCTCAAATCCGAAGGAAGTGAGCGGCACAGTGTAGGCGAACAAACGCATCGTATCGATGACAGGGATCGTGATGTCCCCGACCACATTTCCTTTGTTGAAGAAGTTTTCGGTGATATCTATGTTCAGATGGGCTTCTGTCGATGGAAAAGTATTGAATTTCAACGTGTCGGAAGCAGAGAACAAAACGCTGCACTGGAAATTGAGCCCGGTCCCGTCAATGAACATCGTCACAGAATCATCGGCTGTATTTGTTACCTGTATCTCCAGCTCATTTTCACAGCTGAGCTGATTCGTCTTTTCTGCATTTTCCGGCACCACGACGCGCGCAGTCTGGTAATACACCCCTTTCCAGGTCGAATCTGCACTTTGATCGCCCGGAGAACGTGTCTCTGAAAGGTCGATGAAATAATGCTCGCCACGCAACCCGAAATCAGCATTGGCCAGGAAATCGATTTGCTCAGGACGGTACACCAATCCTTGCTCCTCCATGTAATTGACCTGTTTCTGGTTGCGGTAAGGAATCAGCACGGTCGATTGCTGCAGGTCCTGCACCATTTCGGGGAGCTCCGCAAATCCTTCGAAGGAAAACTCGTATTTGCTCTGGTAGATATAAACCGTCGACGTGTAATCGATCAGCAGGTTCATTCCGTAAGGCTCCAGCAAAGGAATCGTGTAGTTGTTTTCCAGTTCCAGCGGTTGTTCAAATCCAAGCTCATAGGAATGGTTGGACAGCATGAGCTTTACATATTTCGTTTTGATCAGTGGCAATGAAGTGCTCGCTGCGACTACCGGAACCTGCCAGCTGCAATGGCCGCCCAAACGCAGGTTTTCCTTGTCGATAAATATTTTGTCCGGCTGAAAAGCAAGCATTCCATTTTCGGCAAAAGTTTTTGGCGCAATCTCGTACTTGCTCAGGGTAATGTCGTCCTCGATCTGACCCGCGGTCATGATCCAAAGGTTGTTCCCCGCCCCGGCGACCGTAATGTCGTGGAAACTGAATTCAGGCCTTTCCGTTCCGTCTTTCAGCTTTACGCGGCCGGTTCCCGAAATTTTGTAAGTGAGCGTATCGAAAGAGGTCAGGTTTGTAATCTCAATCCAGTAATTGGCGGCATAAAAACCGTCGAGGTAAGGCGGACCTGTAAATGTATAGATTCCGCTCGAAGCGATCTGTTGTGTGCCGGTGTGCCCTGTAACCTGCCAGGCATAGGGTTGCATCTTTTCGAAACTGTTCAGCACGGCATTCGGCATCGTATAACTGACCACCGGATTTTTAGTCGGTGAAACCGTATACTGGTCGAAAGGCACATTGTTGCTGATTGCCTGCCCGGGTGTTTGCCCTGCTTCTATTTTCGCGACCTTGTAATCGTAGGAAAGGTATTGATTCGCCAGCGCGTTGGACGGCCTTTTCCAGGTGAATACACCGGCATCGCTCAGCTTGAACTGGTAAGAGCTATCCGGACGCACCAGGGCGATCGTCCCGCCTTCGGGATAACCGTAGTAGAACCAGCAAGGCGCGGAATAGCCATTGTTTTTGATCTGCGTGCGCGGATAATTCTCGATCGCATGCACCGTATACACATAGCGTTTACCCACTTCGAGCACAGGCTCCGTAATGCCGTAATTGGCCGTATAGGTATTGATCAGGTCGGATTGCCATACCAGCAAAGCCTGGTTGTTGAGGATCGCATTCTGTGGCGTCGGCGTGTTACTGGTGACTTCATACAAATCGATCTGGTAGTTGACATTCGCGAGGTCAATCTGCGAATTGGAATTGGTCAGGATCCAGTTGAACAAAAAGTTCGGCGGATTGATCTGGGTTACGACACTTCCGCAGGTTGGCGCAATGATTTGTGGCGGATCGCTCAGCGCGAGCTGCATCTGCACAGGGGATTCCTGGGAAAGCGGCACGTTCATGGCATAATCCATGACCGTAAAATAAAGCGTATACGTTCCTTCCGGCAAACGACCATTGCCCTCAAGCGACTGGCGGCTGATGCCTGAGAAGGTCAGCGCATTGAAATCGAAAACAGGCGCGAGATCAGATCCCATCAGGTCGGCAGGAATACCGGAAACCAAAGTGATTGGCGTCAACGGACGGACACCGGGCGTGGAAACGATCTGAACGCCCGGACCGGTGATGCGCACTTTGAGGAACACATCGCGTGTCGGCGTCGTGAGGTCATTGAGCTGCAACAAAACGCGCAGTTTCGGGTTCATCGCCGCATACAGGTCATCGAAATAGATCGAGCACGGACCCAGCTGGGAAGGAAATGCCGCCGCAGGATACACCTGGCTGGTTGCCTTCGGTGCGAAGGAAAGCAGGAAAATCCAGAAAAGCAGGAAAGAATAGCGGAAATGTTTCATCAATGCGTATTTCTGATTAATAAGAGGTCGCCTTTGTAAACCTGATCGGCGTTCGAAAAAGTGATCACATAATAGTAAGTCCCGTCGGGCAATAATTCGCCTGTCGCGTTGCGGCCGTCCCAGTCATTCATATAAGCTTGCTGGTTGTAAACAACCGCGCCCAGCTCATTGAAAACAGTCACTTCATTCGTAGGATAAGTCGTTGCATTGCCAACAATCCAGGTATCGTTCTGTCCATTTCCATCCGGTGTCAGGATGTTGTAGGGAACGAGCAGGAAACTTTCTTTGACGGTGATCACAACCGTATCAGAAGCAATGCAGCCATGCTGGTCTTCACCGGACACTATATAGGTTTGAGTGACTTGCGGCTGCGCAAGCGGATTGGCGGTTTGCGGTGCATTCAGTCCATCCGACGGCGTCCAGGTATAAATAGCCGCGCCGCTTGCCTGCAGCAAATGGGTATAGCCCCTGTCGATCGTCGCGTCCAGGCCTGCGTAAACCTGCGGCGGCGCATAGACCTGTACCGGTTTCACGATCGAATCAGAACAGCCCTGATCTGAAGTAATCGTAAGTTGTACGCCATACACACCGGGCGTTTCAAAAGTATGGTTGGGCGCAAAAAGATCGGAAGTGAATAGATTGCCGAATTGCCAGAAGGAAGTGTATACACCGACGGATAGCTGGGAAGTATTCACAAAGGCAGCTACCTCACCAAGGCAGGTATTGTTGACTGAGAAATTAGCGATCGGCGCTTCGTAAACATGTACGAGTGAAACTGCTGTATCCGAACAACCGGTCGAAGCTTCGGCGATCAGCGTAACGGTATAATCGCCTTCGTTGAGGTAGATTTTGACCGGATCCGCCAGCGTACTATTGCTATTATCCCCAAAATCCCAGCGCACGCCGGTAATTGTTCCGAAATTCACCGTCGATGTCTCCTGGAAATGGGTTGTATTTCCGTAGCAGACATTGTCAAACGTAAAGTCCGCCTGCGGCTGATCGAAAACCGTATAGTTTTGTGTCGATGTATCTCTGCATCCCCTGTCTGTAACTGCGATCAGCTGCGCCGCAAAAGTTCCGGGTACACTGAAAACCGGTTGTGGATGCTGGTCCGTACTGTTGATAACACCTCCGAAATCCCAATCGTATTGCATTGTTCCACTCGCAAGCTGGGAATAGTTCACGACTTCTGAAAGCGTGTTCACACAGGCATTCGCCATTGAAAAATTGGCAACAGGTACAGGATGAACGAGCAGGTTTTTGGATACCGTCGCCACGCAACCAGAATCGCTGACAACTTGTAGGGTGGACTGGTACGTCCCAAATCCGCTGAAAACATGTCCCGGCGCCGCTGTGAAATGCTGTCCGCCGTCGCCGAATTGCCAGCTATATGCAGGCGAAGCAGCATTTGTCACTGTAGATACGTAATAAGCCGTATCGCCAAGACAGGTGTTGTTGACTGTGAAATCGATGACCGGCACAGGATGGATCACAACCGGATGACTGACTGTATCTGCGCAGCGGTAAGCACTGTAAACAATTAACTGCGTGATGTAAGAACCCGCCGATGCATACGTGTGCTGCGCCTGCGTCAAAGCCGAAGTCCCCGCATCACCAAAAGACCATGCATAATTTGCCGTACCGTATTCGATCTGCGACAGGTTCTGGAATTGTGAAGTACTCCCTGCGCAGGAATTCGCAACTGTAAATGCGGCGACCGGTTCGGGATGAACTGTTATTGTTTGCTGGATAGAATCGGAACAGCCGAGATCACTGGTTACAAGCAACCGGATCGGAATGCTGCCGGACTGTGTAAACAATTGCTCCGTTTGACTGGCATTGGAAAACCCAACATCGGCTTTTGTCCAGGTATAGCTGGCAATCGCTCCTTCCGAAAGCTGTGAGCTGCTTTGAAAGCTGACAAGATCGCCGTTACAGATCGTATCGCTCAGCACCATAAAACTGGCTACGGGATTGGCTTTCACGTGGACGCTGTGTGTGATCGAATCTGTACAGCCGAAATGATCGGTCGCAATCAATCGCACACTATAATCGCCCCATGGCTGGAAAACATGCGCCGGTTGCGCGGTATTGGAACTCGAATTATCTCCGAAATCCCAGACGTAGAGGTTTTGTCCCGGAGTGGTGTTCACGAAAGCAAGCGCCTGGTTCTCACAAGCCGGGGAAAAGGTGAAATCCGTTGCCGGCAAGGCGTGCACGACGACCCCGAAACCGGGCGTTACCGCAGCAGGACAAACTTCATTGCGGACGGTTGTTCGGAACAAATAGCTTCCGGCAGGTTGAGACAGCGCTAAAATTGCATTGGTGTGGTTGAGCAGGTTCCAGTTCGTGCCGCCATCTGCTGAAATTTCCCAGTCGAGGATCGCACCATTTTTGTTGACGAGGTTCAGCGCAATATCCGCATCCGCACACAATTCAGAAGAACCGGTCAAATTGCCCGAAAAGCTCGGCTGTGACACATGCACGCGGTGCGTGGCTGTAATTACCGCAGGACAGGCGCCATTGGCAACGCGAACGCGGTAGAAAGTACTTTGATTGATATTGTTGCGCAGCAAACTGGCCGTTGTCTCCGCTGCCAGGTTCCACGGCCCGCTGGCCGCAAAGGATTGCTCCCAGCTTAGGGAATTGCCATTGTATCCGGACAAAGCAAGATTCACTGCATTGCCCGAAATGCAGACGCTGTCAATACCGGAAATCGTTCCTGCAACTGAAGCACTGGATGCAGCTATATCCACAACTGCTGAATAGCTGGCCGCGCAAGCCCCGTTTTTGACTGAAATACGGTACTGGGTCGGTATGCTGATCGTACGCGAAAGCTGCGTGGCGAGCGCACTTGCCGGAATCATGTTCCAGGTGGATCCGTTGGTCGTACTTTCTTCCCAGTACTGGATGTTTCCGGTACGGCCGTCGGAAGTCAGTAAGGTAGTCTGACCGGCGCACACCTCGGAAGCCGAAGTGATTGTACCGCCGTTCGAAGGATTGTACACGCGGATCGTGATTGCGCCGGACGTAGCCGGCAGGTTGGAAGGAACCTGTACAATCGCCCGGAAAGACGTGTTTTGCGACAAATTGCTGTAATTGTAGCTCAGCGAAGTCACCGCCATCGGGGTCCACGGATCTCCGCCGGAATAGGAATATTCCCAGCGGATAATGTTCCCGGTGTGACCGCCGAGTGTGATCGTTCCGGCATTGACAGCCGTGCATCGCGCCGTATCGATGCTGGTAAGGTTACCGCCCACAGAAGCCTGTGCACGGGCAAATCCGGCCAATAGCACAAGTGTGGCCAGGTTAAATATCGTTTGGATCTTTTGCATCATTTTTTCATTTTCAGTAACCAGGGTTCACCATTGAGGTAACTTTGATATTGGGATTTCCGGGTGCGCTTCAATTTGAGCAGGTCACCGGAAGCTTCCTGGACACGGACATATTCTTTCGGTTGCGTAACGAGGTACATCGTTTTGGAATTGCTTTCCATCGAGATCAGGCGCAAATCCATATCGAGGTCGCGCTTCAGTACTTTCCGCAGGTCCTTGGCTTTCTCCATGTTGCGGAAAGCACCAAGTACAATGTAATAACTGCTGTTCGGCTCATCTTCGAGCAACAGGATATCCTGCTCATTCAGGATGTTGATGACCTCGTAGGAAGTCAGCTTGATATTTGTACCGAGACTGTCGCTGCCGGCTGGTTTAACTTCCTGGACCAGCTGTTTCAGCTCCTCCATTGTCACCTGCTCGTTCTTCAGCATCTCAATCTCTTTCCTTTGATAATCCATTGTGCTCTCCAGCGAGTCCATGCGCGCATGCAACTGGCGGAGCCTTGCCTCATTGTTATCGATCTGTTCCTGCAACAGCTGCGCCTGCCGGACCTTCACCTGCCCCGTTGAACTGCCTCCATTGTCCTTGGGAAGCATGAATTTCAGTACCAGCTCATGGCTGTTCTGAAGGATATTCCCGGCCTGTGCCGACAAATTGCGCTGATATACATAGCTGATATAGACCTGCGCATAGAAGGAATAGCCTGCCTGGAAGTAGAAATTGGCAGACTGCCTGTAACCCAGTCCGAGCTGCAATTGCTCGTTGAACGTAAACTGGTGCAGGTTGTCAATGTAAACCGGCAAACCTTGTGTCGAAAGCAACACAACCGAAGGCGTATACTGCCAACGCGCGGAAAGCGTGATCGGCAGGCGTGTCACGAGGGAATAATTGGGCACTTTATTCATAAATACAGAAGTCTGATTGACCGGATTATCGAAGCCCAGGCGATTTCCGGTATAAATCTGTGCATTCAGCCCAACCTGCCATTTGCGCAACTGGTACATGATCCCGACAGAGAATTTCCCGATCGTGCTTCCCTGGTATTGCTGAATCGCCGACAATTCAGTCGGATCATAGGCGATGATGCGCGAAAAATCAATGTTCGTCTTCTCCATACCCGCGGACAAACCGAAACCCAGGTGGTTTTTGTCATTGAATTTCAGCCTGTAGGCATAGCCAACCCCAAAGGCGCTGCGCTGCAACATGCCAACATGGGTCGATTGACCTTCGAGACCTATTCCCGATTTGCCGCCGAGGAATTTCAGATCGGCAATCCCCGAGATCAGCTCAGGGGCATTCGGCATACCCGACCATTGTTTGCGGTAGCTCAGCAAAATACCGGACGATGATGCAGACCCCAGGAATGCGGGGTTCAATATTGAAAATTGCTGATGTACGGCAACAGGCGTATGCAGCTGCTGTCCGGTGGACCGGAAAGGGTTGCACAACAAAAGCAGGAGCGGCACAAAAGCGCCAAAAGTGTATTTCATGCTAGTGGGACTTGATGATTTTATAGTTACGGACCACATTCCCTTTCAGGCTTTCGGCATTGAAGCGGACGAAATAAGCGCCCGTTTCAAGCGCCTGGACCGGTATGTCGAGTTCGATTTCTTTGGACGGATCCAGTTTTTGACGGTAAAGTATATGTCCTGTAATGTCATACAGGATAACTTCGCAATCGGCTTTGTCATTCAGGTACGCTTCGAGATGGATGACATCTGTGGCGGGATTCGGGTACAATCGGCCATCCAGCAATTCGAGTCGGCTGACAGGCGCAGTCGGCTCATAATCGTAAAAATGCTTCTGGTTGATCGCTTTTTCGAACCGGCTGATGCAGATACCGTTGGAAACCGTCAGAGAGGTCACATACACATTGACCATCGAATACTGGTGCACCGGACTGGCGGTTGTATCAAAGCTTCCATCTCCAAAATCCCACAGGTAGGACGTCGGCTGCGGACTGCTCAGATCGATGAACTTCAGCGCAAGGTTCTTCGTCGTGTCGCTATCGACGAGGTAAAATGCCTCAAGCTGACTTGGGGATGTTTCGAGCAGAAAAGTGCGTGTGGTCGTACAGGAACCGACATTCGAAACCACGGAATAAATTCCCGTTTCGTACGTGGACACATCTATCGCCTGGGAAGAAAAACCATTGGAGCCAGACCAGTTGTTCGCGGCAAAGGCGCAACCCTTGAGATTGACCGGCGTTGTTCCGCAGATGTAAAAATTCGGAACTTGCACCGGGATCACCGGCGACGGAAGTATGGTAATCGTCACCGCATCGCTCACAGAACAGGAACCGTTGGAAACCGTGACGAGGTAAGTCCCCGAGCTCACCGGAACATAAGTTGACGCAGTGCTGAGCAAAACATTCGACGAAGAAGTCCAGGCATAAGCTGCACCCGCCTGGTTGGCATCCAGTGTCACCGGCGAAGCGGAACAAACGGAAATATCCGGCCCGAGATTGACAACCGGCGAAGCCTGGATCGTTACTTCTACTGTGTCCCAAAGCTGGCAACCGGATGCGATATCCGTCAGGATCACGGAATACGTTCCGGAAACCGTAACCGGGATCGAAGCCGTCTCCGCACCCGTATTCCACAAAAAGGAATTTCCGGGATCGGACGTCGCGACAAGCACAGCCTCATCACAGGTAGAAACACTTTCAGCCAAAGTTGACGCAGGCGATTCAAGTGCATGCACCTCTACGGTATCCCGGCCAATACAACCCTGTGCATCGTGCACTTCGAGCCAAACGGTTTCATTCCCGGAAAGTTGCAGGGAATTACCCGTTGATCCGGTACTCCACAAATAAGAATCATAGGTACCGGCAGTCAGCACAACGGGGAATTCGGTAGTACAAATGTTGAGATCGGGACCAAGTTGCGGCTGGAAAAAAGGATATACTGCCGGGATCACAACTGTATCGCTTCCCGTACAGCCATTCTGATCTGTTACAGCCACCCAATACGTTCCCGGTGTTGTAACCTGGAAAGTTCCGGCTGTGGAGCCATCCTGCCATACGAAATCTGCGCCCGCATATCCTGCATTCAATGACCTTTCGCCGCAAATAGGTCCATCTGCGCCCAAATCAGGCTGAACAACGGAGTTCAAAGTTACGTTGGCCTGGCCTGTGCGCTGACATCCGAAGCCATCTGTCACGGAAACCGCATAAATCCCGGAATTGTAAACAGTGATCTGCTGACTCGTTGCATTACTCGGCGACCACAAATAAGTCGCACCCGGATTCGCGGCGTCGAGCACATAACTCGCCCCGCAGGTAGAAAGCGCACCGAGATTTACAACCGGAAGCTGGCGGACCTGAACAGCTTGTGTCAGCGTTGCCGAACAACCGGCGGCGCTGGTCACCGTAAGCGTTGGATGATAAGTTCCGGAATTGGCGTATACGTGCTGGAGGCTGTTTCCCGAACCGGCAGGAGAAAAATCTCCGAAGTTCCAGCTGCTGGTCAGTCCCGAACCTGAGCTCGTGGACGTGAATTGGGTAGCTGTTCCCTGGCAGGCTGTGGAGAATGAATAAGCAGCCACAGGCAATGGATGCACGGTGACCTGGCTTGTCGTTTGCGCACTGCAATTCGATCCGTTTTGAACCGTGAGCGTTGCGCTATAAGTACCTGCGCCTGCAAATGCATGCTGTACGAGCGCACCGGTCATTACGGTTCCGTCGCTGAAATTCCAGGTATAGGTATTCGCTCCGCTGAGCGTTGAAGCCTGAAAAGCATGGGTTGTACCCAAACAGGAGCCTGTATACGTGAACGAAGCATCCGGATTCGGGTTCACAGTGATGCTCGTCGAAAAAGTATCCGCACAGGCAGCAGCTGTCTCGACAACCAGTTGAATGACCTTTATTCCGGGAGTCGCAAAGGATTTAAGGGGCGTTTCTTCTTCTGAAGTCGTTCCGTCGCTGAAAGACCAGTGGTACTGTGCATCCGGATTGGCAATGAAGGATGTATTCACGAGCGCGATCGGACTTCCTGCACAGGCTGTGGAAACCGTAAATCCGGCAGTATCCGGCACATCTACTGTTAATAAGCGTGTCAGCGTATCGCGACAGCTTACCCCGGAAATAACCTCCAGCTGCAACAGGTGGGTTCCCGGCGCGAGCGACGCGGTATAAAATGAAGGTGTCGTATGCGTTTCTGTTCCGGAATCGATGTCCCAATGGTAGCTCACAAGGCCATAATTCGTCGGAATTGTCGTTCCCGCAGATCCTGTTCCATCGATGAAAAATGTCTCGTTGAAACAATTGATCGATGTCTGGATATCGGCAACAGGCAGGTTAAACACATTGACTTCGTTCGCAATGGATGCAGTACATCCGTAATTGGAAACGGCTGTCAGTGAAACGGTATATGTGCCGGGTGCGCCGTACAATACCTGAAAAGGATTGGCTGCCGGCGAAGCGCTCGTTCCGTTACCAAAGTTCCAGGTGGATACAAAAGAGTTCAGCGTATCAATAATCGTCGTCTGATTGGTGAAAAGCACGGAATCTCCGAAACAGGCATTTACCCAGGAAAAAGCAACTTCCGGATCCCGCGCTGTCGGTGCGATGCGCAGCGTATCGAAGGAATAGCAACCGCGTGAATCCGTCAACTTCACAATTAGCTCCTGCGCTGTCGCCATCGGATATGCATACCGGGCGGGAACCGTCTGTCCATCCTGGAGCCAGTAATATTGAACGCTGTTCGGGAAACCATAGGCAACTGTATTTTCTGCGGTAACAAGTAAACTGTCGTCGGCACACAAATGAAGCTCAGCCTGCGGCAGACTGGAAACCGGCGGCTGGTTACAATTGGTGTCACCCAAGGTCATGCGGAAATGGCGTGCAGCAACTGCAACAGTCGGTCGGGAAAAAGCAGCCGTATCGGTCACAGCGTAATCAATCCCCCGAAAATTGCGTTCGTGACTGGCATTCCGGAAATCCATATCGGCAAACTGACCGCTGATGTAAACACCGAGTTTCGCCGTATCTACACTCATCGCTGCATAATCAACGTCGTGCAGGTAGCTGATACCCAAAGTATCCAACAGGTTTTTATTGGCCCCAATCATGTTGACATCGAAATAACGGTCGATCCCGCCATTCCCGGCGTAGAGTTGTTTAACATGCCCGCGGACCAGTTGCAAAGTATCTGATTGATGGTCATTGAAATGAAAGCCCGTGTTTGCAATATTGATCCCGTGACCTGCTTCCAGGATGTAGTTCATTTTCAAAAATCCATCGCCTGTAAACCGGTGCTGTGCATTTTCACCGGTGATCCAGGGATTGGAAGGGACTGTATTTGTCCCCTGCCGGAAATCGAGCGTAACATACTGCTGTGGGGCGATGATCGCATTCCCGGACAGGAATGTAATCGTGTCGAACACAGTGACGTCCCTGTCGATATATACATTGCCCGATACCTTCGCAAAAGTGGTCTGGAATATATAAAGCGGGGCCGCGCCTGTGATGTGCGCGTCGCCGCTTCCGACAAAATGAAGGGTTGCCGGCGGGACGCTGTCGTTCTTCATATCAAAATACAGCGTGTCATCCACCACCAGGTTACCGGAAATGTACAACTGACCAAAAATGGACTTCTTCAGCGGCGAAGGATCGCCTTTCAGCATCTGGAAATCTCCGTCCACAGAAATCGTACCTTCCGGCATCAGACTCAGCCCGGCGGCACTTCCGTTGACGAAAATGCCGCGCTGGGCAAATCCTGTACAGGAAAGCAATAAAATCAGCAACAATAAAGGATATTGTCTCATTGGTTCTCTACTTTAGAGTTTGATGATGTACGCCAGCACGTAATACGGCGGACGGTTTTCGATCTTCTGGTTCGTCGTTGCATTCGGGGTTGTAGTTCCCGAATAGCTGTGGTTGTGATCTCCGTTGGTGGAAGTTGTCCTGGAACCTCCGGGCCGGGCAACATCGGTCCTGTCTCCTGCACCGTCATTGTTATTGGACCGGTCGTCATAACTCTCTACCGAATGGCTGTGGTTACCGTTGTTCGAAGTCGTACCGCTGTAATCGTGCGTATGTGCCGGAATTTCATCGGCGGTAATTGTATGACCGATTTCCCCTCCCTTGTTTCCGATCAAGCCGTAATTCGTTGTCGTCCCATCTGGCGGCGCTACAGGTGTATTGTTGGTGGCCGGATCAAAACCGACAATGAACCTACCACGCAGGTCAGGTCTCCCCGGGCCACCGTCACACAAGGCCCAGCCTGCCGGCGCTGCCGTTCCGCTCCACATGATGATTGCCCCTGTCGGAACAAGTGCATTGTTGGAAAATCCGGTGACCTGTAGGGTATCCGTTTGCATGCGCGGCGCCTGCACAGAACCTGTGTCAATTTGTATGTGTCCGTTCACCTTGGGCCGTGGCGCAGGTGTATGTTGCTTTTCAGCCGGAACAAGGGAGATCCACGCGGCGCCATCATGGTAGAAAAAACACAATTGATCGGTATCGAATACCAGCAAAGACTGTGCGGGATGCGCTATATTTTTGCGCTGTGCCGTTGACATCCTTGGCAGCAGTACCCCGCGGTTATCGTTCGACGCGGGCGAACGGACGTCCATCGCAGCCGATGAATCCGGCAGATCGGTATTGATTCCGACTTGCGCAGTCAGTGAAAAAGTAAAACTGATAGCGAGTATCAGTAAAAGAACTCCTTTTTTCATATTACTTGTTTTTATTTTGAGGTATTTTGACTTGAACAATTTCACTTTTCCGGCTTTGACCACCCTGTTCGTAGATCCTTACCTGGTATTCTGCGACAGCGCCTTTGTCAACAGTTGTATCTGTGTAGCTGAAAGTTTCGAGCATGGGTGAAACGGGAACGAACGAACCGGCAGCATTTTTCCGGAAGACCATGTACCTGGCAGTTTCTGAATACGGTTTCGATTGCCAGCGCAGGCGGATGCTTCCGCTTGCTTTATCATATTTTCCTTTCGTGATCCGGACAGAAAGCTGGTTGGCTTCACGCTCCGGCGCCTGGCGAAAACGGACCACATTAGAGTTCGCAGAAACATTGCCGCGTTCATCTACTGCCCGGAGGTAATAACTGTAAGTATATTTCCGGTCGGCGCTGCGGTCCGTGAACTGCACAACATCGCGCGGAACGGGCTCTAAATTGAGCTGTTTGAAACCAGCAGCCGAATCGCTGTCATTCTTCCGGTAGACCAGGTAATGCGCGTGATCCGCTTCTGTATTGCCGACCCAGCTGAGCAGTACCTCCTGTTTGCCTGCAAGGTTGACGGTTTTCAAAAAAGGCGCTTTGGGCGGCGTAATGTCGATCAGCATGTTGGTCGCCATGACCGACAATGGACTCTCATTGCCGCTGGAATCTATGGCGATGACTTTGTAGCTGAACGCATTGATTGCGTTAACAGGCAGACTGTCGATGTAGTGCGCCTCCGGGAAATGATCGGATGTCAGCAGCGCCAAAGCAGTTTCATCTTTTTTGACACTTCGGTAGATCTTGTAGCCCATGATATCTGCTTCCGGATTCGGCTGCCACTGAATGATCAGGCGCGCGGTATCGGCTACAATCGCCACCTGTACAGGTGCCATAGGTGGAATTTTATCCAAGGTCTCGGCATATACCTCGTTGCTGAAACCGGTATTGCCTTCGGCATCTACAGCCGCGACGCGCAAGGTATACAGTGCATAGCGGCCCGCTTCGAATTCGTAGCGCAGTGTGCCCGGAACCAAAGGATCCGTCGTGAACTGTTTCAGGATTGTATCGTTGGCAGCTGTCGCATAAATGTGGTAACCCGTCATGTCTTCGGACGCTTCCGGCTGACTCCAGCTGAGCACGACTTTTTTGTCGAAGATCTGCTTGCTCACTTCTCCCGGCGGAATCGGTGCCGTTGCATCCTGGATGCGTACTTTGAGCTGCGCAGAAGGCATCAGGGAATCTCCGAAAAAATTCAGTCCGACGAAAGTGTAATAATACGTCTGTTTCTCCTGCAAACGCTCATCGGTAAAAAAACGCTCCGGCAGCACGGTCTTTCCTTCTGCATCCTCGATATTAGACAGCAGAACAGGATCCGGCGTGATCAGCTTGCCCAGTGAATCCGGTGTCACCGAGCGGTAAACGTTGACCCCGTAAAAACGGTTCGGCTCCGGCTTCCAGCGGAAAGAAACACCGGCTTTGAAAGTATTGAAATCCAGGCTATCGACCGGCAATTGGCTGTTCGTTGCTGCTGAACTGATGTTTTCAAGTAAAGCCAGCTCGACCCAGGAAGCTCCTTTGCGCTCGACAAGGCGGTAATCATACTCCATATTCGGAACGGCCGTTTCGTCGCGGTAATATATCCCGAGGTGCTGACTGAAAGGAACGCTTTGGAAAGATTTCAGGGTCATCATCAGCAAGCCAAAACCTTCCGCTTTTTGAGGTGAATTGGCCATCTGTACATAATCTTTCAGTTCTTTGTCGGCTCCCAGCTCCGCAGGTGATATTTTGTAAGCTCCCGCCTTCAGCGCATTTGTGTGCAGCTGCTTCCAGTCACTGCCGTTCTCACGCCGCATAATGAACAATTCCTTGCGCGATACAAGGTCCTGCTGGTACCATTTCAGCTCGATACCGGTTGCGCCTGTGCGGTAAACCAGCGTGTACTGCTGCGCAAAGGAATGCGCGCCATTCAACAGCGTCAGCAACAAAAGTATCAGTACCCTCCTCATTCTTTTTCTGATTTTATTTTGGACCGGATGCCTTTGTAGCTCAGTCCGAATGTATAATTGTAATTGACCGTCATGCGGTTTTCTGAAAAGTCCTGCGCCCCGGCCACGACGGCATTTTTCTGCACATACGCATAATTGACCTTAAAGCTGTGGGATTTGGCCGGATTGAATTGAATAAAAACCGTCGCCGCATAATTCTGATTCGTCAGCACCGCATTCTGGCGGGATTGCTGGAAACTGAAGTTTACACCGCTTTTCAGCTTTTGCTTGAAGAGGCTGTGATTGATCCCGGCTGTCGGACCTAAATTCTTGAGTTCGCCGGTACTGTTGTGCATTTCGGTGTAGGAAAAATTCAAGACCAATCCGAGGTTCGATTGCGTGAAATTCACGGAATAGCCGGGATTGAACAGGAAGGTAAACATCGAAGCCTGCTTATTGCCGCCGCTTTCCTGGTAGGTCGCGTTTGCGAGAAAAGTATGGCGGATCTTGCTTCCAAACGTATAATTCGCCGTGGCAGTGCCGGTTTCATTCAGCTGCGTAAGGCGGATCGAATCGGAAAAAACATCGCGCAGCGCGACAACATTGCTGCTGAAACTGTTGTAGCTCACGTTGAGATTGAGGTTCTTGATGACGCTGACTGTAATGGCACCCGAACCTGCGATCCTGCGCTGCGTTGCAATTTGTTTGCGGTCGAGGTTATTTTCCTGCACACCGAGGCTGACTGTGGCGCTCAACTTGCCTTTCAGGAATTGTTTTGCAATATTTCCGGAGATCTCCTGCACATCGTTGACAATGAAAACAGATCCCAAACTTGTGTAATCCGGATCGATGCGCTTGAACTTCGCGCCCAGCTTATACCCCGCAAGATCATAATCTACCGCAAAGGAATAAGCCGAATTGAAACGGGTATTCGCCCGCGGATTGAAAACCTTGTTGACATACGTGAACCGCTCGAGCTTTTCCACCGGGAGGAACGTGTTGGAATTAAACATGCTGTAATGGTAGCTTCCTTCGACATGCAGGTTTGCGCCGAGCTTGTGTTGGGTCGCAAGACCAAAAATCTGGTTTTCACCGGGTAAAATGTGTGTCGCCGTATCAAAAGGAATGGAATTCTCATCATCCGCCGCGCGGAAATAGATCAGCTCGACATGGTTTGCCTCCTTGCCAATGCGCAATTTTCCTGCGCCGCCCCAGCGTGCATAAGCAGGCAGGCTGACGGTAACTCCCTGCTCTCCGCCAACCGGGATTGCTTTTAAAAACCGGCCATAGGCTACGCTGCCGGAAAGAATGCCTTTTTTAGGTTTCACTTCAACGCCTCCGCCCAGGAACAAAGCGCCGCTCAGGGAGTATTCGCTGAATTCCATCGACCGGTAGCCTGCATGTACGGTTAACCATTTGTAAGTAGGGCTGATCCCGAACTGGTTGAATGGCTGACTGAATTTGTCAAGGCCATTTGTAAAATTTTTGTCCTGCTGCGTTAGCGTAAATGTGAACGGACAGGATATTTTGTTGAGGATCGTAATATTTAGATTTCCGTTTAGCGCCCAGTAAAAAGGGTCGCGCCGACTCTGAATTCCCTGAGCACTGTAAAAAACGGCACTTGCACCAATACCTCCCTGAATGCTCACAGGGTCCTGTTTCAGCAGGTTTTTGGCTTCCTCAATGGTTTTTTCAACATCCTGCGCACGCAACTGGAAGCTGCATAAGATGGCAAGTGCTATGGAAATCGGTTTAGTCAATTGAATGCGTTTCGGTAGGTAAAAATAAGTTAAAATTTCATAATACATAAGAATTTATTCGTTGAACTTAAAAAAAATGCCGACCAACGCAGCAAAAGAAGTGTTAATGCCATTATAAATAAGAAATCCATTGCACACAGAAAATCCACCCTTCGCTTTCAGGCCTTCCCTGTTTTGACGCTCAGACTTATTTAGGTACTTTTGTATCCACATCCGTCCTTCAGATCCAATGTCAAAAAATCAGCTCTTATTAGTTACGCCGCCATTTACCCAGTTAAATACGCCTTATCCGGCGACGGCTTACCTGAAAGGTTTCCTGAACACGAAAAACATCACTTCTGTACAGGCCGATCTCGGCATTGAGGTCATCCTGACCCTATTCTCGAAAACTGGACTGGCCCAACTCTTCGCGGAAATCGAAGCCCAGGCGGATGAGTTGTCTGAGAATGCAGAAAGGATTCTCGCGCTGCAAGCCGATTACATACAGACGATCGACGCGGTTATCCTGTTTCTGCAAGGCAAAAATCCAAGTCTCTCACACCTGATCTGCCAGGAAAACTTCCTGCCGGAAGCCGCCCGTTTTCAGCAGCTCGAAGAACTGGACTGGGCTTTTGGGATCATGGGTACGCAGGACAAAGCCAAACACCTCGCAACGCTTTACCTCGAGGATATTTCAGACCTGATCATCGAAACCGTGGACGGACATTTTGGCTTCAGCCGTTACGCAGAAAGGTTGGGCAGATCCGCCAGTACTTTTGACGAACTGTACGCTGCGCTGCAACAGGAACTGACCTACACAGACAAGATCCTGCTGGAATTGCTGGAGCAGAAAATTCGGCATGCCGATCCGCAAATGGTCGCTTTCTCTGCTCCTTTTCCAGGAAACCTGTACGCTGCTTTTCGGTCCGCGCAATACATTAAACAACACTATCCACACATCAAAACAGCGATGGGCGGCGGTTTTCCGAATACAGAACTACGCTCGCTGTCGGATGTACGCGTATTTGAGTTTTTCGATTTCATCACGCTCGACGACGGCGAAGCGCCGGTGGAAAACCTCGTGGAACACTTGTCCGGAACGAGATCTGTACAGGACCTGAAACGCACTTTTGCACTGATCGACCGCCAGGTAGCCTACATCAATCGTTCAAAAACACCGGATTACAAGCAACGCGATGTCGGCACGCCGGATTACAGCGATTTGCCGCTGGACCAATATATTTCAGTCATTGAGATCGTCAATCCGATGCACCGCATGTGGAGCGATGGTCGCTGGAACAAGCTCACAATGGCGCATGGCTGTTACTGGGGGAAATGTACATTCTGTGATATTTCACTCGCGTACATCCAAATCTATGAACCGGCAACGGCGAAAATCCTCTGCGACCGCATGGAGGAAATGCTGCTGCAAACGGGACAAAACGGCTTTCATTTCGTGGATGAAGCTGCGCCCCCGGCCCTGATGCGTGAGCTGGCGCTGGAAATCATCCGTAGAAAGCTTGTTGTGAGCTGGTGGACGAATATCCGCTTCGAGAAGAGTTTTACGCGCGACCTTTGCATCCTGCTGAAAGCTTCGGGCTGTATCGCAGTTTCCGGCGGACTCGAAGTTGCATCTGACCGCCTGCTGGACCTTATCGACAAAGGCGTGACCGTTTCCCAGGTCGCCCAGGTAACACGCAACTTCACAGAAACCGGTATCATGGTCCACGCCTACCTGATGTATGGCTTTCCGACACAAACGGTGCAGGAAACGGTTGATTCGCTGGAAATGGTGCGCCAGCTGTTTGAAACGGGCGTGTTACAATCCGGCTTCTGGCACCAGTTTGCGATGACTGCCCACAGTCCCATCGGCCTGAACCCGGAAAAATTTGGCGTGATCCGCGAGACGGATGAGATCGGCACCTTTGCCAACAACGACCTCGTGCACGAAGACAAAACAGGCATCGACCACGATGCATTCAGCTTCGGACTGAAGAAATCGCTGTACAACTTCATGCATGGCATAGGCTTCGAGCTCCCGCTCCAAAACTGGTTCGAGTTCAAAGTCCCACGGACAAAAATCCCTGCAAATTTCATCGAGAACGCCTTGAACACTGAAGATGCGGGCTTCACGAAACCCAGCGCCAAAGTTGTCTGGCTTGGCGCGCACCCTTCCGTACACTGCTTCACGAAATCCAAAAAGGGCAACCAATGGGAAATGGCCGAGCTGAAATTCCATACGAAACAAGACATGTTCACAATCCAGCTGCCGAAAGAACAAGGCTTGTGGTTGCAGGAAACGTTGCAAATGATATCAGCTTCCAACACCAGACGTTTCGTATACCAGGAGATCAAGTCCGACTATGAAACCAAAAATGCAGACGATTTCGAGCCATTCTGGTACGGAAAACAGATCAACCAGCTGCGCGAAGCAGGTTTATTGGCTTTGTAAGCTGAATGCTTTATCTTCGTTTCGTAAATCGGTCTGTCATGTTTAAATCTTTCCTGTATATCGCCTGTTTGCTTTTGGTAATTAGTTCCTGTAGCACGCCTTATGTAGTGCGCGATTATGAATTTGCGCCACCCAACTGTGATTGTTACATCCACAAACATGCACCGAGATTGGTCGTATCAAGCTACAGCAAATGGGTGGTAAGCTACAAACGTAAAGTGCACTGCAACAAACAGAATTACCTGGCGATACAAGATTCTTTATATCTGCTGGAAACACAAAGGGATTCATTGCGGGGCTACTCCTGGAATGACAATTTGGATCCTTATTGGGAAGAACCGGCAGACACGACATTGCTGACACGTGCAGATTCCCTGGTCAATATATACAAGAGCCAATGGGTAAGCTGCAAAATAAAATTGTTTTACAGGAAAGTCAGCCATGGGAAAGACGATCCAGTAGTAACTGTAAGGCGCAAAATCACCTTCTACCGCCGTGGTCTCTTCCGTTACAAGAAAATCCGCAAGGTAAAATACGTGAATGATCGCATCATCAGATCCCGGGATAAATAAACCATGTAGTCGCGTAAGGCCTTTCTGCTTTCAATCTTTAGTCGCTATTTAACTCCATTTGATTTTTGTAACTTTGCGCCCATGTCGTCATCCTTCATCGAGCTCCAGACATTCTACAAACACATCAACCAGGCTTCCAGCGCCGTACAGGAAGAGATCGGCCATTTCAACATCTTCCGCATCGAGGACATTCTGCAACCTGCACTGAAGCAGAGCACGACATACAGCCGACGCGATTTCTTCAAGATCAGCCTGATAACGGGACACAACAAATTGCATTATGCCGATCAAAGCATAGAAATCGACGGCAGCGCGCTCGTGTTTACAAATCCGCTGGTGCCTTATTTGTGGGAAAGGGTCAGCGAAGCGCAAAGCGGCTATGTATGTATTTTCACCGAGACATTCCTGAATCGCTTCGGTCCCGTGCGGGAATATCCGGTATTCCAGTTTGCTGACACGGCCATCATTCCTTTGTCGCCAGAGGAAATGGAGCGCTTCACGACGCAGTTTGTCGGCATGTCGGAGGAGTTGGGGGGCGATTATGTATACAAGTACGACCTGCTGCGCAATCTCGTGATGGAGGTCATTCACCGTGCACAGAAGATGCAGCCGGCATCCGGGAATGTGTCTGCCGGTTCCAATGCAGCGGAACGCATCACGGGTTTGTTTGCCGAACTGCTGGAACGCCAGTTCCCGATCGAGTTCAGCAACCAGGTGATCCAGCTCCATACACCGGCCGACTTTGCCGCACAGCTGCGCATCCATGTCAACCACCTCAACAAAGCATTGAAAGAAATCATTGGCCGCACGACCTCACAACTCATTGCGGAAAGAATACTCAAGGAAGCAAAGATCCTGCTGAGAAGCACGAACTGGGCCATCGCGGAAATTGCTTCCAGCCTGGGCTTCGAAGAACCAAACCATTTTTCGAGCTTTTTCAAGGCGCGGGAGAAAATGACCCCGAATCAATTCAGGAAAGTCAAAACTGATTGATATTTGTACTTTTTGACTTCGATCGCGTAGCTGGATTCCCGCTTGTTTGCAGAACTTTGCTTTATTCAAAATACAGCAATATGTGGACAAAAAACAACATGCCGGACCAGACCGGAAAAACGGCGATCGTTACCGGCGCCAACACAGGAATCGGCTATGAAACAGCACTTGGATTGTACGAAGCAGGCGCACACGTCGTGCTCGCTTGCAGGAACTCTGAAAATGCAGCACAGGCGAAAAGCAAAATGGAAATAATCCCGGGAAAGGGATCCATTGAAACTGCAGTCCTGGACCTTTCCAGCCTCGCCTCTGTCAAACAATTTACAACAGTTTTCAAACAGCAACACAGCAGACTGGACATCCTCGTAAATAATGCAGGCGTGATGTTGCCGCCGGCCACGAAAACAGCTGAAGGCTACGAACTCCAGTTCGGCGTCAATTTCCTCGGACATTTTGCCTTGACAGGACAGTTGTTCCCCCTGCTCAAAACAACGCCCGGCGCAAGGATTGTGACCCTGAGCAGTCTCGCCTATGTACGTGGAGAAATCGATTTCGACAATTTACGACTCGAAAAGCCTTACGATCGCATGCAGGCGTATGAACAAAGCAAGCTCGCCGACCTGGTTTTCACAGTCGAATTGCAACGCAGGCTGACTGATTTAGCGATCCCTGTGATTTCAGTAGCCGCACATCCAGGCGCCACACAGACGGAATTGATCCGGCACATGAGCGAAGAAGAATTCCAGCTTGCCCTGGAGCACTTCGGATTGCTGATGGATTCAGCGCAGGGTTCATTGTCTACCTTATACGGAGCCGTTTCTCCAGACGTTAAGCCTGGTGCTTTTTGCGCGCCGGATCAGGATGGCGGTATCCGCGGATTTCCTACGCAGGCAGAAATATTGCCACATGCACTGGATACAGTAGTTGCGCAAAAACTCTGGGATTTCGCAGAAAAAGCAACCGGCATTGTGTTTCCGGACTAAAAAATCCGGATTTGCATAACTGAGAAAAAGGTTGAACGGGATACCGTTTGACCTTTTTTTCGTTTATCATCCATCCATTTATCACAACTTGCTCCATTGTTTTTTAAACGGTTGACATGTGAAAACGAAGCTAAAAAATACGTTCATAAATACATTTCTTCAGCTTTTCAGCCGCCCTGTTTTCAATTTAGAACAGATTTAAACAATTCTATGAAGTGTTGGTATTTACTGGGTTTTAACTGTAAATTAGGCGCCGGAAAACAAACTGTTCTCAAAATATTTTCAGTATAAATTAGGATTTTCAATTTATTTGATCCTAAATTTGCAAACGAATTAATAACCCTTTAAAACCGTAGAAATTATGTCAGTATTCCATTTAACAGGTAAATCTTAGACCCAGGTTACTGAATATTTCTAGCTATTCGCCCGGTTCTAAGCCGGGTTTTTTGTTGCCTTTTATTCCAGGTCGCGCGTAACAGAACGAAGACCAACAGGATAAATCCGGAAAGGTCTGCCAATCGGCGGATCACAATCAACGAAAAATTTTATAAACCCCTCGGGTAATTTCCAGCGTTCAACATGCCGGGAATCAAAGCCGATTTCAATTTCAGGTGTTCCTGCGGCCCGCTGATGTGCTGCAAAGCCAGTATTTCTGTCTCCGCCATATTGGAAAGGAGGATACAGGATCCCAGCACAGCCATGCGCTATGCGTAACTGCGTGAATTTTATACCTGCATTTTGGAACGGTCGGAAACTGCCCGATTTGACACAGATCATGGGAAAAAATCAATTGAAGGGCAAACACCTGCGTCAGGTGGATTTCCCTTCGGATGTCGCTAAAAGCTTAGCAACAACAGTCATGTCGAGACATTACAAACATGTCCCGATGGAAGAAAAATTAGAACTTATTAAAAATATACTGGGAGACCCGAAAAGTTTCCTCGAACATGCACATTTTAACGGCCTGGCAAGAACGCTCGTCGGAAAGCCACAGATCAAACCGGTATCGGAAATCCACAGCCTGCGGGAATCCGGGGATTTCAGCATCTACGGACAAAAGCACATTTCACAGAATGCCGTGCGACAAATGGAAGCAGCTATGCGTTTGCCGATCTCGGTGAAAGGCGCGCTGATGCCGGATGCACACCAGGGATACGGATTGCCGATCGGTGGCGTGCTCGCTGCGCGAAATGCGGTCATCCCTTTTGGAGTGGGCATGGACATTGGGTGCCGCATGGCGCTGAGCATCTACGATCTGCCGGAAGATTTCTTGAAACTGAAGGCACACGAGTTGAAAAAAGCACTGAAGCGTTACACGCATTTCGGTGGCGAAGGCGGTCTGGACTTTGAGGTAGACCACGAAATCCTTGAGCGACCTGAATTTCAGGAAACAGACCTGCTGCGGCGTTTGCACGGTAAAGCCCGTTTCCAGCTCGGAACTTCCGGCACCGGGAATCATTTTGTGGAATTCGGCACCGTCGAGATCCGCGAAGGCAATGAAATGCAAATCCCGCCGGGCCAATACGTCGGACTCCTTTCGCACAGCGGATCGCGGGGCATGGGCGCACAGATCGCCAGTACCTATACGCGGATCGCGATGCAGAAATGTGTGCTTCCGCGGGAGCTGCAATCGATGGCGTGGCTCGATCTCAACGATCAGGCCGGTCAGGAATACTGGATTTCAATGAACCTTGCCGGCGATTATGCACGGGCCTGTCACGATGTGATCCACAAAAACCTGGAGAAAGCCCTCGGACTGGAAGCGATCTGCAAGGTCGAAAACCACCACAACTTCGCCTGGAAGGAATTCCACAACGGCGAAGAAGTGATCGTGCACCGCAAAGGTGCAACACCGGCTGCCAAAGGTGAGCTCGGCATCATCCCGGGAAGCATGACCAGCAATGGATACATTGTGAGCGGACTCGGCAATGGAAACGCGATCGCTTCGGCTTCACACGGCGCAGGAAGAAAACTGTCGCGCCGGGAAGCCCGCGAGTCGATCACGAAATCAGCGCTCAACAAGCTGCTCGCAGCCAACCGCGTGGATCTGATCGGCGGAAGCGTGGAAGAAGCCGCCCTGGCCTACAAGGATATTGAAGCGGTCATGCAAAGTCAGCAGGAGCTCGTGAAAATTGAAGGTTCATTCACCCCGAAAATCGTGCGGATGAACAAAAGTTAAATCCCCTTGGGGAAATAATCAGGATGGGAAGGACTGCAAAGTCCCTCCTGCCCTTTTGAAAATGAAACAACATGGACACCCAAATTTTACAAATATCATCCGGAAGAGGCCCGGCAGAATGTTGTCTCGCTGTCGCACTGGCACTGAGAGAAATCGTGCAGGAAGCCAAACAGCAACAGCTGAATTGCACGGTTATCGACCGGAACCCGGGAACAGAAAACGGAACCCTGGTTTCTGCGCTTGTCAGACTGGAAGGCCCCGGCGCCACTGCTTTTTGTGCAGGCTGGACCGGCGAGCTGCTCTGGATCGCACAAAGTCCCTACCGGAAATTCCACAAACGGAAAAACTGGTTCATCGGCATCGCGCTTTGCGACACGGCGACAAGCGGACAATGGGACCCGAAAGAAGTACGCTACCAAACCTTGCGCGCTTCCGGACCCGGCGGACAAAATGTCAACAAAGTAGAAACTGCCGTAAGGGCGATTCACCTCCCTACCGGACTACAGGTACTCGCCAGCGATTCGCGCTCGCAGTTGCAAAATAAAAAACACGCCACCGAAAGGCTGCAACAGCGGTATGCGGAGTGGCAATTGAAAGATTTAAAGAACGATCAACAGGAGCAATGGGAACAACACCTGGCTCTGCAACGCGGAAACCCGGTACGCACTTACACCGGTCAGGCGTTCAAGAGAAAATAAGTATGGAAAAGCATGAATTATACAGGGAAATCCTGTTGAAAAAAGAAGCATTGAATAAGATCTCCGACGCGTTGAAAACACATTTCATCGGACTGGACCACATCATTGAGGAAATTATGGGCCTGGTTTCTTCCTGGTACCTGTTTCCACAGGCGCAATTGCGACCGATGGTCATCAACCTTTGGGGCATGACGGGATCCGGAAAAACAGCGCTCGTCAGGAAGCTCGTCGAGCTCCTCGCTTATGAGAAAAGGTACATCCAGATCGATATGGGCGAGTTTGAGTCCGACTCCGCCACGTGGTTCAAAAACACGCTGACCGACGACATGGATTTCCTGCACGAACAGCCCTGCATCATCTGCATGGACGAATTCCAGTTTGCAAGAACGCTCGATAACAGTGGCAATGAGCTCGGCAAGGACAAACTGCGTTTTGTGTGGGACCTGATCGACAACGGCAAATTGTCTTACATTCCTTCCAACAATTCCTTTTACATCAAAAGGGCGGAAATTGCGCTGATGGGCCTGCTGAAAGCCAAAGACCTCGGGGTCATGATTGCAAACGGGGTCGTGACTGAAGAAACTGAACAGTTCATGAGCATTTTTCAGAATTTCTTCTTCGAGAACTATTCGCGCAACGGCGTGGCGATGGATGTCAATTACTTCCTGTCTTCCGATTTCGTGAAAGGTCTGTACTATTTGTACAACGACAATGTGACGGCTGAAGAATTCCTGAAGGAAGAGATCGCCAAATCAGACCTCACGGACATCATCGACCTGATCCTGAAAGGGCTGAAAACCCGCAATGCGACGAAGGAGCTCGATTTATCGAAAGCGCTGATCTTCATCCTCGGAAACCTCGATGAAGCCTACGACATGAGCCGTTCGATAAACCCCGATATCAGCGCCGATGAGCTGCACGAGGCGACTTTGAAGATCAACATGACCAACATCAAGTCCGCCCTCAAAAAACGCTTCCGGCTGGAACAGATTGCGCGGCTGGGCAACAACCACGTGATCTACCGTGCCTTCAAAAATGCACATTTCCAGGAGCTGATCCGCAGGGAGCTGGAGCGCGTCGCCACATTCATCCGGTCTGAGTTTGGTTTCGATATCGAATACGATGCTTCGATGCATGCGCTGATCTACCAGGAAGGCGTTTTTCCTGCGCAGGGAACGCGACCCGTACTGACGACGATCAAAAATTACATCGAAGCCTGGTTTGGCAAAATCGTGATTGAAGTGATCGACAAGCAATTACCCGTTACCCGGGTGCAGTGGCGCTATGCGGATGACCGCTATACCTTTGTATTTCAGGATGCATCGGCACATGTGCTCGCGATCCGCGAAGAGAAAGTGAACCTGAAAATCGATCAGCTCAGGAGAACGACAGACCGGAACTTACAGGCACACACGGCCGTGCACGAAGCCGGACATGCGGTGCTCGCCGTCATGACTTTACAAATCCTGCCTTCAGTCATTGTCTCCAAGTCCGCAGCGGAATCCACAGACGGCTTTTGTCTCGTCAATTTTCCGGAAGGTCTGACCACGCGGGAATCTTTGAAAAAGGACATTGTCATTTCGCTCGGCGGTTATGTCGCCGAAAAAATGATTTTCGGGGAGGAAAATACTTCCTCTGGCGTATCGGCTGATATCGAAAATGCAACCACGCTCGCCAATACGGCCATCCGCAATTACGCGATGGGTTCCGATCCGGTGACGGTGGCCGTATATTCCAGCAACAACAGCGATCTGTTCTTCATGGAAAACAAGTACCGCGACGAAGCGATGCAGCTGATCCATGCCTGCGAAAAAGAAGCAGAGGCTTTGCTGGAAAAACATAAATTGCTCCTGCTGAAAATCTCCGAGTACCTGACCAACCATTACAAAATGGATGAACAGCTGCTCGCGGAATTTGTCAGGACCTACAGCGATGAGCCGTGGATTCATACAAGCGGTTTCAAAACGAAGGAAAATTACTTTTCATTTGAATCTGTGATCAAAGATCAGCTTTTGTTACTTGAATCGAAAATTCCTGCCTGATAGTAATCCCTTCGGAACAACCGGAGGGATTATTAACCTCTTTTTCCATTTTGAAACACCTGTTTGATCTATTTACCAATCCGATTTCCTACTTTTGAACCTTATTTATACAAAATGCCAACAAATACCCCTTTTTCAACGCAACTAATCCGGGTGTGTTTTGCCCTGTTTACTTTCAGCTTTTGCTTCGGTCAGCAGGATTTCAATGCATACAAATCACTCCGTTCTGAAGGCGCCGTACCTGCAGATTTCTCGACACCTGTTTCTCAAAAAGTCCAGCAGGACCTCAACACGGAAAATCACGGGATGACGCCTGCCAATGCCAAAAAATTCTCACAGAAAGTTCACTTTGAAGTAGACAACATGTTGCACTCCGGCATGGTGATCTACGGCGATGAAGTTTCTGTCTATGTGCGCGGGGTAGCGGATAAATTACTGGCCAATGATCCGGCTTTGCGCACATCGCTGCGCTTTTATACGATCAAATCGAGCGCATCCAATGCATTTTCAACAGACCAGGGAATTGTTTTTGTGACTACAGGGCTGATCTCCCAGCTGACCAACGAGGCACAGCTTGCTTACGTACTGGCCCACGAGATCGCCCATTATACTGAAAAGCATGTCGTTGAAACTTTTGAGCTGACTTCAGGTCCCGGCGTTCAGAAAAAGAACATCCGCGACCTGAGTATTTATTCGAAGGAAAAAGAATTCGAAGCAGACAAAATCGGATTGAAACTGTACCATGCCGCAGGTTATGATCCAGACCAGCTTGAGCCTGTATTCAATGTGCTGATGTATTCTTACTTACCTTTTGAAGAAGTCGAATTCCCCATCAGCTATTTCAATACCGCGGAGATGTACGTTCCCGCCCTCGTATTTCCGAAAGAGAAGTTCCCGATCCAGGCGGTTGAAGATTATGACGACGCCAAAAGCTCGCACCCGAATATCAAAAAGCGCAAGGACCGTATGGAAGAGGCTGCCGAAGCTTACACCGGCTGGGGCGACAGCAGTTTCCTGCTTGGGGAAGCCCGTTTTATGTACGTGCGCAACCTGTGCCGTTTTGAAAGCGTCCGCACGCACCTCATCGAAGGAGAGTATATCGCTGCTTTTTATGCGGTATTCATCCTGGAGCAGGATTTCCCGGGCTCGTTGTACCTGAAGCGCATGAAAGCACAGGCATGGCTCGGCATCGTCAATAAAAAAATCGACGGGAAAATCCCATTGAACTCCAGTAAAAGCAGCGAGCTGGAAGGCGAAATAGCGACTTTCGAATACATGATCCGCAAGCTGAACAAAGACGCCCTGATCACCCTTGCGCTGCGCCAGGTGTATGATGCTCATCTGCAATTTCCGGAAGATCCCGAAATACAGGCGATCTACAAGCATTTCCTGACGCACATCGTCGCTTCGAAACAATTCCATGAGAACATTTACTTTCCGCTCAACCTGGATGCTGCTGTCAAGGCATGGCAAGAGCAAAAATACAAGCCTGTTGTGGCAGATAGCGTTGCTACAGGCGTTTCGCAGCCTGCAAAAACACTCTCCAAATACGAAAAAATAGAAGCCAGGCGCAAAGGAGCGTCGAAGTCCGGCATCCCGGAAGCGAACAAGGAAATCGACTCTGCCAAGTTTTATTGCTACGGCATTCCGGACATTTTGCGCGATTCTGTTTTCAACGCGACCGTAAAAACGCTCCGCAAGAAAAACAACGAGCGCGAAGAAACCAAAGACTCGCTTCAATTGTCCACCGGGCCCGTTCAGTATGAGCAGGAGCTTTACCAGGACCTGCATACATTAATCGTTGTGGAGCCACTCGTTTTTTCCTACCAGCACACCGATTTTAACATGGAAAGATCAGAAGCGCTGAAACAAAAGATCACGAAAGCGATGACTGCATCTGCAGGTGAATCCAGCGTCAATACGCATCTGCTGAGCCGTGCGCAATTAACGGAAGAAGCCGGTACTGCGATTTTCAATGAAAAAAATATCCTGTTTACGTATTTATTCCAGGCTGCTGAAAGCAATGACGCCGTTTTCCCGGTTGACTACCTCGCACTGCAGGAAATCCAGCAGAAATACCAGACACCTTCGATCCTGTTCACCTTAGTTGAGCATAAATTTAAAAGCATGGGGCCTGCTTTCATTTTGACACCGGTATTCCCGTTGTCTTCCTTCCTGCTTCCCATACTGATGCGGCACAGGCACAATACAGAGCTCAACCTGTTGGTACTCGACCTGCATACAGCCGAGATCGATTTAAAGTACAACTACACTTTCCGTGACAACCCGAACAAACAACACAACCTGGGCGCTCACCTGTACCATATTTTTCAATGCCTTTCGGCCAAACCCATTAATCAGTAATCATGCACAAATTTATTTTTCCGCTCTTCCTGTTCCAGGTATTGATCTCATCCGCGCAGCACACCCACAAGACGAAAGGTTTTTACAACGCGAAATACCTGGTTTCGGCTGAAATGATCGGGCACATCCCTTTTATTTACAACAGCTACAAACGGGAGGATGATTTTTCGAAATACGACCGCGACCTGAAAAAGAAGAAAGACAATTTCAACTACGGATTTAGAATCTCCGCAGGAAAGGTGATCAGCAAAAAGTTTATAGTGAGCCTGGAAGGCGGTATTGATTTCTCCAATGTCTACCTGTCGATGAGCGGATCGAATCTTCCTCTACCGGATTATTCAACCTCGAAGATGATCCTACCGGCCCTCTCTGTGCAGACTTTCAGCTTCATGCCGAAGTTTGAGTTCGCCTCTAAAAAAGCGCTGATGCCTTTGGGGTTTTCCAACCAGTTCGGATTCGGATTTTCCCTTTCACACGTGGTCAATAAAAATTATGCTGCCAGGGCGACGGTTTACAACGATCAAATAGACGAATATACTATCGACGTAAATCCTTCTTACATGGCCAAACATTTTTACGATTACGACAAAGCAGAACCGATCAAATGCCTGACTTTGATGTATGCAATTTCCATGCGTACGGCGCTGTCTAAAAAGCTGTTGCTGGATTATGGTGTTCGCTACACGCTGAATATGGCTTTCGACAGAAGTGATGTCCGGGAATCCAGTGAGTACATCATCAGCGATTCCCAGATGAAACACTATGTGCAGAACCAGCAATTTTTAAGTGTAATCCGCTTGAATCTCGGCGCTACCTATGTATTTTAGATAATACCGGATATTCGTATGCTGATAAGTTAATAACTGCTCTTCAGATTGCCGGAAACTGTATGGCTTTCGTTTCCTTGCTGGGCGGTAAATTGAAGCTCACAAAAAGTGGCCGTATAACCACTGTTGTTCAAATTCTTTTTGACATATACGGTACCATTGGGCTCTGCAATACACAGGATTCCGTTGATATGGCACCTGATGAAGCATTTCCCTGCCGGTAAAGCATTTGTAATACCTGTTGTCAGGAATTCGCCTGTAGCAGGAATATCCTTGAAATCGATGTCGATATCTCCACCGTAATAATTGTAGCCTTTCAAAGCCCAGTACGCAGATGAATAATTCGAATAATGATCTTCATAAGGACTGTAAAACATGTTTACCTGCCCGTAATTAATTGAATTATTGTAAGGGGTACACGGGACTTCAAACGCTTCCTGATCAAGAGGAGTTTCGTAAAATGGATTGTCGCTGTTTGCATCTATTGCCACTTTTTCTTTTTGGCAGGCGCTGAGCACAAAAGTAAAAGTCAGCAGGGAAATCAGGAAAATTTTCATGGTTTAAGTTGTAATTTGCAATATGGACGCAAAGATATAAAATGCTCCGGTAAATCGCGCGCCGAATATCAGATTTGGCACGGGAAGATCTCCCTGCATAATTTCCCGGTGAGCAATTAATCTCCTCCACAACCGCCACAGCCTCCTCCACAACTGCTTCCGCAGGAACTTCCGCAGTTACTTCCACAACCGTTGCCCGAACCGCCCTGGTTCATTTGCGTTGGGACACTGCTGTTCGCAATCAGGATCGTCATGCTGAAAGTCAATGCCATCTTACCACCCAAAAAGAAATTCCATTCATTGGCCGGATAGGTTTTATCGAGCTCCACGATCCTCTTTTTGTACAGGCGGGGAATAGTTCTCCGTGTCAGATCGTTGCGCATACGGATCAGGAAAAGCACGATCAGCACAGCAGAGACCAGCAGGAAGAACACCAGGAAACCAACAGGTTTGTGTCGCGAAATGCCGGTCATCAACCGGATGAAACCACAGGCAAAGATACTTCCGAGCAACGCGAGGTTCACCAGGAACATCCGCAGGAAAACACGGGAGTCTGTATAGTGTTTCCGGAGCCTGGAGCCAAATTGCACAATGTTCGAGAACGGCTTCATTTGCAGCAGGTGTTCTACGATGCTCCAATAGAACATCTTGCTGCTGTTGCGTTCCAGCAGGTCGCGGTACAGGTATTCGCGCACATGGCTGACAGGTTGATCTCCGCCAACAAGCCTTACGCGCTCCGATGAAATGTGTATCTTTTGTTTGCGGTACAGGTCATTCGTTAACAGGTGTACGATGTCTGCGGCTTTCCCCGAACGCAGGTACACCAGCTCGGAAGGGACCAGTCGATATACAAACGCATCCGGATCCATGCCTGCAACCAGTTGTTTTTGTTGACGTTTGTTCTGCAAGGTCAGTACAGTCATCGCCAGGACGAGCAATCCGAGGTAGCCCAGCAGGAAATCCGGGTTTCCGATTTTCACATACAGCTGGGCCAATGGGATGTATAACAAGGCCGGCAGCAGCAAAATACCTGCAATACCGATTCCCAGGAAATAGGGCAAACGCATGCGCGCCCGGGGTAGATTCAGCTGGTCATACATGTCTTCACATTCCCAGATCGATTTTGGCCATACTCCGAAGTTTTCGACGTACAGAGATTTCGTTCGCCCGGCGGCGATTTTGAATTGCTCCGCTTCTGCGCGGTTGTGTGTCGAAGGAATGTGCTCGATCTTTTTGCCCAGTAAGCGGCAGAAATCCGTGTAAGATTGTGTAAACAGCAGATGCTGGTGCCAGACAATGTCTACAATGGCTGATGGCGAGACCATTTCGTCTGCAGTTGCGGCCAGGTACATGAACTTTTTGTATTCGTGTAAGGCGGCTTGGGTAAATTGAATGGTCCAGTGGTTTTCGTGTGCGAGCCGGGTGGAGAATCCATATTCGCTGTGCGGGAAATCGAGGTCGAAATCCAGCACCTGGGTCCAGCGTTGCTGTTTCATTTCATCCTTGTAAAATAGGTTCATTACTGGGATCAAAGGTATTTAAATTGGAATACGTCCACCCTGCCGATGCAATTGGTAACGTAAGCTTAACTTCTCCGGAAACACAGGTCGATCCGGCATCGCTCTCCTGCGCTTTTATGCCTGAAAAGAAATACTATAATAATGGCTTCAGGCAAGAAAAATCCGAAAGAAGAACCAAGCTTAAATGGCCGATTTCGAGTTTTGATTGTATGTTCCTTTGGTTATATATAGCCGTTGATAAAAAAGAATTCTAAAATAATGTGCAATTCACCAGCCTCACAGGAATTTATCGGTAAGAAAAAATAGTTAAGTCCAAAGCAGTTGCCTTTCAGGCTGTTAAAGAATGTGAAAATTTGTTAATATACGCTAATTGAAAGACTGAAAAAACTAACTTACTGTATTCAATTTAAATATACTACTATGCAAAAACATCTACGATCATTCGTCCTGTTGGGCGCACTTTGTTCTGGTGCTCAACTCTATGCGCAGGATTTCTCCCTGCAACCTATTTCCAGCCAATACTATGGCGGAAAAGAAACCCCGGAACTGCGGAATCAACAGAAAGTGCAGGAAGTTTTTCAACCGCTTACCAGCGTTTATACGTTGGATTTTTCCTTACAGACACCCAAACATGTCGCGCAAAATGTATTGGCGGAATCGGCTCGCATGGTCAGTGATGCCGGTTATGTGGAATACAACAATACGGCTTCAATTGCTGCCTTGTTCGCCCAAAAGCCGGAAGCATTGAGTGTCAAACTGCCTTTCAAAGGGAAAACGCTGATTGCCGACCTCACGATCTCCGAGCTGTTCGGAGACGGTTTCAAAGTTGCTTCCAACAAGCCTGCTGAAGTCACTGGCATGACGACAGGTTTGTATTACCAGGGAACCTTGCGCGGCGAAAACGCGGTGGTAACCTTCAGTTTCTTCGAAAATGAATTTTCGGCACTGATCCTGACGGACGATGAAACCAACAGCATCATCGAGGCGGGACTGGTGAGAACAAGCGACAACAAAAGCGGAGCGCACATCGTCTATACCGATGACGATCTGAAGGTCGTTGTCAATCATCCGTGCCGTTCGGAATCTTTGGCGCAGTACAACATCGCGCTGGAACAACTATCCGGCGAACCTGCTGCACCCATGCAGGAAAAAGCGACGCTCAGATGTGTTACTTATTTCTGGGAAACATCCTACAACATGTACCAAAGTCTGGGATCCTCTCAGGCCGTAACGAATTACATGACCAACCTGTTCAACAATTTCCAGGTAATCTACAACAATGAAAGCATCGGCTCCAAACTGAACCAGCTCTACATCTGGACCAGCGCTGATTCTTACAACAATGACCTGGATATTTTCTCTGCAAACAGGAGTAATTTCGGCGCCAACCTTGCAACATTGTTCTCTACGACTGGCGGCGGCGGCGTAGCCTGGCTGAATACACTCTGCAACAGTTCCGATTATTACAGACATGGCTTCTGCGGATCCATCAGCGGCAGTTTCCCGGCCGTGCCGAACTACAGCTGGGCGGTCAATGTATCTACCCACGAAGTCGGGCACAACCTCGGATCACCGCATACACATGCCTGTTCCTGGACAGGTGGCGCGATCGACGGTTGTGGACCTGCGGCCGGTTATAACGAAGGATGCAATGCAGCATTGCCTTCCGGAGGAGGAACGATCATGAGTTACTGCCACCTTATCGGCAGCGTAGGCATAAACTTCAACAATGGTTTTGGACCTCAGCCGGGAAACCTCATTCGTTCGCGTGTCAACAGCTGCATCACGCTGACCTGCGAAACAACAGGCGGATCGACCTGCGCAACAGCCTTTGAACCGAATGAAACACAGGCAACTGCGATTGCAGTCGTTTCTGGTGTCACGAACTCCGCAGCGATTTCCTCAGGAACAGATGTCGATTTTTACAAAATCACAACTGCTGCCACATCCAACAATACGTTCAGCCTCGTCGGTCCGACCGGTGTTGATTTCGACCTCGTGATCTACAACAGCGCGATGACGCAAATCGGTGCAGGAACCAGTGGTTCAGCTACAGAGACGGTTTCCCTGGCCAGCCAGGCAGCAGGAACTTATTACATCAAAGTGTTTGGCTACAACGGTGCCAACAGCGCTTTGTGCTACACGATCAATGCAACGGCTGTCGGACTTTGCGCAGGTGCTTATGAAGCCAATGAAAGCATCGCTGCCGCTGCATCAATTGCTGTTGGGTCTACGATTACAGCCGCCATTTCAACAGCTACAGATAACGATTATTACAGGATCGTCACAAGTGCAACGAGCAACAATACATTCAGCCTGGTCGGTCCTTCCGGTGTGGATTTCGATCTCGGCGTCTACAACAGCGGCGGAACGCTGCTCGCATCCGGGGTTACGAGCACAGCTACTGAAACAGTATCTCTTGCAAGCCAGGCAGCCGGAACCTATTACATCCGCGTATACGGATATAACGGTGCGAACAGCGCTTCCTGCTACACATTGAGCGTTGCTTCCACGGCGGCCAGCATAGCAGAAGCCAACGGAGGGGATGCACTCAATCCATTCCCGAACCCGACAAACGACAAACTTTACCTGGGAGGTAATTATGCTGGCAAGCTGTTCAACCAGCTGGGTCAAACCGTCATGAATTTCGACGGGTCTGAGCTTTCCCTGAAAGAATTGCAGTCCGGTGTTTACCTGTTACAGATCAACGGTTCGGCAACAATACACAGAATCGTGAAAGAATAAAACACAAATAGCAAATTGCAGAAAGCGCCCCGTTCATTGGAATTGGGCGCTTTTGTGTTGCTTGTAAATGCAATTCACAGCACATACATCGGATTATTTTTTCGCTATATTTACAACACAATTAGCGAAACCATGAAAAAACTGTCTGCTTCCCTCCTTTTCCTGCTGATCTTCGCCGGACCACTCCTGGCACAGGATATCCAGGAAGAGGACCAGGTCATTTCCCGGTTTGGGGTGTGGACAAGCGAAGATGAATCGCAAACGGCCTACGTTTTTTCAGAGATTGCCAATGTACGGATGGACGATGATGTCAAGTCAGCAATTGCCGGCAAACTGAAGATCGGCGCCGCGGTCAAAATCCTTGGCATTTCACCGGTAGATTTTACACAAAGCGGCATCACCGCTCCCTGGGTCGAGATTGAAACAGTAGATTTCAGCGGATTTATCTGGGGCGGCGTACTTGCAAAAGGTCCGCGAAAGCTCGACAATAACCGCACCGTGTTATGGGGCCTGACGGCTATACAAACCGACAAAGACGGCATTGAAAAGACCTTTGCATCTATACGCATCTGCGAAAACGGTACGTTGATCAGCAAACAGGATTTTGAAGTAGCTTATGGAGATCGTCCCGACGAAGGTTACCTGACCATACAACCTGCACCGCTGATCGAAAATATCCGGTACCTGATTACCTTTGAAACGCTGTCGGAAGCCTGTGGCGTTTTTGCTTCTTCCCATTATTTCCTGTATGCTGAAAACCAGCTGAACTTCGTAGGCTCCGGTTATTCCATGGGCGATGGCGGCATGCTCCATACTTCGCGCACATTCTATTTTCCCTATCCGCCGAAGGAAAACGAAGACCAGGACTATCATTTTGTGCCTACGGCCGGACATATTTTCCGCGTGGAGGATGAGGGCAGCTACGATGAGGAATGCATCTGGGTCGCAACACAAAAGGTAGCTGATTTCATCTGGAATGGTGAAGCTTTGGTAAAATCCTGCGAAGAATAATCGAATGAAAGCATTTGGAGACAACCGTCAACGACGATCGCCTATGAAAATCCTGCATCTCTGGTTGCTTGCATGCATCTGTATCGCATGTGCACCGGAACCTGCAAACCTGACAAACAAATACCCGATGTTATCCACTGAAATCCAAAACAAAGCCATTCTCGAACATGCATTTCTCGCAGATATGTACAGCGACAGCTATTTCCCGAAATTCCTCGTGGACAAAGGCAAAACGATCCTGCTGGAGCTCTGCGCGCAGATCGAAAAGCAAGCGCCGAAAAATCTCGAAGCGTTGTATCAGCTGACACATGCAGCGACCATCCGTTTCAATGAGCTTGGAGATGAATTCTTCGAGAACGACAGCGAAATAGAAACAGCCGCCCGGGAATGTATTGCAGCCGATTTCGAATTTATCGCTGTGACTTATGGCTTCCAGCCCGATACGGAAGCATTGATCGCACCCCGGGAATGGTAAGGAATCTGCACCTGCTCCTTTTTTTGCTGCCTACCGGCATTTTCATGGCTGGATGCGGGCAACCGCAAATTCAACCTCCCAGCTCGCCGTTGTTTTCAGATCAAATCATCCGCGATCCGCATTTCAAAGGAAAGGCTTCTCTTCACCCATTGGTTGAACAGCCGGGCTACCGGCTTCGCTTACAGCAAAATGATAAGAATTCCGGGAAAGACCTGTACATCCCGGATGCTGTTTTCCGTTTTGAACAGGCCGACATCGATGGAGACGGCAGTACGGACCTGTTGCTCGGCATCTATAAAAGGACCCATTTTGAACCTACTCCGGCCAAACGATTGCAAATCCTGCGCATCGATGCCGGCCACCGTCCATTGTGGCTTGGTTCTACGCTCTGTCAGGAATTGGTCGATTTCAGGCCGCTATCTACAGGAAATACAGTCCGGGTGCTGACACTCGAAAAAGAGGTCGGAGGAACTTACTGCAATGGCTTGTATGCCTGGCAGGATTTCGGGCTGCGGCTGATCTCCTATCCGAATAAAAAAGTCGATTACACAAATGCTCACCACTATTTCAACCATGAAAACAATCCCGGTTAACCTGATTTGCCTGCTACTGGCGATTACTTTTTCCTGCGGCGAATCCGCCAAACAAGCAGATATAAAAACGCCTGTCCCACAGGAGCTGAAAATTGAAACGGTCTCAGATAAATCGAAGCTCGAGGCCTATTACCAGCTGCCGCACCTGAAGGAATGGTATACCGAGCGCATCCAGCCGCCCGCTTTCGATTACAACATGGACTTGTCCAAAAAAACAGCCATGGAGCTGCGCCTGCTGAAAAACGAGATCTATGCGCGCAATGGCTATTTATTTGATGCTGCCGAACTGCGCGGTCATTTCGGCCAGTTCAAATGGTACCAACCCGTTTTCGATGTACCTGAATTTAAGCTCTACCTGAACGCGCAGGAACAGGCGTTCATCCAAAAAGTCGAAAAGCTGGAACAAGCGGCACTAAAGACAAAATATGTCCAGGTGGGCGCTCAAAAGCTGATTAACACGGATCATGTTGTGAATCTCATGCAATTCGAACAGGTCGAAGCACCGCTGCTGAAAGCATTGCACGACCAGAATTTTGCACTCGTCAAAGCCAATCACGAGCAACTGTTCTATGTCTACGATGAAAATCAATACACGTACATTCCCAATTTCGTGACCACCGATTTGTACCTGCAACTCATGCACAAATACCTGAGCGGACAAATGCAGGAGATCGAACAGGAGAAACTGATCGGCATCGTCAGCCAATTGCTGAAAGGCCTGTATGAAAAATCGAAACAAGACCCCGGCGCCTCAGCGCCAACCGTGTGGGCCAATACTTACCTCGCGATTGCCTACACGACCATTTCCGGGAAAAAAGTCGCTGTAAATCCGGACATGGCCGCCACTTACGCGCTTGAATGCAGCAATATCACACAGTCCCGCGGCATGGGCTCTGATTTCCTGAATGCGCCTTTCCTGGACTATACAATGTTCACACCGCGCGGCAATTATACGGAAACAGAAGCCATGAAAAGGTACTTCAGATGCATCAAGTGGCTCAACACTGCGCCGATTGCATCTGATGACGCCCCTAAATTCCAGGCTGCGCTGCAAATCGCTTACTGGATCAAAAGCGATCAGACCTTGGAGAAAAACTACCATACTTTCAGTGAAGTCACGAACTTGCTCGCCGGCGAAGAAGACAATGTTTCGATCGGCCACCTGATCCGCATCCTAGACAAAACAGGGATTAATCGCATACAGGAGCTTGCACAGGCGTCTGTACTCGAAAAGATCAGGAATGAAGTTAATAAACTCGATGTGGACAGGATCAAACCTGTTGGCTCTTCCGCTTCGCTTACCGCCGAAATGCAGGCACCGGGCATTTTATTTACTGCCGGAAGGTATTCGCTCGATGCTGAGATTTTCACGAAACTGATCCATGTATTGCGCAACCCCTCGCCGAAAAGACCTTATCCGAAAGGATTGGATGTATTTGCAGTCACCGGAAATGAAACCGCGAAATCCATCCTGCTGGATACTTACGGGGAATCCAAAAACTGGTCTTCCTACCCGGACTCGCTACAAAAGATCCGGAAAACAATCGGCAAAAATGCTTTCGCTGGCAAAAACATGTACAGTCAAACCATGAAAGTCATCCACACCCTGGGTCAGCCGGTTGCGAAAGATGCGCCGCTGTTCATGCAAACGAAAGCCTGGCAACGCAAGAACCTGCAAACGGCGCTAGCGGCTTATGCAGAGCTGAAACACGATCTTATCCTCTACTCCGAGCAACCGATGGCTGCTGAAGCCGGACAGGGAGGCGGACCGCCACCACCGAAAAAAATCAGCTATGTAGAACCGAATACAGCATTCTGGCAACAAGCGACAGAACTGCTCAATTTTCAGAAAAAGCAGTTGAAGGACCTCCATCTGCTCAGCGCGAACACGGAAGAAATTAACCAGGAAATGGCTGTACTTGCTGCATTTTTACTACGCATCAGCCAGAAAGAGCTCGCCGGACAAATCGTAACGGATGAGGAATTTGAGCGCCTGGACTGGATTGGCGGAGAAGTAGAACGTTTGACTTTCAGGATCATGAAAACGGACCACTTACCGGAACGTGAAAAACAGATGGCACTGGTTGCAGATGTCTACACGTACAACGGCAGTTACCTCGAAACCGCAGTTGGCCTGGCAGATGAGATCTATGTCATTGCAGAGATCAACGGCCTGCCCTACCTGACGCGCGGCGCTTGTTTCAGTTATTACGAATTTGTCAGCCCGCAACGCCTGACGGATGAAGACTGGCAGCAACAGCTGAACGCCGGAAAAGCACCGGCAGCTCCCCTCTGGACACAATCTATCTATATCAAATCCAAACCATTGAAATCCAAGCCAAGCTATAGCTTCTGATTTCACCGAATTAGCGGAATCAAAAAGGGACAGATCGCAGTAGCACTGTCCCTTTTTCAATCGGGGTGTTTGCTATTTGCAAAACCATAGATGTCCCCTATCGTTTTATCGAATTAAAACCAAACACCAACCGACTCATATTCAACCCCTCACAACTGTTTTGTATTGCTGCTGTAACTTTCTGTATCAGTCCGGGTCTTACCACCGACAACTCCGGTGTGCACGCTGGTCTATTACTTTTAGAACACATAAAATATGAAAAAAATAATACTCAGCCTGTTTATAGCTACTTCAGCGCAGACTTTTGCACAAAATCGGGAAGCCCAATTCGACAGTCTTTTCACCCATGCTCACGCTGCGGGACAATTCAACGGGAATGTACTGATTGCAGAAAAAGGAACCATAATTTTCGAGAAAAGTTATGGCCTGGCCAATGAAAGTACGCAGGAACCCTTGACTGGCGAATCTGTTTTTGAGCTCGCATCCGTCTCTAAACAATTTACCGCGATGGGCATTGTACTGTTGCAAAAACAAGGAAAGCTCAGTTATGCGGACCCGATTTCGAAATACCTGCCTGAGCTCGCGTTTTATGGGCACATCACAATCCGGAACCTGCTCAATCATACAGGCGGGCTGCCGGATTACATGGATTTCTTCGAAACACATTGGGACAAGCAGAAATTTGCCGTCAACAGTGACATCGTTGCCGAATTTGCACGCCACAAACCGGCTGCGCTTTTCCAGCCGAATGAAAAATTTGAATACAGCAATACCGGCTACGCCTTACTGGCTTCGATCATTGAGATCGCATCCGGACAATCTTACGGCGATTTTCTGCAAACATACATCTTCAAACCGTTGCACATGGAAAATACTTGTGTGTACAGGAGTCGTTATCAGCCGAAAACGATCCCCAATTATGCACTCGGGTATATTTCCGATAGCCTCGGTCAGAAAATTCAGCCGGATGCGCTTGGCAAACAATTCTACACCTACTACCTGGATGGGATTGTCGGCGACGGCATGGTCAATGCTACCACCGGAGATTTGCTGAAATGGGACCGCGCACTCTATACAAATGCATTGATCTCCAAAAAAGACAGGAAGCTCATCTTTAGCGCCGCGCGCACAAAAGATGGACAGGATAGCGGATACGGATTTGGATGGATGATCGGAGACCACCCCAAATATGGAAAAATTGTTGGCCATTCAGGCAGCTGGGCAGGATATATAAATTACATCGATCGCCACCTGGAATCCGATAAAACCATTATCATGCTCCAAAACAATGCACTTCCCACAACAGAGATTCCCACTAAGGAAGTTCGCAGCATCCTGTACGGGGAACCGCAGGCAAATGCATTGAAAAAAAGAACGGTACAATCAGCTGACCTCGAGCAATACCTTGGCGTGTATGCGCACCCGAAGTTGCCGATCAAGATTACTGTCACCCAAAAGGATGCGGTTTTGATGGCACAAGCCAGCGGTCAATCTGCATTTCCACTGGATGCATACGAAGGCCACACTTTCCTGTTCAATCCGGCTGAGATCAGGATTGTCTTCCATCCGGCCGACAAAACCATGGTCATGTACCAGGGAGGCGGAGAATTTAAATTCACCCGCGAACTTTAGAGAAAAATCCCTACCCGATTATACCTGTAAAAAGGGACAGCACTTCAGTGAGCTGTCCCTTTTGCTGTTTAGGAAAAGCCGGTTTATTGTTTCACAAATCGTCTGATTCCCTGCAAGCCCTGCTGATCTGTAATGTGTAGGTAATAAACACCAGAAGCCAGGGAAGCAACATCGATCGTTCCTCCGGGAAGCTGGAACATTCCGGAAGCGATTTGTTGACCTGTAATCGTCAATATCTCATAAGTACTGCCCGCCTCTGAGACAGTTACCGACAACCAGTCACGAACCGGGTTGGGAGAAATCCCTACCGTGATTGCCTGTTTTTCTTCCAGTCCGAGGTACCATTCACAATAGCCGCCACCTGGATTGTAGCTGATAGAATCGTCTTCGTAGCAGAGGAAATTGTATAGTGTAAAATCTGCAATGGTATTTGGATCGCAATTTCTCGGGGTTGGGAACAGGAAATCATTACCTACTGTACCGATCCTGGATAATACCCGTGAATTAATGCCGAGGCTGCTGCTATCGTTAGCTTCCAGGTCCATGTAACGCATCGTCTGATTTTGGATGGTCTCACTGCCAAAATCTGTTACGCGGACGGAGGAGGTGTCGTCACACGCAAACCAGGAGCTTCCGGTTTCTATTGTCCAGGTGTCACCGGTCGTCATTGAGAAATTATACAAGACATAAAGTTGATCGTTTTTGTAATAAAACACTGTATTTCCATCAGCGTACGTGAACCATCTGCCATAGCTGGAACTGTCCATCACGACATCTTCCGGATTGGGGCCTGTCATCTGGAACCGGTAACGTGTTCCTTCAAGTATCTCGAAATCGTGATCTCCGATCAGTGTATCAGCTGTATATCTAATCTTGATAAATCCGCTGGACAACGCAGGGTCGGTATAGCCGTAATGCCAGACTGCATGTGGCCGGATCCAGATATTCTGTGAAAATAAGGATTGCGCCGTGGTAAGTACAAAAACCAGGATGAGTAAAGTGAGTTTCATAAATTGATCGTTTAGCGTTATGCTAAAACTAACGAAATACCCTCCCCAAACGTTGGTTTAACAACTATTTCATTTTCTGCCCGGGTGATCTTTGTATTTTAGTTTCCTATTATCCATTCAAGTCCGACGCTATGAAATATGAGATCATACACGAAGAAACGGTTTATGAAGGCTTTTTGAACATCCGCAAGGCGAGCGTAGTTTACGATTCGTTTGCCGGCGAAAAGATTAACGCCACCCGCGAAGCGCTCGACAGTGGAGATGCCGTTGCCATACTGCTACACGAAAAAGATACTGATACGGTGTTGCTCACCCGGCAATTTCGCTATCCGGCACATGCAGGAACATCCGGCTGGCTGATCGAGCTCCCGGCTGGCAAAGTAGAAACCGGGGACACGCCCCTCTCGCGTGCCGCACAGGAAATCCGGGAAGAAATCGGCTACATCGCACATAATTTACAAGAGCTGTTTGTTTTTTATACCTCTCCCGGAACATCTACAGAAAGGATCTTCCTGTTCTACGGCGAAACTACACAGGCTGCGCAAACAACAGCCGGCGGAGGCGCCGTCACTGATCCCAAAGAAGACATCGAGCTCCACAAGCTACCGGTATCTGCGATCCAGGAATTCCTGGATACTCACCAAACCCGGGACGCGAAAACAATTATCGCACTGCAATGGATGCTGCAACACACCCGGAAATGATCAGTTCATCTAAATTTCAGGGCACAAAAAAAGCGGAATCAATCGATCCGCTCATTCATTTGTTTGAAATAATTACCCTGTAATCAGGCATCTGCCTGGTTCAGGTATTTGTTCAGTTCATTCTCTATGCGGTCACAGCTGACCAGCATCGGCTTTTCGAGGATCGCAATGATAAATGTATTGCCTTCAATTGTATAATCTCCGAGGATATCTGTTCCGGGAACCGGTATCGAGAAACGTCCGGAAACCTCATTACCATCAAATTCTCCTCCTTCCGCTGTAATTGCTTGTTTTGCCTTGTCGATCAGGGCGACTGCATTTCCTTTGAAATCGATCCTTAAGTTGCACTTTGCCATATTTTGTAGTTTTGAGTTCTTGTCCAAATGGTTCAACGGACTTTTGAGCCGCATGAATCCAACTGAAAGATACTTATTCTCCGTGATGGGCCGGTCAGTTTTAACTTATCTTAATATTTTAAATCCGCTTACTTTTTGCCCTGCGAAGCAACCCGTTCTCCTTTTACATAGTTCCGGACATGCAGCAATTTGCCTTGCTCGTCATAGGTTCTGAATTCACCGTTCAGCATGTCTTCATTGAGTCTTTTCACGAGTTTGTGAACGACCACCTCTGAAAAATCTCCGCTGATGCTGACTTTGCCCTCGGAAATAGTCTGCATCACCCGTGGTGCCGAAAAAACCGCGTCATCAATCACAATCGCCAGGAATTTGTTGATGTTGTCCCCGGTCATTTGCTGTAATTTTTCAGCACCGCGTGCAGTCATTTGCAGGTCGATCGTTTGCTCTTCCTCATTGACTAAGGCTTCAGCCAGGTCTTGTCCGTTGATCGTGACTGCCTGTTTTTGCGGATTTTTTACTGCATAAAGCAAATAACGCGGTTCTTTTGGTCCGCCCGGCTCCACACTCATTTCTGCACCCCAGCAGAATTTCAGGTCCTGTGGAAACGCCTGTTTGAAATCGCTTTTTTCCATGAGGCTATTGATGTCTCTTTTGCCTTTCAGCGATACATAGCCGATGATGGGTCCGTTGCCGGCAGTCATAAATCCATACAGTCCGGATTGGGCGAGTTGACCTGCGATCTCATCGATCTGGTAGGTTTCAAAAAACTGCAGACCGCTTCTGTGTATATATTCAGCCGATGTATCGCCCTGGTAATTTCCGATGGACTTCACTTTTCCATTGGCATGGTATTCACGGATCTCGCGGCTTTCAGGCTGTTTTTCAGCGCAAGCGATGAGTTGCAGCCCCAGACATACGTACAACAGTTTTTTCATAGACTTCTTTTTAGCAGTCAAAGGTATTTGTAAAAGTCCCAGATCAGCAGCCTGTCCGGGACTTCTTCGTTTTATTTCAAAGTGGAAGGGCAAACTTCATTCGTCGTAGCCAATCCTGTTTTTTTGATCGCACCGAAACCGCCTGCTACGTCCACCAGGTTGTGGATACCGCGGCTTTTCAGGATGGATGCAGCAATCACAGAACGGTATCCGCCTGCGCAGTGTACATAAAACGTTTCGTCTGCCGGGAATTCCGCGAGGTGATCGTTGAGGAAATCCAAAGGCGTGCTGTGTGCTGCCGGCAAATGCTCGCTTTCAAATTCACCCGGTTTGCGCACGTCGAAAACAGGCAATGCTTTTTCATTCAGCTGTTTTTCGAAGGTCTCTGCCGAAATTGATTCGATGGTCGCGATCTCTTTTCCCGCTGCTTCCCACGCTTTGAAACTGCCTGACAGATAACCAATCGTCTGGTCGAAGCCTACACGCGACAAACGCGTAATCGTTTCCTCTTCCCGGCCTTCCGGCACGACCAGCAGGATTTGTTGCTTCACATCGCTGATCAAAGCGCCAACCCACGGAGCGAATCCGCCGTCAATGCCGATGAAAATCGAATTGGGGATATGCCCTTTCACAAAATCTTTTTCATTGCGCACATCGAGGATCAGCGCATCTGTATCATTGGCCAGTTTTTCGAAAGCCAAAGGATCCAAAGCAAGCGTTCCGCGTTTGATGACGTCATCGATGCTTTCGTACCCTTGTTTGTTCAACATGACGTTCAAAGGGAAGTACGATGGCGGTGGTGTCAAACCATCCGTCACTTCGCGGACAAATTCTTCCTTGCTCATGTCTGCGCGCAGCGCGTAATTGATTTGCTTTTGTTCGCCGATTGTACCGATGGTTTCTTTCGACAGGTTTTTACCGCAGGCGGAACCTGCACCGTGGCCCGGATAGACAATAACGTCGTCTGCCAGGGTCATGATTTTAGAACGCAGGCTTTCAAACAAGATTCCTGCGAGTTGTTCCTGTGTGATCTCATTGGCCTTTTGCGCGAGGTCCGGACGACCTACATCGCCCAGGAATAGGGTGTCCCCGCTGAAGATCGCGTGGTCTTTGCCGTGCTCATCGATCAGCAGGTAAGTTGTGCTTTCCATCGTATGTCCTGGCGTGTGCAAGACCTTGATCTGCACATTTCCAAGTGGAAAAATCTGTCCGTCTGTTGCTTTCGTGACTTTGAAATCAGGCTCGGCCATCGGTCCGTAAACGATCTCAGCACCGGTTTTTTCAGCCAGTGTGACATGTCCGCTCACGAAATCTGCGTGGAAATGGGTTTCGAAAATGTATTTGATCTTCGCGTTGTCGGCTGCTGCTTTTGCGATGTAGGGTGCTACTTCGCGCAAAGGGTCGATGATTGCCACTTCGCCATTGCTGACGATGTAATAAGCGCCCTGTGCGAGACATCCTGTGTAAATCTGTTCTACTCTCATCGTATGTTGTTTGTGTTTTTGTATATCAAAGATAAACATTCGGCATGGAAATGCGGAATGCTAGAGAAATTCCTTTAAAATAATATAGATGCCCATGACCAGCACGAACCATCCGAAAAGCTTGCGCAGCTTCACGCTGTCGATCCTGGAATTAAAAATGCTCCCGATCAGGATACCGATGACTGCGACGCCGGTAAAAAGCAGCAGGAAATGCCAGTCGATCGCCGTTTCCTGTACATCGCCCAGAAATCCACACAACGAATTGATCGCTACGATCATCAGCGAAGTCGCAACTGCTCTTTTGACAGGCAATCGCGCCAGCAATACGAGCGCCGGAATGATCAGAAACCCGCCGCCTGCGCCCACGAGTCCCGTGATGCAGCCCACAATTGTTCCCTGTAAAAAAATGACCGGATAATTGTAGCCGATGGATTTTTCTTCGTCGCCGTCTTTGCGCCCGCGGATCATCGATATGCTGGCCAGCAGCATTACGCAGGCGAAGAACAGCATCAGCGCGTCTGGTTTGAGCAAAGTATAGTCACCCACTTGCAGGATCTTTTCCGGGATCGCAGGCAATGCGTATTTGCGCATTACGAATACAACCACAAAGGCCGGAAACGCAAAGACCAGCCCCATGCGGAAATCGATCATCTTCCGTCTTGCGTTTTTCACGGATGCGACCAGTGCTGAAACACCGACCACAAACAAGGAATAGGCTGTCGCAGTTTCGGGGTCTAGCCCCATGAGGTAAACGAGCACCGGAACGGTCAGGATAGAACCGCCGCCGCCGATCAGTCCAAGGGTAAGGCCGATACAAAAGGCCCCGAAAAAAACAAAAAACTGAATATAATCCATCTGGGCGCAAAATTAGTCTTTTTATGCGAATCGGGATGATTGCCAAAAGTCTGCCGCCTGCTAACTGCCAGGAAGCAACCCAAAAAAAGTGTTACGGAAAATGCCGGAAATATTTTTCGTACAGCTATTTTACTATTTTTACCTGAACAAAATCTGTTGCCTATTGTTTACCACGCACAGGTCCTTGTAACACATTAAAAAGTCTATATGCCAGAACCATTTTCAGTAAGATCCAGCTCCTATACCCTCGCACATTTCCAGGCGGACAGATTGCAACAGGGTGATCAGCAGGTATTCGGGAAATTATACGATCAATATGCCCCGCTTCTTCTCGGTGTCATTCGCTCCATGGTCCAGGATGAAAAGATTGCAGCAGAGATCCTGCATGCGTCCTTTGTTGAGATCTGGAGCCATTTCAAAGTCCGCCGTTCCAACGAGCCGCTCTACACCTCGATGTTGAAAATTGTCCGGAAACATGCCTCCGGATACCCGCTCGAATCCCGCGAAAGTACTTCCATACCTGTGGAGCATACTGCCGCGGATTTGCAGAATTGTGCTATTTTTGACCTGGTCTATCGCCAGGGCGTCAGTTTCGAAACGGCAGCTATTCAGCTGAACATGCCCGTGGAAACGTTGAGAATCAGATTTAGAAATGAAATGAAACAACATTTCACTAACAACCAAGGATCGAAATGAAGAATCTAAAGGAATATATGGAATCCGGTATCCTGGAATTGTATGTCATGGGCGCCATTACGGAAGAAGAAGCGCAGCAGGTAGAAGCTCTCGCGGCAGATCATCCTGAGATTGCACGTGAGATCACAGAGATCAGCGAGGCGCTGGAGACTTATGCACAAGCCAACGCCGTGGCACCCCATCCCAACATGAAGCCCTTCATTCTCGCTGTCATCAATTACACAGAAAGACTGGAAGGTGGCGAGCCGATGACTTTCCCGCCGATGCTGGCCGAAGGCGCGAAAATCGCCGATTACCAGGAGTGGCTCGACAGGCCAGACATGGTACTTACACCTGATTTTGAAGATGTGTATGCGAAAATCATCGGCTACACTCCGGAACAAACAACAGCCATTGTGTGGATCAAACACATGGCCCCGGAAGAAACACATACCGACGAATACGAAAAATTCCTGATCGTGGAAGGAACGTGCGACATTGTGATCGGACCTGATATCCACCACCTCGTGCCGGGCGATTACCTGACCATTCCTTTGCATGTGGAGCACCAGGTTTTGGTAACATCTTCCATTCCATGCAAGGTAATTCTGCAAAGGGTTGCGGCTTAAGGAAAGAACGGTTTTAGTCCGTATAAAAACATTTTAAGGGAGTCTTTCGGCTCCTTTTTTGCATTTAAAACGCAACATCGCTCCGATCACAGTAAGTCAGCCTGCTTAAAAAACCAGGTTTGCGTAGCGGTCACAATAGAATCGTTGCGTCCGAAACTGCAATCGCCAAAAAACACTATCTTTGATTGGCATTGATCTTGTAAAGGATCAGCCGGCAGCTACAAAGCAGTTGCCGGCTTAGCGTTCATTATCAAAATAAAAACCATGAAATCACTTGTATTACTGGCCGTACTTTCTTTCGGCCTCGTCTCTCTTTCCTGCAAAACTTCCAAAATGGGCAAATCCAAATCAAAAACCGAAACCGGCCTGAACGGAAACTGGGAGCTGAATTATATTTCCGGTCCGCGGATCGCCTTTGACGGTTTGTACCCGAACAAAAAGCCAACGCTGACTTTCGATACTTCCCGCAATCAGCTGAGCGGTCACACGAGCTGCAATACCGTAAATGGTCCTTTCACCCTGAGCGGAAACGCCATCAGCTTCAAACAACCGCTGTCGATGACAAAAATGTATTGCGAAGGCGGCGGCGAATCGACCTTTATCGAAGCCCTGAAACAAGTAGACAGCTACGCCATCTCGGAAGACGGAAAAGTACTTTCTTTCTCCAAAGGCGATGTCGCAACGTTGCGTTTCGAGCGCCAATAAATCCATTCACAACATACTTTCAAGCCCGTTGCGCCATGTGCGAACGGGCTTTTTTACGTGTTTTTGGTTCACCTCGAACCTGCAGATGCGACCCAAATTTCCCTATCCGGCAGAATAACCCTACCTTTGCACCCAAATCCATGTTGCAAATGATGACTTTCGAAGATCTAAATCTCAATAAACCACTCCTGAATGCCTTGAAAGACCTGGGATACACACATCCCACAACGATCCAGGGGAAAGTGTTTTCGACGATGATGTCGGGACGGGATGTATTGGGCATTGCGCAAACAGGAACAGGAAAAACCTTCGCTTACCTGCTGCCTTCGCTGCGCCAATGGAATTTTTCGAAAGAGCGCTTTCCTCAGATCCTGATCCTCGTGCCGACCCGCGAACTGGTCGTACAGGTCGTTGAAGAAGTGAAGAAGCTGACGACTTACATGAATGTTGTAACTGTCGGTGTATACGGTGGTGCCAACATCCGCATGCAGGAAGCCGAAATCGCCGAAGGACTCGATGTATTGGTGGCCACGCCGGGACGTTTGCTCGACATGGCGCTGAAAGGCTCACTGCAGCTGAAAGCCATCAAAAGGCTCGTTGTGGATGAAGTAGATGAAATGCTGAACCTCGGTTTCAGATACCAGCTGACCAGCATCCTCGACATCCTGCCGAAGAAAAAACAAAACCTGCTGTTCTCTGCAACGCTGACCGAAGAGGTCGAAATGTTGATCGATACGTATTTCAACGGTCCGATCAAGGTAGAGGCTGCGCCAACAGGTACGCCACTCGAGAATATCGAGCAGTCTGCTTATGCCGTTCCAAACTTCAACACGAAGGTCAACCTCCTGGACAAGCTCCTGGCAGATCATCCGGACATGAAGAAAGTGCTCGTTTTCGCAGGCACGAAATCGCTGGCGGACATGTTGTACGAGCAAATCGAACCCGGTTTCCCGGAGCAGATCGGTGTCATCCACTCCAACAAATCGCAGAACAACCGTTTCGGTACCGTCAAATCGTTTAAGGACGGTACTTTCCGCGTATTAATCGCCACCGATATCATTGCCCGCGGACTCGATATTTCAGAAGTGACACACGTCGTTAACTTCGACATGCCGGACGTTCCCGAGAATTACATGCACCGCATCGGAAGAACGGGCCGTGCCGACCAGAAAGGGATTGCAATTACTTTCATCACGCCGCACGAAACCGAATTCCAGGCGAATGTAGAAGCCTTGATGAACCAGCCGATCCCGATGCGCGAACTGCCGGAAGACCTCGAGATCTCCACCGAGCTGACCGAATTTGAAATGCCGCGCATCGTGATGCCGAATGTGAAGCTCAAACTTCCGAAAAGAGAAGAAGCAGGACCGGCATTCCACGAGAAGAAAGCGAAGAACCTAAAGGTCAATAACAAGATCCGTCTCAAGGAAAAGATGCATGCGAAATATGGCAAGCCGAAAACCCGCGGCCAGAAAAAGAAGAAATAGCCTTTGTGAATTTTACAGGGAAATATCCGATATTTGTATCTTTTTAATGTAACTTAAAGCTATTCAACAGTTTTCAGGATATGAAAAACATGCTCGGATTTTGTTTCGTCTTTGCACTGCTCTTCACAGCTGTATTGAGTACTTCGGTGCTTTTTTACCCCAGCCGCGCATCTACGCATGCAATGCCTGTGGTGCAGACTATTAAAAAACCAATTGTCCTGGCTGGTATCCACTGTGATTCGCTGTTCAATGACCTGCCCTGGGCACACAAATCTGCTTACGACAGTACTTCAATCGGTCCTTTTCGTACCGGGAAAGAATTGTACAAAGCATTCCAATCCGGCGCATTGACTGAGATCAGCAGCAATTTCTATTACGAGCTGGATACACTGACACATTCTTATCCCTATCTTTTGCCTGACGCGAAGCAATTTCTTCAGGAGCTTGGCAGATCCTATGAACTAGCCTGCTATTATCGGAAAATCCCTTTTCAGCCTTATACAGTGACGAGCGTTACACGTACCATCGCGAGCGTAATGCGCCTGCGCAGGATCAATCGCAATTCCATCCGCTTTTCTCCACATTTGAAAGGAAAAACGATAGATATAGCCGTTGACAGGTTTGAAAAACCGCAGCTGTCTGCGTTTATCACAGCACTCAATGAATACCGCAAGAACGGACGCTGCTTCGTGAAATACGAACGCATCCAGGGCTGTTTTCACATTACCGTCCGCTCCTGAAAACCGTTTTTGCGGATTAACGAGTTGTTAAATTCCAACCCGTAGCACTCCAAATGCTTATCTTCGCCCCGCACTGAAAACATCAGTTCACTTCATCCAATCAACACACATGTTCAAAACGATCTCCATACTGGCCCTGTTTATTTTTTTCAACCTGAACGTACAGGCGCAGCTTACAGCTGTGCGTGACAAAGCGCCCTACCCTTTCTGGCTGAACCTGCCTTCCGACAGCGTTATGAAAACAAAACCGCCGGTATTGATCTTTTTGCATGGCAAAAGCCTTTCCGGCTCCAACCTGGAGCTCGTAAAAAAATACGGTGTGATCCACGAAATGATCAAAGGCCGTCAGATCAATGCGATTGTCGTTGCTCCACAGGTACCTGCCGGATCAAACTGGGAACCTGACAAACTGCTCGAAGTATTGAACTACATCCAAAAGACGTATGCGACCGATACGGCACGCGTTTATGTTACCGGCATGAGCCTGGGCGGTTACGGAACGCTCCATTTTGCGGGTAAATATCCAAATCGCGTGACTGCTGCCGTGGCGCTCTGCGGCGGTGGAAATCCGAAAGATGCCAGCAACCTGTCCAGCATTCCGCTCTGGATCCAGCATGGAACGGCCGACCGCGCAGTTTCAATCTCCGAATCCAACAAGATCGTCAATGCAATCCGCCAGTTCGATGGAGGTCCTTTGCTCACATATACCGTACTCAATGGCTGGGACCACGGAGATCTTGAGCGTCTATTCCGCACAGATGCTTTGTATGACTGGCTTTTTAAACATTCGAAGTCACTGGCTGAGGCAGAGGCCAAACCCAAGGCAACGCCGGCTCCGGCAACACCGGCAACCACCAAGCCGGTTCCCGCAAAGCCCGCAGTCAAAAAGAAATAAGCCGCGTTGCGTGTTCTTTATCATTCTTTGTGAAAGGCACAAAGGGATTATTTGTATTTTGGATCGATCAATATCCCAAATATGAATAAAGAAGCACAAACTGATCAGCCCGTTGCCAGGCTGATCAAAGCACGTTGGAGTCCACGCGCATTTACGGAACAACCCATTTCCAAGGACGACATCGATACCCTTTTTGAAGCGGCGCGCTGGGCACCCAGCTGCAACAACGAACAACCCTGGCTTTATTTCTATGCGCAGAAAAGCGATCAGGAAGCCTTTCAGAAGCTCCTGGATTGTCTTGTTCCCGGCAATCAGGCCTGGGCTAAGCATGCCGACATACTGGTTGCCTGCGTAGCGCGAAAAACCAATGAGAAAGACGGAAAAGACAATCCATGGTCCAAACACGACCTGGGTGCAGCCAGCTACAGCATCCTGCTACAAGCTACAGATCTCGGATTCTACGGTCATGAAATGGCCGGTTTCGAATCTGCCAAAGCGATCGAAACCCTTGGACTGACCGAAGACCAGGTACCGACAGCCTTCATGGCGCTGGGATATCTTGGCGATCCGGAAACACTTTCAGAACATGCCCAGGCGAAGGAAGTGGCTGTCCGGGAACGCAAACCGGTGACTGCTTTTGTAAAGAAAATATAATCTCGCCATTCAAAATAAGGAGAAGGCCTGTTTACGCAGGCCTCTTTTATGCACTGAAATTGTTGAATCAGATAAATATCGAATCGCACTAGCCAAAGAGAAAACTGAAAACCAAGGTCGGCCAATAGATGAGCGTGCTGTAAAAGTTATTCCCACAAAAAAACCGGATTGTCTTTCCACCTGTGGTAAAAAACAATCCGGTTTGAATGTCTATTCTATTGTTAAGCTTCCAGGTAGCTGCCTGCTACATTTTTAATATCACAAATTCGGTACGGCGGTTTTGCTGGTGCTGCTCTTCTGTACAGGATGATTTCACTGGTCCTTCGCAAGGGCAATCCACTTTGAGCTTGTACTCACCATATCCTTTTCCGTAAATACGCTCCGGATTTTTGATCTTTGCCTTGATATACGCCGCAGAAGCATTCGCACGGTTCGTGGACAATTTCTCATTGGAAGCATAGCTGGAACGACAATCTGTATGTGATCCCAATTCGATTTCCATGGTTGGATATTCGTTCATGACCTTGATGATTTTGTCGAGCTCGACGGCCGCATCCTTGCGAATAATCGATTTACCGAGGTCAAAATAGATCGGCTTGATATCGATGATTGTCGCGAGATCGGTCCCCACATCGAGCTTGTCGAGCGAGAGATCCAATACTTCATGCACTTTGATGATACCCGGCTGCGTGATCTGCTGATTGAACGTCAGGGTCTTGCTGAGGTAACCTTCTTTCTGGATGACGATATTATAGGAAATGCGGTCGTTGAGCTTCTTGTCGGAAATCCCTTTCTGCAAATCTCCCGATTCAGGGGTTTCAGCCGACAGGAAATCCTGGCCTGTGATGTTATCGACGATCTTTACAGTCACGCCAGACAAAGGTGCGCCCGATTTTTTATCCGTGATCAAACACAGCAAAGCGAGTCCCGGATCTTTTTCGAGTGCCAGGTCTTTGCGGATCTCATCCGTTCCCGGACGCAGGTTTTTCGTTGTCAATGTGCCCTGATTGTCGAAATAACGCGGGCTGGAAACCGCTATCGTATAATCGACGTCTGGTTCCAGCTCAAAAGCGTAAGCGCCGTTCGCATCTGCCGTAGCTGTTTGCAGAACCGTTCCCGTTGCATCTTTCAGATACACCGTTGCACCGGGCAGTATGGCTTTCGAAGCCAGGTCGGTGATCGTTCCGTTCAGCACCAAAGGTTGATCGAGGGGCTTCACGAGCTTGTAGGAATACATATCATCATCGCCTTTCCCGCCTGCGCGGTTCGAGGAGAAATAACCCGACTTGTTGTCTTTGTTCATCGTCCAGCCGAAATCGTCATTCTGACTGTTGACCGGCTTTCCGGCATTGATCAGCTTTCCGGCACCCCCTTTTTTGGAAGGAAGCATCACGAAAATATCCAGTCCGCCGAGACCGATGTGCCCGTTCGAAGCGAAGAAAATATAGCCTTCGCCGTTAATCCATGGAAACATCTCCTGACCTTCGGTATTGAATTCCCGGCCGAGGTTGGCCACCTGACCAAATCCACCATCCGGTTTGATCTCTACCTTGTACAAATCTGCACCGCCGAAACCGCCGGGCATGTCCGAAGCAAAATACAAGGTTTTTCCATCGGCACTAATCGTAGGATGACCTACCGAATAATCCTGTGAATTGAACGGCAATACTTCTTCATGCGCCCATTTGCCGTTTTCGATCGTCGCGCGGTACAGTTTCAGGTTCTGGATGCCTTTCTGATCACGCTTTTTCTTGCCTTTCGCGATGTTGTTACGCGTAAAATAAACGGTCTTGCCGTCCGGACTGAAACACAGCGGACCTTCGTGAAAACGGGTATTGACTTTATGGGTGATCGCTTTCGCCTGCTCGAGCTCGAGGTTACTTCCTACATTCGCTTTGTAGAGATCGAGGAAACGTTTGTTGTTCCAGGACCATTCATTCTGAACCGCGACACGCTGTTTGCGCGCGGATACAAAATAGGCTGCTTTTCCATCCGTTGAAGGATAACCGCCAAAATCGGCAGCAGCAGAATTCACATCCAGGTTTTTGACCTCAAAACGGTTGCTTTGTTTTTCGATCGTTTCGACATAAGACTGGTTGTTCGCAAAGGAGATCCCGCGGATATCTGCCTGCGCATTGTTGTGGAATTTCTCCATCCACTTGTCGCTTTCGGGATATTTTCCGTTTTGCTTCAGCGCCTGTGCATAGTAGAAGTAATTCTCGCTGGTCGCTTCCGGGGAATTGACCATCTGTGCAAAATACTTTTCCGCGCGTGCCATATCGCCCATCTGGTAGTAGCTCGTGGCCAGCTTTCCGATCATTTTCGGACTGTCGACTTCTGAGCCTATCAACCCTTCATACAGCTCTGCCGCGTAAGCGTAGGATAACTTTTCGTAATAATTATCTGCCTTTTTCAAACGGCCGGCCTGACCGAAACCAGACAGCGCAAACAATAGAAAAGCGCCTATTAATAATTGTGTTCTCATGCTTTTGAATGATTTAGGAGCTTAGAAATACCTCGGTGAACGGACACCCTGTCTTTTGAATACGAAGTCATAGGACGCCAACAATTCAAAGGTTCCGTAATTGTAATTGCGAATGGACTGCGTACCGAAATCAGTCGCAATCCCGAGTTTGAACTGTGGTGAAAGCTGGTATTGCACAAAGGCGCCGAAAGCGGCATCCCATCTGTACATGCCTCCGATCCAGAACTTCTCGCTGTAGATCCAGGCTACACTCATGTCGATGCTGGCCGGTGCGCCTTCGGTGAGCTTCACCTGTGCGGTCGGACGCATTTTCCAGTCTCTCGACAGTGTAATTACACCACCGATGATCCCGAAATAGTGACGGCGCTCCATAGCTCCTCCGCCCTGCGCATCGCTGAAATTGTTTTCAAGCATTTTAGGCGTGCTCGCACCGATGAAGAACCTGGGTGTGTGGTAGTAAATCCCTACGCCGACATTCGGATTGACGCTGTTGCGCACATTCTGCAACAATTTTGGATCTCCGGAAGCAGTCGTTTCCAGCGCAGAAGTCCCGATGTTGATCAGGTTCAATCCCGCCTTCACACCGAATGCCAGTTTATGGTCCTTCTTCCTGAATTTGATGCTGTAGGAGAAATCCCCGTAAAACATTGTCTGTTTCACCGGTCCGGCCTGGTCGTTGACAACCGTCAGTCCGAGTCCTACCGACTCATAACGCAGCGGCGAATGCACACTCAGCGTCGTTGAGCTCGGACGTCCCGAAAAACCTACCCATTGCTCGCGGTGGATGCCGGTGACATTCAACACACCTTTGCTCCCCGCGTATGCCGGGTTGACAAACAAGGTATTGTCGAAATACTGCGTAAAATGAGGGTCTTGCTGTGCAAATGCTGTTGTGTGTGCTACAACCACAACGGCAAATATGTACAATATCTTTTTCATTTTTTCCTGTTTTATATTTTAAAGCTTTCCCACAAATCGAAGCATGCGGGGAAGCCGAACTGCTTATCGCTGAATGTAAACGTATCCTTTTAGGACTTCACGGGACGGATCTTTCGTATCGAACACATAGTAGTAAGTTCCCGTAGGCAGCTCACCTCCATTGACATTCAGGTCCGAGCTGGAAGTTCCGTTCCAGTCATTTTTATAAGGTGATGCCTGGTAAACCACGTTCCCCCATCTGTTGAAGATCGTAATCTCGCTCTGCGTGAACAGGTCTGCACCGACAATCACAAAGAAGTCGTTGATACCATCTCCATCCGGTGTAAATGCTTCCGGGATGTCGATATCACAGGCATTCGGGCTACAGCTGTTCAATGGATCGCTTCCGTTGGCGGTTTCTGTACCGTTATCGATGCCATCACCGTCGCAATCTGCCTGATTCCAACCTGCTGAAGGTGCCAGTGTCTGGTGAGCCGTTTTCAGGTCGCAAGGGTCTTGCGGATCCGTTCCATCTGCTGTCTCATCGCCGTTGGTCACCCCATCGCCATCGCAATCAAGTGCATTCCATGCCGCTCCCGGCGTTAATGTGATGCTGTTCGTGATGAAATCACAAGGCGTTCGCGGGTTGGTGCCGTCGAGTAGCTCGTCGCCGTTGGTTACACCGTCACCGTCGCAGTCTCCATTGTTCCAGTCTGCCGTCGGTGGCACGTTCACACTTGCCGTCAGGTAAGCACATGGATTGTTCGGGTTCGTTCCGTCCACAGTTTCCCGGCCGTCCGTTACACCATCTCCATCTGTATCCGATACCAATGGGTCTGTAATGGTTCCGTTCGGGTTACCTGGCGTGGATGGGTTGTCAACACCCGTTGTCTCCTCACCATTCGTCAGGCCATCTCCATCGCAGTCGAGCGTGTTCCATGGCGTAGCTGCCGGCGTTACGATCTGGTGCTCCATCACCAATGAACATGGGTTGTTCGGATTCGTTCCGTCTATCGCTTCCAATCCATCGGACACACCGTCTCCGTCTGTATCCTGGATCAATGGATTGGTTATTGTTCCATGCGGATTAGCTGGCGTGGATGGGTTGTCAACACCTGTTGCTTCTTCATCATTCGTCAAACCATCTGTATCGCAATCGCTATTCAGCCAGGTCTGAGCCGGCGTCGTGTCCTGATTCGCAAGCACGAGGCTGCATGGCTCGTTCGGATTTGTTCCGTCTGTTTCTTCCTGTCCGTTCGTTACTCCGTCACCATCGCAATCTGCAGCCAGCCAGCCTGCCCCATGCGGAACAGTTATGTTTCCTGGCGTGTAATCACAAGGATTGTTCGGATCAGTTCCGTTTGCTGACTCGTCGCCATCAGATACACCGTCACCATCTGTATCAGGGATCAATGGATTCGTTACATTTCCATTCGGGTTGTCAGGTGTCGAAGGATCGTTAACACCGGTTGTTTCTTCACCGTTTGTCAGACCATCTGTATCGCAATCTGAATCCAGCCAGACCTGGCTTGGTGTCCCGGACTGGTTCGCCAGTACAAGGTCACAAGGATTGTTTGGATCTGTTCCGTCTGTTACTTCTTGTCCGTTTGGCGCTCCGTCTCCGTCACAGTCTGCGGACAGCCAGCCTGCGCTGTGTGCTACCGTTACATGTGCTGCTATAAATTCACAAGGATCATTTGGATTCGTGCCATCTGCCGCTTCGTCACCATCGGTAACGCCGTCGCCATCTGAATCTCCGCTGAGCGGATCAGTGACCGCACCGTTTGGATTCTCAGGCGTGGAAGGATCGTCTACGCCTGTTGTTTCTTCACCATTCGTCAGCCCATCTGAATCACAATCGTCATCGAGCCAGACTGCACCTGGGGTCATATCCTGGTTCGCAACAATCAATTGACATGGATCCAGTGGGTTGGTTCCGTCTGTCTGCTCCGTGTGGTCGTTCACGCCATCGCCGTCTGTATCCGGGTTTAGCGGATCCGTTCCGATCGTAGCTTCATCGCCGTTCGTCAGTCCGTCGTGATCACAGTCAGACAATGGGTTTGAAACGCTGCATGCATCCACAACCACAAAGATCGTATCGTTCACACAAATGGCAGGAAGTGGCGTTCCATCGTCGCAGATCTGTACAATGATCGTGTCATTGCCGACATAGCCGGATGTGGGTACGTATGTATAAGTTCCATTCACATTGATCGTAATCGTTCCGTGATCCGGACCGGAAACCGGTGTGGTTGTCACAACGAGGTTACCATCCACATCTGAATCGCCCGCATTCGTCAGGTCGCCCGACGCCGGGATCCCTTCAGAGGTCAGCACGTGCTCATTGTCGATCACAGGTGCATCGTTGACCGGTGTAATCGTTACAAAGATCGTATCGTTCACACACAAAGCAGGAAGCGGCGTACCATCGTCACAAATTCGCACTACGATTGTATCTCTTCCGTTGAAGTTTGCATTCGGCGTATAGGTAAACAATCCGTTTGTGCTGATGATGATCGTTCCGTGGTGCGGACCGCTGACCGGCGTACCGTTTGCCACGAGGTTGCCATCGATGTCGGAATCACCCGCATCTGTCAGGTCACCTGAAACAGACGTGTCTTCCGGTGTTGTGAGGTGTTCATTGTCTACAATCGGCGCATCGTTGACCGGGTTCACGGTAATCGTAACAGTTGCCACGTTTGATGTTGAATCGTCGTTGTCGTTGACCGTATAAGTGATCGTTGCCGTTCCGTTGAAATCATCAGCCGGTGCATACGCCAGATCACCCGCCGCATTCACCGTCCAGGTACCGAAACTGTTCGTAAAGGTTGTTTGCTGACCTGGCGTGAGCGGATCGAGATCCACAGTACTGCTGATAACTGTCCCGTCTGTATCTGTATCGGTTCCCGTGATGTTGATCGTAATCGATGTGGCATCTTCGCTTGTTGCCGCAAAATCGTCGTCTGCAACCGGGTTGTCATTGACAGAAGTGACGGATACAAAAATCGTATCGTTCACGCACAACGCAGGAAGCGGCGTTCCATCGTCGCAGATTTGTACAACGATCGTATCATTTCCAAAGTAATTGGCATTTGGCGTATAGGTATACGTTCCGTCTGCATTGATCAGGATGGTTCCATGATCAGGACCGGAAACCGGAGTCGTTGTCGCCACCAGGTTACCATCTACATCTGAATCGCCTGCATCCGTCAGGTCACCCGAAGCAGGTGTATCTTCCAACGTTACGATATTTTCATTGTCGATGACCGGTAAATCATTGACCGGCGTTACGGATACAAAAATCGTATCGTTTA
>Ga0247806_10000067_pt1 | contig 64217 bp, 74 predicted proteins | sample UWRJL059202B1_FD_179935 | JGI IMG/M metagenome (GOLD analysis project Ga0247806, IMG submission 179935) | Plant litter microbial communities from Arlington Agricultural Research Station in Wisconsin, United States - UWRJ-L059-202B-1 | ecosystem: Environmental > Terrestrial > Plant litter >... | reverse complement strand
AAAAGAACCCCGTAAGGAGTTCTTTTTAATAATCTTGGTTGCGGGGGTAGGATTTGAACCTACGACCTTGTGGTTATGAGCCACACGAGCTGACCACTGCTCCACCCCGCGACGCAGACTTAATATTAACAGATATGAGTGCTATTTTCAAGCCCTAGAGGGTGCTAAACGAGTTTGCTGGCTGCAACGCGAATTGCCTCTGACCAGCTTAGGAAGGCGTGGGGTGTGTCGGCAAGCTGAGTGGCTGTGAGTGAGTGCTTTACAGCTAAACCGACTTCATGGATCATTTCTGATGCGCCAGGGGCGACGATGGTGCCACCAAGGATGACGCCTTTCTTGTCGGCGATCAATTTGACGAATCCATCACGGAAGTCAGAGGTGTTGCTGCGGGCAATGATTGTTAATGGCGCAATCGATTTCTTGATTGCGAGGTCACGTTTGCGACAGTCGTCCTCAGATAGTCCAACGTGGGCAATTTCTGGAGTGGTAAAGATAATACCAGGGGTGGCAGTATAATCAGGAACTGCTTTGGTCTTTTCGAACATGTTATGTGCAGCAATGCGACTTTCTAGAAGAGCAGTATGTGTGTGACTATCACGACCGAGGACATCACCAGCGGCGTAGATATGTTTAACGCTCGTCTGCAGGTTGTCATTTACGTCGATACCTTTTGGTGTGTACTTTACGGCTGCATTTTCGAGGCCGAGGTCGAGGTTTGGGGTTCGGCCAGTGGCGACAAGGATTTCGTCAACTTTAACGTATTTCTCAACACCACCGCGGCTGATGAGGATTTTCTTGCCGATACCCTCTTTAACAACCGAAAGGACGCGTGAGTGGGTAAGAACAGAGACGCCTTTTGTTCTGTGAGGACTTTTTCGAGTAATTCACCAACTTCACTATCTTGTTTTGGAAGGATGCGGCTGGCTTGTTCAGCGATATATACTTTTGTTCCGAATGTAGCCATTAGTTGAGCGATTTCAACACCATGGCTGCCACCACCGATGATGAAGAGGCTTTTTGGCGGGCGGATTGTTTCAAGAATTGTGCGAGGGGTGAAGAATGGGACATCAGTCAGGCCTTGGATGTTTGGTGTTGTCCATGATGATCCGGTTGCAATCAGGAAATGACTTGCAGAAAGGTGACGGCGATTGACACTGATTTCATTAGGACTTAAGAAGTGAGCCGATGCGTTGAAGGCGCTGATGCCGTGGCTTTCGTAGAATTTACGGTTACCAGCTGCACCTGTTCGTTGTACTGCGAGTTCTTTCCAAGCACGGATTGAAGGGTAGTTATAGCCGAGTGTTGAAACACGAAGACCAAACTTTGCACCGTGACGAGCTTCATCATAAAGGCGTGCAACATGAAGGAGTGCTTTAGTTGGGATATCGCTCCAGTTTGGTGAATCACCACCGAAAGTATCCGCTTCTATAATTGCGACGCGTTTACCTGCACGTGCAGCGATAGTCGCCGCAGCGCTGCCGCCAGCGCCGCTGCCGATAACGATGAGGTCATAGTCAAATGTGTGTGATTGGGCCATCGTTGTTCTCCTTATAATGTCGTTCTGTGTTGTTCGTATAAATATGCAGCGTCGGGATGATGTGCGCGCAGGTGCCGGGTGGCGACAAGGCGTATATCGTGACTGGTTACCTCAGGTCGAGATTCGAGCCATTCAAGGACATAATTGGTGACAGCGTGCGCAATACTGTCTGCTTGTCCCTCGGGGGTTCGTGCGCTCAAGGTTGCTGCAACGATACTTTGATGCAACTTGTCACGGTTAAATGATTCGGTTGGTCGACGACCTTTGCGTTTGATAATGTCGATGTGTTTGTGGGTTGTCATTAGATCGCCCCTGCGACATCAGTCAGGATTTTGCACACATAGACGAAGAAACCAAGGACAGCCAAGGCACCACCAGCTGCAAATTGTAGGAAGTGTTTGTTGTCTTCGCGCCACTTTTGGATAGTACTGAGGCGGTGACCGCTACTGATAAGTACCCAGATACTGAATAGTGTCAGCATTGAAACAATTGAGTAAATTCCGATACCGACTAGCTGCCACGCACCTGGAAGTTGGATGATAACAAGTGCACTGATGATCATTGGTGCGGCGATAAACAGGAGCTCGCTAATCACACTGGTGAGTCCGAGGCTAAATGCTTCGACGCCGCTCTTGGTTGCTTTGCTACGATCACTTAAGTGACGAGCAAATGAACGGGGAATCCAAAGTGACGTTCCTTTTTCGCGGCGGTAGTAAAAGAACCAAACAGCCAGGCCAACACCAATAAGTAGTCCGCAGGCAACTGCCCAGACGAATTGCGGTGCTTCAGTGCCAAAAAGGTGTAGAAATATCAGTGAAATAAACGACAAAGCGAGCAGGGTCATAACGCCAACTCCGACGACATATCCGAAAGTTAATCGCAGTACTCGAGCGTGTGAATGCTTCGCCCCAATCGCGTGACCAGAGAGCAACGTTAAAACACTAACGCTCAGTTGGAAGCTGGCGTGAATCAGTGCCGCAAGGGTGACAATAGCGAGAGACGAGGCGATGTCCATATGTTTATTTTTTATTTCCTCTGACTGTATTTATACCATAACCGTAACACCCCAGTCAAAGTATTAGCATTAAGGTATTGACTTATCATGACGTTTGTGCTTAAATAGATACATCAAACAACAAAAACAAAAAAAGGCAACCAACCCACATGGACACAACCAGCAGTCAGATCGAACCAGTCAGCATGAGCGAAGTATTAAATCTTGCAAGCTGGGATCGTCCGCGTTCTAACGAAGAGTTACGAAACTTTATCTCTACACGAGAAGCAATCGTTTCTCAGCAATAATTTGGCCCGAATAGGGAAGTACGAATAGGGTAGCGCACTACCCTATTTTTTATGTCCCCTACCTTGCCTGAATGTATCATTTGAGGGTTAGATTAAAGGGTGGGCTATATTGAATATTTTATGTAAATGTTCTATAGTATGTAAATCTATGACTTATGGTGAGAAGATTGATGTCGGATTCAGTGAGCACGCACTTTCAGCGGGCTCTTTTGATGTCTTTGCGGATCATGTCATTGGTCGTGCATTTATATCTAAAGAAATAATTGCCCCAGAAGATTTCCGTCGAAATGTTGGTGCTAACTTTGACCTCGATGCGCTGCATCTTGTCGATCAAGACTTGCTTCGTTCGCGTGTAATCGGTGGCGCCGTCACACGCATGGCACTTGGGTCATATGGGCTATATGAGAAACGCGTAATAAGTGAGCCATTTATCTCACTCTCGCTTGATGACCAAGATGAAATTACTACAGAGCTCATGGTAAATTACGGCAAGCAAGCTTCGCGATATTTAGATGATACCGGACTTGCGCCAACTGACCTACTCAGTGAACGTGGTATGGCCGTACTACCTCATATCCCACACGATTTTGTGCGTCATCAGTTGCACGGCATGAAGGCACATGCATTGGCGAAAAAAGAGCGTCTTCGTAATGTCGCGGCGTACGTAAATGTTCTGCCGGGAACGTTTCCTCCTAAGGACTATGCTGATCGTGGTGTCGGAGTAAACGATTCTATTCTTGTTCAAGCATTTGGCCGAAATGGTATAGCCGACAAAGAACTTCCATTTGTACGTGATCTTGCACTTCGGCATACTGATGAACGCATTGTATTTGAGCACCTTGAGCGACAAGATTTTGATCCAGGGGAGTCAAACTACACACTCGCCGATGCGGTTGATCACGAGCTAGTCGCAGGTGTGGTGGTCGAGCCGATCCTGCAGTGGGAAGTTGCATACGCACTATGGAAAAATGATCCTGCGAATTACGATCTGTACCGTAACTATATGCACGTACTGTGGCCGCACTCTGATTTTTATCCTACATATGAAGTAAAACGAGACTCAATCGAGGTGATGGATCGATTCGGTATCTATAATCCATTAGAACTGGCACATCCAGATATGATGATTCGTGCATTAGGTATTTTGGCACGTCAAGGCGTTGAGGCTGATATATTGGCTATTGATGTTCCGTTTGACAAGCGATCAGTTCAGGCTCAAACGAGAAGCGAAGGACCATGGATGGTTCGAGAAACGCTGACTCGAGTTGAGCATGTGTTGCGTGGACGTGTAAAGTATTAATCTTTTATAAAACACAGCTGCAGTAAATATAGATACTGATTAGTTATTGACTTTGTATAGTACTATGTATAACATAGAACCATGACAGAAAAAGAAATGAACAGTGAAATCTATGCCGAGCAATTGGCAATCCAGCTTCGAAAAGGATTCCTCGCCTTTTGTGTCCTGAAGGCTTGTTCTAAGGAATCTAAATATACCAGCGATATTATTCGTCAATTACGCTCAGCCGAATTGGTTGTCGTTGAAGGCACAATCTATCCATTGTTATCACGCCTGCAAAAAGATGGACTCCTGATCCATGAATGGCAAGAGAGCGAGCAGGGGCCACCACGTAAGTATTATCGGACGACAGAATATGGTGCAGAAGTAGCAGATAAAGTTGAAAAGAAAATTAACGCGTTACAAGCAACGTTAAAGAAATTGTAAGGAGAAATTATGAAAGATATTACCAGAATCCACATCGCTAAAGTCCCCTACAATGTAGAACTTTCTGCGAAGAAAAAATTAGAAACATATATTGATGCACTTGAATCGTACACTGCGGATAGCGAACTGCTACAGGATATTGAGATTCGTATTACAGAACTACTGCTCGAACGTGGTGTGAAACAAGAAGATGTTATTTCTGAAGCTGATGTTGTCGCAATTCGTGAACAGCTTGGTGAACCAAAGGAATTCATGACTGATGACGCGACACTCGAAGTTGACGAAGAAGTTCTTTCTAAAGACGGGAGCCGTAAACTGTATCGCAATAGGGACAGTGCAATCCTTGGCGGTGTGCTCGCAGGTATTGCTAGTTACTTCCGCATCAATGTACTTTGGGTTCGGCTCGTGTTTATTGCGCTAATTTTTGTATCATTCGGATTGTTTGTACTCCTGTATGTGGTCCTATGGGTAATCGTTCCACCAGCACGAACTGCTGCCGAGAAATTGCAGATGGCAGGACGACCGGTGACACTTACTTCTATTCGTGAACTGAATGAAGTTGTTCCAGGCGTGAATATCGAACGACGCGCTGCGATCATGAAGCGTATTGGCACATCCTTGCTTGGATTCTTTAGCGTGCTTGGTGCTTTTGTGTCGATTGGTATCATGGTTGCCTTTACCGTCGAAATTGTTGCAAATCGAAATGACCAGATGTATAACGCATTAGCAGATTATCAACTACCAGTTATCCTAGGCTATATTGCAGGGTCATTGTTAACAGTTTTGTTCTTGATCATTGCGGTAGCTGCCTTTGCGCAAAAGTTTAACAAGCGTATTTGGATCAGTAGTGTGGTTATTATCGCACTCGGACTGTCTACTTTTGGAACAGCTGTCGGTTTGGCTGCATACCAACAACGATTGGAATATGAAGAAGTGCAGCGTAATACTGTCGAAACAACACTCAAACTTCCTGATGATTTCCGTTCAGTAACATCACTTTCTGTTGATGCAGCTGCGGGTTCAAATATTGAGTATATTGCCGACGACTCAACAACTTCATTGAAGCAAAAAGGGCTCAAGGATTCACCGAAGGCAACAGTAACGGTTGAGAATGGTGTCGCAAAGTTGAAGCTTAGTGAACCAAAAACTAACGTATCTCCTTGGATTTCAGGTGTAACAATTACAGTGTACGGTCCCCGCCTCAACTCAATACTTGTCAGTAACGGTCAAATATCATACCAAGCTGGCAGCCAGGAAAAGCTTAAAGCTGAAGTCTACAATGGATCGCTCCTGCGAATTTCTGGATCACGCATCGATGAGCTGAACCTGCGAACAGATGGAACGGCACACTTCTCTGCGGAAGAAGCTGCAGTCGCTGCGGTAAAAGCATCAATCTACGGACAATCGACGGTCAATCTTGGGAACATCAAAACCTTGAATGTGACAAACCCAGACGTATGTGCGGCATATCGAACAGCAGAGCTTTCTATCCAGAATATCGTCAGCGCAAGCTACACTCATAACGGACTTGATAAGAGTGTTACTTCTTCAGAAGGTCCGTGTCTCAAGGTGGAATTCGCCAGCGACGACGTTGACACATACTAGTAAATGTTCTAATATACAAAAACGACATCATCTGATGCGTACATTCGACAATGAGGAGCGCAATGAGCGGCACAGTAGCGGTTCGTCCGCAGCCCGTCCCGTATTACCCCGTCGTGACCAGAAAGTCTGATGACTCGATGGTCAGGATGATCCAGAAGTACCGCAACCAATATGGGCTTCCGGAGCAGGCAGCTGAGGAGATCCGGACGGCACTGCTCGACCTGAGCGACTACACCAAGGACTCGCAGTTCATCGTCGTCTACGCGGCCGATGCACTCGAGTTGACGCTGACCAGCGACTCGCGGAGCTTCCGCTACCAAACAGACGATCGCCGCCGCAACCTGACTCGTCGAACACTGTCGACCAGGGCACGGACGGCATTCGACATCTACTGGCAGCTGTGGTTGTACGCGGCAGTCCAGAACGACCGTTTCGGGCATTCGCTCGAGGAAGATCTCGAACACATCCTCGACACCCTCATCAAGAAGTACCGTCCGTAACTCGTAAGAGGCACGGCAAGCACAGCAAGTACCGTATTCCGAAAAGGATACTTGGGAAAGAAGCTAGGCTTGTCCTGCCTCTTTTTCAATTTTTGCAGCATTCACAACGAAGTGTTTTCGATCATAACTAATAAATCCTTCATTTCGAATTTCGCTTAATGTGACACTTGTTGTCTCACGCGTTGATCCAATCATGGCTGCTAAATCTTGATGAGTCACACGGAGACCTTCTTCATATAGGTCCACTTCTGCTCCGGCACTGAATCGCTGCGCCAAGTAATACAGGGTGCGTAGCAATCGTTCGCGGACGCTGAGGCCATCAACTGCATCAACACGTTGCAAGAAATCATCGTAGTGTTCTGACATGCCGCGAGCAATCTCCATCATAACCAGAGGATCTTGGCTGGCATGCGCAATCAATTTTGGACGGCTCACTTCGTAGTAACTTCCGTCTGTCAGTGCAGCATAAAAGAAGCGACTGTTGCTGTGTTTAGAGAAAAGCTGTTCGACAGGCGCAAAGTCATAGCGACCAGCGATCCACAGCAATCGTTCGATCCCAGCATCGCTAATAGAAGTTACTTTTACGTAGCCTTCGCGGATCGCCATAAGAAAGTCGAGGGGGTCGCCTTTTTGAATAAGAACGGTGCCTCGGCTGAAACGCTGGACAGGGAAGTCTTTTATATAATCCACAATGCTCATACTACCTCCCAGTATAGCAAAAGTTTGTAAGATACATTACATACGTGATGTGGAATCGGGCATATGATAAGCCTATCATTAAAAAAGGAGTTCATATGAGCTACAAATTCATACCAACTAAAGTTCACGGAGTACTCGATTACGTTGTCGCGATCGCATTATTCTTCGCACCAATGATTTTTGGATTCGCAAACATCGGTGGTCCAGCTGTTATTATCCCTATGGTTCTTGGTGTCGGTCTATTTCTGTATAGCCTATTCACCAGCTACGAATGGGGTGTATTCAAACTGATCAGCATGCCATACCACCTGGTATTCGATGTGCTCGCATCACTGTTCCTTGCCGCGTCACCATTCCTATTCGGATTTAACGACGAAGCATTGAACGTTTGGTTGCCACACGTCGTTGTTGGTCTAACTGTTATCTTGGTCGTGATTTTCTCACAACCACAACCTGCGAACAAAGCACTTCAAAAAGAAACGAACTACTAGACTTCGTTTCCCTCCACTTGTCCCAAATAGAAAACCCCGCGGTCATGCGGGGTTTTCTGATGAATTCGTTTGGTAGCACCGACAAGAATTGAACTTGTGACCTCGAGCTTATGAGTCTCGCGCTCTAACCAACTGAGCTACGGTGCCAAATAGTAACGTAGTTGATTTTACCAGATTACCAGTGTTATTTCTAGTCATAGCGGGGTATAATAATCATATACCGCGTGATACTCACTGATTTAACGATTAAGCGTCCCTCACGAATGGTCATTCAATTGCTTTCGGATGTTCACTAAGAAACGGGTGATACAAACGGGCAATACAGTTCAATCGTTTCTCTAACACTATTTTTAGAGGATATTTGAGATGAATGACGAAACTTTTTTAAACGAACAAATTGAAGTGATTGCTGTCTTTGGCCAAGGTCACCACCCAGCACGGGTGTTAAAATTTAGGCGGCCAAATGGGCGGGAAGTTGAGGTCCAGGAATTGGGTCTTCGGCACCCAGTAAACAAGGGATTAAAGACGGTCCATATGTTTGATGTGACTGATGGCGGCGCAGATTACCGCCTGGAGTTTGATAGCGAACGACTCACCTGGCACTTGACCATGGAGGCGGACCATTATGAATAGGTCAACCGAGTTTAATCACGAACGTCCGCTGATAATGCACATCGATTTGAATAGTTGCTTTGCAACGGTTGAACAACAAGCTCGGCCGATGCTGCGCGGCAAGCCAGTCGCGATCGTAAATCGACGCACTGACACGACAGCAATTATTACTGCCAGTTACGAAGCAAAAGCGATGGGTGTGAAAGTAGGGATGAAGTTCCGTGAAGCCAGGGCGCTATGTCCGGGATTGATTGCGCTCGAAAGCGATCCGTCGAAATATCGGTATGTCTACCATCGATTGCTGGATATTATGAAGGACTATTCAGCACATGTAACTATGAAGAGTATTGATGAGGGGGTGATTGATTTTCACAATTCCAGTGCAGATATTAGTGGGCGAGATTTAGTTGAGGTAGCCCACGAGATCAAGCAACGATTAAAGGATGAAATTGGTGTCTGGATGCGCTGCAATGTGGGAATTGCGACAAATCGATTCTTGGCAAAAACTGCTGCAGGGCTGCACAAACCAGATGGGTTAGATGTGATTAAACCTGCGAATATCCATGAAGTTCTGGGATCTATGAAAATGACTGATTTGACGGGGATTGCGCATCGAAATGAAAAGCGACTGAATAGTGTAGGAATCTACACGCCATTAGAATTTTTAGATGCTGATGTTGTGACGTTACATCGGGTTGTATTTAAGAGTGTTGTTGGGCAATGGTGGCATGACCGATTGAGGGGATGGGAAGTTGACGACGTAGAATCTGATATTAAACGGGTAGGGCGACAATACGTGTTAGAGCGATTCGATTTAACGCGGGACGAAGTAACAGAAAGGCTGCACCACTTGTGTGAATCAGTCGGTTCACGGATGCGGTCACAAAGTAAATCGGCAAGGGGAATATACGTCTATGCAAAAACCCTAGAACGAGGATATTGGCACTCCTCTTCCCTATCACAACTCCCCTTCTCTTCTGATCAAACGATTTACCTCTTAGCAAAGCAATTATTTGATAAGGCGCCGGATGGGCTAAAGGAAATAGGGATCCATTGTTATGAATTGGAGCCAATTGAAGATGCGCAGATCAGCCTGTTTAATGACCAAATTGTACGTGAACGACAGGTCACCGGTGCGATCGATGGTATCAATAAACGCTTTGGTGAACGGACGATTCATTCGGCCGGAACATTGGGCACGGGTATCTACGTAAAGCAGAAGATTCCCTTCGGTAGCACGCGTTATTTGTAGCGCTTGTGCTTCGATGAATTATCTGGTTTACTAAGAGCAAGACGGGGAATACTTACTATGGCAATCAAAAACCAATTAGATGCTTTATTGCAAGAAAAAATGGATCGCAAAGACTTTTTGAAGTACGCCGGCGGTGTGGTACTTGCGGTAATTGGTGTGACTGGCATGGTTCGCATGCTTCTTGGAAGCCGATCAATCACTGGCCTTGGTGATGGTCAAACAAATGGCGCAAAAAAGTCGAACGGCTACGGCAGTTCAAGCTACGGCAAGTAGACGCTCCACCTCTTTAAACCTAGCGCTATATCTGGTATAATAGCTGTAATATACAGCGAATTTAACGGAGCTTTCTTTATGTCCGGACATAGTAAATGGTCAACAATCAAACGAGAAAAAGGTGCAAAAGACGCCAAGCGTGGTGCAGTATTTACAAAAATCGGGAACCAAATTGCTATTGCTGCCCGTAGCGGTACTGATATCTCCATGAACTCTGCGTTGCAGATGGCGATTGAAAAAGCCAAGCAAGCAAATATGCCTGCGGCAAATATTCAAAGAGCAATCGATCGTGCTGCTGACAAGAATGCAGCTATCCTTGAAGAAACGACATATGAGGCGATGGGTCCTGGTGGCGTTGGTATCATTATCGAAACCGCAACCGACAACAAGAACCGTACGTTCCCAGAAGTGAAAAATGCACTGAGTAAAAATGGTGGACGTATTGCTGATGCTGGAAGTGTCATGTTCCAGTTCACGCGTAAAGGCGTCATTAACGTCACTGCGACTGGTGAGGATGCACTTTTGACGATCCTCGATGCTGGTGCTGAAGATGCTGTTGAAGAGGACGGCGAAATCATTGTCTATACAGAACAAAAAGAACTCGCAAAAGTACGAACTGCAATTCTTGCATCAGGTTTAGATATTACAGCCGCCGAACTACAGTACACCCCAAACAACACTGTTGTGATCGATGACGTTGAGCAGGCGAATAAAGTACTCAAAGTCATGGATGCACTCGATGATCTTGATGACGTCACAAATGTGCACACAAACGCCGATATTACTGCTGAAGTATAAGACCACATCACATCTCATAACTAGTTAATAGTTACTTTCTATACTGAGAAACATGGTAAAGATTTTCTTTGGGTGTTTTGTCGGATTAGTTGTCATTTTGCAGAGTCTGTATGTATTTCCTGTGCAGGCCATTTCGCATGGGTTGGTTATTTCCCGGGTTCAAGCGGGTGGCATCGGTGCACCGACCCATGAATTTATTAGCATATACAACAAAACATCAGAGACGTTTAATATTACGGATTGGTGTTTTACGAACAAGACAAATTTGGTGTTTGCGTGTTTTTCTGGACATCCTGACGAACGGTTTTATCTGGAACCGCATTCGTATGCAGTAGTAATGTCGAGTCCACTTACCGCAACAATGTCTTCGGAATATGTCACATCTTCATATACTCCAACCAGCCAAAGTAGCGGAAGTATCACAGGTGGAGGTGATACGATTTCGTTTATTGATAGTACGGGCAGGTTAATTGATCAGCATGCCTGGACGACGGCATTGACTGGTGGTACACACCTTGCTCGACATACGAATGAAGACGGCGTCTATACGGACACCGATACGAATGCGGATTGGGGAGTGGTTGCCACTGTATCGCTACACAAAGTAGGGACGTACATTATTGTCTATGCGTTTGATGCCTGCGTGAACATTGAGGGTGACCAGCCAAGCGTGCCTATTGGAATGGAACTTGATATAGATAGTAATTGTATCGAGCGCATCGTGACGCGTATCTTGATTACCGAAGTTTTGCCGAATGCGATAGGAGGTGATGAGGGGAACGAATATATCGAAATGTTTAACCCAAATGATTTTGCGATCAGTCTCAGCGAGTATAAACTGTTTGTTGGTCCGGAACTTTCTACTAAGTTCGACTTCCCTGCTGATATCATAATTCCCGCACAAAGTTATGGGACAATATCAAATAGCGCACTCCCCTACAGTCTTTTAAATTCATCGAGTCGCCTGCAAATCACGACCTTGGACGGTGTTTCAGTTGATGAAGTACCGGCATATCAAAACCCGAAAGAAGGAGCGAGTTGGGCACTTATTGGTGGCGTATGGCAGTATACGAATCTGCCAACATTTGGTACCGAGAATGTACTGATAGCAAGTGAAAGCGAAACAAGCGAGGGTGAAACCGAGGCCCCAAAACCTTGTGCGGTGAATCAATACCGAAATCCTGACACAGGACGTTGTCGGTTGATTGCGACTGCTGGGTCCGCTGTGACACCCTGTAAAGATGGGCAATATCGTAGCGAGGAGACAAATCGTTGTCGCGCTATTTCTACCGACGCAAACATACCGAAGCCGTGCGAAGCTGGAGAAGAGCGAAACGCCGAAACTGGTCGATGTCGAAAGATAGTTGTTGCGGCTGTACCTACGCCATGCAAGGAGGGAATGGAGCGAAGTCCTGACACGAATCGTTGTAGAACGATCAAAAAGATGCCGAACGTTGACTATGGGGTATTGGGTGCCAAAACAGAAAGTAGTAATAGCTGGTATATATGGGCAGCAATCGGTATCATTCTGATTTTGGCTATCGGCTACGCAATATGGGAATGGCATTACGAAATAGGGAAAATGTTTCATGCCACAAAAGAAAAGGTGATTCGATTTGCGCGACCTCACAAGTAACCTATACTAGTAACACTATGAGAATCATTGGGATTGATCCAGGAACGGGTATTTTAGGCTTCGGTGTCATCGATGTCACTAAAGGTAAATATAAGATGGTTGACGCGGGGGTGATTCGTACACCACCGCACACACCTCATGCTGATCGGTTAGAAGAGATCTTTGATGGACTGACTGAGATTATTGCCGCAACAAAACCAGACGCTTTTTCAATTGAAAAACTATTTTTTTCAAAAAACATCACAACCGCAATGACCGTTGCGGAAGCGCGTGGAGTTGCGATGTTGGTGGCCAAGAAAGCAAATCTTCCGATAGCTGAATATACACCGCCACAAATCAAGCAGTCTCTGACTGGATATGGTGCGGCGGACAAAAAGCAAGTTCAGGAAATGGTACGAATTCACTTAGGACTAAAAGAAGTCCCTCAGCCAGATGACTGTGCAGACGCATTGGCAGCAGCAATCACCCATTCGCTGATGAGTCGATTTGAAGATTAAGTTTCGAGATACTCAAAAATAACGTCAGGTTGAGTCTTTTGGCTTTTGATTAGCTGCACATATCGACGAGGTACGTTATTGAACAAGGTTGTGATGCGATACGGTCGCATCCAATCTCCACGTCTATCATCTAGATAGAAACCGATGCTTGAATACCGATCACCGCGCCAATCTTCGTGGAGAAGATGAATATCGCGCGAAACATATAATGCTTCGTGTCGCCCGGCGAGTCCATCAAAAATAAAAAGCGAATGAAAAGGTAATTTTGATAGTCCTGGTTGTCCTTGTAGGTACGACAGGTAGCTCAAAAGCAGCACTTGCCCGAGTTCTTCAATCGATTTCTTGTTCTTTGTGTAAATCAGTAGGTGCACGCCTCTTTCTGTGAGCGAAAAGGCGAGTAGGTCTATTGCATGCGCGAATCCGATAGGTTGCAGTGACAATTCTTGTAGACGAGCACGAGGCGAAAGGTTGTCCTGTAAAAGGGTTATAAAGAACGCTTTTGCCTGATCATTATCAAAAAATGACCGTCCTTCAACGGCGCTCATCCAGATATGAAAATAACCGCTATCACGTAGGAGTGCTGTATGAAGAAAGCTTTGCATATATAAAACTATAGGCCGTGGATCTTGTACAATAATTAACTTTTTACAGAAGTACGCCCCCGCGAATATATGTGTCATAATAGACATATGATTGCGCATGTTTCTGGAATAGTGGCTGAAAAATTTGCGAACTCAATAATCGTCGATGTTCACGATATAGGGTATGAGGTGCAAGTGCCGAGTGGTGACTTTGATCACGCTTTATTAGGTGAGTCCGTAAAGTTTTATACTTATCACCATATCCGCGAACAATCTCAAGAATTATTTGGGTTTTCATCACTGACTGCAAAGAAATTATTTGAACTTCTTATTACTGTACAGGGTGTTGGTCCAAAGGCCGCGTTGGCGATCTTGAGCCTTGGCGATAGCGAAGCGGTTCGTAATGCGATAGCGAATAGCGACAGTGGATTTATTACAAAGGCGAGTGGCGTTGGCAAGAAAACTGCCGAACGTGTTGTTGTCGACCTTTCTGATAAGGTTGGATTAGCGGTGAATGTTGCGCACGCGAGTGGCGCGTCTGTTGCACCAGCAGGCGATGAAGCACTCGAGGCACTTATGGCACTTGGCTATAATCTGAATGATGCAATGGCGGCGCTTGAATCAGTTCCAGCTGACCTCCCTACTGCCCAGCGTGTAACGATCGCATTGAAAGGCCAAAGCTAATGGCTATTGAGCGCATCGTTGATACAAGTGATCACGAAGATGATGAAATTGAACAGATCATTGAAGTTAGTTTACGTCCTGGTACGTTTGACGAATATATTGGACAAGACCGCTTAAAGAAAAACTTGAAGCTTGCGATTGAAGCGGCAAAAAAACGTGATGAACCACTCGATCATATTCTTTTAAATGGTCCTCCTGGACTGGGCAAGACAACGATGGCAACAGTGATTGCAAATGAGATGGGGAAGAGTATCCGTGTTACTTCCGGTCCTGCAATTGAAAAAGCAGGTGATCTTGCAAGTATCCTGACTAATCTACAAGACGGTGACATTTTGTTTATCGACGAGATCCACCGACTCGGCCGCACGGTTGAAGAAGTGCTCTATTCTGCAATGGAAGATTACAAACTTGATATTATGATCGGTAAGGGTCCTGCTGCTCGAAGTGTTCGTTTGGATCTGCCGAAGTTTACTGTAATTGGTGCGACGACTCGTGCGGGTGCACTTGCGGCGCCACTTCGTGATCGTTTTGGCCACATTTACCGCCTCGAATTTTATGAAACTCATGAAATTAGCAAGATTATTACTCGTGCTGCAAATATCCTTGGAAGTTCTATCGACGCAGCATCGGCAGATTCACTTTCAACACGTGCTCGATTAACACCGCGTATTGCCAACCGTCTTTTGAAACGTGTACGTGATTTCGCAGACGTGAACGGTGATGGCATTATTGATACAGTCATAACGACACAAGCGCTTGAACTGCTCGAAATTGATGAATTAGGTCTTGATCCAGGCGATCGCAACCTTTTAAATAGCATGATTGATAATTACGGCAGTGAACCTGTTGGGTTAAATACGATCGCTGCGTTAACAGGTGACGAAGCAACAACCATAGAAGATTTCTATGAGCCGTACTTACTGCAGATTGGATTTATTGAACGAACACCACGTGGGCGTCGTGTAACACCGAAGGCGTACAAACATATCGGGAAAACACCAAAGGAAAAAGCAGCTTAATTGCTATAATAACAAGATGGATAACGATCACCCGACCGAAAAAAAATATACCGACCCAGTTGCATATGATGCACAGGGTAACCCTCTTTATGCGCACCCACCTCGAGTAATGGCACAGCCTGCAGTGCAACAAGTCGTGCATGTCGCTCGTTCTATGGAGCCAATTCAACAAGAGGTAAGTGCTGAAGTAAAAAAGAAGCACGATCGTTCGGAGCGTGTGTACCCTTCTCTTAATTTAAGTGAAGGCGAGTATGTGATCCGTGCAGTTCGCCGGCATCCTATCGGATTAGTTATTCCTCTTGTACTTGGCACACTATTGATTGCGATGGCATTAACGATCGCCTTGAATTCTGTGGCAATTGCTGAGGCCTTTATGTTTACGGGCGTATTGGCGGACGGATCGTTAATTGTAACGCCGATGCTCCTATTTAGCGTACTTGTCGCGCTTGGACTGTTTGTCGTGTACTACGTCTATGTGAATAATAAATTCTTCTTAACAAACGAGAGTGTTATTCAAGAAATTCAAATAAGCCTTTTCTCTCGACGTGAACAAACCGTCAGTCTTGCAAACATTGAAGACGCAAGCTACGTACAACTTGGTATCATCCAACAACTGTTCAATTATGGTTCTATTCGACTTAGTACCGAAGGTGACGAGACCACATATCGATTTACCTATGTCGCCAATCCAAAAGAGCACATTGCGACACTTAATAACGCTGTTGAAGCATTTAAAAACGGTCGTCCTGTAGACGACAACTAAAGACTAGTTGCTTCGATTTGTTTTAACGTAGTCGTCTTCGTTTTGAAGCGTCGTACGCAATGTATAGTTCTTGCACTTATCATCAGTACAGTTGTACGGCTCGTAACGGAAATCGCTATCTGATTCACCAATCTTCACACCATTTGTGTCTTTGAAGAGTGCAGGGTCAACTGAAGGAAGCACTGCCTCGCTGATTGTACGAGGATAATAACCGTTCGTTTTGAAATATACCTCTTCGATGCTGTAGTACATAGCGTTAATTGACGTTTTGCGAACCTCATCTTGTCCTGCGACTTCAAGATTGTTGCGTTGGATAAAGAAGAGGATGCTTGCGGCAACTAAAAGAGTGATGATAAATAGCAGCTCGATAATTGTGAAGCCACTCGATGGGCGCGTAGTTTTCATTATCTATGATTATAGCGTAGTTTATAGCAAATTAAGAATAGCCCGCGTATAATAAGAGGTGAAATAAGAGAGGGAATCTACTATGCCGAAAAAATCAGAAAAGAATACTGAGCTGCCCGAAAAACCCGTCGCAAGTGAGGGAAAACTAAAGGCACTTGGTCTCGCTCAAGAACAAATTAACAAACAATTTGGTGACGGTGCAATCCGTCGTCTAGGTGACACAAAGACAGTTGATGTCGAACTTGTCAGTAGTGGTGCTTTATCACTCGACCTTGCACTAGGTGGTGGATATCCAAAGGGCCGTATCCTTGAAATCTATGGTCCTGAAAGTTCTGGTAAGACAACACTGACACTTCACGCGATTGCAGAAATCCAACGTCAAGGTGGAACAGCTGCGTTTATCGACGCAGAGCACGCGCTTGACCCATCTTACGCACGTAAGCTTGGTGTTGATACAGACAACCTACTCGTCTCTCAGCCAGACAATGGTGAGCAAGCACTTGAGATCGCTGAAACACTTGTTCGCTCAAACGCTGTTGACCTTGTTGTTGTCGACTCCGTTGCGGCGCTCGTTCCACAAGCAGAAATCGAAGGCGAAATGGGCGACAGCCACATGGGTCTTCAGGCTCGTTTGATGAGCCAAGCGCTTCGTAAGCTTACGGGTATTATCAACAAGAGTCACACTACTGTTATTTTCATTAACCAGATCCGTATGAAGATCGGTGTAATGTTCGGTAACCCAGAAACGACTACTGGTGGTAACGCTTTGAAGTTTTACGCCTCAGTTCGTCTTGATATTCGTCGTACTGGACAGATCAAGAATGGTGAAGAGATTATCGGTAACCGTACAAAGGTAAAGGTCGTAAAGAACAAGATCGCTCCTCCTTTCCGTGTCGCTGAATTCGATATCATGTATAACGAAGGTATTTCAAAGACTGGTGACGTGCTTGATCTTGCGGTGCTTCACAACATTGTTGGAAAAAGCGGTGCATGGTTTGACTACGCTGACGCAAAAATTGGCCAAGGTCGCGAAGCTAGTAAGACCTATCTTTCAAAGAACCCAGAAGTTCTGGCTGAAATTGAAGCAAAGGTTCGCGCTAAAGTCGCTGAAGATGCCGCTGCCGAATAATCGACAGTTTGTCTTATGAAGATTACTGCCATCACCATACAGGCACGCGACAAAAATCGCGTGAATGTATCGGTTGATGGCAAGTATCGCTTCAGCCTCGATGTATTTCAGCTTGTTGATCTAGGGATCAAGCTCAATAGGGAATACACCGAAGCTGAACTTGTCGCTCTGGAAGAAGAGAGTCAGTTCGGAAAGTTATATACGCGGGCATTAGAGTATTGCCTGATGCGACCACATAGTAAACGAGAACTACGTGACTATTTGTATCGCAAGACTCGCGATACACCCACTAAAACAGGCGGTATGCGCAAGGGTGTCTCGGTTGCACTGACGGTGCGTGTTTTTGACCGACTCGAGGAAAAGGGATATATCGATGATGAAAAGTTTGCAACATTTTGGATTGAAAACAGGAACCTTCGTAAGGGTTCTAGTAAGCGAAAATTATCAGCTGAACTGAGTGCAAAGGGTGTTGATCGTACGATCATTGAGAAATTTTTAGCAGAAACAGAACGAGATGACGCGACTGAACTCCAAAAGATAATTGCAAAGAAGCAGTCGCGGTATGATGATCAGCAAAAGTTCATGTCATACCTTGCACGACAAGGTTTTGGGTTTGACGACATAAAAGCCGCACTCAATAATACGGACGCCGAAGACTAGCCTTCGATTTGTTCTGGCTGTGGAGCTGGTGAGCGAAAAGGATTTACGTATTCATGACGCTTGGCTTCATTAACAGGCTGCGCTGAAATCTTTTTTGCTGTGCTCTTTACGATAATTGCAGTGTCGTTGATCTCTGTAATTTGTGTTCGGTGAATCAGTAGGCCGGTGTCGGTAAGTCCTCTAAGGATGCCTCGTTTGACATCGAGTTGCTGAATGACAAAGCTACCTGTTTCTACTGTATAGTTACTGACTTTTCCGAGTTTTTTGTTGTGTTCGTCAATGACATTCATCCCGACAAGGTTGAAGCCTAATTCGTGTAATTCTTTAATTTTGATAACATCATCAAGTCCAATGATTTCATCTGTACTATCAATGATCATCCCGACACCGCTCATTTCGCGGATATCTGCAGTTCGAAGGAAAGCTGGGCTCTCTGTAAGGAGTGGTCCTGTGAGCTCAAAGGCGACAATTTTAAGATTAGAGGGATTAATAATCGGTGTGCTGGTACTCGCTAAACGGGTGCCTGTTTGGAGGCTCATTACAGGTGTATTATCGAGTCGGGATCCAAGCACTAACATATAGTATTAGTATACCTTATCTGGCGTTTACTCAGAGAAAGGATTTATGCGTCCTGCCGGTTGAGTTGATGCAGGGATTGGTTCATCACTTGTGTGGAGCGCTTTGATTCGATCGAGCGTGGCTTGGTCGATTGATCCTGCACCAATAGGTGAGACGTAGGTACTGTCTGTCGAAGATTCGATAAGGAGTGTGTTGAATGTGAGGACTGCATAGCTGAGGCCTGCGGTAATGAAAACAATAAACAATGTGAGGTGGAACCTTCGGAAAAGTGTTCCTATTGGTTTTAGAAATGATGTAGAGTGTGAGCTAGCCATAATTACCTCGTTGCCACCGTAATGGTTATTTTTTCAGTGTTCACATTATCACCGGAAGCAGTTGTAGGTCGACTGACGGTGATGCCGGTTATTTGCATTTTTGGAAGATTGCCTTCGATAGCGTCAATAAACTTCAATAGCTTTGCATATGAGGTTGGCGATTGTAGTGTGATGATTGCACTTTGCTCGCCGGTACCTACAACTGGTGAGGTTGGGGGCGTAGCTGCGGGTGTTTTGCTAAATTCAGTGTTGGCAATGGTGACGCCTGTAACACTTGCGTACTTTTGGATGTCTTTTAAGGCCTGTGCTTGGTATGAGGCCGGTGTGCTAAAGAGTTGGTTTGCTTTTGTAACGAGCGGCTCACGTTCAGCAAGTTCTCTTTTGAGCGTGCTTAGCTCTTCGATGCTCTTACCGCTTGCTGTGCTATCTGTGACGGCGTGGCTCACTTCGACCGCGTATTCCCTTACGATCTGGAGTCCATAGTAGAAACCTGCAACCGCGCCAAGAATAATTACCACCATAACGAAGGTAAGGAAGTTGCGAATCCCGATTGCCGTAATGCCTTTACCTTTTTTCATTCTGATGCCGATCTGTTAAGTGTCAATGTAAGGGAGACACTGGTTGGATATCCTGCAACTCCGGAACCAGCTTCAGATACTGACTCAAAATTAACGCCCGAAAAGAAGGGTGATGACTGGAACTTCTCGCGAAGTGCAACAGCCGCAGCGTTATCCTTTGCGTAGGCTTTGAGTGCGATTGGTGTGCCAGTGAAATTAGTTGCATCGATGCTAACTTTTTCGAGCACGGTACCCGGTGTCATTTGCTGACCGATATTCATAAGGACGTTTGAGTATAAAATCTCTTGATCCAATATAGTGCGCGTCTCTGATAGGCTGCTGCTGAGCGCATCGACCTGTGCTTTGGTAGTGCTATATACTTCTGCCTTTGTGTCATTTGCTGAGATGAGTGTTTCTGCACTCTGTTTTGTTTGTGCAAGGACGACGTAAGAGCCGGCTAGGAGTAGCGCAAGGAATACAAAAGCAAAGAGGATGACAAGAGTATAGCGAACCAACATAACATTCACCCGCGCGGCGCGGATTTGTTTTTTTGCTTCATCTGGCATCAGGTTTATCATTTCCAGATACTCCCAGGATTAATGCTGGCAAGACCGGCAACGGTAATGTACCTTGGGCGGAACTGCTTTGGCGGTTCTTGCATCTTTGCAAAATCAAGACGTTGCCACGGGCTGGCGACACGAGCGGGCATGACGAGGCTGTTCGTAAAGTATTCGCCGATACCTGGTAGGTTGCTTCCGCTTCCAACGACAAGAAGTTGTTCGAGTTTACGGTCTGTGCTGATACGTTCGTCGTAGTAGCGCATTACTTTTTTGACTTCGTTCAAGATGCGCTCAAGGCTTGGTTGAAGTGCCCCTGTAAGTTTTTGCTGGCGTGGACCAGGGTTGAGTCCGTTCAGAACCTTGAGTTGGTGTGCGTTCTCTAATTCTACGTTTAATTTCTTGGCGATATCGAGCGTGAATGTGTTGCCACCAATAGCGAGTCCACCTGTGACACGGATTGTACCTCGGTCGAGAATGGCGATATCGGTTGTTGCAGGTCCAATATCTACGATAACCGTTGGAAGGTCGCCACGTTCAGTTGCAGTAAGAACACGTCCAACAGAGCAGATGCTTGGCTCTATCAAGATAGGTTGCAGGCCGGCTGCTTCAATACTTTTGACGATATTATCGACAATAATTTTTGAAATGGCACTCATCAAGACGGTGATTTCTTTTTTGTTGCGTTCAATGATTTGGTAGTCGATGTACAGATTTGATGAAGGGATGGGGATATACTGGTCGGCTTCTAGGATAACGGCGTCATGGAGTGATTTTTCGGTAGAAGCAGGAAGGGTAAACGTACGTGTATAGCTGCGAGCAGTAGGGAGTGCAACTGCAACGAGCTTGCTTGAGGTGTCACCGATAATTTTCTCACTCAACAGAAGTTTGATGTTGTCTGTGATGTACGTGTCGTCAGGACTTTCCATTGCTGCTTTTACTTTAAGAGGTTCGAGGTCGATTGAACCATAGCCGTGCACCAACCAACGCTTCGGATCTGCGGACATGATTTTAATACCAGTATTACTGATATCGAGTCCGATAATTGGTTTGTCTTTATAGAATAATTTTGACATGATGCCCACGTAGATAACTATGCTTATTATAGCATGAGCACTTCGTCAAAATACACGTCTATTTAATGTTTTGAGACAGCTGAGCAATAGGGGTCATGACACTCGCCGCGATAAGTCCAACCATGCTACCCATGATAACGATCATTGTAGGCTCGATGATTGAGCTAATACTTTCGATTGCAAGGTCGACTTCTTCTTCGTAGAAATCTGCCACCTTGATAAGTACGGTATCGGTTTGCCCAGTCTCTTCACCGACAGAAAGCATTTGCCCAACGATTGCCGGGAAGAGTGGGTTTTCTTCAATCACTGCAGAAAGCGCTTTACCGTTTTTCACTTCTCTTGCAGCTTGTTGAAGGGCTTCTTCGTACAGAATATTACCGACAGCGCGAGAGGTGACATCAAGACATTCAAGCACCGCAACTCCAGCACCCATTAGTGCAGAGAATGTTCGTGCAAATCGTGCAATCGCGATCTTTTTAACAATATTCTTAACTCCGGGAATTTTTAGGAGCAAGCCATCAAAAACTCGGCGACCTTTTCGAGTGCCAATGTAACGAATAATGAGGTAGATGCCCCCGATGAGCAATGGGAAGATAATATACCAATAACTTGTAATGATATGACTGACACCGAGCATAAATAATGTGATGCCAGGAAGCTTCGCGTCAGCACCACCAAGGTCGGTAAGGATCTTGCCAATTTGTGGAATCACGAATAGCATCAGCCCGAAGAAGGCGAGGACTGTAATGACGATCAAAACAGTTGGGTAGGCCATCGCACTTTTAATCTTTTTGCGGATCGCAGAGCTTTTTTCTTGTTGGTAGGCAAGTCGTTTCAAAATCTCATCAAGGATACCCGCTGTTTCACCAGCACGCACCATGTTCACGTAGATGTCATTGAAGGTAAGGGGGAACTTAGAAAGGGAATTTCCAAGCGAGTTACCGCCTTCAACATCCTTAATAACTGCAACAAGCGTCTTTTTGAGCACTGGGTCTTCGGCGTGCTTTTCAAGTGAGCTGAGGGAGCGAAGGAGTGGCACACCGGCACCAACCATGGCGCTCAATTGGCGTGTAAAGATAACAAGTTGATCAGATTTAACTTTCTTCGATTCAAACAAATTATTCAGGTCGATCGAGAAGCTTTTTGATTTTGAAACTTCTTTGATGCTGACGGGGCGAAGATTTTGACGTGTTAATGCGGCAATAACGCTGTTGCGATCAGGAAGATCTGTGACACCGTTAATCGCCTTCTGTGAAGCGTCGACTGCGACGTAAGCAAACTGAGGCATTAGTCCCTACTCACCCGAAGCACTTCTTCGACTGTTGTTTCACCTCGGAGTGCTTTAATCAGGCCATCGATTTGCATGGTCATCATGCCTTCTTTGATCGCCTGTTGTTTAATCTGGGTACTGTCTGTGCGAGTCAGAATCATCTTTTCAATTACTGGACTGTTTGCGAGTACTTCGTAGATACCGATACGGCCTTTGTAACCTTCTTGGGCATCGTCGTCGTTAAAGTCTTTGTTTGCGCGCCATAGTGTTTTAATCCCATTTTCATCGGTACTGAGCGGTGTGTCGCCACCAAGACCTTGGGCGGCAGCTTGTTTCTCGAGTTCGTGAATCACGCGGAAATCTTGGCCTTCATGAAGGTTGAAGAGTTTGATGAGCTGTGCCTTGGTCGCATCGTCAGGTATGTAACTTTCGCGTGAGCCCTTGTGGAGGCGGCGCACAAGTCGTTGTCCGACGATGGCGCGAATAGTTGTCGCGATCAAGAAAGGTTCGATACCCATATCGAGTAGACGAGGCAGGGAGGTCGCTGCGTCATTTGTGTGCAGTGTGCTAAAGACCATGTGACCTGTAAGGGCTGCTTGGATGGCTAAATTGGCCGTTTCGCCGTCACGGACCTCACCGATCATAATGATGTTCGGATCTTGACGTAGAAGGGCACGAAGGCCAGTTGCGAAGGTCATACCTGCTTTGGAGTTCGTTTGGGTTTGGTTGACGCCAGGAATCTTGTATTCAACTGGGTCTTCGATCGTAGAGATGTTCACATTTGGACGATTCAAGATAGTCAGGATGCTAAACAAACTGGTAGATTTACCTGAACCAGTCGGACCGGTCATGAGGACGATACCGTTTGGCTCGGCGATTTCACGCTGAATATTAGTGAGTGCATTGCCCCAGTAGCCGAGTGACTCAAGGCTAACTGCCTCGTTAGATTCATCCAAGATACGCATCGCGACCTTTTCTCCGTCGGCAATTGGAAGGGAGCTCACACGGAGTGCGTACTGCTTTCCACCGACTTTAATCTTAAAGCGACCATCTTGCGGTACGCGGCGTTCGTCAATTTTGAGGTTTGCAAGAATTTTAATACGACTAATCAAGGCACCTAGGACGTTGCGCGGTAATCGGTTTACTTCTTTTAGGACACCGTCGATACGGTAACGAATCTGGACGAATTCTTCACGGGGTTCAATGTGTACATCAGATGCGTGTGAGCGGATTGCGTATTCGAGGAGCAAGTTTACTGTTTGCGCGATAGGCGAGTCTTCTGCGATATCTTGTTCGCTGATGGCTTGAACATCTGTTCCTTGTTCGCGCTGGACATCAATCACTTCGTTTAGTTCTTGGTTGACGTCACCACGGTAGGCTTCGAGTGCGGTTAAGATATTCTCGCGAGTTGCGATGTAGATGCGTGAATTAAGACCAATTTCTTTTTGGATGAAGTTTACAGCCTGAATATCATCAGGGTCTTCCATTGCGAGGTAGCGGACGCCGTCCTCGTCGACCTTGAACACGAGGGCGTTGTACTGCCGTGCGATGCGCTCTGGAATCAATTGGAGTGCGTCATTAGGGATATTCTGCGGATCAAGCTCAACGTAAGGAACACCGGCGTAGTCGGCGAATATTTGAACAAGCGTCTTGTCGTCTGCGACGCGTTGATCGATAACGGTTTCTTGGAGCGTGCGCTTCGAACGAGCCGCCTCTTCTTTCAGAGACGTGATTTGCTCGGGATTTGCAAGGCTTGCCCGCCCAAGCAACGTTTCCAGGATGTTGTCTGAAATGCGCATAATGCTTACGCTCAATTGTAATGCAGTGACCCCAAAAGTACTAGGTGGTATACTACTTCTGATGATTATAGAGGTCAGCAATGAACAGGAAACACGAGCACTTGGCGAGAAAATCGGCAGACTTTTAAGTGGTGGCGAAACAATTGAGCTGTCTGGCGATGTTGGCGCAGGAAAAACTACTTTTGTTAAAGGGTTAGCGCTTGGCTTAGATATCGATGAAGATGTGCAGAGTCCAAGCTTTACGATTAGTCGTGTATACGATGCTCGTGATGATTTACAACTGGCTCATTATGACTTCTATCGCTTGAATGACGCCGGTATTATGGCAAATGAATTAACCGAGACAACGATGGACGCACAAACGGTGACGGTTATTGAATGGGCGGATATCGTTGAAGGTGTGTTGCCGGCTAATCGATTAAGCATTGCGTTTACTGCACCAACTGAACAAAGCCGCAGCCTTACTATTGAAGGTCCTGAAAATATATTGGAGAAATTATGATTGTATTACTCGACACCTCAACGCCTGTGTGTAAATTAGCGCTTATTGATGGCGAAACTCGACTTGATGACGAATGGGAATCTGGTCGCACACTCGCGAAGGGTCTTTTAGGATACCTACAAGATAACTTTGCAAAGATTGGCAAGGACTGGAATGATATCTCGGGAATCGTTGCCTATCAAGGTCCAGGCAGCTTTACGGGGCTTCGCATTGGATTAACGGTGCTGAATACTATAGCGGGTAGTCAAAAAATTCCTATTGTTGGCACGACAAATGATGATTGGCAGTCAATTGGCTTGCAGCGACTCGATGCGGGCGAGAACGACGAGCTTGTTATGCCTGAATACGGTGCCGAAGCGCACATCACAACCCCACGCAAATAAGCTTGCCTTCAATGCTTTCTCGGCGCTACAATAAGAGTAGTCCGAACATACTTTTCTGTGGACTCTCTGTAAATTTTTGAAAACTTTCAGCACGACTTGTGATAAAGCTATTGCCAAGACGAACACTTGGCCAGGCGTGTCTGAGAAAGGAAACAACATGATAGAAGGAATAATTGCCGCTGTAATCGGAATTCTTGCTGGTGTGGGTGGAACGACTGTCTACACACGTAACCGTACTGCAAATGGAAAGCACAAAGCCGACCAAGCGATCGCTGATGCGAAATTAAAAGCGAGTGACATCGTCCTCAAAGCAAAGGACGAGGCTATTAAATTGGTTGATGATACCAAGCGCGACGAGAACGAACGTCGCAAGGGATGGGATCGTACTGAAAGCCGCCTTGCTGAACGTGAGGTCAGTTTGGATCGTAAACTTGATGAACTTGATAAGCGTACCGAAGGGCTTCGTGCGCAAGAAGATGACGTCGAAAGTTTGAAGAATGAAATTCGTGACATCAGAACCCGTCAACAAGAGAAGCTCGAGAAAATTGCGGGTCTGAAAAAGAGCGAAGCTGCTGGAAAACTAATGGAGATGACCGAGCGTGACATCAAGGGTGACCTTGTGGGCTTGGTAAATAAACTGCAAAATGACGCGAAAGAAACAGCCGAAGAACAAGCTCAATTGATTCTTGTGACTGCGATGGAGCGTATGAGCAGCGAAGTAACTGCTGAACGAACCGTCACGGCAATTAAGTTGCTTGATGATGAAATGAAGGGCCGTATCATTGGTAAAGAAGGGCGTAATATCCAGGCGCTTCAACGTGCAACTGGTGTCGACATTCTGGTGGATGACACACCTGGAATGATTATTCTTTCGAGCTTCGATCCACTGCGTCGTCAAGTTGCTCGTATGACACTTGAGATGCTTATGAAGGATGGGCGTATTCACCCAGGGCGCATCGAAGAAGTTGTTGCAAAAGCCGAAAAAGAAATTGGCAAAGAAGTGCTACGTGCTGGTGAAGATGCTGCGCGTGAAGTAGGTGTAGTCGGTATTCCAAAGGAAATGATTCAGTTACTTGGTGAATTAAAGTTCCGAACTAGCTACGGCCAAAACGTCCTAATGCACAGTACTGAAATGGCGCATATGGCAGGACTTATCGCTGAAGAAATTGGTGCGGATGTACGTACTGCAAAGATTGCAACATTGCTGCACGATGTAGGCAAGGCGGTGACACATAAGGTTGAAGGTAAGCACCATCATATCGGCGCAGAACTTGCGCGTAAATATGGCATGAGTGAAGAAATTGTCCATGCAATTGAAGCGCACCATGATGACATCGAAGCAACGACGCCAGAAGCGTTAGTTGTGCGTGTTTGTGATGCACTTTCTGCTGCACGTCCAGGCGCACGTAATATTAGTGCTGAGAACTTCTCGGAACGTATGCGTGATCTTGAGAACATTGCGAATAGCTTCAAGGGAATTCATAAAGCATACGCAATTAGTGCGGGACGTGAAGTCCGTGTGATTGTAACGCCTGAATCTATTGACGATCTATCAGCGATTAAATTGGCACGTGATATTGCGAACAAGATCGAAAGTACGATGCAGTATCCTGGAACGATCAAGATTAATGTGATCCGTGAAACACGAGCGACCGAATACGCAAAATAGTGTCATTGCTACATAAAAAAACCTGCTCGTTATGAGCAGGTTTTTTATGTAGGTTTTGTCTATTGAGCAAAGAGCGCTTCTACTTTGGTTTTCACTTCTGCATCATTTGGCAGGAAGTATTGCATATCTTTCATTGTTGATATGATTCCGATGTCGGTTTCAGGACACGCTGCTGCGACAGTAACAGAATCGCTTTTAAGCTTTTCACCTGTTTTTGCTGCATACATATCAAGGTCGTAAGTTACGCCTTTTGGTGTAATTGTGAACTTTTCTTTTGATTCAAAATCAGTCAGTGTGCATGATACAGATGCTGTCGCAGTCGATTCGTCAGGAGTCATACATGTTGCGATGTTTGTTATTTCTGGAGTGTAATCTGCGAAGCTAGTCGTTGTACCGTAACCGAATAAGCCGCCAAGCGACCATGTCTCACCATACTTAATGAAGTTTGCGCCCTTGTATGGCTTGGTTGGTTCGGCTGCATTCGAGATTTTTTTACCGTTACATACGTCTTTAAAATCACCGATAATTGCTGCGGTAACTGACTCTTTTTTGGCTGGATCAGTTGTGGCTGCCGAATTAGAGCCCGACGTCACACTTGTAGGTAACGGGTTTGAATTTTTAGTCAGTAGTAACGCAGCTGCAATGCCACCACCGATAAGCAAGAGTGCGAGGATAGCAATAAGTGCAATGATGAGTGGTTTCTTTGATTTCTTGGGCGCAGGTGGTGGTGCAACTGGAGGGAGTCCTGTTTGGTCTGTTGCAAGAGTTGGAGTGACTTCTGGCGTAGGGGCAGTCTGGCCACCGAAGAAATTGTTTACAGGGGCGGCAGGTGTATCAAATGTTGATGGTGCTGGTGAGGGAACAGGAGGTGTGGTTTCAGGGAAAGTAACCGGGGCTGGATCTACAGGAGTAGGTGCTGGTGTTAAAGCTGGTTCTGGTGTGTACTGAGGAGTCTCAATAGGAGCTTGGGGTTGTGGTTGAGGTTGTGGTTCAAATCCTGGTGTTGGTTGCTGTGGCGACGGATCAAAACTAGGGTTCGGTTGGTTTGGTTGCATGTTATTCCTTCATACTACTTGTGTTTAATGTAAGTATACATTAAATAAAAAGAGCCACACAAGGTGGCTATTTTTATTTGGTCGGGGTGAAAGGACTCAAACCTTCGACCTCTCGGTCCCAAACCGAGCGCGCTATCAACTGCGCCACACCCCGATGGGTTTACTCGGGTGATTATACGCTATTTTAAAAGGTATTTCTAGTGTTTGATTGAGGAGAAGTCATTGCTTCGCACCTAGGGCTCCGGTATTATAGGTACAACCTACTATATGAAAAAGACTTTACGCTCAACTTTTTACTTTTTCCGATCTCGTCCAAAGACGGATTACTTTTTTGTTGCAGCCGCACTGCTTTTATATGCCGGTCTGACATTTTGGAACATTTCTGATGCTGCAATTTGGTTCGACGAGGCATTTAGTGCTTATATTATTCAGTTCAATTTCCTCGAAATCGCTCGCTATACCGCAACAGATGTACATCCACCATTTTTCTACTGGCTTCTAAAGATTTGGAGCGCTGTTTTTGGAACCTCTGAATTAGGGCTTCGCTCAATGAGTGTATTCTTTGGCGCGATCGCCGCGATTTTTGGTTATCTATTTGTGCGTCGTCAATTCGGCCGTCGTGCAGCGCTATTCGGTATTTTTATCTTGGCATTATCCCCATTATTCATTCGTTACAGTCAAGAAGCGCGCATGTACACACTCGTTGCCGCACTTGTTATGGCTGCGACATATGTATTAGTGCGCGCTGTTGAATCAAAGAGTCGAAAACTATGGATATTGTATGGTGTGTTAGTTTCTCTGGGTATGTGGACGCACTACTTCACTGCCTTGGCTTGGATTGCACACTGGGTGTGGCGCGTTTTTGCGACCAGACAGGCTGGTGCGCGTGGTAAAGTGTTCTTTAAAAAGTTCTTTGATAAGAATTGGTTGATTGCACACGCGATTGCGATCGGGCTTTTCTTGCCATGGATTCCTGCGATGGTCGTGCAACTCTTTACAGTACAAACGGGTGGCTTCTGGATTCGATCAGTCGGATACGATAGTATTGGAAATTATTTTGGTGCATTGGTCTATTTCTTGGAACACGATCAAATTGTTGGATGGATGTCAGCTGCACTTATTGTGATGGCGGTTGTCGTAACAGCACTTGCGATACGTTCATATCGAGCAGGGAATCGATCATTTAAACGTAATTACATTTTGCTACTTTGCCTTGCGGCTGTCCCTCCGATTGCGCTATATATTGCCTCACTCCCTCCGTTGACGCCGTCATTTGTTGAACGATACTTATTGCCGGCAGCTGTCGCCTCTGCGTTATTTGTTGGTGTGACATTGGCGTATGGCCTCAAGCAGGTAGTCGCCTGGAAGCAGTTTGCGCTTTTCGTTTTGATCGGTGGAATGCTTGTCTTTGGCTTAACGAACATGTATCACTACGGTAACTACAACAAGAATTCCAAGACTGGTATCGAAACGCACACTGTCGTTAAGCAAGCGATTGAAAAGTCTGAACCGGGTGTGCCAATTATCGCAAACACGCCATGGGTATTTTATGAAGCAATCTTTTATAACAGTGCTGAGCACCCAATTTACTTTATTGATTCACTTGTTGATTATGACTACGGCTCACTTGATATGCTTAAGTATAGCGATGCGCACAAGATCAAGGACCTTGATGCCTTCACGAAAGAACATCCAGTCGTGTGGTACATCGGTTACGCTGATAATGAACTAGTTCCTCCTGTAGCGACCTGGAAAAAAATAGATAGCACTGCTGCTACAAATCACATTGACTGGAAGACGGTATATAAGGGAAACAAATACCAAACTAACTAAGCTGGTATTACTCTTCGAACGAATGGGATTTTGATGAGTCCCCAAACAATTAACACAGCGATAGCACCGAGGAGTGTGTTTATGAGAATGTTGTCACCGCTTATCGTGAAGTAGCTGATAACGCAAAGCGCAACTCCGTGAAGAATATAGGCAGTTAACGAGTGTGTCCCGATCGGGATGAGAAGCCAGTTGAATCGCTTACTAATGAAGCCACGGAACTTATAGAACACAAACAGGAAGCCGGTGAACCACAAGAATGCCACGGCTGCACGTAGTAAGCTTATTGAATCTTTTGCGAATAGGACATTATTGACGTAGTTGGCGACGCTGGCAAATGATTGTGCATAGTAGGTGAATATGACAGAGATAATGATTGTTGCAAGTGTAAGGCCTACGTTTGTTGCGGCAATGCGCGTGCGTTTAGTTAGATCCAGTTTTTTCCACCAAAGTTGAATATTCTCAAGGTAGAATCCGACGATTGTTGGAATAAAGAAGAGGAATTGCCACTGCAAGGCTTCGGTCTTTGTCATCCACCCGATGACGAGTAGTACGAAGCTAATGAGCGCAACAATCCAGGCTTGTCCTCGACGCAGGAACCAAATGGCAATAGGTGATGCAGCAAGGAACAACGCGTAAAGCGTCAAAAAGTGCACCCACACCCAGGTGTATTGAAGTGTCACGAGCTGCACAAGAAGTTCGCTCCAGTTCCCGACAGGTATTGGGGTGCTTGGTGCTCCACCTTTAAATGCTATATACCAAATAAGTGCGATATAGGCGACAGATGCGATGAGCGACCAAACGTATAGCAGAATCCCGCGTCGTACTAGTTTGAATGCAACTTCTTTAAATGGGAGTGCACGGTTTTTATACCCTCGCACATATCCGACAAGCAAGCCAGAAATCGCAACAAAGCCCTCTGCAGCAGTAACCCATAAGAGTGCTTTACCTGTGATAAGTGCGAAGAGGCTTGGCCACCTTGAAAGGTGATCAATGATGATAATGACAATGAAAAATCCTCGAAGGTGATCGAGGGTCTCTAGTCGGCTTTTTTGTTTTACTTGTGGATGTGACACTGCAATTCATTATACAAGTTTTTCTGACAGATGCCTGAACGCGCTATAATAAAAGGATGAAACCACCGTATCCTGCACCAGATTTTACACTGCCTGACACTTCAGGAAATGTTCATACACTCGCTGAATATAAGGGCAAATGGATTGTGCTGTATTTTTATCCTAAAGATGACACCCCCGGATGTACTGTCGAGGCATGTAGCCTTAGGGATGCACGCGATACGCTCGCCGAAATGGGTGCAGAGATTGTAGGGATTAGCAAAGATGACGCCAGTAGTCATGAAAAGTTTAAAGCAAAACATTCGCTGAACTTTACGTTATTAACTGATCTTGAAGGTACGGTTATTGAATCTTACGGTGCATGGGGCAAGAAGATGTATGGACGCGAAGGAATCTTGCGCAAGACGTTTATCATTAACCCGGCAGGACAGGTATTGAAAGTGTATGGGCGGGTGACACCAATGGGTCATGGCGATCAAGTTATCGAAGAACTAAAGAGTCTGCAAGCAAAGGCCTAATGTCGACGTACGTGGTGGGTGTAAGCGGCGGCGTCGATTCAGTAGTTCTACTTGATCAACTCACGCGTATTCCTGGTCATGAAATTATTGTCGCGCATTTCGATCACGGGATTCGTGAAGACTCGGCTGAAGACGCATTATTTGTTGCTGGGTTAGCGGAGGTGTATGGCCTCCCTTTCGAAACGGTTCGTGAAGAACTAGGCGCTGAGGCAAGTGAAGAGAAGGCTCGTGATAGGCGCTATGCTTTTTTGCGAAGTATGGCAGAGAAATATAACGGTCGCATTGTGACCGCACACCATTCCGATGATGCTGTTGAAACAATTGCAATCAATCTACATAGAGGAACAGGCTGGCGAGGGTTGGCGGTGCTTGATTCTGATATTAGTCGCCCGCTACTTCATTCAACAAAAGCTGACCTTATTGAGTATGCACGACGTCGAGACCTGACCTGGCGCGAAGATAGTACAAATGCGAGTGATGCGTATCTTCGTAATCGTTTACGTCGTGATATTGTCGCGCTTACCCCTGATCAAAAACAACAATTACTTGCGCTGCGTGCGCACCAGGTTGATGCAAAAAAACAGATTGATAAGGAAGTTGCGACGCTTGTGGGCGAAGGTCCTGAATACAGTCGCTATTTCTTTACGCATATTCCGATGAATGTTGCGATTGAGTGTTTGCGGTACATTACAAAAGCGCAACTGACGCGCCCTCAGCTAGAACGCTTGCTGTTTGTGATTAAAACCGCTCAGTCAAAGAGTTTATATCACGCTGGATCTTCGGTAACTGTCGATTTCACTACTCGTAATTTCTCTCTCTCACTGTTAAAATAATACTGAAAGACAATACTGCTACTTATGCCGAAAGGAATTGATTTAACATGGCTATAAAGACTCCTATGCCCAAGAAACCTAACAACGTACTGAGACTTTCCCTCTTTTGGGCAATTCTCGTTATTGGAGTGTTGGCTGCAATTGCAATTGTAACCCCTCGCGATAACCTGAAATCTGTTTCACTCTCGAGTGTCGTACAGCGTGCAAATGCTGGCGAGATCAAAAAGATCGAAGTGCAAGGAAATGAACTAAAAGTTACGCCAAAAGATAGCGACGCTGCAACCGAAAAGTCTACCAAAGATGCATCAAGCAGCTTGCAAGAGCAAGGGCTCAAAGACGACGCGAAAGTCGAGCTTGTCATTACACAACCATCTAACACGGGTGACATTCTTTGGAATCTTGCGATTATCTTGATCCCAGTGATCTTGATTGCTGCATTCTTCATGTTTATCATGCGTCAGTCACAAGGCCAGAATAACCAAGCACTTGGTTTTGGTAAGTCAAAAGCGAAACTATACGGTGAAGATAAAAAGAAAGTCGTATTTGATGACATTGCCGGAAATGAATCAGCAAAACAGGATCTTGAAGAAGTTGTCGATTTCTTGAAGCATCCTAAAAAGTACGAATCACTTGGTGCAAAGATTCCAAAGGGTGTCCTGCTTGTCGGTAGTCCTGGTACTGGTAAAACAATGCTTGCACGTGCCGTTGCTGGTGAAGCAAGTGTTCCATTCTTTAGTATTAGTGGTTCAGAATTCGTTGAAATGTTTGTTGGTGTTGGTGCATCTCGTGTTCGTGACTTGTTTGCGAAAGCGAAAAAGAACGCGCCTGCGATTATCTTTATCGACGAAATTGATGCCGTTGGACGCAAACGTGGATCTGGTATGGGTGGTGGACACGACGAACGTGAACAGACACTTAACCAAATTCTGGTTGAAATGGATGGATTTGAAACTGGTACGAACGTGATCGTTTTGGCTGCAACAAACCGTGCCGACGTACTTGATGCAGCGCTGCTTCGTCCAGGTCGTTTTGACCGACGAACAAACATTACTCTACCTGAACGAAAAGACCGTGAAGCTATTTTGAAGGTTCACTTCAAGAATAAACCAGCTGACGAGACAGTGAATCTTGATAAACTTGCTGCAAAAACAGCTGGTTCATCGGGTGCCGACCTTGCAAACATTGCGAACGAAGCAGCGATTGTCGCGGCGCGTCGGAATGGTAAAAAGATTAGCAACGCAGATCTTACTGAAGCCTTTGAAAAAGTAGCGATTGGTCCAGAGCGCAAGAGCAAGGTCATGAGTGAAAAAGACAAATCAATGACCGCATACCACGAAGCAGGGCACGCACTTGTTGGGCACATCCTGCCTGATAGCGACCCGGTGCACAAGGTAACGATCATCCCTCGTGGTGGTACTGGTGGTGTAACTTGGTTCCTTCCTCCTGAAGATACAACCTACACAAATATCTATGAATTCAAAGATATTCTTGCACGTGCACTTGGTGGCCGTATTGCTGAAAAGCTCATTTACGGTGCTGATGGCATTACGACTGGTGCTGGTTCAGACCTTCGTAAGGCAACTGAAATTGCACGTGACATGGTGATTGAACAGGGAATGGGCACAAAGCTTCGTGACCAAGTCTTCCATGCTGATGGTGGCGGAATGATGTTTGATCGTATGACGCACGACCGTCCATACAGTGACGATACTGCAAAAGAAATTGACCTAGAAGTCGCACAGCTTATTAAAGAAGCAGCAACTCGTGCCGAAGCGGTACTTAAAGCAAACATGCCGAGTCTAAAGAAACTTGCTGATGCACTCCTTGTTGAAGAAACTCTCGAAGAAACTGGTGTTGTGAAAATCCTGAAGGACGCAAAACTTCCTAAGGAGGCAAAGCTGTATTAGCTCCAGCTTAACCGTTCTTCATGGTTAATATTCGCAAAACACTTTCCCAATTAAACCGTAAGCTGCCCCTCCAACGAGCGGCAGCTTTACTGGCAGGGTCGTCACTGGTGGCTAGCCTGCTTGGTTTGTTTCGTGAGCGTATCTTTAACAGTACGTACTATCTGACCTATCCAACAGGAGCTGACGCATATAGGGTTGCCTTTTCGGTCCCTGACTTTATGTTTATTATTTTGGTGTCTGGTGCGCTGAGCGTGAGTTTCATTCCAGTCTTTAATCAACGACTTGGATCGGGAAACAAGAAGTCTGCGTGGGAGCTTTCGACCAGCATTATTAACTTGATGGCGCTTGCGACACTTGTGACGAGTGTCTTGATTATTATTTTTGCAGAACCACTCGTGCGTTATGTTGTTGGTCCTGGACTCGACGAGTCAAGTCGTGCACTTGCAGTAAGTATGATGCGCGTGATTGCGGTGAGTCCGTTCTTGTTTGCGATCGCAACTGTTATTACGAGTATGCAACAAGCTGTAGGGCGTTTCGCATTCTTTGCGCTTGCGCCTGCGCTCTATAACGTCGGGATCATTATTGGACTGGTATTCTTTACGAACGGTATCAACCTATTCGGTTGGCAAGTATTTGAAGGTGGAATCATGGGTGTAGCACTTGGTGTGGTTCTGGGGGCGATTCTACAACTGATCGTAAGCACAATTGGGCTATTTGGCATGGGCTTCGACTACAGATTTAAGATTTACTGGAAAAATAAAGGTTTCCGCCGTGTGTTGCGACTTTTGCCGCCACGATCACTTGACCAAGGAATTGATTACGTAAATAGCATTGTCGAAACGAACCTTGCATCACGAATGGTTGCCGGAAGCGTGAACGCCTATCAACAAGTGACGGCTCTGACGTATATGCCGATTAACCTTATCGGTGTCGCGATTAGTACGGCTGCATTCCCAAAGATGACTGAGCGGCTTGCACAAGGTCGACCAGATCTTTTCAAAAGCGAATTACAGACAGTCCTTCGGGTCATTATCTGGTTAGCATTGCCCGTGACGGTTATTGCACTCTTCGCACGTGGATATATCGTGAACTTTATCGTCAATGGTGGTGATCCGTACATGGCGAGTATCTTTGCAATTCTGGCGATCTCAATTTTATTCCGATCTGTGTACTTTATCTCGGCACGAAGCTTCTATGCACAGCAGGACACAAAGACGCCACTTTATATCTCATTGTTCACGATTGGTCTCAATATCGTTTTGGCCATCTGGTTCACACTTGGTCTCGATATGGGTGTCCATGGCTTGGCTTGGGCGGCCGTTATTGTCTCAATTGTAGAGATGTCGATTTTGTTTTATGTTATGTCAAAGCGTATTCCAGGATTATTTGATAAGCCATTTGTGAATGCAATCATACGCATGGCAAGTGCAGCCGGCTTTACAGCTATCATTACTTATGTCACACTAACTATTCTGCCTCTGACAGCAGATGACAATAGTTTCTGGGCAACCTTCCCTAAGTTTGCATTTGTTGTCTCAATCGCGGGAATCACATATTTGGCGTTCTGTCGGCTGTTTAAGTTGCCTGAAGTGAATCCTGTGTTATCACGTATATATAAAATTCTGTTTAAAGCACCGAAAGTAAAAGATGAATCAATCACACATTCGTAATTTCTGTATTATTGCCCACATCGACCATGGAAAGTCGACACTTGCTGACCGTATGCTGGAACTGACCGGTACAGTGCAGAAGCGCGATATGAAGTCGCAACTTCTCGATAGCATGGACTTGGAACGTGAAAAGGGAATTACTATTAAGTTGGCACCTGTTCGCATGAGCTACAAAGAGCACGAACTGAACCTTATCGATACGCCTGGGCACGTCGACTTTAGTTATGAAGTATCTCGGAGTCTTCAAGCGTGTGAAGGTGCGATCCTAGTTGTTGATGCAAGTCAGGGAATTCAAGCGCAAACATTAGCGAACGTGTATCTTGCACTTGCCGCTGATCTAAAAATTATCCCAGTCTTGAATAAAATTGACCTTCCGGCTGCTGATGTGCCACGTGTTAGTGCTGAAATTATTAATCTGCTTGGGTGTACTGAAGATGACATCCTCAAGATTAGTGCAAAGACAGGTGAGGGTGTGACGGATGTGCTCGATGCGGTTGTTGAGCATGTTTCTGCGCCACGTGGAACAAGCGATGCTCCAACCCGCGCACTTATTTTCGATAGCTACTTTGACGATTACCGCGGTGTAGTTTTGTATGTTCGAGTTATGGATGGTGAGATTAAAAAAGCTGATCTAATTGATATGATGGCAACGGGCGCGAGTGGTATTGCACTTGAAGTAGGGTCATTAAATCCTGCGATGAGCGCGAGCCCAGTGCTTCAAGCTGGTGAAATTGGCTATATTGTTACAAACCTTCGTACAACACGCGATGCACGTGTTGGTGATACGGTGACAATCAAACGCCGTCCTGCAACTGAAATGTTACCAGGCTACAAACTCGTCAAACCTTTTGTCTACGCAGGATTCTTCCCTGTCAGTAATGATGACTATCAAGCTTTGAAAGATGCAGTAGAGAAGCTAAGTTTAAGTGACTCTGCGCTGCAATTTGAACCAGAAACATCACCTGTACTAGGATTTGGTGTGCGAATCGGATTCCTTGGACTACTGCACCTCGATATTATTCGTGAACGACTTGAACGTGAATACAACCTGGATCTTGTGATTACAAATCCTTCAACTGACTATCACGTTAAATTAAATTCTGGTGATGACCTTGATATTAAAAGCGCCAGTAACCTGCCGGATGTCACGCGTATTAAAGAAATTCGTGAACCTTGGATTAAGGGCGAAATTATTGTTCCAGCAAATTATATTGGTGGAGTGATTCAACTGATCATTCAAAAACGTGGGCTGCAATCGAACTTGAGTTATATCGACGAGCGCGCGTTGATTAGTTTTGAAGCGCCACTTGCGAATCTTTTGACTGATTTCTACGATCAACTGAAATCGATTACTTCAGGGTACGGATCATTCAATTATGAACTCGATGATTATCGGGTCGAAGACCTCGTTCGTGTTGATTTCTATGTTGCCGGTGCAATGGTAGATGCATTAAGTATCATGGCGCACCGCTCTGAATCACAAAGCCTTGGACGTGAAGTTACGAAGAAGCTCAAGGATGTGATCCCACGACAAAACTTCCAGGTTGCATTACAGGCTGGTATTGGTGGAAAGTTTATTGCTCGTGAAGACCTGAGTGCGTACCGTAAAGACGTCACGACCGGGCTATATGGTGGAGACGTTTCTCGTAAAAAGAAAGTGCTCGCGAAGCAAGCTAAGGGTAAAAAACGTATGAAGCGCTTCGGTAAAGTTGACATTCCTTCTGAAGCATTCATGGTGATGTTGAAACGCGACTAGTTCCCTATCTGGTACAATGGGGTATGAACTTAGAACAAACTATCTCTTCCTACGAACCAACTCCTGAAACAATTGAACTCGTTCGTAACTCTAATGTGGCTGTCCTCGTCGGAATTTCTGGCGCTGGTAAAGACACTATTAAAAAGCAATTACTGAAGAAGGACAGCTTTAGGGCTACTGTTTCGCACACGACACGCGCACCTCGTTTAAATGATGGCGTAATGGAGCAAAGCGGAGTAGAGTATCACTTTATCTCTGATGAAAAAGCACGTCAGATGATTGATGCGAAAGAATTTATCGAAGTAAAATTAGTACACACAACTATTTACGCAACATCAACTGAGGAAATTCGGCTTGCCCATGATGAGGGTAAAATTGCTTTGAACGACATCGATGTTCAGGGTGTGGAAGAGTATAAAGATTTGTCGCAAGACGTTGTCGCAATATTTGTCCTTCCTCCAAATTACACAGTGTGGCGTGAACGTTTGATGAAACGGTATGCGACAGCGGATGAGTTTGAGGCTGAGTGGCCAAAACGACGCGACAGTGCGATTAGAGAATTGAAACAGGCGTTATCTGTATCTTATTATCACTTCATCATTAATGATGATCTTGATCGCTCGGTTCGTATAGCTGATGAAATTGCACATCAAGGCGACCTGTTGCATCGTAAGGATGACGAAGCACGATTAGTTGCGCGCGATATTCTTGAAGAAATCCTTGCGAATAGTTAGTAGAGATATCTAGCACTCATTGACATCGAGTGCTAGAACACGCTAAAATAAAAGCATGACCGAACGTCAAAAGCAGATTCTGGCTGCTATTATCGAGCAACATGCTGAAATAGCAGCACCAGTGGGAAGTGTGATGCTTGCCAAGCTTTTTGGTGTTTCGAGTGCGACAATCCGAAGCGAAATGGCACGCCTTGAAGAGATGGGGCTAATTGAACAACCTCACACAAGTGCAGGACGTGTGCCAACTGACACTGGCTACCGTTTCTACGTAAACACGCTAAACGAAGCGCACGCCAATGAAGCGCAGCCCTTACTACTTGATCGCAGTGCGAGAGCGATTGAGGCCCGAGTGCACACGCATTCGGATCGAGCTGACCGAGCAATCCGTAGCGCTGTCGATAGTTTAGTAGAACTCACTCAGAATATGGGAATTGCCACTATTGGTGACGAACTATATATGAGCGGTATTGGGAACTTGTTTTCACAACCAGAATTTCTTCAAGGTAATCACGCACAGGGTGTTGCACGCTTGCTCGATAACCTTGAGCCATGGTTGCGTGAAGCAAAGCCGAATGAGCCGCTGAACGTCTATATTGGTTCAGAGAACCCGATAGGCAAGGCAAGTGGTGCGACGTTAATCATCAGCCGATTCCGTTCACCATACAGCGACAATAGCTACATTGGAGTTATTGGTCCAACCAGACAAAGTTATGAAAAAGTAATGCGATTAGTCCGACATACCGGCGCAATGTTAGAGGAGATTTTATAAGATGGCAGACGCAAAGAAACCGAAAAAAGACACGACACCAAAAGTAGATGCAAAAGATTTGCAGATTGCTGAACTGACATTGGATGTACAGCGCACTCGTGCTGATTTTGAGAACTACCGCAAACGTGTCGACGCAGAAAAGACTGCTGCACGCGAAGCAGGACAATCAAGCGCGATCTTGAAACTACTTCCTGTGATTGATAATATCGAACGTGCGATTGCGTACACACCTGCTGAGTTAAAAGATAATACTTGGGTACAGAGTGTTGCTGGACTTGTGAAGCACCTCGAAAAGTCACTCGAGAGCCTTAACCTTGCACGTATCGATTCAAACGAAGGGACTGTCTTTAATCCTGAACTACACGAAGCGATTCAGTTCGACGAAGATGCAACGGGTGATTCAGAAGTAATCGCCGATGAATTACAGGCTGGGTACACACTGAACGGTCACGTGATTCGTCACGCGATGGTAAAAGTTACGAAAAAATAATCTGATCCAAAATCCACTTAGTACATAAATGAACTTAGGATCAGACAGGGAAGAGCTTCCTTGTCTGACCTAGAGCGATGCTCAAGCTGCGCTTCTCCATGGAGTTGTGCGGCTTTTCTTTTTAGTGGGAACCAGGATGGTTACCTCCAGAAGATGAGCTTCCGGCTGTTCGTCGTTGCGCAATGATCCAAGCGCCTTTGCCGGGCTGAACTCGACAGACATACCCTTGGGGCAGTTCTCTCGGTACAACTCTTTGAGGATCTTGATCTCTGCACAGTCGCTCGACTGCAGATCGATGTGCACCGACGATGGGTCGTTGATGCGTACGATCTTTGAAGCGGGTGTAATCGTGAATCGTTTCACCCCGTTCTTGGCGTGTCGGAGCGCGATTTTGAAATCGCGTATAACCGACGGACGAAGTGACTCTTTGAGCGCGTTCTTTCGAACGATTGCTGCGATTTCCTCATCCTCTTGCGAGGGCGCGGACTGCACTAGTGACATGTACTTTCTCTTCCCTGTAAATATAAACGAATCCACCAAGTTTTCACTCAAGCGGATTCACTTCTTTGATGGGCATTCCTATATGTAGTTTTTTGGGCTAATGTGGGTGTTTCCGTAAAGACTCAGTAATAATAGTCCTGACCACGAGAAAAATCAATAGTTTTGATGAAAAAATGTATAGTTGGCACTCTTGACATGTGAGTGCCAATTTTCTATACTAAGAGTACTTAGCAATCTTGGCTATAGAGTGCTAAAATAGATACAGATAATTCATTATATTGATCACGTAATAGGAGAGTAAAATATGGGTAAAATCATCGGAATCGACCTCGGTACAACCAACAGTGCTGTTGCATATATGGTTGCGGGTAAACCAGAAGTCATCGCAAACGCTGAAGGTAACCGAACTACACCAAGTGTTGTCGCAATCAACAAAAACGGTGAACGTCTTGTTGGCCAAGTAGCGCAACGTCAACGTGTCACAAACGCTAAAAACACTATCTATGGTGTAAAACGTCTTATTGGACGCAAGTTTAGTGATGACGAAGTACAAAAAGATCACGACATTATGCCGTACGAAATCATTGCTAAAGGTGATGGTGTTGCTGTAAAACTAGGCGATAAGGACTACAGCCCAGAAGAAGTGTCTGCAATGATCCTCTCGAAGATCAAAGCTGATGCGGAAGCTTTCCTTGGGGAAAAAGTCACTGAAGCGGTTATTACCGTTCCTGCGTACTTCAATGACTCTCAACGACAAGCAACTAAAGACGCTGGTAAAATTGCCGGTCTTGAAGTAAAGCGTATTATTAACGAACCAACAGCCGCTGCACTTGCATACGGTCTTGAATCAAAGAAAGACGAAAAGATCGCTGTATTCGACCTTGGTGGTGGTACATTCGACGTTTCAATCCTTGAACTCGGTGATGGTGTGTTTGAAGTGAAATCTACTAACGGTGATACTCACCTTGGTGGAGAAGACTTCGACAACCGTATCGTGAACCACTTCCTTGATGTATTTAAAAACGAGCAGGGAATTGATCTAAAGAGCGATAAGGCTGCAATGCAACGCCTGAAGGACGAAGCTGAAAAGGCAAAGAAAGAACTTTCATCAACAAATGAAACTGAAATCAACCTGCCATTCCTAACAGCTGATGCTGATGGTCCAAAGCACTTCGAATACAAGTTGACTCGAAGCAAGCTTGAAGAATTGGTTAAAGACCTCATCGACGGTGTTGCAAAACCTGTTGAGAACGCACTAAAAGATGCCGGTCTAAAAATCTCCGACATTGACGAAATCGTTCTTGTTGGTGGTATGACTCGTATGCCAGCTGTCGTTGAAAAGGTGAAAGCGCTCTTTGGTAAAGATCCACTAAAGGGCGTAAACCCTGACGAAGTTGTCGCGATTGGTGCTGCAATTCAAGGTGGTGTCCTTGCTGGTGATGTGAAAGACGTTCTTCTACTTGATGTGACCCCACTTTCACTCGGTATCGAAACTATGGGTGGTGTTGCAACTAAAGTTATCGAACGAAACACAACTGTTCCAACAAGTAAGTCTGAGACATTCTCGACTGCCGCTGATAACCAGCCACAAGTTGAGATCCACGTTACTCAAGGTGAACGCGAACTTGCTGGCGACAACAAGTCACTCGGACGCTTTGTTCTAGATGGTATCGCACCTGCACCACGCGGCGTGCCTCAAATTGAAGTTACCTTCAACATCGATGCGAACGGTATCTTGAACGTAACCGCTAAAGACAAGGGAACTGGTAAAGAGCAATCAATTACTATCTCAGACAGTGGCAACCTTTCAAAGGAAGACATCGAAAAAGCAGCAAAAGATGCTGAAGCACACGCAGACGAAGACAAGAAAAAACGTGAAGCAATCGACGCACGTAACGGTCTAGAATCTGCAATCTACCAAGCAGAAAAAATGCCTGACGAATTCAAAGACAAAATTAGCGATGAAGATAAAAAAGTCATCACTGACGCTGTTGAAGAAGCGAAAAAGCACAAAGATTCTGAAGACAAAGAAGAGCTTGAATCAGCAGCGAAAGCATTGAACGATGCGATCATGCCAATCGGCGCTAAAATGTACGAAGAAGCAGCTAAAGAGGAAGCACCTGCCTCTGACGATGCTGAGAAAAAGACTGACGAACCTGTAGAAGGTGAAGTAGTCGACAAGGACGAAGACAAAAAATAGTCTCTCAATACACATTAAATACCGGCTTCTTGCAAGTCGGTATTTTTTATGGTAAAGTATTGTAATCTAGTGATGAAAAATCACCAATCTCCAATGAAAAAGTTAAAAAATTTAATTCCCCGAAGGGAGATTGTAAAATGTCTTTAGAAAAAGAAAGATTGTGGGCTGAGGGTCGCGAAATACTTCTGAGCGCACCGCAACAGTTTATCGATGTTGATGTCGAAGCGGATGGTATCGCTGGGTACGGATCAATGCTCGCACTTGGTGCTGTTGCTGTGGGTGGTGAAACTTTTTATAGTGAACTAAAACCGCTCTTTGAAACATACTTGCCAGGTAATCGTGCGTTCTGTGAAGCTCGTGGATTAGAGCATGAAAGACTAATGGAGGAGGCTCCCGAAGCTGAACAGGTCATGAATCAATTCCATGACTGGATTATTGAGTTGCAACAAAAGCATGACAAGGAAACTGTATTTGTTGGATTAAATGCTGGGTTTGATTGGGCGCTTGTCGATCTATATTTCGCACTGCATGGACTTAAAAATCCTTTCGGCATAGCGGGTGACGACCTAAAGTCTTTGGTGATGCCACTCGGGGGCAAATGGGACTGGAATGATACAAAAAAGAGCCGTATTCCGGAAATAATTAAGCCGGATGGCGAGTTTACTCATCATGCACTCGAGGACGCGATGTATCAACAGAAAATTCACTTTGGCGCTGCGGCACTACTAGCGAACGTGAAACGACCAGTCTAGTTTATAGTTCTTGAAACAGTGCAGCCCACACCATCCCAGGGTCAGCGCGATAAATAGGGACGTAGTACCAAGATCCATCAGGGTTCACTAGTTCTGGGTACGTTCCGTGTCGTTCAATCATCTTCGCAAAATTAGCATACTGCTGGTCGTATTCTGGGCGTCCGTAGCGCTTTAACACATGCAGGTAAAATGTTCCATGCCATGTCCAGATAGTGGTACCGGTGTAGTTTGGCATGAGGTTCTTGCCCATACCAATTCGGTATTTGAATTCTTCGGCATGTTCGCCGTATTGCAATGGATACAGTGCGTTTAGTTTTGCCTTATTGATGTAGTCCATCGTTTTATGTACGAGCTTTTCGTCTGTGATAACGTTCAAGAAGAATGGCATCAATGCACACTCGGCGCTAAATGCTTTATTCGATCGATCTGCATCAAAATATTTACCATTCCAGTAATTGTCCATCAGGTCAGATTGGTATTTTTCGGGTTTGAAGGGGAATGCTGTGAGGCGCAAGTCTTTTGCACACTGCGCTAATCGTCCGATAAGCGCAATACTGTATGCACTGCGATCATAATGTACAGCGTCACGCATTTCAGCATAACTAACTTTTTGAAGATCACCCGTAATTGGGTCAAGATAAGCTTTGACGTACTTCACAAGTTGTTTTTGTAGGAAGTGGTGTTCGGATTTATTTAGTTTGTAGTGACTGGCAACCAGGCTGTGTAGTAACCACGGAAGCGCATCAATACTTCGATGCGCAGGAGCGTTAAAAGTGTTACCGGCTTGATCAATACACAGTGTGATCGTATTTGCACGGCGATAGTGAAGTAGTGCCCAACGCAATGTATGTTGCACGCGCTTCTTTTGGCCTAGGTGGGTGAGAGATCCGGCAACAGTCCCAAAATCGCGCATCCAGAAAAAGTCGTAATGCCCTAGGCTGGTGCGGTAGAAATCACCCTGCCAAAGTCGTTCAACAATTTGCGCACAGATTTGTTTCGCGCTTCCTTCAAACCGTTCGATTGTACCAAAGTAACGATTTTTGAGCTGGCGATATTCAGCCCTAATAAGTCCAAGCACTGCACCGGTCGTTCGAAGAATAGGTTTCATTATCTGCAGTATATAACCTGAAAGTGATTATGTATATATGGGTATAAACTGCGGGAAATAAAACCGGCACCGGCGGGCAGCAGATATCTGGATGATATCGATGCTGCCCAGCCTGGTGCCGTGGTGTTATGCTGCGACGTCTTCTTCGCAGTTGGTGCAGATAGTTCCATCACTGTTTTCCTGTACCGAAAGGTAAAGGTGGCAGGATGGGCACTTCTTGGTGACCGTCTGAACGATCTTCAGTGTTCGGATTGCTCCCGTGTCGGGACTGCGACCCTGGGTGTAGTTCAGCTCGGTTGAGCGGAACGCTTCTTCGACGGTCGTTCCGAGTGCTTGCGCAACTCTGCAGACTGAATCGATGAAGAATCGTGCTCTTACCCCTGATTCCATGCGTGAAATCGTCGGTGCTGATACATGTGCTCTTTGCGCGAGTTCTACCTGTGTCAGGCCGAGCTCGATGCGCATTCTTCGTACATTTGTCAATTGTCCTCCTAAGGGCTTGGTGTGATTGACTGCGGTATTATAGCACTTATGCTATTAAATGTCAATATGCTACCTCTGGAAATTTGTATAAATATCGTCTATACTTTTGAAATTATGCATCCTGAACAGAGCGAGTATGAACAACTGGCGTACCAAGTCGATGAAGTTTTCGAAAGTACTGAAAATATGCCTATCGAAACGCGCATCGGTATTGTTGCTTTTCGACTCGTCGATGTAATTAACGATGAACAACTTGCGCAGGATGATGTGATGAAAGGTCGTATTAGCCGAGATGCGGATGCACGCAAAAGGGCACGTCCATTTCGAACCTTTTTCTCGCAAATGTTCTTTCCGATGCTGCCGTATATGGGCGGGTACCAAGGATATTATTTCGATCCAAGAATGGGAGTTCAGGCACCGAATGAGGAGGTTGTGATTATCGATCCACCTGCTGAATTAACAGACAGTACGGATCCACTAGAAGAGGCAAAAATAATGCTCTTCAATGTCAAAAGTGAACTCACTGACATATATAATCTGAGTATTAAAGAGGCGCGTGAAGCCGAAGCGCTTGCTCGCAAATTAAAATTCGAAGACGAATAGACTTGGTATTTATTAAGCGTATAATAAGAAGTACGAAACAATAAAGAGGAGAAACGCATGGACGGACTAGGAATTATTGGATGGATTGTACTTGGAGGTCTGGCTGGATGGGTCGCTTCAAAGATCGCTGGAACTGACGCACGCCAAGGACTTCTTGGGAATATTATTGCCGGTATCATCGGTGGTGTTGTTGGTGGATTTGTCTTCGGACTCATCGGTGGCAATGGTGTGACTGGATTTAACCTATGGAGCTTCCTTGTCGCTCTAGTTGGTGCAGTTATCGTACTATTCATCTGGAAAGCAATTACTGGACGTAGCGCAAAAGCGTAACTTAATCCGTAAAAATATTACTAGCACTCTAGACAATTGAGTGCTAGTTTTATATACTGATAACAGATGAGTAAACGTGATTATTACGAAGTATTAGGTGTCGCAAAGGGTGCGAGCGCCGATGAACTAAAGAAGGCCTTTCGCCGTGCTGCCGTGCAGCATCACCCTGATAAAGAGGGCGGAAGCGAAGAAAAATTCAAAGAAATTAACGAAGCCTATGATGTCCTGAAGGATTCACAAAAACGCCAACGTTACGATCAATTTGGTCATGCAGGTGTCGGTGGTTCAAGCGGCGGCGGAGGCTACGGTGGTGGTAATCCATTTGAAGGCTTTGGTAATCAAGGTGGAAGCTTCGACTTTGGTGATGGCTTAGGTGATATTTTTAGTCAATTCTTTGGTGGTGGCGGTGGATCACAGCGCCAAGCTCCACAACGCGGTCGTGACGTTGAAGTAAATCTGCAATTAAACTTCGAAGAAGCTGTCTTTGGCATCGAAACAGATATCGACCTTGAGATGGACGACGAATGTGCGCATTGTAAAGGTACAACGGTTGAACCTGGTCATGACATGAAAACTTGCCCTACTTGTAAGGGTGCTGGTCAACAAACTCGCGTTATGAACACGATGTTCGGTGCTATTCAGCAAAGTGTTGTTTGTGAAACATGTCACGGACGCGGAAAAGTTCCTGAAAAAGTCTGTACTGTTTGTCACGGTAAGGGTACAGAACGCAAAAAGCAATCTATCAAGCTCAAGATCCCCGCAGGCATCGACGATGGTGCAACAATCCGCTTGACTGGCCGTGGTGAAGCTGTGGCTGATGGTAAAAAGGGTGATCTTTACGTAAATATCCGCGTGAAGGCACACAAACACTTTACTCGCGAAGGTGATATTGTTCTGTCCGAAGCGCATGTCGGCATGATCGATGCAACACTTGGAACAGAGATTGATGTTGAAACGGTTGATGGCATGGTGCGTATGAAGGTGCCAGCCGGAACGCAATCAGGTACTGACTTTAAACTTTCAAGTCACGGTGTTCCACACATGAATAGTGAACGACGTGGTCCGCATATCGTTAATATTATCGTTGATACCCCTACAAAGCTTTCAAAGAAGCAGCGTGAACTTCTTGAACAATTTGGCCCTCCAAAGAAGCGATAGCTGCATAGCCAACAGGGGTGAGTATTGACTTTTGTCATCAAAAGTGCTAAAATAACTAGGTTATAAGAATAAGCACTATGAGGCACTATAATACGTAGCATGAATACATTACTGCCAGTTATTGGACGAAACGTACTTGTCGATATTATCGGCCATGCTGAGAATGTCCCCGTGAAAGTCGATACCGGTGCAGACAGTTCTGCTATTTGGGCAACCAATATCCGTGTCAGCAAAAAGGGAACATTGAGTTTTACTCTTTTTGGTGAAGGGTCAAAGTATTATACTGGCGAGGTGATCAAGCGAAAGGCGTATCGCGTGGCGATCGTCCGGAGCTCTAACGGCCAGGAACAGATACGATACCGGACAGAAATTCCAATGAGGATTGCTGGTAAACGAGTCCGAGCCGCTATGTTTTTATCAGATAGATCATTAAATCACTTCCCGATGCTACTCGGTCGCAAGACGATCAATAAGAAATTTTTAGTAGATGTGTCGGTGAAGGAATATGAGAAGCCGCCATTTGTACGAAGGGGAAGTAACCTGTACAAAGAGATGCTGAAAGACCCATACGCATTCCACAAGAAATATCACAAGGACACTAACTAAGGAGACATTATGAAAATAGCCATTCTCTCAAACGGAAACGGAAACTATTCAACCAAGCGTCTCAAAGAAGAGGCAATTGCTCGCGGACACGAAGTCAGTGTGATTAAGTATCGTGAATGTTACGCGTCTATCGAACAAGATAATCCTACGGTAAGTTACCGCGGTGAAGACCTCGCGAAGTTCGATGCCATTATTCCTCGTATTGCTGCAAACATGACTCGGTACGGTACAGCGATTGTCCGTCAGCTTGAAATGCAGGGTGTTTATACTGTCTCTAGTTCAATCTCAATCAACCGTTCTCGTGATAAGTTACGTAGTCTTCAGCTGCTTGCACGTTCTGGTGTCGGTATTCCAAAAACCATTGTGTCTCGTAACTCTACAGACATCGATGACCTTATTGATAAGGTTGGTGGCACGCCGGTTATTATCAAGCTTGCACGTGGTACGCACGGAAATGGCGTTGTGTTAGCTGAGTCAAAGAAGGCTGCGAAATCAGTACTTCAAGCACTCTACCTTTCAAACGAAGATGGAACAAACGTCTTGCTACAGGAATTCGTAAAAGAATCTGCTGGTACTGACATTCGTGCATTTGTTGTCGGTGGTCGTGTGATCGCAAGTATGAAGCGACAGAGCCTTGACGATGACTTCCGTTCAAACCTACACAAGGGTGGCGAAGGAACAGTTGTAAAGCTGACTGATATCGAAAAGAAAGCTGTTATTAAAGCAGCGAAAGCAATGGGCCTTAACATTGCCGGTGTCGACATGATGCGAAGCGGTCGTGGTCCACTTATTCTTGAAGTAAACGCAAGTCCTGGCTTTGGTATCGAAAAGGTAACTGGACGTAACGTTGCAGCACCGATCATCGATTACATTGAACAGAATGCAAAGCGCGGAAGCAAGAAAGACAAAGTCGGCGCGTAATCCTTCGGGCTGCTATACTTATGCTTATGGTACATAAGTCATGAGCAAATGGCGCCCTTCAATCACTACTGGTATCGTCGGTATATTTATTGTCGTGTTGATTGCGGTAGGATTTAATTTCTTGCTAAAAAACAGCACGCCAAGTACCCAGGTTCAGCTAGGATCTGGTATGTTTAAGGCGCGCGTTGTTACAAGCGATGTCGATCGAGAGATCGGCCTCTCTGGTGTTGATAAGCTCGATACGCACGAAGCACTCCTCATGGCGTTTCCTAGTGATGATAAATGGGGGATTTGGATGAAAGACATGCTGATTCCTTTAGATATCGCGTGGCTTGATAGCAATAAAAAGGTTGTGTATATTGAAACTAACGTCTCGCCTGAACTTTCGACTACGAAAACTTTCCGACCCAAGGTGCCTGCGCGATATGTACTTGAAATGTCGGCTGGATCAGTCCAGCGAGCTGGTATCAAGATAAACCAAGTTGCCTCGTTTACGTTAAATGGAGATGAATAGATGTTAGTACTCGCATTACTCGTTGGAATCGCGACTGCATTGTTTGCAGCAGCATTCTTTTCAAAGCGTCGATTTGGACTGCTTGGTCTAGCGTTGACCGCTGGCGCGACGTTAAGCACGCTGTGGAGCTACGATGCAGGATTAATCGTTTCGAGTACTGGATTAGTTCCTGATGGTCCAATTACAAATGCCGTCGCACTTGCTGTGGTTGTGTTGCTTCCCGCAATCATGCTGTTTTTTCATGGGTATAGCTATAAGAGTATGTTTGGACGGGTTGTTGGTTCAATGTTATTTACCGTACTTGCGCTGGCGTTTTTGACTGAGCCAATTGGGTCAGTTATCGCACTTTCTGGCATTTCACAGGATGTATATAATTTCATTGTTGCGAACAAAAGCACGATCATTAGCATCGGTGTAATCTTTGCCGTAATTGATCTTTTCTTCACCAAACCCCCGTCAAAAAAGGAACGTGAACGCCACCATTAATATTGACACGCGACCTCTGTTGCGATATAGTGTGATAAGCTTTTAAGCTAACCATATACAAATATGGGTCCGTAGCTCAGCTGGTTAGAGCACCTGCCTTTTAAGCAGGGTGTCATGGGTTCAAGCCCCATCGGACCCTCCAAATAAAGAACATCCTTCGATCGCTACCAAGGGTGTTTTTTATTTGGAGCGAATTTATTCTGAAGTTAATATTGCCTCGTTATAGTTGTTTGTATGCAACTATGGCGATTAAGACAGCGAGTACATGTCTCGTGGGTGATCGCCCTCTGTTGCTTGTTCTTTGTTGTAGGTGTGTGGTTTGCACAATACGGCTCGCTGAGTATGTTTTGGTACGCGGGTGCTCTTTTGCTAGCGATATATGGGTTTTGGAACAGAAGAATATACGCGCTTCCTGCTGTCGTGCTAGCCGGTGTTCTGGCTGGCATGTGTTACGGATCAATTGTGGGGAAGGGTCTGGAAGTGTATCGCCCAATTATTGGGAACACGGTGACTATTCAGGGGCGCGTAAAAGAGGACCTGTCGACAACGGCTAAAGGTTTAGCGACGGTACAACTCGATCATATTCGGTATAAAGACAATGACTTGCCCGGTTCTATATGGGTGAGTGTGATTGGACATCCCGCTGCGAAGCGTGGTGATGTCGTGTTGGTGCGTGGTGATGCAACGGTGGGCTTTGGAACGTTTGCGATGACAATGTTTACGGCGCAGATCGTATCGGTAGTTCATCCAAAACCTGGCGATATTGGTCGAGTAGTGCGAGATTGGTTTGCTGATGCGATTCGTAAGGGTATTCCCGAGCCACAGGCAAGCTTGGGCATCGGATATTTGACGGGGCAAAAGAGTGCACTTCCGCCTGATCTGGCGAAAGCTTTGCAAATAGCAGGGTTGAGTCATGTGGTTGTGGCAAGTGGATACAATTTAACAATTCTGGTGAGATTAGCGCGACGGTTATTCGTGAAGTTCTCGAAGTTTCTTTCGATGTTTGGGTCTGTGTTGATGATTGCTGGGTTCATTTCGCTGACAGGATTAAGTCCGAGTATGACACGGGCCGGATTAGTATCGGGACTGAGTCTTTTAACCTGGTACTACGGACGACAATTTCATCCGTTTGTATTGTTACCGTTTGCTGCTGCTATCACAGTTTTGTGGCAGCCAAGTTATGCCTGGGGTGATCTGGGCTGGCAATTAAGCTTTGCTGCTTTTGCAGCGGTGATGATTGTCGGTCCTCTTTTGCAACGGTACTTCTTTGGTGACAAAGATCCGGGGACGATTCGTCAGGTGTTGGGTGAAACAGTGGCTGCGCATATCGTGACGATTCCAATTGTTGTGCCGGCATTTGGGTATATTTCTAATGTTGCGATACCAGCCAATATACTCATCGTGCCGTTAGTGCCTCTTGCGATGCTGCTGACATTTATTGTCGGGGTTGTGGCGCTCACAGTTCCATCGATCGTGGAGATCGTTGGAATTCCAGTAACATGGCTGTTGCGGTACATGACAACGACGGCAGAATATTTGGCGGGTTTGCCATGGGCAAAATCTACATTGGTGATTCCGTGGTGGGGCGTGTTGCTGTACGTTATTCTTTTGGTTGCGGGGTGTATCTACATGCAACGAAAAACGGGATTTAAATTACGAGAAGTAAATATCGTCGAGTGATCTATTATCGTGGGCGGTCTTGGGCTACGTCACGAGCGAGGTCTGCAAGAAGGTCATCAATAATGTCCGTACTAAATTCACCATACTTTTTTGTCACTGCAGTGTGAATCAGAAAGTCGGCGAGGCGAGGGTTTTTTGGCAAGATTGATCCGTGAAGATAAGTGCCAATGACGTTCTTGTAACGAGCACCTTCGTGCGCATCTTTAGCGTTATTGCCGGCACCTTTGATAACGGACGCAAGCGGAGTTGCGTTTTCTCCGAGGAATGTTTGGCCGCTATGGTTTTCGTAGCCGATAATTTCACCGAACTCTTCGCTGCTTGTGACGATATTTCCTATAAGGCGTTCACGAGTTGCAAGCGTCTCGACATCTAGAATGCCAATACCTTCAAGCGTCGTGCTCTTTGATGTTTTAAAGAAGTTACCAAATAGTTGGTAGAGTCCGCATACCATCAACATAGGCACGCCAGCTTCAGCGAGTGTTTTTAGCTTGGGCGCAATTTTTAGAAGGTCTGCGTGAATGATTTCTTGACCACTATCTTGACCACCGCCACCAATGACGATGTCTGCATGTTCAGGGAAGGCATCACCAACATTGTAATGAATGACTACCGGTTCATAGCCGTACCATTCTAGACGACGCTGAATGACAAGTAGGTTTCCATGGTCACCATAAATGTTCATATCTTTTGGATATAACTGGACGACGGTTATAGGTTGCTTGCTCATGAAATGACCTCGACTTTAGTAATTTTAGATAGTTCGCGGCGGAGTGTCAGCATCGCTGTGTACGTACAATAAATACGTTTTGGCTGATCAGTATTGGTATCGATAAATTGTCGGAGTGCGACGGTAAGATCTTTTTCGATGTGACCAATTTTAATTTCATCATACTGTAGTCTGAGCGCCATATCATAAGCACGTATACCTGCAACTTGCGCAACACCTTGATTAGCGAGTGATTCAAAATCCACATCCCATAGCCATGACATATCGCGTCCATCAGCGTAGTTATCATTGATTGCAATCATTGTTGCGTAGCCTTCTGGTGAGAATGATTTTAATCCAAGGCGGAATCCAGAAGGGTTTTTTACAAGTACGAGTTCGAGTGGTTGGCCACCAACGGTTAAGGATTCGCCACGACCGAACGCAGGGGTGACAGTTGCGATTGTTGAAAGTACTGTGTCGATATTAGTTTCTTCACCAAGAACTGCGTGAGCCAGTGCAATTGCAGCGGCACTGTTGAATACGTTGTACACGCCATTAAGTTTTAATGTTGTTGAGAATTCTTTGCCAGCAACGTCGTAGGTTGCGTGGTTCCCAGAATACTCCTTTAAAAGCACGGTTGCATCGGGGCGCTTTGTTGCTTTCGCTGTTCCGCTGCGCATATCGTCGTCACTGGGGAAATCGGCAAGCAGATTGTCGCTGAGGCCGAATAGCTCAATCTTTTGTCCGTCCAGTGTATCTTTGATCTTTAAGACTCGTGCATCTTCGCGGTTGAGTACGACAGTGTTAGTTGTTGCTTGGGCAATCTTTTCAAGCATTTGAGCGGTGGCATCAATTTCGCCAAAGCGATCGAGTTGGTCTCGCATGACATTCAGGAGCAAACTATATTGTGGGGGGATGGCTTTTACGAAAGGAACTGCGTGTGCTTCATCTAGTTCAAGTACGGCGATGTCGGCATCAAGTTTTCCTTTAATATTAATATCGCCAAGAAGCGCAGCGGCAACACCGCGACTAAAGTTGCTCCCTGTTCGGTTTGTGAAAACTTTTAATCCGTGAGCTTCAAGAAGTGCGACGACCATCTTGGTGGTGGTCGTTTTACCGTTTGTTCCGCTAATGACAACAATTCCTTTTGGAAGCTGCGCGAGCGTCGTTTTGATAAAGTCGGGACTGATCTTTTCAACAAATAATCCAGGTAAAGCAGATCCACCACCTCGAAGACGCGCAGCGTAACGGACGGCTTTTCCCAAGATGACAACAAAGGGGTAAGGCATATGCACCATTATATCGTATAATGAAGATATGTTTTTGGTGGGAATGATCTCTTGGTGGTATGGACAAGGCTGGCGGGGTCAATTGGCTCGGGTTCGGGAACGATTAACAGCGACAGCTGGCTTCTTTTCGATAGGTCAATTATTCTCAACACTTTTCTTGCCATTCCGACAAATTTCAGCCGGAAGCGTAAATGGAAGCCTCGGTGCGCAACTTCGTGCGTTTTCTGATAAGACAATCTCACGGGTGATCGGTGCATTTGTGCGACTATTCACTATTCTTGCTGGCGTTATCGCACTTATTTTCCAGGTGATCTTTGAAATTATTGTTTTAATACTATGGTTGCTGCTTCCGTTACTCCCTGTTGCTGGAATGATTTTGTTTGCAATCGGATGGGCACCACGATGGATCTAAAATTATTTAATTATAAATCGGCACGAGCTACGAAAGCTCGACTTGGCCATGGTTTGTCGCCATGGGCAGCAACACTTGAAGTAAGTGTTGTGTTATTCATTGTTGGTGGCATCGCTGCGTTAGTATTTGGGCTCTCAATCGGATGGGCTTTGATCGGTTTGGCTGCTATGCCTGCAATGGTTGTGGAATGGTATAAATATCAGCTGCGTGATGTTGCTGTCGTGAAGGACGGTACACGAGTCGATGACCTACTTGAGAGTGACTTACTTGCTTTGATGCCTGATCAGCCAACTCCTTTGCAGATCGCACAGATACTTTCGCGGACGAATGGTGGGAATTTCTTCGCAGTCCGTTTTGGCGTTGGCGGAGGATTCCTTGAGCATGTCGTATCAAACAACCGAGATGATACGAAGGCAATATTTGAAGAAGCGCTACGAATTACAGCTCAAGTTGCAGGCGGAATGAGTGCCGGAGTATTGATATTGGCGATGGTTCGACAATTGCCGAACAGAGACACACTGCTAGGGCATCTGCAATTAGAAGAAGATGATCTGATACGTGGTATCAACTGGTACGCTCATTTATTGCAGATGATCGAAATGGGCCACAAAAAGAAATTCAAATCAGGTGGTATAGGTCGTGACTGGTCATTCGGCTGGATTCCGACATTGTCACGTTATGGTCAGAATTTATCTGAGATCGACACGCCACGAACGGAATTACGAAGTGAAACCTTAAATCAAATTATAGCTGCAATGAGTAGTGGCAGAGGTGCGATTGCACTCGTTGGTCAAACCGGTGTAGGTAAGACGGAGTTGGTCTATGAGCTGGCAAGTGAATTAATGAATACGTCAACGAATGTGCCTGCTGGACTTCGTTATCACCAAATCTTTATGTTGGATGCAACTCGCTTAGTTTCTGCCGCGAGTGGCCCAGGTGAACTCGAGTATCTGATTCAAAAACTTCTTTCAGAGGCATATGCTGCAAAAAATATCATCGTGTGTTTGGACAACGCACAAGTATTTTTCGAAGAGGGGGTTGGGTCTGTCGATATTACAAACTTGCTGCTACCGATCCTTGAAGCGGGACGATTGCCAATTATCTTGACGATGGATGAACAGCGTTTCTTGCAAATCACGAAGCGTACACCGACACTTGCGGCTGCCGTAAATCGTATTAACGTACACCCTACGAGTGAATCAGCGACGTTAAAGGTACTTGAAGAGCAATTGCTAGGGCTAGAATATAGGCGCAAAGTAACCTACATGTACCAAGCGTTGAAATCGGCATACAAACTGAGCGCTCGATACGTCTACGACATTTCGATGCCAGGTCAGGCAATCAGTTTGCTTGATGCCGCTGCAGGGTATGCGGAGTCTGGATTAGTGACCGCTCGTTCAGTGAGTATGGCAATTGAAAAGACAATCGGCGTAAAGACGAGTTCGGTTGATGATGAAAATGAGCGGGACACCCTCCTTAATCTCGAGTCATTAATTCATGAACGCATGATTGGACAAGAGCGAGCGGTAAACGTTGTGTCTGATGCACTCCGTCGTGCGCGTGCAGGCGTTCGAAATCAAAAACGACCCGTCGGTACCTTTATGTTCCTTGGCCCCACAGGAGTAGGTAAGACAGAGTTGGCGAAATCACTTGCCGCTGTATATTTTGGTGGTGAAAAGAATATCATTCGACTTGATATGAATGAGTATGTCTCAAGTAATGATGTTGCACGATTAATCGCTGATGGCGCTGAAAATGCAGACAGTTTGACTGCACAGGTTATGAAGCAGCCATTTAGTGTTATCTTGCTAGATGAGATTGAGAAGGCGCATTCGACTGTTCTATCGACTCTGTTACAGCTACTTGATGAGGGGATCTTGCGTGATGTACGCAATCGTGAAGTGAGCTTCCGCGACACGATTGTGATCGCGACAAGTAACGCAGGCGCTGATCGTATCCAAGAGTATTTGCACCGTGGATATGGCCTGGAACAATTTGAAGACAAGTTTGTCGACGAACTGATTAGCAGTAACCTTTTTCACCCAGAATTCTTAAACCGTTTTGACGAAATTGTTGTTTTTGGTCCGTTAACTAAACCAGAACTACTGCAGGTTGTGGATCTAATCCTGACCGACGTAAACAAGAACCTATCTGAGCAGAAGGTGACCGTCACGGTTGCACAGGACGCTAAAGAATACCTAGTCGAAGCTGGCTATGATCCACGACTTGGTGCGCGACCTATGCGTCGAGTTGTACAACGAGCAGTTGAGAACACAGTTGCGAAGTTGATGCTTGCGCGTGAAGTGCAGCCTGGCGGCATAGTTGAGATTACACTCGATCAAGTAAAGGCCATGCTTGATAAAAAGAAACAAGCTGACGATTTAATAGAAAATAAATAACTCGGTCGAAATGACCGAGTCTTTTATATGGGGCGAATGACGGGGATCGAACCCGCTACCTACGGTACCACAAACCGTCGCTCTAACCGATTGAGCTACATTCGCCACAGAATGTTGTGCTTAGTTATTCTAACAGATTAGACCTGATAAGAAAATATGCTATAATGGTCTAGTCCGCGGGCGTCGTATAATGGCTAATATGCCTGCCTTCCAAGCAAGCGATGAGAGTTCGATTCTCTCCGCCCGCACCAAAGAAAAAAAGTTATCACTGGGATAACTTTTTTTCTTTGGTATGAGTTGGTATGGATCGAACTCTCTCCGCCTTTAGATCACTGCTATACTAAACCCATGAAAAGCAACAAAGAAGTAATCGAAAGAAACTGGGCACTTGTTGTTGTAGCTTCAATCCTTATAATTATTGGCCTAGCTCTACTCGTGCTGGCCATCATAAATGTGGGTACCTTCGGTTGGTGGAGTCTTGCGCTAATCCTTGCTGCACTCACAACAATCGCTGCTGCAGTCATGTCTATCGTGAAGAATGATCCAGTCTGGATCTTGCTCGACTTGATTATTCCCGGTTAACACGGTTACTTGGCTAGGCTGCGGCCTCTTTAGGGTATAATATGGACACGCCCCGGTAGCTCAGCTGGATAGAGCAGAGGACTTCTAAGCCTAAGGTCGTAGGTTCAAATCCTGCCCGGGGTACCATAAGATTATGATGATAAAAAAAGAACAAACAGCTGGTGGGGTAGTATTTCAAGATGGGCTTGTTTTACTTATTAAATCTAAATCTAGAAATTCAATCTCAATGCCGAAAGGCAAAGTTGAAGCGGGTGAATCACTTGAAGAGACTGCCATAAGAGAAGTTCGTGAAGAAACTGGATACGATACAAAGATTGCTTCAAAAATTGATGATATAAATTTCGACTTTGAAAAAAACGGCGAAAAGATTAGTAAAACAGTAACGTATTTTAAGCTTGAACTTTTGAATGATTCCCACCCAAAACCAAATCTTCAAAAAAGCGAAGATTTTGAGAATATCTGGGTGACTCCGAATGAAGCGGTTTCTCTTTTAACATACGATGATGCAAGGGAAGTATTAAAGAAGGCTATCGCTCAAAGCTAGTTTCAACTTCGCGTATCCTGCTGTGCCAAAACCGTTTGTGCTATTTGTTATAATTAGTGTATGACATTACACAACCAAATCGACCTTATCGAGTTTCCTGTATCATCAGCAGAAGCGTTAAAAGTGACAAAAACCTTCTTTACGAACGTCTTTGGGTGGGGCTACAAAGAATGGGGAGATACGTATAACGATACTACGGATAGTGGCGTAAGTAACGGTGTTAATTCGGACAAGAGTGCATTGATGCCACTGACCGTTGTTTACTCAAATGACCTAGAGACGACAAAAGAAAAAGTAGTTCAAGCTGGTGGAAAGATCATAGTGGATATATATGCATTCCCTGGTGGAAGGCGATTTCATTTCACTGAACCAAATGGCAACGAATTGGCTGTGTGGTCTGAATAGCTCGCTCGCTAGATTTAAATCATCCCAACAAGATACGGAATAAGCAAAACAATTGAGACAAAACCACCGACACTCCACAGAATGGTTGAGGTAATACTATCGTCATCTCGTATTCTTTTAAAAACATATAGCCCTACGGTGAACTGTATACATACGCTCAATATGGAGGGAAGCGAGAATAGGCTCGACGCAATGACAGGCCCTGTGCTTGATTCAAATATGTACTTTATGACGAGTGTGACGAAATAGGGAATAAGTATGGCGACTGAAGCAGTAATAAGCGGTTTGGCATTCGTGCGTGTCGCAAGCTGTACTGCAATGAGATAGGCTGCTATAGGTATGATTGCTCCGTAGTCCATATCTAGAGTATAGCAGTTGTTACGAGGTGCTTTTGCTTGCTTAATAGCAGTAAAACTTATAATATATCTTCACTGCAGAAATTATTGAATCTTACCCTCCTACTAAAGAACACATCGTCGAAACGGCTCTTGAGTTTCTTGACGCTCCATCACAACGATACGTTAATGGTCACCCAGAACTAGGACAATCGCCTGAAGTTTTTGACTGCTCAGGATTTGTACGGTTTGTATTGGGGAAAGCTGGATTTCATATACCAAATTTTATCGGTATGGACGATGTTACTCGTCCTATTCGACATACTAATGAGTTCTGGGATCACTATGGAACATACGTGCAAACAAGCACAGAGCCGGGCGATCTCATTTTCTTCTCCCGACATGGCGTACTCCCAACGCACATTGGTATCGTACGTGATGAAGAGAGCTATATTCATGCACCAGGCAAGGCGGATACAAAAGTGAGGATTGGAAGGATTGCTACCAAATTAATTCCTATTCAAGATAACGCAAATAGGGTGCTATTTAGGACAAACCCTATTGGATTTAAATCGCCAATGTTACCAATTGCCTCTCCGACATACCGTCATCACCAGCAGCCCGCTGAATAGATTGAGCTCGAATTTGCTAATCGTTAATACGTCTTTTATAGTATGACGTACCCCAAACTGGTGGCAATATCACTCCCCGCCCCGCAACATCCGTGTTGAAGCAAATTGCTCCACGTTGATAACGCGGGGCTTTTTGTGTTTAAATGAATAAATATATGCCAAAAATACATTTCGAATCAGAGCCAAGTGTCGAAGCTATAGAAGTAAACGAAGAACGATTAACCGTGTCTCAAGTTCTTGCGCTTATAGCGCTAGAACAAACTGGTGGATTGCCTGCGCCTCGAAATATAAACCGACTTCAGTATAGTATTGGTTCTAGCGATCAACTACCTTATGAGGTTGCGCTGTACGCAGCTCGGAACAATCGTATTCGCGGTATGCAACCTGCGAGAGCGCATATACATGGATGATACCACTATGAACGGCGTTATCGCATACGATGATTCCCGTCATGATGACTATCTTTTCCGGGTCTCATTAAAAGCTATTGTTATAAATGAAGACGGTCATATCTTGGTTGTCAAAGAAACAGGTCGTGATTGGTGGGATTTTCCCGGCGGGGGACTTGATCATGGCGAATCAATTGAAGAAGCTTTATCTCGTGAACTCTACGAAGAGGTAGGGTTTAAGGGTGACGTAGTAGAGTATGAGCCTATTCATGTCAGCGAACCACATATCTTACACGAATTTAACTTGTATCAAATGAGACTCACTTTCTTGGTTAAGACAAGTAATCTTAATTTTGAGCCAGGAATTGATGGCGATGAGGTGATGTTTGTTGATCCGGATGACTTTAAAGATTCAACGACTCGAACAGACCGAAATATTTATGAGTACAGTCAACTCGCACTTGCTCGACTTAAATAAGCTTGAAATGCACATTAATAAATAGTGCTATAGTGGTAGTACAAGCATTAACGGGAGATTTATATGCAAGAAGATCGTCAGACTACCGAAGTACGTGAGTCAAATGAGCAGATTGGAAATACTACCGTGCAGCGTCAAAGTGTTGAAAAGAAGACTGCTGTATCTGGAGTCGTAATCGCACAGCGTGTTATCTATTATATCGGTGGAGTGATCACGGCGATTCTCGCACTTCGATTAATCCTGCAGCTACTGGGTGCAAACCAGGCGAGTGATTTTGTTGGGTTCGTGTATGGCTTGAGCGCACCGTTTGTCGCACCGTTCGCAGGAATTTTTGGTGAACCAACTTTTGGTGTGTCTCATTTTGACACGGCTGCACTTGTCGCCATTGTTGTGTATGGATTGATCGTGGCAGGTGTCGCAAAACTCATTGCTCTGGGTCGTCCTCACGAAGAAGTCTAATTAATCTGAAGGATATTGCTATGAAGCACTACGTACTTCTGGCCGTTTTGGCTGTTGTTGTCGCGATTGTCGTGTTTCTTGTCGTTCAATTTTTAGTCATACGATTTAATGGGTCACCTGTGACTGTGCCAGCTATTCCACGGGATGTACAGAATGCGGGTTCAGGTGAGCCTTTGTCGTATGTGATCATGGGCGATAGCACGTCTATCAGTCAGGGGAGTAAATACGAAGAGGGGTTTGCGTTTGCAAGCGTGGCTCATCTTGCCCGGGCCTATGCGGTCAAGGCGGTAAATACAGGGGTATCGGGTGCAACCACCGAAGATGTCCGACGCGATCAATTATCACAGGCAGTCGGATTGCGCCCTGATATTGTGCTGCTTGCGGTAGGAGGAAATGATGTCACTCATTTAGTGCGAAGTGAAGATATTAGGAAATCCGTGCAAAGTATTATAGATGAACTGAAAAAGGCTAACCCAAACGTACGCATAGTGGTGACAAGTTCACCAGCTATGGATTCCGTAACTCGTTTCCCGGATGGCGCAAAGCAACTGTTGGGCCTTCGAACTCGACAAGTAAATGCGGTTTTTGCGGAACTAATAAAAAAGAATGATTTAATATCTGCACCAATAGCAGAAAAAACGCGTGACGCATTTATCGCTGACCCGACACTAACTGCTGCCGACAACTTTCATCCTAATGCGCGTGGGTATGCGTTGTGGATTCCTATTGTTAATCAAGCACTTGATGTGGCAGTCAAAAAATAACTCAGAAGCAGCACTATTGCTAAAACGAGGTTGTCATAAATAGGTTATTTTCGGCTAATTCTGGCTTGCCGTGTGCAACCAGAAGTCCATTTGCAATGTATGATCTACGAACGTTGTGCGGAACATCTGATCTGCTGAGCGATTGATTGACGTTTACATCGTATCCATTTTTGCCGCCGCTGCCATATAGTTGTTCCATGGCTGTTTTTTCACTACTCTCTTCGGCTGTGTTGCTGTGAAGACCACCTTGTACTTGAAGCATGTCAGATATTTTTCGGACCGTTGCTTGTAGCTCGTTGCTTGAGGTGTAGTGCATGCCACCTTCTACAACTGATCCACCCTGGTCTACGATTGCCCCATCAACAGTTAGTGCTGATACGAGCGATCCCAAAGGCAGGTCATATCCAACAGGAGTACCTTCGTTGTGTTGGCGAGATGCAATGTAGGTCGCTAGTTCTGCAAAATCCATGTTTTTTGCACTGTCTCGATCAAGTGGTGGGGCGAGTCGCCAGTCTGGAATGATGCCTTGATCCACTGCGTATTTAGTTATTGAGCTGTCCGATTCGTCAACAAACATCGCTTGGCTTTCGGCGAATCTCAATAGTTTGTCCTTTAGCTTTTGGTCGACAAAGTATTCGTTTGCAGGCTCTTCTCGATCTGACTTTTCACTAAAATCATCACGAGCGTAGGCCGTGACAATGCGTGCTGCATCAGCTTCTGTAAATCCCTTGTCTTTAAAGAATATACGGTTTGCTTCACGCCTAACTATTTCTGACTGTGTGCTGTCTGGTGAGATGACAATTGATTCGGGGAGTGTTATTTTTTCGTTTGGTCCTGTAGCAAAGTATGTGTCAACATCTGCAAAACGAGCCGGCGCGCCATTCGCTTCGAGGGCTTTATCTAGAGGTGAAATGATAGTGTACATTTTTCCTGTAAAATCACCGCCCATGTGACTTTCTACTGCATGGTTAAGTGAGAAGTGGATTGTTTCACGAGGGACGAATGCATAGCCCTCACCGCTATGTTGTATGTAGTGCGTATAGTCACTCGCTGATTGTAGTGCAACAGATCCATCGCTATGCATCTCGGGCTCGAACGAGGTTGCGCGAACCAGCATAATTCCTTTTGCAAGCTCCACCGCTTCTGGAGAGACAGTTTTTTCTTGACTCAATAGTTTATCAAGCGCAAGGGTTCCTAGTTCCGTGACGGCAAGTCCGTGCTCGACACGTTCAAGACCTACGAGGCGTTCATGTAAAGATGCTGTTTTTTTCTCGTCTCCGTTCAGTGCTTGGGCGACGTCCACAAGTCCACCAAGGTGTGGTGCTCCAGGTTGTGCGTAAGACTCGGGCTCATATACCGAGGCAGCCATGAGGTCTAGGAGGGCGTTCTCTTTTTGTCCAAATTGTCGATTGATAAGATTATTTCGTAGTTCATCAAGCTCGTCCGTACGTGCCCCAGGTTCTTTTAGTCTAAGTGCAAGATCAATTACCCCCACTGGCGTTGCATTCACGATATAGAGGTTTTCGCCTTGGGCGGCAGGAGCGCTTTCTGTATGTGTTTCATCCTTGGCTGTAGTGTGTGCAGCTTCGTCCACGGTCAGTAGGGTAGGTATTTTATCAGTTTGGATGGGGGGAAGGTATGCGTCGTCTCGCCCACGGAATATAAGTTGATCTCCAGTGGGTAACGTGAAGAGTTCTCGTGCATCCTGGTTGTCGTCAAGTACTTCCTGCACGGTAACATCAGGGTTCATTAACCGTTCTGCGGCGCTACGGGATTCGGAGATCGACTCTGTTGATTGTGTCATAGATGTATTTATTTTTGATTACGCGTATTTGTAGTCAGTATAGCACTTATCTTGTATAAGATGTATGCAATACAGTTCTGTTAAACTAAGGTAACAATGAAACAACGTTTTGCCTTTATATTCGCTTTGTTTGTCGTTTCTATTTCGGTGGTTGGGGTTGGGTATTCTGTACATGCACAGGATAACGACGGACGGCTTATTACGGTGTATGATCGGGGCGTTCAAAAAGTTTTTTTGACTAAAGAAAAGACGATTGGTGGTGCGCTTAAAGATCAAGGTATCGAGCTGGATGCACGTGACATGGTTGAGCCCGCTATTTCAGAAGAACTGATCGCATCTGACTACAAGGTGAATATTTATCGGGCTCGACCAGTCGTTGTCGTTGATGGCGCAACCCGCGTGAAAACCGTTTCACCGTATCAAACAGCCCAACAAATTGCGAAGGATGTAAAGATCACGATCTACGACGAAGATATCGCAACACTGAAACCGTTAACTGACTTTGTGAATGATGGCGCAGGCTTGCAGTTGACTATTCTGCGCGCGAATACCGTCACGCTTGATCTATATGGTAAAAAGACTGAGGTTCGAACGCACGGAAAGACAGTTGGCGATATGTTAAAGGAAAAAAAGATTACTTTGGGTGACAGTGGGCGGGTATCTGTGCCATTAAATACGTTAATTACACAGGGTATACAAATCAGGGTATGGCGTGAGGGTAAACAAACTGTTTCTATCGATCAAGAGATTCCAGTTGGCAATCAAATTGTGTATGACGCCGATCGTCCAATTGGATATCGTGCAGTACAGACGAAAGGCGTTGCTGGTGTCAGGAGTATTACATACCAACTTGAGATAAAAGATGGTGCTGAAATTTCTCGGGTTGAAATTGCGAACATCGTGACTCGAAATCCAACTCAGCAAACTGAAGTGATCGGTATTCGAAATGACGGCAGTGGATTGACGGCATCAAAGGGTGCTCAGTACTGGACTGACAGCAAGGGTGTATCGCACCGCGAAACGTATTACGACTTAAATATGAGCGTGGTCATGCAGAGCTGTGGTCAAGGTGGAAAATATTCTGTTCGTCCTGACGGTGCGAAGGTAGACGCGCAAGGATATATATTGATTGCGGCAAACTATTCAAACTATCCAAAATGTTCAATTGTTGAGACGAGCTTAGGGCTAGGAAAAGTCTATGACACGGGTGGATTTGCAGCCCGTCACCCACACGGGTTTGACCTCGCGACCGATTGGTCTCGTGGTGATGGCATTTAATTTATCGTTTCTTTGATAGATATTCTGCAGCGTCATTAATAAGAAAGAGGCTCACGTCATCTTGCGTCTTGCCTGATTCATGAAATGGTGTACTAATGACACGAATCAATATAAGCATGTAAATCAGCGTAAAACTGATGATACCCGATATAACGAGCCCACCGTAGAATGGATCGATATTCGTTAATGTTAGCAAGATTATAACTCCAATTACGATTGACCTTGCAAGAATTGTTGCAGACGGAATAAATGAGATCCGTTGAATATAGTTCACTCGTTGTCGACTACGAAGTAGCTGTGTCTGCTGTTGCTTTAATTTCACGATAAAGTTTGGGGGCACTCCACCTGTTTCCATGGCAGCAAAAAATTCACCAAGTTTCCGAATGTCTTTACGTGCGTCATAGGATTTTTTGCGTGCGTCTTGGCTAAATCCTTTGGCGACAATATGAAGTTGCTTTCTAAAGGCATTCAAATCAAAACTTGGGTAAGCTGCGTGGATTTGTGTAGCATCAGAATATATATCTTCAATATTTGATGCGAAATCAGACGGGATACGTTCGGATTCTTTGTAATCGGTAATTGTTGCAGATAAAAGAAATCCGATGACGAAGGTGACACTTGAGATAACACTGTTGTGAAGAGATGTTTGCTCGATTGGTTCCCAGCCAAGTTGGTGAAAAAGATATTTAATCGACACTATCGAGAGCGTGATGACGAGGCTGATAATAAAGATGCGGAATAATTTTAATGATCGAAACATATCGTTCTATTATAGCAAATAGGTATGTCGTTATTTTCGAAGTGAACGGTGTGTTGCGAAGATAAGCGCAATTGCCGCAACGAATACACTAATACCAACAATGAAGCTAAAGACGATAGTAGCCTG
>Ga0247806_10000066_pt1 | contig 64617 bp, 62 predicted proteins | sample UWRJL059202B1_FD_179935 | JGI IMG/M metagenome (GOLD analysis project Ga0247806, IMG submission 179935) | Plant litter microbial communities from Arlington Agricultural Research Station in Wisconsin, United States - UWRJ-L059-202B-1 | ecosystem: Environmental > Terrestrial > Plant litter >... | reverse complement strand
TTGCGAATTATGTCCAATTTCAACACTTCCTTCGTCAATGCCTATTTCTTTCATGATGGCCTTAATCATAGTCGATTTTCCTTCACCATTTTTACCTACAAAGGCAACTTTTTCACCTCTTTCGATTACAATATTGGCATCTTTAAAGACAACATGATCACCATATTTTTTTGACAATTCCTTAACCACAACAGGATATTGTCCTGAACGTGCTGCCGGTGGGAATTTTAATTTCAAAGCTGAATTATCTACTTCGTCAACTTGTACGATAACAAGTTTCTCCAGCATTTTAACACGTGACTGAACGGCATCTGTTTTAGAAAAAGTTCCTTTAAAACGATCAATGAATGCCCTGTTATCAGCAATCATTCTTTGTTGTTCATCGTATGCTTTTTGTTGGTGAATACGACGGTCTTTTCTCAATTCTAAGTAGTGGGAATATTTTGCTTTATAATCATAAATTCTTCCCATTGTAACTTCAATAGTACGATTTGTAATATTATCTACAAACGCTCTATCGTGCGAAATTACCACAACTGCTTTTGCCGAGTTTATCAAAAACTCTTCTAACCATTGAATACTTTCAATATCCATATGATTGGTTGGCTCATCCAGTAAAATTAAGTCTGGTTTTTGCAATAAAATTTTAGCCAATTCAATACGCATTCTCCATCCTCCTGAAAATTCAGAAGTCTGACGCGTAAAATCTTCACGCTCAAATCCTAAACCAACTAAAATTTTCTCAACTTCTGCTTCATAATTCACTTCTTCAATAGCATAAAATTTCTCACTTAAGTCAGAAACTCTTTCGATTAATTTCATGTATGCATCACTTTCATAATCAGTTCGAACAGTTAATTGCTCGTTGATTTCGTCAATTTCGGCTTTCATTTTAAAAATTTCACCAAAAGCTTTAGACGCTTCTTCCATTACAGTCGATCCGTCTTTGGTCAATAAATGCTGAGGCAAATATGCTACCACTGCATCTTTTGGAGTCGAAATACTTCCGGTTGAAGGCTTGCTCTGACCTGCAATTATTTTTAAAAGTGTCGATTTTCCCGCACCATTTTTACCCATAAGGGCAATTTTATCATTTTCGTTTATAGCAAAAGAAACATCGCTAAATAATGTAGTTCCACCAAACTGAACCGAAATATCGTTAACTGTAATCATTTAGAATTTAGATTTTTAGACCGCTTAGATTTTAGATTTCTCAGCAGGTATTTTTTTAAAAGCGCAAAGATAGATTAATTAGACTATTAGACAATATTATTTAAACAACAGAGTGTCCATTTCTTAATGTAGCACCAATATTCCTACATTTTAAAAATTTAATACTATCTTGTATAACAATTAAAAACCAGCAAACATGAGAACGAAATTAAACTTTGTAACCAGCATAATTGCAGGTTTACTATTTGGACTTTCAGCAAATGCACAAAAAACAGTTATTAAAAAAGAAGCTTTACCGGCAAACGCACAAACTTTTTTAAAAACTCATTTTGGATCTAAAAAGCCAAGCTACATACTAGAAGACAAAGAAATCCTTTCTACAGAATACAAAGTACAGTTTGATAATAAAATTCAAATCGAATTTGATAAAAAGGGAAACTGGAAGGAAGTTGATGGAAACAACGCCAAAATCCCATCTTCCATAATTCCAAAAAAAATTGCTTCGTATGTGAAAACTAATTTTCGCAAAGAAAAAATAACCAAAATAGAAATAGGAACTTTTGGCTACGAAACAAAACTAAGTAACGGTTTAGAATTGAAATTCAACTTAAAGGGAGATTTTAGCAGGATTGACAAATAGTATTTACTTTTAAATTAATAAACCCGGCAGATTTTAAGAATCTGCCGGGTTTTGTTCTATTTAGTAATTATCAAATTGACTTATTATCTAATTAATCTTTTCTCCATTTCTTAGTTTCTTCAAAAATGTGTTCTAAGATTGCTGATTCTGTTTCATCAAAATCAATATTTCTTCTATCCATAACTAGTCTGGCAGTTTCAAATGCTTTTTTAGTTATATAAGTAGTAAAACCTGCCGCACCTCCCCAGGAAAAACTTGGAACAAAATTACGAGGGAAGCCACTTCCAAAAATATTAGCGCTCACTCCTACTACAGTTCCGGTATTGAACATTGTATTAATTCCACATTTACTGTGATCACCCATCATTAAACCACAAAACTGAAGTCCGGTTTTAGCGAAATTTTCTGTTTCGTAACTCCATAATTTCACTTCTTCGTAGTTATTTTTTAGATTTGAATTATTACTGTCTGCACCAATATTACACCATTCACCCAAAACAGAATCGCCTAAAAATCCGTCGTGCCCTTTATTTGAATTAGCAAACAAAACCGAATTCTTAACCTCTCCACCAATTCTTGATCCCGGCCCAACAGTTGTAGCTCCGTAAACTTTAGCATTTAGTTTCACCTGAGCATTTTCACATAAAGCAAATGGACCGCGAATTACGGTTCCTTCCATAATTTCGGCATTCCTACCTATATATATAGGACCATTGGAAGCATTTAAAGTAACAAACTCTAACTTCGCCCCCTCTTCAATAAAAATATTTTCCGGAGCAATAACATTTACAGTTTTAGAAACAGGCTGTGATTTTCTGTCTTCCGTTAAATAAATATAATCTTCACGAATGGCTGCGTCATTTTTAGAAAAGATATCCCAGGTATGCTCTACTGTCAGAACATCTTCATTATATTGAATTATTTCGTAAGTATCAAAATCAACTTCTTCCTGATTTTCTGTGGTAAAAAAAGCAATTACATCATCTCCTTTAAAAATGGCCTGATTTTCTTTTAAATCAGAAACCATTTCAGTAAGCGTATCATTTGGTAAATACGCTGCGTTGATCATTACATTTTCTTCCATTTCCACCATTGGAAATTTGGCCGCTAAATAATCTTCAGTAATAGTTGTTATGGTTGAACCCAAACGTGCTTCCCATTTTTGACGAATCGTCATGATTCCGATTAAAATATCAGCCACAGGCCTTGTAAAAGTAAAAGGCAATAAAGCATTCCGGACGGGACCGTCAAAAAGAATGTAATTCATATATGAAAAAATTTAGTACTTGTTAAAATCTTGATTTGGTTATCGGGATCAAAGTTACAAATATTTTATTTTCCGCAATTAAATGAGTTGTTCCAATAAAAAATTCAGCAGATATATTACAAAACAATAAAATCAAAATTAGAATCGCCAAATAAAAAAGCTGCAGAAAAACTGCAGCTGATAAATTAATTTAATAGAATTCAATCATTAAAGTATTTAATTATACAACCAATTACATTCCTTTTCTTTATTGCCTGTTTTTAAGATCTGGCTGTTTAAAATATTTAACCAATTCTAAGGAATATATTACACTTGTAATCTTCCATTTTCCGTCTTTTTTTATAAGATTTAGATACTTGCTGCCCCAATTTGTCATTTTATTATCTGCCCAAAAGCTATAATCCATTGTTACCGAAGCAACAGTTCCGTCTTCGACAATTTTAATATTATCAAATTTATCTTCGGTGGTTTTATGCCTAAACAAACTTCTTAGAAATCCTTTGTAGGATCCGGAAAAATAACTGCTTCCAGCTTTAGCCTCACCGTTTTCCTCGATTTCTTTGGCTTGAGTTCTGTCTTTATAAGCGGCACACCAAACTACATGATCCCCATTAAACAGACTATAAAACACAATAGAATCTTTCTCGATTACACTTTTTGAGTAAGATTCAATAATCTCCATTATTTTTTTGTGATTTTCTGGTTTTTTCTGTCCATAACTTAATATTGCTGTCAAAAGCATAAATGACAAGATGTTGATTTTTTTCATTTATTTAAGCTTTTGAAATTTTATTATTGATGATTCTATACTCTATTGTAAGGCCTTCATAGCCGTAAGCATCTGCTTTCATTTCTTCGATCGCTACATAACTTACGGGATGAATATTCCCTATTAGTTTAGCAAGCGAATTATGCACCGCCTCTATAAACTTTGCTTTATCGTCTTTGAGATTTGTAGAGTCTGAAATTTTAATAGTCACAAAGAAACTATTTTTCTTTAATTCGGCTAAAGATTCTGAATTTACAAACCAAAGATAATCAGGAATAAAAGATACAGTAACCACTGTAACTTCTGGTTTTTTGTTTAAGATTTCTTTAGTGAGACTGCTAATTGTCATTACTAATTCTCTTGCCAAATCAGGATTTTCCTGACCGCTGACTTTTAGATTAATTGCTGGCATACTTCAAATATTTATTGATTATTGAAGTACAAAATTCAATCTAAATAAACACTTATTTATTGATGTATGTTAAGAGTTTTATTCGGCTTAGAGATTCGGGTTTTATTCCGAGATAAGAGGCAATATGGTATTGAGAGACCTGCTGTTCAATTCCCGGATATGTTTTATACAACAGATTCAGCCTTTCTGCTGCAGAATTTTTCAGAAAAGAAGTTTCTCTTCTGCATTTTCTAATAAAAAAGAGATCCGAAATATATTTCGCCAGCTTTAAGAAAGCAAAATCTTCCTCAATTAATTTATTAAACCGCTTAAAAGTGATATAGTAAATTTCGGTTTCGGCCAGGGCTTCAATATTGCAGTTAGTAGGACTTTGGGTTAAATAACTTGTATAAGCAGTTACAAAACTATTTTCAAGATAAAAATCATTATTATATTCGACTCCGTCATTTTGAACATAAGACCTAAGTTTTCCTGAATTTACTACACCTATAAAATCACAAACAGAACCTTCCTGTATTAAAAATTCTTTTTTCTTTAAAACTTTAAACTGGACTTCATTATTAAACTTTTCAAAATGATGGATCTCCAGTCCCAGTTTTTCAAAAACATCCCTAAGTGATTCCATTTTTCGTTTGTTTAATTATTTATATTCAAAGATAAAAATATCCATTAAGATAAAATCGTTCCTACTGTAATTTTGAAATTACATGGCATAAAAAAAGCCTCCCAAATTGGAAGGCTTTTGTATAAATAAAAACAGCTTTTATTATTTAGCGTGCTTTGCATATTTAGTTTTGAATTTATCAATACGTCCTGCAGTATCGATAAGTTTAGATTTACCAGTATAAAAAGGGTGAGATGTTCTGGAAATCTCCATTTTTACAACTGGATACTCAACTCCGTCAACTTCAATTGTTTCTTTTGTATCTGCAGTAGATTTAGTGATAAAAACTTCGTCGTTAGACATGTCTTTAAATGCAACTAATCTGTAATTTTCTGGGTGAATTCCTTTTTTCATCTTTTCTTTTTATTTATTGTTTAAAGTATTTTTATTTTGAAGCTTTTTCGTGGTTAGAAAAAGGTGTAAACAAATAATACTCTTTTTGTTAAAAACTTTTAGTTATTTTGAGTTTGCAAATTTACAATTCTTTTTTAATATACAAATGTTTAGCCCACTTTTTTTTAGTTAAATTCAAAAAGCTTTTTTGTCTTCGAATATATTGGGAATTGCTATATTTGTGGATTAATTTTAAAACATATATAAATATGATTAATGAAGTTATAAAAAAGAATGGAATTACTTATGGCGTAACAATTGGAGTTGTATCAGCATTGATTACCGCCACTATATATGCAATCGATTTAAGTTTGTTTACCTCATGGTGGGTAGGACTTTTGGGCATTGCGATAAACCTGACGATAAGCATTTTGTTACTTTCTAAAACAAAGAAAGATTTAAATGGTATTTTTCCGTTTAAAGATGCCTTTACTACCTATTTTATTGCAGCAGTAGTTGGAATTCTAATTTCTACCTTTTTTAACATCCTTTTATTTAACGTTATTGATCCGGGTGCAAAAGATACTTTGAGCGAATTAATGATTAAATATACAGTAAACATGATGCAAAAGTTTGGTTCTCCGGCTTCAGTAATCAATGATACTATTGCAAAAATGAAAGAGACCAATCAGTATTCAACTATAGAATTACTAAAAGGCTCTGTATTTGCAATTGTTTTCAGCTCAGTTTTTGGATTAATTTTCGCAGCATTTTTTAAAAGCAAATCTACACAAGAATAAAAATTAAATGAATTTATCTATACTTATACCGCTTCTAAACGAGGAGGAATCGCTAAAAGAACTCTATTCGTGGATTATTAAAGTGATGCAATCTAATAATTACTCTTATGAAATCATTTTTGTAGATGATGGCAGTACAGATAATTCCTGGGAAATTATTGAAGGTTTCTCTAACGAAAATTCAAATGTAAAAGGCATTCGCTTCATGAAGAATTTTGGAAAATCGCAGGCTTTGCATGCCGGTTTTGCAAAAGCACAAGGCGATGTCATTATTACTATGGATGCTGATTTGCAAGACAGTCCGGATGAAATTCCGGGATTGTATGAAATGATTACATCGCAAAATTTTGACCTGGTTTCAGGCTGGAAAAAGAAACGTTACGACTCTGTTGTGGCAAAAAACCTTCCATCAAAATTATTTAATTGGGCTGCCAGAAAAACTTCGGGCGTTGAATTGAATGATTTTAACTGCGGATTAAAAGCCTACAAAAATACAGTTGTAAAAAACATTGAAGTTTCGGGCGAAATGCACCGTTACATTCCGGTTTTGGCAAAAAATGCCGGTTTTAATAAAATTGGAGAAAAAGTTGTCATTCACCAGGCCAGAAAATATGGGGAAACCAAATTTGGTATGGATCGTTTTATAAACGGTTTTCTTGATTTGATTACAATCTGGTTTTTGTCACGATTTGGAAAAAGACCAATGCACTTATTTGGTTTACTAGGATCTATTATGTTTTTGATTGGATTTTTACTGGCTTTATATTTAGGTATCGACAAATTATTTATCCACAAAACAAGCCGATTGATTACAGAAAGACCGCATTTTTATTTATCAATTACCTCTATGATAATAGGAACGCAGTTATTCTTAGCTGGTTTTTTAGGAGAAATAATTCTGAGAACCAAAAGTAATGAAGCACGTTATAAAGTTTCCCGAGAAGTTAATTTTTAATTTAAAGACACTAAAATTTGATGTTTCTGAATTATTCAGAAACATTTTTTTTGCGTTCTTAACTGAACATAAAAATATTTTGTGATAATTACTTTAAAGCAGGATTATTCCTTAAAAATTATTATCTTTAATTAGAACATTAAAAACATTAAAAAAACATTTACATGAATATAGCACCTAATATTTTAAATGCTGTAAACGAATGGCTGACACCAACATTTGACAACGAAACACAAGCTGCCGTTAAGGAATTAATGACAACATCGCCAAAGGAACTTGAAGAAAGTTTCTATAAAAACCTTGAATTTGGAACCGGTGGAATGCGCGGTGTAATGGGGATTGGAAACAACAGAATCAACAAATATACACTTGGGAAAAACACACAGGGACTTTCTGATTATTTACATGAAGTTTTCCCAAATCAACCGTTAAAAGTAGTAATTGCTTATGATTGCCGTCATAACAGTAATACTTTGGCAAAAGTTGTGGCTGATGTTTTCTCTGCAAACGGAATTCAGGTTTATTTGTTTTCTGATTTAAGACCAACTCCGGAATTGTCATTCGCGCTTAAACATTTAGGATGTCAATGCGGAATTGTTCTTACGGCTTCACACAATCCGCCTGAATATAACGGATATAAGGTATATTGGCAAGATGGCGGACAAATTGTTCCACCCGAAGATGCGGCAATTATCAATGTAATCGAAAATTTAGATTACGATAAAATTAAATTCAACGCAAACGAAAGCCTTATTCAATACATTGATACTGAAATTGACAAAGCTTTTATCAAATCATCGATAGAAAACGCAAGTTTTAATACACCGGCTGAGGCCAAAGATAATCTACAGATTGTTTTTACTTCATTACACGGAACTTCTATAAAATCTATTCCTGACACTTTATCACAAGCAGGTTATAAAAATGTACATATTGTACCGGAACAAGCTATTCCTGACGGAGATTTTCCAACGGTTAAATCGCCAAATCCAGAAGAGCCTGAAGCATTAACCATGGCATTGGCTTTAGCTGATAAAACCAATTCAGATATCGTTGTGGGTACAGATCCTGATTGCGACCGTTTAGGCGTTGCTGTTAGAAACAATGAAGGCCAGATGATTTTGCTTAACGGAAATCAAACTATGGTTTTGATGACTTCTTTCTTATTGAAACAATGGAAAAAAGCCGGAAAAATTAATGGAAAACAATTCGTTGGTTCAACAATTGTTTCGACTCCGATGATCATGGAACTCGCAACAAGTTACGGCGTAGAATGCAAAGTTGGATTGACTGGCTTTAAATGGATCGCCAAAATGATCAAAGATTTTCCTGAACTTCAATTTATTGGTGGTGGAGAAGAAAGCTTTGGTTTTATGGTTGGAGATGCTGTTCGTGATAAAGATGCCGTTGCTGCTACTTTGTTAATCTGCGAAGTTGCTGCGCAGGCCAAAGCTGCAGGAAGTTCTGTTTACAAAGAGCTTTTACAACTTTATGTTGAACATGGTTTTTACAAAGAATTTTTAGTTTCGTTAACCAAAAAAGGAATTGAAGGTTTACAGGAAATTAATCAGATGATGATAGATTTACGTCAAAATCCTTTGAAAGAAATCAACGGTCAAAGGGTAATTATGGTAGAAGATTATCAGTCATCAATTGCTTTAAATTTATTGACTGGTGAAGAATCTGAAATGGATATTCCGAAATCAAATGTATTGATTTACTATACAGAAGACGGTTCTAAAATTTGTGCAAGACCAAGCGGAACGGAGCCTAAAATTAAATTTTACATTAGCGTTAACGCTGAATTAGAATCAGTTGAAGATTTTGATGCTGCCGAAAGTTTCTTAGACCAGAAAATACAAAATATCATTGCAGGAATGAAATTGAAATAATGATAATAATGAGTGACAAACTCTTTGTTATAACATTACAATTGTACACACAGTGTGTACACAATTAAGTAGATACCAAATTTAGAACTCTAATTTACGTTTAGAAATAATGTAAATTAGAGTTTTTTTTATAAAAAAAAGCAAAAAGAAATTAAAAATAAACCAATTGGATTAATTTTGTGCAGTGAAAAATCTCCAGATCAAATAAAGTATCAGCATATTTAACCTAACTACCAGAAAAAAATCATTGCTGGAAAAAACTGGAAAAACAATTGCAATAGCAGAAAATAACATCTATAAATAAATGAGTAATTTCAAAAAAATAGCACCTTTTATACTCCCATATAAAAAGTACGCCTTATTAAATATATTTTTCAATATTTTATATGCACTTTTTAGCACGCTTTCGTTTGTTGCTTTAATACCAATGCTGCAGGTATTATTTGATAAAAATAAACAAATTACCGTAGAACCCGCTTATCCCGGAATAATGGACATCCAAAAATATGGAGAAGACTATTTAAGTTATTATATCACAACGACAAAAGGCACACATGAGCCTGGTTACGTTTTATCCATAATGGTTGCGATTATTATTTCGATATTTTTACTAAAAAATTTAGCTGATTATGCCGCTATGTTTTTTATTACTTTTTTACGAAATGGTGTTTTAAGAGATATGCGAAATGCGATGTATAAAAAAACACTGGAATTACCATTGGCATTTTATTCTGAAAAAAGAAAAGGAGATGTTATTTCCAGAATTGCTGCTGATGTAAACGAGGTTCAGACTTCCTTTTTGGCAATTTTGGAACTTATTGTAAAAGAACCTCTAACCATTATTTTTACAATAGCAACAATGCTAATTATCAGCCCTAAACTAACTTTATTCGTCTTTATATTTATTCCCGTTTCTGGTTATATAATTTCTTTAATTGGAAAACAGCTTAAAAAACAATCTACAAAAGCCCAACAGGAACAAGGCACTTTTTTATCAACTATTGAAGAAACTGTAGGCGGATTGAAGGTAGTAAAAGGATATAATTCTGAAAATTACTTTAATAGCGTTTTTCAAAGTTCAACAGAACGCTTTTTTAATTTATCAAACAGCATTGGTAATCGTCAAAACTTAGCTTCACCTGCAAGTGAATTTATGGGAATTACCGTAATTGCGATATTACTTTGGTATGGAGGTCAGATGGTTTTAATTGACAAAACATTAAACGGTGCTGCATTTATCGCTTACATGGGATTGGCTTACAACATTCTTACGCCAGCAAAAGCAATTTCTAAAGCTTCATACGGTGTGAAAAGAGGAAATGCGGCAGCAGAACGTGTACTTGAAATTTTAGAGCAACACAATCCAATTACAAGCAAACCTGATGCAATTGAAAAAACAACTTTTGAAAATAACATAACTATTCAGAATATTAATTTTAAATATGAAGAAGAAACCGTTTTAAAAGACTTTTCTCTTCAAATTAAAAAAGGACAAACTGTTGCACTTGTTGGCCAATCAGGAAGTGGAAAAAGTACCATTGCCAATTTATTAACTCGTTTTTATGATGTTACAGATGGCACGATTTCTATCGACGGAGTAAATATCAAAGACATGAATCTGCAGTCACTTCGTGGCTTAATGGGACTTGTTACACAAGATAGTATTTTATTTAATGATACTATAAAAGCAAATATTGCCTTAGGGAAACTAGATGCGACAGATGATGAAATTATCGAGGCTTTAAAAATTGCCAATGCTTTTGAATTTGTAAAAGATTTGCCTTTAGGAATCTACACCAATATTGGCGATAGCGGAAACAAACTTTCAGGCGGTCAAAAACAGCGTTTGTCTATTGCGCGTGCGGTATTGAAAAATCCTCCAATTATGATTTTGGATGAAGCTACATCTGCATTGGATACTGAAAGCGAAAAATTTGTTCAGATTGCATTAGAAAACATGATGCAAAACAGAACATCCATTGTTATAGCGCACCGTCTTTCGACAATTCAAAAAGCAGATCTAATCGTTGTAATGCAAAAAGGAAAAATTGTAGAACAAGGAACTCACGATGAATTAATTACGCATAACGGCACTTACAACAAATTGGTTACCATGCAGTCTTTTGAATCATAGGTCACTATTATAAGAGCTTTGAACCTGTGCGAATTTTGAACATCTGAACCTAAATAAAGAAAAATGTACCTTAACAATCCAAATATAAAGTTACCTGACGATCCGGATACTATTGTTTGGAAATATCTGGATTTGTCTAAGTTTTTAGATTTATTATTATCTAAAAAACTATTCATGTCGCGTTCTGATAAGTTTGAAGATCAGTACGAAGGAACTTTTAGTGAGCCTACATTTGAAGAGATTAAAAAACTCGCCATTGATAATCCGGACTTTTTAAAATACTACAAAACACACCGCGAAAAAGTTGCTGTCAGCAGTTGGCACATAAACGAATACGAATCGTTTGCGATGTGGCAGATATTTACCCAAAACAGCGAAGGATTAGCAATACAGTCCACAATTGGACGTTTGCAAAAAGCGGTGAAACCCGAAAACAATTTTGACCAATACATTGGTGAGGTCAATTATATCGATTATCGCAAAGAATATATTCCGTTTGATGATTTGTTCTTTCCGTTCTTGTTTAAACGAAAAAGCTTCCAGTACGAGCGCGAAGTCCGCATTTTGACGGATACTTCAAAAAGCACTGTAAAATTAAATGACGGATTAAAAATTAATGTTGATATCAACCAATTAATCGAGAAAATATACATTCATCCAAAATCAGAAAATTGGTATAAAAAACTGGTAATTGAACTGGTAGAGCGTTTGGGATTTGGTTTTGAAATCGAAAAATCTGATTTAGAAAGTGATATTTTGATATAAAGTTGCTAAGGTTCTGAGATGGTAAGATGGTAAGTTTTTTTTCTTGCCATATATTACAAGATTAAAAGAATTTAAACATCGCTTAAAAGAAAAGCTCTTTAAAAATAAGTCATTAATTTTTAAAGAGCTTTTCTTTTTGATTCCAAAATCTTAGAAACTTAGAATCTTAAATAGGCTTATAATTTTTCACTTCCCAATTTTTAGAAGCCAAGTCAATGTAATTATAATGCAAAACATCATTTTTATCGAATTGTCCGTTTTGGTTGGTATCTTCTATGGTTCTGAAATATAAACGGTTGTTAGATTCAATTAAATTCCAGTCTACCAATTCCTGGAAATCTTCAGATATTTTGGTGAAATTTTCTCCACTTAAATTACTAAGATATAACGTTTTGATATCTCCTGAATCAATCTTACCATCTTTGTTAGTATCAGAATCAGCTAGCGTGTACACCATTATTTCGTTATGCGTTTTATCTGCAACCGGCTTTAAATAAGTAGCCGTTAAGATTAAAACAGGTTTGTTTGATAATGGTCTAATAGAATCTGAATCAACTTTTTGGAATTTAAGGTTTTGCAAATATCCTGTAATTTCATATTCGCCTAAATTCGAAATCGTAAAACTCAAATCATTTACACTCGACGATCCGTAACGGGATTTTGTACCTCTTTCGTAAACACGCAAATCGCCCACAGGATGAATTAAATAACTCGTCCCTTCCATCTGAATAGGCAAATCTGCAATCTCAATCTGCGTCGAATCTGTTTTATCAATTATCTTGACCTTATTCGAACCATCATAAATTACTTTCGGCTGCTTCTGAGCTTCATCTTTACAACTTATAACTGTTCCGACGATTACTAGGGCGATATATTTTAAATAGTTTTTCATGTATGCTTATTATATTGGAATATCAAATATAGTATTTTTGATTGTAATATTTATTTTTATTGAGGTTTACCAGAGTGATGCGCACTTGTCTTACTTTCAAACGCAGAATATTCTTTCCTTATTGTAATATTTCATTTTCAATATAAAATCATTTACAATCTCGCATTCAGCTTTACATTAAAAACTCTCGAAGTCATATAATTTGGAATCGCATATTGATTTTTCGAATACACATCGCGAACCCAGGTATTGGTTATGGCATTTTGATTATTGAAAAGATTGAAGATTTCTAAACCAAGAGACAATTCTTTAAAGTTTTTGATCCAGCCAGTTTTAGAACTTTGCGTATTGCTATCCACAAAAACCTTTGCAAAACCAACATCTGCTCTGCGGTAATCATTTAATCGGTTTTGATATAAATATGGATCGGAATAAGATGGTGAACCGCCTGGCAAACCTGTATTATAAACTAAATTCAAATATAATTTTACACTCGGAATATTGGGCATGTAATCCTGAAACAACATGGCGAATTTTAAACGCTGATCTGTTGGTCGGGCGATATAACCTTTTCCTTCGTAGTTTTCTTCGGTTTTTAAATAACCAAAACTAATCCACGATTCTGTTCCGGGAACAAATTCTCCGTTTAATCTAAAATCTAAACCTTGCGCATATGCTTTTGCATCGTTATTGGCAATATAGCGAATTCTCACATTATCAATAGAATATACATTTACATCTGAAAGCGATTTATAATAAATTTCGGTTAGCCATTTAAACGGACGACTCCACATTTTAAAGTTATAATCGTTGCTCAAAACAATATGTACCGACTCCTGCGCTTTGACGTTTGGGTTTACAACTCCATTCAAATCACGTAGTTCCCTATAAAAAGGCGGCTGATGATACAATCCTCCGGATAGCCTGAAAACCATATCCATATCCCAATCGGGTTTTAAGGCAAATTGTGCACGCGGACTAAAAACAGTTTGATTTTTTCGTTCGACCGCCGCACCGGAAACATCCCAACTCTGGAAACGTGCTCCAACATTATACCAAATTTGACTTGAACCAATCTCTGATTGATTGTTATATTGTGAGTATCCTGAAAACCTGTTTATCGTGTTAAAATTAGTGGCACGAACATCCTGATAAGGCAATAAAGGACCCGTGTATGGTTCGTAAGGCTGGTTGTTTATTGGAACAATCGGCGGATTGATTGAAAATCCGGCTGAATCAATCATTTCCCACTCCACTACTCTATCTCGAATGGATTCTCGTGTATATTTTAAACCAAATTCCAGTTGACTATTACTCCATTCCTTAAAACCTTTAATTTCTGCATTTGCAATTAAAGCGTCAAGATCATTACGCGCATGATTGAGTTGAGAACCAATACCTCTTGTAAAATCAATAGTATTAAGATCGGTTTCTCCATCGGAATTTACATTTCCTAAGCGATATTGCGCCAAAATATCAAAATGTTCCTGTTCGGTTGTGTGAAATAGTGAACCAATTAATTTTAAAGTCAAGCTTGGTAAAACTTTATAAGTCGTTTTTAAAGCACCAAAATAAGTATCGTATTGGTCTTTTTCCTGACCTTCATAATAAACCGCCAAAGCCATTGGCTGATCTATGGTGCCAAATTTAGTTTCGCGTGTTAAAGGCTGATACAGATATTTGTTTTGCGAAATATTTCCTAAGAAACTCATTTGCCATTTTTCAGAAATATCATAATTGATATTAGTCTGAACATCTACAAAAGTAGGTGTATAATTGGTTTGAGTATCCTGACTGTTTACAAGTAAACTATTGTTTCTGTAACGAACTCCCGTTACGGCAGACCATTTTTTATTTTTTGAAACAGCATCAACAGCAATACTTCCACCCAGGAAACTGGCTTCTAAAGCTGCGCCAAATTCGGTTGGTTTTCTGTACGTAATATCTAAAACTGAAGATAATTTATCGCCAAATTTTGCCTGAAATCCTCCGGCAGAAAAATCAACATTCTGAACCAAATCTGTATTCGTAAAACTTAAACCTTCTTGTTGTCCTGACCGAATTAAAAACGGACGATAGACTTCAATTTCGTTTACATAAACTAAATTTTCATCATAATTTCCGCCTCGAACTGCATATTGTGTGCTTAATTCATTGTTTGAATTTACACCCGGAAGTGTTTTTAAAATATTCTCTATTCCGGCATTGGCACCGGGAATTTTCTTGATAGTAGCAGCATCAATAACCGTAATTCCCTGAACGCGCTTTTTATTATTGGATGAAACAAAAACTTCTCCCATTTGTTCGGCCGAACTACTCATAACCGGATTGAAAACAAAAATCTCATTCGGTTTTAAGTGTACCGTAAGACTCATCATTTTTAAGGAAATATGCGTAAAAACCAGGGATACCTTTTTATTAGAAGGAATTTCAATTTCAAAAAAACCATCAGAATCGGTTTTCGAAGCACTTCCTGAAGCCACAATATTGACATCAGAAACCGGACGTTTTTCAGTATCTAAAATAATTCCTTTTACACGGGCATTTTGGGCAAATGAAACATAACCGATGCATAAAAAAAGGAAAACGAATATTAATTTACTCTGGTTCAAACGCTTTGGTATTTATTTTTGTTGACTTCTAAAAAAGTGAGTTTCAAAGATAGCAGAATTACCCACATTATCAATCACTTCAATTTTTAAATCGTTTGCGCCTTCTTCAACCATACTATCCGCATCAAATTGGTGCGTAATTCTTCTTGTTTTATTATCATATTCAAACAAAACCCAATTTCCATTTAAATAACCGTTGTAAGATTTAATTCCGGATAAGCTGTCACCAATTGTAAACTGAATTGATTTCATATCGCTAATCCATTTATCCTGAATTGGTTTTGCTATTTTAATAACCGGCGCAATAGTATCGAGCACCAAACCATATCGACCCAAAGTTTTTGCTTTAGCCGTAAAAACATCCCCTTTTCTAATGGTTCCGTTATAACTGGTATTTCTTCCTATGTAGAGTTTATCTCGTAAAGCTTCAGAATAAGTACTGTCTTTTATAGTAATTGTGAAATTTGAATGTACCGGAATTACATCTTCGTGAATATAAATTTTGTTGTTTTTGACGTCAAAATTCATATTAAAATCATCGTAAAAAGTTCCTGCCGGGAAAAACACAGACATATTCTCTTTTTCGAAAATTGCATCTGTATTATATCGCACAAAATATTTTGAAGTTATTGGTTCTGCATTTACTATTGGCGTAGCCGAATCGTATTCGATTGGGACATTTACTGAATTTAAATTGCCGAAATAATCCGAAACTTCTATTCTATAAACTGAGGCTAAATTTGGTTCAACGGGTAAAATTCCACGAAGCGAATCTGTCTTAATTACGCTTAAAGCAAAAGGCGTCTTCATGAATAACTTTTGTACTCTTTGACCTGATTTTTTATATCGTGGATAATCAACCAGTGCATTTATATAACGCATTTCATCAAATGAATAGGTGTTGAATTGGTAATTATAGTTCTGATTTCCATTGAAGAAAGTCGACACGTTATAAACGCCATTTCTATTTGCCGAAACATCATCAAAATCAACCGCTGTGATTCCGAAACCAATTTTACCATTTGCTTTTACTTTATTAGCGAGATACGTTCCGTCCTTTTGAAGAGCAAGATTTAGCAGTAAAGGCAATTTTGACTGATTGGCAGTTGTTCCGTCAAGCGGATAAACAAGAACATTTGAAATAACTGGCTTTTTGGTGTCTTTTAAATTTTTATCAAAGCCAAAAAACATTGGATTGATTACAAATTCGGTTTTGGAATCGCGGAATTCAAAGTGCAAATGCGGTCCTTCCGATGATCCTGTATTTCCTGAAAGTCCGATGATTTGACCTTTTGTTACCGGCAATTCATCCGGTTTTAAAAACATTTCAATTTCAAAAGCTTTCTCTTTATAATGTGTTTTTAAAACATAATCCTGAATCGCGCCAACAGGAGTTTGCAAATGTCCGTAAACAGATGTGTAACCGTTGGGATGTGTAATATAAATGCATTTTCCGTTTCCAAAAGTTGAAATTTTAATTCTCGAAACATAGCCATCTGCAACTGCATAAACCTTTAAACCTTCTCGTTGATTTGTTTTTAAATCGAAACCAGCGTGAAAGTGATTAGGTCTCAATTCGCCAAAATTTCCCGAAAGCTGCATCGGAATATCTAACGGCGGACTAAAATAATCTTTGGGATATTGGTTTTGGGCAAAAAACAAATTACAAAAAAACAGGGTAAGTAGTGTAAATCTCATAAGCAACATTTTTGCTAAGATAAAAAATTAACCAGCAAAAACCGAGGATTTAGCTACAAAAATACAATTCACTGAAATTCATTTATTTGTCTATTTTTAATGCAAAAAAATCGATAAAAAATTGCATTAATAAAAAGGAATACTAACTTTGTATGATTAAGTAATGAATAGGATTAATAATGAGTGTAATTGCAGAAATAATTGATACTCTTGAATATAAGGTCGAAAAGCTTTTTGAGAAGTCAAAAGGGCTGGAGAAAAACAATCAGGAATTACGATTACAACTAGCTAAAGCTTCGCAAATTATCCAGAAACAATCTGAGGAAATGGAAGCTTTGAAAAAGCAGTATGATTCACTTAAGATAGCCAATTCATTGCTCGGCAGTGACAACAATAAGAGAGAGACAAAGCTTAAAATAAATTCATTAATTCGCGAAATTGATTACTGTATAGCACAACTATCAGACTAGAAAAACATGGACGGAAAGCTTAGAATTAAAATATCAATCGCAGACAGAGTTTACCCATTAACGGTAGATCCTACTCAGGAAGAGGGACTTAGAAGTGCCTCTAAAAAAATTGATGCTATGATCAAGCAATTCGAAGAAAGTTACGCAGTTCGCGACAAGCAAGATGTATTGGCCATGTGTGCCCTTCAATTTGCATCACAAGTAGAGCAAAAACAAATCGACAAGACAATCGATGGTGAAGAAACCATTGAAAGAATAAAAAGATTAAATTTGCTTTTAGATCAATATCTCGAAAATTAAACGTTCTTTACAGAAACTAAGATACTGCCTACATTAGTTCACAATTGGTAAACTCAACACTAACAATTTAGAATGAGCAAATCGTCGCTACTATAGTATGCCCTGCTTCGACTGGGAAACTTGAACAGTGAGTTAGCTCAAAACTTGTCTTTACGAGTTTATTCAAGCAATTAATGTAGGCTTTTTTTATATATAAATTTTAACAAACATGGACATCATAACGATCATTATTTCAGGTATTGTAGGGATTGCAGCAGGTTTTGCAATCGCTAAAATTATCGAAAAAAGCAATATTTCTAACTTAATCAAAAACGCTAAAAAAGAAGCTTCTTCCATATTAAAAGACGCAAATTTAGAGGCTGAAAATATTAAAAAAGACAAAATCCTTCAGGCAAAAGAAAAATTTATAGAATTAAAATCTGAACATGAACAGGTTATTTTGTCAAGAGACAAAAAAGTTGCTGAAGTAGAAAAAAGAGTACGCGACAAAGAATCACAAGTTTCAAATGAATTATCAAAAGCTAAAAAAGTAAACGATGATTTTGAAGCTAAGACGCTTGAATACACGAATAAAATTGAGCTTTTAGACAAAAAGCAAGCTGAAGTAGATAAATTACACAAAAGCCAATTACAACAATTAGAAGTAATTTCAGGACTATCTGCAGATGAAGCAAAAGAACAATTAGTAGAAGGCTTAAAAGCTGAAGCTAAAAGCAAAGCAATGTCTCACATTCAGGAAACTATTGAAGAGGCAAAACTTACTGCACAGCAGGAAGCGAAAAAAATCATCATCAATACTATCCAAAGAGTTGGAACAGAAGAAGCGGTTGAAAATTGCGTTTCTGTTTTTAATATAGAATCTGATGATGTAAAAGGTCGAATTATTGGTCGTGAAGGCCGTAACATTAGAGCGCTTGAAGCTGCTACAGGAGTTGAAATCATTGTTGATGATACGCCGGAAGCAATTATTCTTTCTTGTTTTGATCCTGTTCGTAGAGAAATCGCCCGCTTGTCATTGCACAAATTAGTAACTGACGGACGTATTCACCCGGCAAGAATTGAAGAAGTTGTTGCTAAAACAGCCAAACAAATTGACGACGAAATTATTGAAGTTGGTAAACGTACGGTTATCGATTTAGGAATTCACGGTTTACATCCTGAATTGATTAAAGTTGTGGGCAGAATGAAGTACCGTTCTTCTTACGGACAAAATTTGCTACAACACTCAAGAGAAGTTTCTAAACTTTGTGGTATAATGGCAGCTGAATTAGGCCTGAATGTAAAACTGGCTAAAAGAGCAGGTTTATTACACGATATTGGTAAAGTTCCCGATACTGAAAGCGACTTACCTCACGCATTATTAGGTATGCAATGGGCTGAGAAATATGGTGAAAAAGAAGAAGTTTGTAACGCAATTGGAGCTCACCACGACGAGATTGAAATGAAATCATTACTTTCTCCAATCGTTCAGGTTTGCGATGCAATTTCAGGTGCAAGACCAGGTGCAAGACGTCAGGTATTAGATTCTTACATTCAGCGTTTGAAAGACCTTGAAGAAGTAGCTTACGGATTTAGCGGTGTAAAAAATGCATATGCAATTCAGGCTGGTAGAGAACTTCGTGTAATTGTAGAAAGCGAAAAAGTTTCTGATGATAACGCAGCAAATTTATCTTTCGAAATTTCACAAAAAATTCAAACTGAAATGACTTATCCAGGTCAGGTAAAAGTGACAGTAATTAGAGAAACAAGAGCAGTTAATATTGCTAAATAATCTCAACTTATATAAAAAACAAAAGGCTATCTTAACAGATAGCCTTTTGTTTTTTGCACTATATCTAACATGTATATATTTTATAAACAAATCTTACATATCATTAAACACGATTTTGAAACTCGTTCCTACTCCTACTTCACTTTCTACAGAAATAGTACCTTTCATCGCCTCAATTTGATTTCTGGTGATATACAGACCGATTCCGCGGGCTTCATGATGTTTATGAAATGTTTTATACATTCCGAATAATAGATCACCATAAACACTTAGATCGATTCCTAAGCCATTATCTGTGATCTTTAATGATTTGTGTCCATCGGGTTCAATAGCAAAATCAAAAATAATGACAGGATCTCGATCCGGGTGGCGGTATTTAATAGCATTTGTCGCAAAATTCAGCAATACACTTTCCAGATACGCCGGATTAAAATTGATTTTTAAATATTCGGGTACATTATTTACAATCGTAACGTTAGTCTGCTTATCATAACCCTTAATTGTGTTAATTGTTTTGTCGATGTATTCATTCAATCGCAAAGGCACAACTGCAATATTAATATTGCTTTGCGTTTTTACAATCTGAGTTAAATTAGCGATTGTTTCATTCAAATCATTAGAAACGGTTCTTAAATGAACCAGCATTTCATTTATCGTTACTTTATCAACATCGGCGTCTATAAAATCCAGAATTGATTTTATATTGCCTGCTTGTGTATTTAAATTGTGCGATACTATATGTGAAAAATTCAGCAATCGGCTATTTTGATCGCTGTAGAGTTTCATTGTTTTTAGAAGTTCAAGCTCTTTTTCCTTTTGCGATGAAACATCAGTATGAGTACCGATAACTCGCATTGGGAGACCATTTTCATCCCGATCGATAACTTTTCCTCGATCTAAAATCCATTTATAATTTCCGCTTGAAGTCATTACACGATGGTAATTTTCGTAGTAGGGAATCTTATTATCAAAATGCTCCTGAATGTCTGAATAATATTCTGGAAGATCATCAGGATGTACAAGTTTGTCCCAACGCTCCGGATCATCAAAAATATCTGCAGATTCGAGTTCAAGGATTTTAAGCGAAAGTGAAGAATAAAAAACACGATTTGTAACCATATTCCAGTCCCATATACCTGTAGTTGATGCTTCAAGTGCAAATTGAAAACGCTCTTCTGAAATACGTAGTTTTTCTTCTTTATCTTTCAAATCTGTAATATCAGAGACATGTCCATAGAAACTGACACAGCCATCTGAAGCCAGCTCTGTTTTGGAAGATACCTTAAACCAACGTAGTCCTTTTTTTGGTAAAAAGGCTCTGAATTCAACAATCCACGGCTTAACCTCCCTACGAGCCTGAACTAACGACTGAAAAAACAAATCTCTGTCGTTTGGATGAATTCTATTATAAATAACCAATATGCTTTCATTTGAAAAAGTGCTCGATGGCAATTCAAAAATTTCATCGGCAGACTTACTTACAAGCGGAAATGTGTAGTTATTATTGCAATCGATAATAAACTGAAAAAGTAAATCAGGCATTTCTGCAAACAACTTTTTATACAAATTATTCACCTCTAAACAATTTTCATTTTCATATAAATCAAAAACCATAAATTTTCTTTTAATGCATATTCAATTATTAAAATAATCTTCAAAACAAAAACAGAAAAAGATCAAAGTTATTGTTTTTCAACCTCTATTATTGCAAAAATTTAAGACAAGGTATCAATTTTTATTACATAAATCTTAAAATTTGAAAGAATTATACTTAATATTACTTTCTGGGATGAAAAGAATGCATTACCTCTTTCAAAAAGCTGCGATCGAGATGTACATAAATTTCAGTTGTCGTAATCGACTCATGCCCAAGCATTAACTGAATAGATCGTAAATCAGCACCATTTTCAAGTAAGTGTGTTGCGAAAGAATGCCGCAAAGTGTGCGGACTAATACTTTTATGAAGATTAATTTGAATGGCCAGTTTTTTTATGATCGCAAAAATCATTGAGCGTGTCAACTGATTGCCTCTTCTGTTTAAAAAAAGCGTGTCTTCAAAACCCTTTTTGATATTTAAAGTATTCCGAATTGAATTTTGATAAATCCCAATGTATTTTTGAGTAAGTTTTCCAATTGGAACAAAGCGTTCTTTATTTCCTTTCCCGGTAACTTTGATAAAACCTTCTTCAAAAAATAAGTCAGATATTTTAAGTTCTACAAGTTCAGATACCCGAAGTCCGCACCCGTATAAAGTTTCTAACATGGCACGATTTCTTTCACCTTCGTTCGAACTTAAATCTATGGCCGCAATTAGAGCATCTATTTCCTGTACAGATAATGTATCGGGTAGTTTTCGTCCGGTTTTTGGCGATTCGATTAATTCCAAAGGACTATCTTTTCTATAATCTTCGAATATCAGGTAATTAAAAAAACTTTTTAGTCCTGAAATGATTCGCGCCTGCGAACGTGGATTTACTTCTTTTGAAACTGAATAAATAAATTGCTGTATTGTTTCTTCGGTAATATTTATCGGAGAAACTTCGATTTGATTGTTTTCCAAAAAAAGACATAATCGCTCAATATCAAAACCATAGTTCTCTATTGTATTTTTAGACAATCCTCTTTCGATACGCAAATACGATTGGTAATCTTTTATGTATGTACTCCATTTCATATTTACAAAGTAAAACATTTTTGGGAATAAAAAAACCTTCCGGATTAGGGAAGGTTCTATAATTATTCTGAAAATGAATTAGAATTTATATGCTGCTGTTAAAGCTAAAACATTATTAGTATGTCTGTTATCATAATAACCAAAGCCATCATAATAATCATAGTCGTAGTCGTAATCATACACATTTGATAAACCAATAGTGTAACGAATTCCAACAGAGAAATTATCTGTAAAATTGTATCCTGCTCCTAAATTAAAGCCCGCATCTACCGATTTTTCATTTTCAATATTATTACTAGAAACTAAAAACCCAAGTTGCGGTCCGGCTTCAACACTAAATTCTTTAGTAATGTAGTATTTAGCTAATACCGGAATATTAATGTAATTTAAATTTACAGTAATATCTCGCTGTCCGTAGTATGCGTATTTAGCTCCCTGAGCAGAAAACAAAAGTTCTGGCTGAATGTATAATTTTTTCCAAACATTGATTTCAGCAAAACCACCTAATTGAAAACCTACTAATGCATTAGCTTCATCAGCACCACCAATAGTAGCAATATTAAGACCACCTTTTACTCCAAATCTAGTTTTTTGGGCATTTGCAAACCCAAATGCCATTATTGCAATAGCACATAAAATAACTTTCTTCATTTTATTTGTTTATGGTTAAAATTAATGGACCAAATATAAAACTATAGAAAGTAAAAAAGGATTTGTTTTTTAACAAAAAATTTAATAATTAAACTTAATTATGTTAAAATAAATTAATTGTTAATCCACTAAAATAAGAAAAGCCTCCCAATAATTGGAAGGCTTCTGTTTATTAAAACGAAATGTTTTTAGAATTTATAAGCTAAAGACAATGCAAGATTACTATTTTTAGCACTATCGTAATATTCTTCCTCATTATCAACATCTGAATTTTCAGCAATAGGCGAAATACCAATTGTGTATCGAAGATTGATTGAAAGATCTTCAGTAAAGTGGAATCCAGCTCCAACGTTAAATCCGAAATCTACAGATTTAAAACCATCCTTAACATCTTCACCTTCAGATTTTGCAGATAATAAAATACCTAGTTGTGGACCAGCTTCAACACTGAATTTTGGAACAATATAATATTTGGCTACAACAGGAATATTCAAATAATTTAATTTAACATCAAAGTCGCCAAAAAATGGTCCAGCTTCAGCTGTAAATCCTTGTGCAGAGTACAAAAGCTCTGGCTGGATAGCAAATTTATCTGTTATTTTGATTTCAGCAAGACCTCCAACATGAAATCCAACTAATGATTTAGTACCGTCAACGTCACCACCAACGATATTAGAAAGGTTTAATCCTCCTTTTACTCCAAATCTTGTTTCTTGTGCATTTGTAAATCCAAATGCCATTACTGCAATTGCAGATAAAATAACTTTTCTCATTTTATTTGTTTGGTTAAAAATTAATTAATCAAATATAAAACTATACTTCATAAAAATTAATTTGTTTTTTAACAAAGAATGTTATTTATTATAGATAAAATTATGTTAAATAAAGACATGTAAATTGTCGATATGTTACAAACAAAACTAATATACTAAGAATTAAATATTTTTATAAGTTGTAAATTTTACCAAATGTGAATTCTGATAATTATTGAATTCAAAATATAAAAACAATAAAATCTAAAATCTGTAGTTTTAAATTTGTAAAACAATGTTAATCTTAAAAAGATAATTCTATGAAAAAAACATTTTTAGCAGCTGTATTGTTCATTGCAACATCGGCTACAATTCAGGCACAATTACTACAGTTAGGTGTTAAAGGAGGAGTAAACTTTGCAAGCCAGACAGGAGATGCATTTCCAGAACAAAATTTTGACAAAGAAGGAATTACAAGCTTTCATGCCGGTTTAGTCGCTGAAATTAAATTATTAGAAAAATTTTCTGTTCAGCCAGAACTTTTATATTCAACACAGGGAGCCACTTACAAAAATGCAATTCAGGAATATAAAAACGAATTAGGTTATATCTCAATTCCGGTTATGGCTAAATTTTACTTAACAGATTCATTTAGCCTTGAAGTTGGTCCACAAGCTTCTTTTCTGGTAAGCGAAAAAAATGATTTTGATGTAGAAGATGCTGAAACATTTGAATTTGGACTTAACGCAGGATTAGGATTTAAGATCACTAAAAACTTCTTCCTTCAGGGTCGCTATGGTTTAGGTTTAACAGAAGCTTCAAAAAATGCAGATATTAAAAATTCTACTGTACAATTGTCTGCCGGATTTATGTTCTAAAAATAATATCACATACTTTTATAAAAACCGTTCTATTAATTAGAACGGTTTTTTTATTTTTACATTCTTGTGAAATGTTTCTGTGATAACTAAAACAAGTCATTCACTTTAATATAATCTAAATTATTTATGAAAATCTGCATTATCAACGGTCCCAATTTGAATCTTTTAGGAAAACGTGAACCTGAAGTTTACGGAAGCCAAACGTTTGAAGATTATTTTGATACGTTGCAAAAAGCTTTTCCAAACATTGAACTTTATTACTATCAAAGCAACATTGAAGGCGAATTGATTGGCAAAATCCAGGAAGTAGGTTTTACATTTGATGGAATTATTTTAAACGCAGGTGCTTATACGCATACTTCTATAGGTTTGGGCGATGCGATGAAGGCTGTTATAACTCCCGTTATCGAAGTGCATATTTCGAATACATATGCGCGAGAAAGTTTCAGGCATCAGTCGTATTTATCCGGAAATGCAAAAGGCGTTATTTTAGGCTTTGGACTAAAAAGCTACGAATTGGCAATTCAGGCATTTTTGTAAATTTGACTTCGTTCACTATGACAAAACTTCGTTTAAATCAAATTACAATTTAACAAATTATTAATAAGCTCATTTTCAACTTCTTTTATTTTTGTGAGAGATACTACTTTCATGAAAAAAATTACCTTACTTGCCTTTTTACTTTTTTGGATTTCAAATTTTGCCCAAATCAAAGGAACTGTTACCGATGAAAAAGGAAGTCCGCTTCCATATGTTTCTGTATTTGAAGAAAACACTTATACGGGAACAACTTCAAACGAGCAGGGAAAATACCAGCTTAATGTAAAAGAAGTTGGGAAAAACAGAATTATATTTCAATATTTGGGCTTTAAAACTCAAAAAATTTCTGTTTCATTAGATTCTAAAACAGTTGTGCTGGATGTGAAAATGCCTGAGGAGAGTTTTTCTTTAAATGAAGTTGTAATTGATCCAAAAAATAATCCCGCAAATGCAATTATAAAAAGCGCTATAGCAGGCAAAAGAGAAAACTCTGAAAAAACTTCACGTTATACGGCTGATTTTTACTCAAAAGGAATGTTTAAAGTGAAGGATTTACCTAAAAAAATACTGGGACAAAAAGTTGATCTTGGCGATGATATGTCTTCTAATCTGGACTCAACAGGTACAGGAATTTTATATTTATCTGAAACGGTTTCGAAGGTGTTTTTTGAAAAGCCCAACAAACTAAAAGAAAAAATTATTGCGTCGAGAATTTCAGGAAATAATAAAGGGTATAGTTATAATACTGCGACTTTATCTTATTATGATTTTTATGATAACACTTTAGACTTCGACATTAAGCTTGTTTCTCCAATTGCTGATAACGCTTTCAACTATTATAAATACAAATTGGAGGGTACCTTTTTTGATGTAAATAATCATGAAATCAACAAAATTAAAGTTATTCCAAAACGCGATAAAGAACCTGTATTTGAGGGGTTTATTTATATTGTTGACGACAGTTTTGCTATTTATGCGGTCGATCTTGATATAAAAGGCTACCGAATGAAAAATGAGTTTACTGAAATAATGACTATAAAACAGAGTTTCAATTATAATTCGGAAAGCAAAATATGGACTAAAAATGCGCAGACGCTTTCTTTTAATGCGGGGATTTTTGGAACAAAGTTTTCAGGACAATTTAATTATGTTTACTCAAATTACGAATTTCCCAATTCTTTTGAAAAGAAAACTTTTACCAATGAAATTGTTGCTTTTGACATCAATGCAAATAAGAAAGACAATGTATTCTGGAATGAAATACGCCCAATTCCCTTAACTATTGAAGAAAGTGCAGATTATACCAAAAAAGACAGTTTACTAACCATTCGAAAAACGCAAAAATATACCGATTCTGTCGACGCTAAAAACAACAAATTTAAAGTTTGGGATATTGCGACGGGTTATGATTATAAAAATACATTCAAAAGACATTCTTTCAGTTATGATGGTTTATTAAATATTACTTCTTTAAGTTTCAATACCGTTCAGGGATTTAACCTAGATTCAGGTTTCTCATTTAAAACTTGGAATGAAGAAGAAGGAAAAACCACTTCTATAAAAACCACTTTTAATTATGGCTTTTCAGATGAGCGTTTTCGTGTTATTGGAGAATTCAATCATAAATTTAACAATATTAATTATGCAGCGATTAGCGTTTCCGGCGGAACGAAAGTAGCTCAATTTAATAGCGCAGAACCTATAAGTAAGTTTGTTAATTCTATTAGTTCTTTGTTTTTTAAAGACAATTATATGAAGCTTTATAATCTTGAATTTGCTCAGGTTAATTATACGCAGGACGTTGCAAACGGAATTAATTTTAACGCAAAAGTGGCTTACGAACAACGTAAACCCCTTTTTAATACAACTGATTATTCGTTCTTTAAAAAAGATGATTTTTATTCGTCGAATAATCCGCTTGCGCCAAATGATTTTATCACTCCCGCTTTTGATCAACATCATTTGTTTAAAGCTGCTTTGACAGCAAGAATTAACTTTGGAAATAAATACATTTCAAGACCTGATGGAAGATATAATTTTAAAGATGATAAATATCCAACGGTATTTTTAGTTTTCGAAAAAGCTTTTGCTGCCAGTGAAAAAAAATATGAATTTGAGAGAATTGGCACTTCGGTTCAATACGATTTATCACTTCAGAATAAAGGAATCTTAGGAATAAATATGAGAGCCGGAAAATTCTTTAATGCCGAAAATATATCATTTATCGATTATAGACATTTTAACGGAAATCAAACGCATATTGGAACAAGCGGCCGTTATTTGAATGTTTTTAATTTAATGCCTTATTATACAAATAGTACCAATGACAGTTATTTTGAAAATCATTTAGAGTACAATGATACTGGATTTATTATGAATAAAATTCCGTTGCTGAACTTACTAAAATCGACAATGAATCTGGGCTTTCATTCACTTGCCATTCCTAATAGAAAACCCTATTCTGAGTTTACGATTGGCCTGGACAATTTGGGTTTTGGAAAATTTAAATTGTTCAGAGTTGATTATGTGCATTCTTATCAAGGCAGAATTCAACAAAATGGAGTTGTTTTTGGTTTGAAGATTTTGAATGTCTTAGATTAAGGGGCAAAGTGGCAAAGGCTCAAAGTGACAAAGGTTTAAAAGTTTTAGTCTCTTTCCCTTTGTCCCTTTGAGCCTTTGTTCCTCTGAACATCAAAAATATCAATGATAATCATCTGGTTCAATATGTATCAAAACATTTCCTAATTGAGGAATTTTTTCTTTTAAAGTATCCTGAAGTTTGTGTGATAAATCATGTCCTTCTTTTACCGAAATTTTAGCCGAAACTATGGCATGAAGATCAACGTGATATTTCATTCCGGCCTTACGGATAAAGCATTTTTCGGTTCCCAAAATCCCTTCGACTTTTAAAGATTTTACCCGAATTTCTTCGACTAAATCATCGTTTAAATGTTCGTCCATTATTTCGCCAAGAGCAGGTCTGAAAATCTTATAGCTATTATATAAGATAAAAAAAGCAGCAAAAAGTGCCGCCCAATCATCTGCTGATTCATATCCTCTGCCCATAACCAGTGCAATCGAAATTCCAATAAACGCAGCAATTGACGTTATAGCATCACTTCTATGATGCCAGGCATCAGCCTCCAGAGACGAACTATTGGTTTCTTTGCTTCGTTTCATTACTAATCTAAAAGAATATTCTTTCCAGATAATGATTGCTCCTAATACGTATAAAGTCCATGATTTTGGCAAATCGTGTGAAGTTTGAATGTTTAAAATACTTTCATAGGCAATGATAGTTGCCGAAGTAATCAAAAAACCAACCACTAAGAAAGTAATTAAGGGCTCAGCGCGCCCATGCCCGTAGGGATGATTTTCATCTGCAGGCTTATTAGAATATTTTATTCCGAATAAAACCAGACAAGACGAAAATATGTCTGCAGTAGATTCTATTGCATCTGCAATTAGGGCATAAGAATTGCCAAAAAAACCTGCCAAGCCTTTTACAAGGGCTAAGCAGGTGTTTCCAGCTATACTAAAGTATGTAGCTTTTATAGCTTTTTGTTCATTCGTCATTTCCACTTTTTTAAGCTGAGCTATGTATTTTTTGGCCACTAATTATACTACTTATCACATTGTATGCTTTTGAATTGAGCAAGATCCATTTAGATTGTAAAATTTTAAATAAAAATTCTCGTGAATTCGTGTAATTCGTTGCCATTTTTTTTATGCTCTCACAATTTTTGCTCCAATAGCTCTTAAACGCTCGTCGATACGCTCGTATCCACGGTCGATTTGTTCTATGTTTTGAATTGTGCTTGTTCCTTTTGCAGAAAGTGCAGCAATTAATAGTGAAATCCCCGCACGAATATCCGGAGATGACATTGTTGTTGCTTTTAATTGAGATTCGAAATTATGTCCCATGACCACAGCTCTGTGCGGGTCACATAACATAATTTTTGCTCCCATATCGATTAATTTATCAACGAAAAACAAACGGCTTTCAAACATTTTTTGGTGAATTAAAACGTCTCCTTTTGCTTGTGTTGCCACAACCAAAACGATACTTAATAAGTCAGGCGTAAATCCTGGCCATGGTGCATCGGCAATAGTTAAAATAGAACCGTCAATATCTGTTTTTACCTCATATCCGTCTGTGTGAGCAGGAATGAAAATATCATCTCCGCGTCTTTCAATTGTAATACCAAGTTTTCTAAATGTATTCGGAATCAAACCTAAATTATCCCAGCTTACGTTCTTAATTGTTATTTCGCTTTTTGTCATAGCCGCAAGACCAATCCATGAACCAATCTCAATCATATCCGGAAGAATTCTGTGCTCGCAACCTCCAAGACTTTCAACACCTTCGATAGTTAATAAGTTTGAACCAACTCCGGTAATTTTAGCCCCCATTGAATTCAGCATCTTGCACAATTGTTGCAAATAAGGCTCACAAGCAGCATTGTAAACTGTTGTTTGTCCTTTTGCCAAAACTGCAGCCATTACGATATTTGCAGTTCCGGTTACAGATGCCTCGTCAAGTAGCATGTCTGTTCCTTGTAATCCTTCTGCAGGAGATTCTACTCCATAAAAATGATCTTCTCTGTTGTATCTGAATTTTGCTCCAAGGTTAATAAAGCCTTCAAAGTGTGTATCTAATCTGCGACGGCCAATTTTATCACCTCCCGGTTTTGGAATATAGCCTTTTCCAAAACGTGCCAAAAGCGGTCCAACAATCATAATAGAACCACGTAACGCTCCGCCTTCTTTTTTGAAAGCTTCGGTTTCTAAATATCCAACATTCACTTCATCGGCCTGAAAAGTAATCGAACCCGGTTCGTTGCGTTGAATTTTTACTCCTAAATTACCCAACAAGGTGATTAATTTATTGATGTCAATAATATCGGGAATATTATTAATCTTTACTTTATCTCCCGTTAGAAGCACGGCACATAAAATTTGTAATGCCTCGTTTTTTGCTCCTTGCGGAGTGATTTCTCCTTTTAAAGGAATTCCTCCTTCGATTTTAAAAATTCCCATATTCTTTTTTTAAGGTTCTGAGTTACTTAGGTTCTAAGGTTCTAAGTTTTCTTTTGAGATTAAGATCTTAGCAATTTAGCTGCTTAGCAACTTTATTTATTTTTATGATTGTTACTTTAAAGTTTTTAAGTTACTAAAGTTTTAAGATCCTGAGCTAAAAACCTTAGCAACTTAGCATCTTAGACACTTAGTCCCTTACTTTACTTTTGATTATTTTTCTGAAAAGGCTTTGGTTTTCCAGGACCTTTACTGTTTTTATTGCTTTGAATTTTTGGTTGTCCCGGAGGTGTAATTTTATTTGACATGCGTTTGTTGGTGCGCAATAAATCGGTTGTATTTAAAAGCTCTTCTGTGCTTTGTAATAAATTAATTTTTCCGCCTGACAATTCAAATAAATGCTCAAAAATTACATCGTCTTTTACAGTGTCTTTGTTCCAGCTTAAATATGATTTTTTCATATGGTTGGCAATGACCAAAACCAATGCATTTTTCATTTCGCCCTCTTCCCATTTATTGGCAACATCAATCATATATTTGATATTATTACCATAAAATCTGTATTTTGGAAAGTTTTGTGGATACTGCAAAACATCTGGTTTTAGCTGCAAGACATCACGAGACGGAATTGGATATGGAGAATCTACATGTAATCTAAAATCAGACATTATAAAAAGCTGATCCCATAATTTATGTTGAAAATCAGGCACATCACGCAAATGCGGATTTAGACTTCCCATTACCTGAATGATGTACTTCGCCGCTTTATTGCGCGTTTCAGCATCTTCAATAATAGTGGCCTGATCAATCAGTTTTTGCAAATGACGACCATATTCCGGAATAAGTAAACGTTGTCTTTCAGAATTATATTCTAGATTAAAAACAACGTCATTTGCGACTTCTTTTTTATATTTTTCGACCATAAGTTATAATGAAACTATGCCTTCTATTGTAGAGACTTCTTTGTATTTAGCAATTATATCATCTGAGCTGTGCATTGTAACATCTACAGAAACGCTGGTAAATTTACCAGTCTTAGATTTTGTTGTTTTAATAACCGCTCCCATATTGTCAAACGCTTTTTCAACCCGCTCAACATTATCACCTACTGAAGGCATTATAAATTTATACAAATATTCAGCTGGCCAGGTATTTGAGTTATCCAGTTCCACTTTTAATCTTTCGTAAAATTCGGCGGTGGTTTTTTCTTTATCGTTTTCCATTCGTAATTAAAAATAAACGCAAATATACGGTTTTGATTTCAGATTTCAGATTTTAGATTTTAGATTTTTCAGTATGTTTTTTTGCCGCGAATTTTACAAATTTTCACTAATTAAAATAACCAGTTTAAAGTTGAAATTTTACATGGTTTTAAGAGAACTAAAAAAATTAAATATGAGTGCAAATTCGTGAGATTCGTAGCAAACCTTTACATTTGAGAAACTTTGCAGAAAAAAATCTCTCGCAAAGTCGCAGAGTCGCAAAGTTTTATTTTTAAGTTTTTTGGCGACTTCGCGACTTTGCGAGATTAAAACTTATCCTATGAAAAAATACATCTTTTTATTTTTTATCATACTTATATCCAACTTGATTAATGCTCAGGAAATCAAAACCATTACCTATTTCCAAAACGATACCATCAAACTGGATTTAGACCTGTATCTTCCTGAAAAAAAATCAAATGAAAAAATTCCGTTGATTATTTTCGCTTTTGGTGGAGGATTTTCTGGTGGAGAAAGAACCAGCGAGAAAGAATTCGGAATCTTTATGGCAAAAAACGGTTATGCAGTTGCCAGTATTTCTTATAGTTTATATATGAAAGGAAAAGATTTTGGCTGTAAAGGAACTTTAACCGAAAAAATAAAAGCAATTCAGATTGGCGTAAGCGATATGTGGCAGGCGACTTCATTTTTGATTGACAATGCTAACAAGTACAATCTTGATGCTTCAAAAATCTTTATTTCCGGAATTAGCGCTGGTGCCGAAATTGGTTTCCATGCTTCGTTTTGGGATTATAAATTGATGAATTTATACAAAAGTAACCTGCCGGAAAACTTTAAATATACTGGTTTCATTGGAGGTTCGGGTGCGATACAAGACATCAATTTAATTACAAAAGAAAAAGCAATGCCGATGTTATTGGCTCACGGGAATAATGATGATACGGTCCCGTACGCTGCAGGCTCGCATCGCTCCTGCCCAACAAATGCTTCGGGTTGGTTGATTCTATTTGGCTCATATGCCGTTTACAATCACATAATTGATCTACATAAAAATATTGAACTGATTACTTTTTGTGGTGGCGGACATGAATTCTCCGGTTATCTTTTTCATGACGGAAAACAATATGTTCTGGATTTTGTAAATAATGTTTTGAAAGGAAAGAAATTTGAATCGCATTTGATTGTTCCTTCTAAGAAGAAAGGGGTTGATTCTGGGAAATATTTGTTTTGTGAATAGTGTAAGAATATGAAAGTAGATTATAAAAATTTTGAGATTGAATTATTTGATGACATTAATTGCATTTTAAACTCCACTGATGAATCCAACAAATATCAGAAGGTTCATTCTGTAGATAATGAAATAAAAGACAAAAGTCAATCTACAAACAAGTACGCCATTATTATTAAAGAATCTGAAACTGTAATATCAAACGCTATAATTTATGAATCTGGGGTAAGCGGAATATATAATGATTCTTTTATTCTCGAAGATGATAAAATATGGATTCTAATCTACAATAAAGTTTATTGTCTAGAAATTCCTTCTTTAGAATTAGCTTGGCAAAAAGAGCTAGATTTCCATGCAAATTTTTCTATTCACAAATTAAAAAATGATTTTATAATTCATGGAGAATCACAAGTTTTTAGAATTTCAAAGGAAGGGGATATAATTTGGAGTTTTGGAGGAAGAGATATTTGGGTCAATATTGAAGGTAAACCTGAAATTACAATCGAAAACAATACAATACGATTATTTGATTTTGAATCGAATGAATATGTTCTGGATTTTGATGGAAACCAAATTGAAGACAATACAAGAGTGGGTTCAGGAGAAATTAAAAAGAAATAGTGGAAAATATTTGGTTAAAGCAAAGACAAATTATTTCATAATCCTGGTTTTAAACAAGAAATATTCAAAATTAAAAGCGCAAGCTCCTGCGGAGTAAAATGTTTATAGCTAATTTTTACGTTTGATATTCAAAAGCTCCAGCGGAGCGATATGTTTATTTCAAACATGCCACCCGAGGGGGTTTTACAAAACAATTTTTTAATTTTCTATAAACATTGCCTCCCGCTGGGACTGTAAATTCTTAATATTCCAACCTAAACTGGACTAAAGTCCAGCCCAACAATATTTTAGAACCTTCGGCTCTTTTTGCTTGGTTCCGGAGGAACAATTTATTTTGTAGAGCTGGACTTCAGTCCAGTCTAATAAAGTTTCTGAAGGCTTTCGTTCTTTAATACGTAAAAGGTTTTGAAAACCTTGCAGGAGCGCGCAATATTGTAAATCTTCCCAAAAATAAAACCATATTTCCTAGCTAGCCCTGATTGAGGCGATATCCTTTTATGGTCTCGTTTTTTAGGAACGAGACCATAAAAGATAAAGCCGAAAGCAGGAACCCATGTCTCCAAAATTGCGAAATCATTCGCTCAAGCCAAAATAATCTTTTTAAATATCAATAAGTTTAGGTAAATTTGCGCTTTATTTTTAGAAAGTGCAAAAACAAATCATAGTACTCATTGGTGGCCCGGGAACGGGAAAATCTACCCTTATTAACGAATTGGTAGCTCGTGGCTACTGCTGTTATCCTGAAATTTCAAGACAAGTTACACTCGAAGCACAACAACGCGGCATCGAACAACTGTTTCTTGAACAACCTTTATTGTTTAGCGAAATGCTACTTGAAGGACGCATTAAACAATTTGAAAATGCTCTCAAAGAACCTGATAATGTAGTTTTTATAGATCGCGGAATTCCTGATGTTGTAGCTTACATGGATTATATTGGTGATGAGTATCCCAAGAATTTTGCAAAAGCTTGTGAGGATTTTAAATATACTAAAACTTTTATTTTACCGCCTTGGGAAGAGATTTACGAAAGCGACACAGAACGTTACGAAAATTTTGAACAGGCATTAACGATTCAGAACCACCTTGTTGAAACGTATAAAAAATACGGTTACGACTTAATTGAAGTACCTAAAGATACGGTTGAAAACAGAATTCTTTATATATTAGATAAAATTTAGGCAGGCGGTTTAAAGTTGTAAAACTAGAACTGATTTCTAAATTTTTAACTTTAAAACCAGAGCCATGCCAGAAGCACAGGAAATTCTTTTAAAACACTGGAAACACGACAGCTTCAGACCGCTGCAAAAAGAAATTATTGACTCGGTTTTATGCGGTCAGGATACTTTTGCTTTGCTCCCAACCGGTGGCGGAAAATCGATTTGTTTTCAGGTTCCGGCTATGATGCAGGACGGAATTTGTCTGGTTATTTCGCCCTTGATAGCACTTATGAAAGATCAGGTGGCAAATTTACAAAAGCGGGAAATTAAAGCCATTGCATTAACTGGCGGAATTCACACCGAAGAAATTATTGATCTTCTGGACAATTGTCAATACGGAAATTATAAGTTTTTATATCTTTCACCTGAGCGTTTACAATCGGACTGGATTTTGGAACGCATCAAAAATCTTCCTATAAATTTAATTGCTATTGATGAAGCACATTGTGTTTCGCAATGGGGACACGACTTTCGCCCTGCTTACCTGAAGATTTCCGAGCTTAAGAAATATTTCCCAAAAATTCCGTTTCTAGCTTTGACGGCAACTGCAACTCCAAGGGTTATTCAAGACATTAAAATAGAAGTAGGATTGAAAAATCCAAATTTTTTCCAGCAATCTTTTGAAAGAAAGAATATTGCCTACATGGTGTTTGAAGTTGAAGACAAACTTTATCGTACGGAACAGATTTTAAAGAAAAATCCACAGCCTTCTATTATATATGTACGAAATCGAAAATCGTGTTTGAACATGTCGACACAATTACAATCTCTGGGATTTAAGGCGACATATTATCACGGCGGACTTTCGGCAAAAGAAAAAGACAAAAACATGCAGTTGTGGATGTCTGAACAAGCGCAGGTTATTGTGGCCACGAATGCGTTTGGAATGGGAATAGACAAAGACAACGTAAAAACAGTGATTCATACGCAGCTTCCTGAAAATATTGAAAATTATTATCAGGAATCTGGAAGAGCGGGACGAAACGGCGAAAAAGCTTTTTCGGTTTTACTCTATAATAATTCTGACCACAGTCAAACCGAGCAGCAGTTTTTGAGTAATCTGCCGGACAAGAAGTTTTTAAAAACGATGTATGTCAAACTTTGCAATTATTTTCAAATTGCATATGGCGAAGGTTTAGATGATTCTTTTTCGTTTAAACTCAATCATTTTTGCCAGAAATATGATTTTCCAACCTTAAAAACATATAATGCTTTGCAGTTTTTGAATCAGCAGGGAATTATTACAATGTCGCAGGAATTTTCAGAAAAGATTACAATGCAGTTTCTAATTGAGTCGAAAGAAGTGATTCGCTATATGAGTCTAAATCCGAATGAAGAAGAAATTATTCTGGCAATTTTAAGAACTTATCCCGGAATTTATGAAATGAAAGCGGCTTTTAATCTTTCTTTAATTGCTAAAAAATCAAATCACACTGAAGAACAAGTTGCGGCAGTTTTAGAAAAATTGAATGAGAAAGAAATCATCGATTATAAATCAAAAAACAACGATGCTACTATATTATTCAACGAAATTCGCGAAGACGATTTGACTATAAACAGGGTTTCGAAATATCTCGAAAAACAAAATCAATTAAAAAAAGAGCAACTTTTATCTGTTCTACATTATATAAAGGAGGACAAAACCTGCAAAAACAGACTAGTTTTGGATTATTTTGGTGAAGAAACAAAAGCCAATTGCGGTATTTGCTCCTACTGTATTACTCAAAAGGGAAAAATTACAGAAGCAGATTCGATTGCAGACAAAATTCTGCATTTATTAAAATCGGCAGCTTTGACTTCGAGAGAAATTCAGGCGCAAATAAAACTGGATGCCAATGATATCGTTATGGTACTTCAGGAATTATTAGAAAATAATCACATTACCATTCAATCAAACAATAAATACACTTTAAAATTATAATGGAAAAATTGAGAATCATATTTATGGGAACTCCTGAATTTGCAGTTGGCATTCTGGACACCATTATTAAAAACAATTATGAAGTTGCAGGCGTTATTACTGCTGCAGATAAACCGGCAGGACGAGGTCAAAAAATAAAATATTCGGCAGTAAAAGAATATGCATTGACGCACAACCTTACTTTATTACAGCCTGCCAATTTAAAAGATGAAACTTTTTTAGCAGAATTAAAAGCATTAAATGCCAATTTACAAATTGTAGTTGCTTTTAGAATGCTGCCAAAAGTGGTCTGGGAAATGCCAAGTTTTGGAACTTTTAATCTTCATGCATCTCTATTACCAAATTATCGTGGAGCAGCGCCAATAAACTGGGCCATAATTAATGGTGAAACCAAAACTGGTGTTACAACCTTTTTTATCGATGACAAAATTGATACAGGTGCGATGATTTTAAACTCTGAAATTGCAATTGAGCCAACAGAAAGCGCCGGAGAATTACATGACCGATTAATGCATTTAGGAAGTACAACCGTTATTGACACTTTAAAAATTATCGAAAACGGAAATGTAAAGACTACAATTCAGGAAGATGATGAAGAAATTAAAACTGCTTATAAACTAAATAAAGAAAATTGTAAGATTGATTGGAGCAAATCTGGAGAAGAAATTAATAATTTAATTCGCGGTTTAAGTCCATATCCGGCGGCGTGGTGTTTTTTGAAAGATAAAAATGAAGAGTTAAGCATCAAAATATACGAAGCAAAATTAGTTTCAGAACTGCATTCTTTAGAAATTGGAAGTTTAATTTCTGGCAAAAAAGAACTCAAAATCGCTATTAAGAATGGTTATATTTTACTTTTGAGTTTGCAATTGCCGGGAAAAAAACGAATGCAAGTAGCTGAATTGCTAAATGGTATAACTTTTAGTGAAGACACAAAAGTCTACTAAGGCCAATAAAACAGGGGGTTTTTCCGTATATTTCAGCAATTAGTAACCTGCTTTATGAACAAAAAAAGCAAGTTATTAACAATTTTTGCTAAATTTAAAGAAAACACTTGCAAGGAACGGATTTCCTATTAAATTTGTGTATTAACAATTTTTTTTTTAACCAACAATTAATAACTAATTATTATGAACAAATCAGAATTAATCGATGCTATCGCTGCTGATGCAGGAATTACAAAAGCTGCGGCAAAATTAGCTTTAGAATCATTTTTAGGAAATGTAGGATCTACTTTGAAAAAAGGTGGAAGAATTTCATTAGTAGGTTTTGGATCATGGTCAGTATCAGCGAGAGCTGCTAGAGACGGTAGAAATCCTCAAACAGGAAAAACTATCAAAATCGCTGCTAAAAATGTAGTGAAATTTAAAGCTGGAGCTGAATTAGAAGGTGCAGTGAACTAAATCACAAAGTTCTCTAAACTTATAATATAATTAAAACCCTCCTTATCGAGGGTTTTTTTGTGCGGTTTATCATTTTTATTTGGGTTTTTAAAAAAATTATGATTAAATTTAATAAAAATTGTAGCCGTATGATTTCAGAAAAATTAAAAAAAGGACACCTGCTTATTGCCGAGCCTTCTATAATTGGAGATTTATCATTTAATAGATCGGTAATTTTATTAGCAGACCATAACAAAGAAGGATCAATAGGTTTTATCATTAATAAACCATTAAAGTATACTATTAATGATTTGATACCAGAAATTGATGCCACTTTTAAGATATACAATGGAGGACCTGTAGAACAGGACAACCTTTATTTTATTCACAATATTCCAGAATTAATCCCGAATAGTGTCGAGATTTCTAATGGGATTTATTGGGGAGGTGATTTTGAATCGACCAAAGACTTAATAAACGACGGATCTATTAGCAAAAATAATATTCGTTTTTTCTTAGGGTATACTGGATGGGACGAAAATCAGCTTGAAAGTGAAATGCAGGGAAACTCCTGGATTATTGCTGATAATAATTACAAAAACAAAATTATAGGAAAATCCACCACTCACTTTTGGAAAGAACAAATTATTGAGTTGGGAGGAGATTATGTTATATGGTCGAATGCACCTGAAAATCCATATCTGAATTAGTTTTCAGAAATGGATTCGTTTAGTTTTTGCACTAATAAATGAGCCAAATCATTTTTAAATTCCTTTTTTCGATATTTACTTATCGGCTGTATCCCTGTGATTACATTTGTCAGAAATAATTCATCTGCTTTTTGAAGATCAAATGGTGAAATTATTTCTTCTAAGACTTCTATTTCTGCAACTTTCTTAGCCAAAGCTAAAATTTGTTTACGCATTATTCCATTCAAACAACCTTCGGAAACAGGAGGCGTAATTAGTTTTTTGCCCGTTAGCATAAATAAATTACCCTGTAATACCTCAACTACATTTTTTGCATCATTTAGCAAAATACAGTTTTCCAAACCATTTTCGTGAGCAAAAATACTTCCGGTAACATTTATTATTTTATTGGTCGTTTTAATAGACGATAATAACTGTTTTGTTACATAAAAATCTTTATACAAATCAACTTCATAAGAATTTATATTTAAAGCATACAATGTGTTTTCAAGCACAGTTGCATGAATTAAAAATGAAATTTCGTTTGTTTTAGGCAGATATAACCCGCCATCATTTCTAAAAACGGTAATTCTGGCTCTTGCAGATGCCGAAATTCCTTTTTCCTGAACTAGTTCCAAAATCTGTTCTTCAAAATATTCCATTGTAAAATTCATCGGAATTTCCATTCGGACAACACGCATTGAAGCCATTAGCCTGAAATAATGATCTTCGAGAAACAAGATTTTGTTATTGATTATTTTTAGGGTCTCAAAAACCCCGTCTCCGTACAAAAACGCCCGATTTTGAGTTAATACATTATCGTCTTGTGCTGCTATGTTTCCATTAAAATTAATCATAAAAAAACCCTGAATTTTGTTCAGGGCAAATATAAGGTATATAATAGACTTTTACTAAACAGATCCTATAAGATGTTTCAGGTCTGAGATCTGATTCTCCCACAATTGCTTAGCTTCGCCTACTTCTTCTTTTTCAGCAAAATCAACTACCATTAATGATACATCTTTAGTCAGTTCGTCAACTAAAATATGCAATTCAAAAAAGTATTCAGTATCCTTACTGCTTTCGTCGACCCATTTAAACTTTACTTTTTCACCGGTTTTTTTAGAAGCCAATCTTGCTTTTTCCTGTGAATCATTCCAAATGAAAGTGAAAAATTCACCTCTTGAATTAACATTGTCAGCAAACCATTCTGATAATCCTGACGGAGTTGATATATATTGATATAATAATTGCGGCGAAGAATTTATTGGAAACTCTATTTCGTAACGTATTTTTGGATCCATGTGCTACTTTTAATTTTTTCGAAATATAAGAATATATGTCCAAAAACAATGCGTTTTTAAAAATATTTTTTTTTCTTCATTTTATGCTTGTAAGCTCTAATAAAATTTTTATATTTGCACCCGCAATGAGGAACACGGTTCACTTGCAATTTTGGCGAGGTAGCTCAGTTGGTTAGAGCGCAGGATTCATAACCCTGAGGTCACGGGTTCAACTCCCGTCCTCGCTACAAAAAACAAACCCTTAATCATCAATTGATTAGGGGTTTTTTATTCGAATCAACTCCTTAATTAGTGAGAAATTCAAGTGGTGAATTTTATAAAAGAATTAAAGTTAACTCAAATCAGGGAAAAAATTAATTCGGACTTAAACCCTTTATTACTTCCCAAAAACAAATTCATTCGCCAAATTTATTTCATCCTGACTTATTGTATGACCCATATTTGCATAGATTTTTTTAGTAACAAAAGCTCCCATTTTTTTTAAAAGTGCTTCTGTTTCGTTTACTCTTCCTACGGGAACATGAAAATCCGGATCGCTTGTGCCGATGAAAATTGGCGTGTTTTCGAAATTTCCTTTGTAGTGATTTTCATAAACCTTATCACCTATAAGTCCACCGGTGAAAGCCACAACACCTCCGTATTTTGCTGCATTTCTGGCTGTAAATTCTAAAGCCAGACAGGCACCCTGAGAAAATCCAAGAAAATAGATATTCTCTTTTTCAATTCCGTTTTGCTGAATTGCAACAACAACGTTATGAATAATCTCTAATGATTTTGAAAACGAAGGCTCATTTTCATTTATAGGAGCTAAAAAAGAATAAGGATACCAGGTTCTGTTTTCTGCCTGAGGTGCAACCAATGCAAAATCTTTGACATTCAGATGTTTTAAAAGCGAAAGAATATCATGAGCGCCTGCACCACGTCCGTGAATCATTATCAAGGCCTTTTTAGCATCATTTAATGGCACACCGTCTGTTATAGTTTCTATATTCATAATATTATGTTTTAAAATTATTTTTTCCAGATATCCTGATATTCATCGGGATGTTTTTTGAATTGTGCGTGTACATAAGGGCAAAGCGGTAAAACCATTAAATTATTGGTACGTACATAAGATGTCATTTCATCTAATAGTTTTTTAGCATATCCTTTTCCTTCTCCTTCAGGTTCAACGCCGGTATGGTAGACCGTTAGTACTTCTGGTTTAATACTTACCGTCATTTCACCGAGCTTTTTATCATCAACATAAAGACTAAATGCTCCATGTTTTTTCTCGTCTAATTCCAGTTTTATTGTTTCCATATAATTATACTTAAGAATCTAATTTACTAAATTTTTGAATTAATTAATTTTCACCAAATGTTTTTCAATACTTGCTCTTTGAGATTCGTATTGTGCAGGAAGTTTTAAGTTTTTGCCTAATTCCTCTAAACTTTCATCTACTGTAAATCCCGGATTATCTGTGGCAATTTCAAATAAAACTCCTCCTGGTTCTCTAAAATATAACGAATGAAAATATTGTCTGTCAATTTGTGGCGTAATGGACAATCCGTAAGCTTCGATTTTTTCACGGAAGTGCATTAAAATTTCATCATTTTGCACTCTAAAAGCAACGTGATGTACAGATCCGTTGGCGACATGACCGCGTTTTTCTTCAGCCAATTCTACTAAATCAACAATTGCAGCATTTTCTACAGCAGCTGTCGCATAACGGTAACGGTTTACATCCTGATCGATCAACTTGTAACCAAATATTTCTATTAAAATCGCTGCCGTTGGTTTGATATCGTTTAAAGTCAAAGTAATGTTATGAAAACCTTTTGTTGCCACATCCGCTTTTACCTCATCGGTTTCCCAGCCTTTTCTGTTGTCTCCTGTTTTAGATTCTATTAATTCTAATTTTAAGCCATCCGGATCAAGGAAAGTAAGATATTTTTCGCCAAACTTGACAGCTGGTTTGTTATAAATTACATTAAATTGTTCAAATCGTTTTTGCCAGAAATCAAGGCTTCCCTCCGGAACAGAATATCCAATTTCAGTTGCCATTCCGGATCCTTTCCTTCCCTGCTGAATTCCAGCTCCCCAAGGGAAAAAAGTTAAGATAGTCCCTGCGCTTCCTACTTCGTCGCCAAAGTAAAAATGATAGGTTCCCGGATCGTCAAAATTCACTGTTTTTTTGATGAATCTTAATCCTAGTATTTTTGAGTAAAAATCGAAATTGCGTTTAGCGTCGCCTGCAATTGCAGTAATATGGTGTAAACCTAAAATTTTATTTTCCATGGTATTTATGTATTAAGTTGTTTTGATTTTCTTTTACAAATTTACCGCGGTTGTAACTGTTTATCGATTAACCTAGATTAAGAAATAAAAGAAGCTGCTATTTTCAAAATAATTACAATAACTTTGTCCTTTATTAAGCAAAGAAGAATATGGATATAGTTAAATTTAAAATCACATCAAAAACGATCAAAGTAGAAGTACGTAATTCTAATAATTACGTTTTTAACTTTAACACTGCTTTAGAGATTGAGAAAGAAGATAAAGAGGTTTTATTAAGACTGTACAATGCATTAGATATGCTTTTTAAGAAAGAAACTCCTGCGGAAATAAAGAACTATATTTCGCCTAACCAAACCAATATTCTCGACCAGATTTCTGCCGTTGATAATTTAGATTCAGAAAAATAATAATTCTATTAATTCCGTTTTTCTATTGAAACATGTGCTTTATATCTGAGGAATTTTCTCTGTCAAATTCTTCCAATATCGTTTTGGCATATGCTGCATATGAAGTTTCATATTTTTTCTTGATTCAATATTCACGCTTTTAAAGAAACAGCGCCAAAGATTTTGATAAAATTCTTCCTGTTCGTCGCATATTTCAGCTAAGAATTTAGAAGAGTTAGAATTAGCATTAAATTGCAATTCTATTGTTGAAACATTTTCGAGATCGTAATAAATGCCATATTTACGCTTTGCATCATAAATTAGCCAGCGTTGGTCGGCATAGCGTTTTTTAAAATGATTTTCGATAACAGGCAGCACATTACAATCCGGTTCTACAATTGCATAATACAATTTATCTTTTGTAAGTTTAAAACGCACAAACGCTTCCATTCGATGCGCTTCTCTTCTTGTCAATCTTGTAGCTTTTCTGAGATCCCAAACTGCGCTATTGCTAAAATCTCCTTCAATATTTTTCGGACTTGCTAATGCATATTTTGTAAATTGAAACATAATTTGTTCTATCTCATCCAAATCAGAAAAAAATGCTTTATAAAAATCGGAAAATCCTCCTGCCGAAAGACGTTTTTTAATTCCGCTTAAAACTCTATTCGCTTTTTCTTCATCTGTCATTACATGATGATGCGTCGAAAAAAGCAAGGTTGCAGAAGCTTCATTTTTAGCAAAAACAACATCTTCAAATTTATATTCATAAATTTCAAATACGGCTGTAAGCCAGCCTTCAAAAGTTCCGTCATAAATTACCTGTATCATCTCAATTAAAATAAAGCAAGTTGATTCGAAAAGTCATTTTTATATTTACTCTTTTGGAGATTTAAAATCTGGTCTTTGATTTGAATTGAAGTTAAATCCCGCTGCAATTGAAAGGGCGTTGCAAAAGCCAAAAAATACTTTGCACGCGTATAAGCAATACCCAATTTTTTTAAATCATCAGGAAAGAGTTTTTTAAATTGTCTCGCCGCTACAATTTTCTTGGCGCTCAAATAGCCAATTCCCGGAATACGTTTTATAAGTTCTAAGTCGGCAGTGTTAACATCAACCGGAAATTGATTTAGGTTTCGCAAAGCCCATCCTAATTTAGGATCAATGTCCAAATCAAGATTGGGCTGATTTAAACCTACAATTTCATTTACTTTGAATCCGTAAAAACGAACTAACCAATCAGCCTGATACAAACGGTTTTCGCGTATAATTGGCACAGGCGTTCCTATAGCCGGCAGCCTGCTATCGTAGCTAATAGGCACATATCCGGAATAGTAGACACGCTTCATATTCATTTTCTCATAAAAATAATCAGCCATCCCCAAAATTTCAAGATCACTTTCTTTTGTTGCACCAATGACCATTTGGGTACTTTGCCCTGCGGGAGCAAAAATAGGAGCTTTATAATTTAGTTTTTTTTCTTCTTTATGACCAACAATTTCATTTTTCAGATATTCCATCGGTTTGATTACATCGATATGATTTTTATCCGGTGCCAGCAATTTAAGACTTTGTTCGGTAGGCATTTCGACATTTACGCTCAAACGATCGGCATATATTCCGGCCTGTTTCATTAATTCATCGCTTGCTCCCGGTATAGCTTTTAGATGAATATATCCATTGAAGTTTTCCTCCAAACGCAATTTTTTAGCAATTCGAACCAAACGCTCCATTGTATAATCAGGATTATCAAAAATACCTGAACTCAAAAATAATCCTTCAATATAATTTCTCCTGTAAAAACCAATTGTAAGATCAACCACTTCCTGCACCGTAAAAGCGGCTCTTTTAATGTCATTACTTTTTCTGCTCACACAATAGGCACAATCAAAAATGCAATGATTGGTCAACAGAATTTTTAGTAGCGAAACGCAGCGACCATCTTCCGTATATGCATGGCAAATGCCGTATCCTTTAGCATCGCCAAGTCCTTTATCTTTATTTTCTCGTTTACTGCCGCTTGACGAACACGAGACATCATATTTTGCAGCATCGGCCAGGATTGCCAATTTCTCCATCACTCTTTCATGTACCATTTTGACGTTTTTTTATTTGTTTTTGGAAGTGGTATTCAATTATGTCAAAATTAGTTATAGATCGTTACAAATTACTGATTTTGATTGTTCTAAATTGTATCAAATTTAAATCTTTCGATTAAACCAACCATATTTAAAAACACTTCATGTTTTTTGCTAACATCAGGATTTCAAAAAAATAAGTTAAAACACATTCCATATAACAGTTTTTCCGCATAAAAAAATACATTTGTCAAAACGAAAACAAAGTGATTTTTTCATCACATATTACCAACCAGAAAAGATTGTTGCATGGATACTGAAAAATTTATTTTCTGCCTCGAAGGTGTTCCGGATGTAGATGAAATTAGAATTACGACTGTTGTCAAAAATCTGGAGGAAATTGCGATTGACCAGGGCATTGCCAGTATCTATAAAACCTGCGATACGATTGAAGGGTTAGAGGAAAGTTTGAATGTACTACTATATGAAGATCATAATTTTAAAGATTATGAAATTATTTATTTAGTAATGCCAGGCGAACCCAACAACATTTGTCTTCATGATTATTATTACAGCCTTGAAGAAATCGCAGAGCTTTTTGAAGGAAAAATGAAAGGAAAAGTGATTCATTTTGCCAATAAAAAAATACTGGATTTAAGCGAAGAAGAAGCACAATATTTTCTGGATGTCACCGGTGCGCGCGCTATTTCGGGTTACGGCTCTACTTATAATAAAATTGCAAGCAGCAGCACAATTGACAAAGCTTTTTTTAGTTTATATCAGGACAACGACGATCTTCTTGAAGTGGTTGAAGAATTGTATCAAAAACATCATGCGCTTTGCCAATTGCTTGATTTTAGATTGTACTATTTTAAACAATGAAGGTAAAATCTAATGAAGAAGTAAAAACGTATGAAGCAAAAGGATTTCGGGAACGTTTTCTTGGTGAAGATAATCCAATGCATTTGCTTTTTAAATCAAATTCTGATCATTTTTTTTGTTTGAAGATGGAAGAAATGATGCAACTGCAACTTCCTGTTCCGCCTTCTAAACACAGCTGTCATACTTTATTGTTTGTTTCTTCAGGGACGCATATTATGAAAGTGGGTTATGAAGAATATAGAACGTTTTCTAATGAAATTATTATGGTTCCGGCGGGTCAGATTTTTTCAATCAAAAATGTAAATATTCTCCATACTGGGTTTATCTGCCAGTTTCATCCTGATATTTTAATTGGAAAATATGGGAGTCGGGAAATGCTAAATGAATTTGATTTTTTGAAAATATCCGGAAATCCGAAAATCAGTTTAACAACTGAAGATGCTGCATCTGTGACTTCAATTTTAAATCGGCTGCAGAAAGAATATTTAGATAATCCGACGGCAAATCTGAATATTGTTCAGGCCTATCTTATGGCATTGTTTTGCGAAATGAATAAAAACAAAGCTAAAGCTTCTAAAGTTATTTCTGCGGCTGAAATGCTGACTGGAAAATTCAAAGAGCTCATTCATCAAAATATCAAATCACAGCATGAAGTTGGTTTTTATGCTTCGCTGCTCAATATTACACCCAATCATCTAAACAAGTCTGTAAAAACTGTTACTGGTAAATCAGCTGCCAAATGGATTGATGAAACCATATTATTAGAAGCTAAATATTTGCTCTTTCAAACTACGCTTTCTGTTAGTGAAATTGCTTTACAGGTTGGACATGAGGATCGTTCTTACTTTAGCCGTTTCTTTAAAAAACAAGAAGGAATCACTCCGGTGCAATATCGAAAAATGATTGATAAGTCCTAATTATTGATTACGAAATCCTAGCAAAATCATCTTATAATTATTGACATTTGCCCAAGTAAAAAGAGCAAATTATGATTTATGTTTTTAAAACGAATGTTGATTCAAAATCAAAATTAGAATCCGCAACAGGACTACTTCAAGAATTGTTGCCGCATGCCTTATGGAATTTTGATCTTGAGGATTGTGATAATATTTTAAGGATTGACAGCGAAAAAGAAGTATCTGAATCGATTCTTAAAAATGAAATTTTTGATTGTATTGAATTAGAATGAAAAATTCAAAACTGCTTCTTCAAAACCTCAACTTAAATTATGGAAACTGCATTGCATCAAAACAAAACCTTTGACACTATTGATTATTCGGATCAAAAATTAACTGAAAACGAATTTATAAACTGCGAGTTCCTTAATTGTAATTTCTCTAAAAGCGATTTTAGTTCTATTGATTTTTTAGACTGTACTTTTAAAAACTGTAATCTTTCATTAGCTATTCTTAAGAACACCGGACTTAAGAATATCAAATTTGTTGGTTGTAAATTAATGGGTTTAGATTTTAGTTCGAGCAACAGCTTTTTGTTTTCACTGAGTTTTCAGGATAGTATGCACGACTATTCGACTTTTATTTACAAAAAATTAAAGAAAACGAACTTTATTGACTGTTCTCTAAAAGATGTCGATTTCTCGAATACCGATTTGTCTTGGGCTGTTTTTAAAAACTGTGATTTATCGAATGCCACTTTCGTGGAATGTATTCTGGAGAAAACTGATTTTCGATCTTCAAGAAATTACGCTTTTGATCCCTCCGAAAATAAAATCAAGCAAACAAAGATTTTGCATACTGCGCTTGCTGGATTGTTGCAGAAATTTGATTTTGATATTGAATAGACTTTGGTTTCACGCAGATTTTGCAGATTTTTTTATTCTTAATTATATAAAAAAAGGGATACAGTTTTTACACTGTATCCCTTTAAACTAACTCAATAAATATTTATTATTTAATCCAACGCGGATCTCCAATTGCATTGTCTTTTAATGTTTGATTACCAATTGTAAAATCACCAGCTGCAGCGTTTGTAAACTGTGGGTTTAATGTTGTTGCAGCAGCATCAGGTCTGTTATTATTGCCTGTAAGCTGTAAATTAGCTGAATTATAATTATTATTATTTGAAAAACCAGGAGCATTCGTTACAGTTGAGTTTGTGTAAACCGCTGATCCAACTGAAAACAATGTATTAGTCACTGTTAATAAATTTGATGCAAAACGTACATATAAAATTCTACTTGCAAGTGGTAATGCAGGAGCATATATAGTACATGCATCAATTAACACATTACTTGTTAAACCTGTCCCTGAGAAACCAGCGGCAGCATCTAAACGTATAAAGTCGCGTGATGAACAAGTATCAAATGTACTTTTTGTTAAAGTAATGCTTGCAACATAGGTAGTTCTAAAATCAATAAAATCAGCTCCAGAAGCATTATTTACATTTTTAATAATACTATTATCTACAGTAAATGATTTCAATCTTGCTGCTGCATTTCCGTACATCAGTTGAGAAGGAAAATCATGAACATAACAAGCGCTTATTAAGACATCTCCTAAAGGCATTGCTTGTGCTGAGCTAATTGCTATTGCGCCGCCAGTTAAAGTTTTCCCATTTAAATCCAGATCAATCAGAGACAGACTCACTGTTTCACCAGTATTAGCAGGATTATTAGCCAAAGTGAATTTCACAGTCAGTTTTGGTTTATTCTCTGGTCTTACACCTCTAAAAATAAGTGTTTTGTTTACAATCAACTCACCCGTTGTCTGATAAACACCTGGCATAAACAATAATCTCGATCCTGCTGGTGCCTGGGCTACCTTAGCAACTAAATCGTCTTGCGGATTTATTACAATGCCTTTTGTAAGATCAACACCGCTGGTAAATGTTAGTGTTCCTCTGGTTTTAGTTCCATTCTTTAAAGTTGCAGTATAATTTGTTTCCGGAGTTAAACCCGTAACAATTGCTACTCCCGCTGTTTTTTCTTCCGATGTTATAGTATGTGTTACGTCACCCGGCTGGAATGAAATTTGAGTTACATTACTGTTAGGTGTCCATCGTAAAGTAACAGAACCAGCTTCGATTTCTTCTAGTTTAACTGGCGAGAAAATTTGTTCCGATAATGTTGTAGCCGTGGTAACCGACCAATTAGAATCTGCAATACCGGCAGCACTTACCGCTTTTACTCTTACAGAATAAGTAGTTTCTCCTTCTAAGGCAACCAGTACAGGTAATTCTTTTGCAGTAACATTTATTGTTTTATAAATAGTTTTAAACTGAGGATCATCTGCACTAAATTCTACTACATAATGATCTGCATTTTCATCTTCTTTAGCGGTCCAGTTTAATTCAACTGAAGTACTATTTCTAATTATGGCTTTAAGGCCAATAGGAGAAAATTCTCTTGTATTTCCTATGCCGTCTAATAACTCTTCGTTATAACTTTCACAACCTGAAACTCCAATTGCAAGAAATAATACGGTTATTAATCCTATAAATATATATTTTGTTTTCATCATAATAACTTATAATTTATTATTAATTTCTAAAGATTTAATAACCGTAATCATTTTTTAACTGACCATTACTTCCATCAATAAACACTTGCCATATAGGCCAGAATTGTCTGTTATCAGGGTTTACTCCAGGTTTATACAGCGATGCAATTTTAGCATCTGCAGCTGTACCGGTCCATGTCCAGGTAATAGAGGTATAGGTTACTCCGGGATTTGTTATTTCTCCTCTGTTTAATCCGTAGATATCTAAACTTACATTATCTGCTTTATACTTGTAGTACAAAGTTGATGGTACATCAGCATATTGACCTGAGCGTGCTGCCAAATCTGTCATTTTTTGTTTTGCTTCGTCTAATTTTGTTTTAAGCAAGTTCCAACGAATAAGTGCTTGTTTACGCTCCATTTCTCCGGTAAACTCATATTTATTCTCTTCAACAATAGCATTAAACATGGCTTCTTTACTACTTAAAGAATTTACATAATTCTCCACTTTTTCATTCTGAACTGCTGCAGGGAATGATCTTCTTCTAATTTCTTTTAGATAAGGCATTGCGGCTCCAGCTCCCTCTAATTCGTTTGCTGTTTCTGCAGCAATAAGAAGTACCTCGGCATAACGCATGTACATTTTATTAACTCCATCATCATTATCTGAAGTAACTCTGCGTGTCATCCATTCATAACGGTATTTACCAAAGTACCACGTATCTATTGTTCCTAACTCCTGCTTAGCAATAGGATATGGAGATGCCGCTACAGCAGTACCCCATTTGTAAGGCACACAAGTAACATCTCTACGTAGATCTGTCTGATCATAATCATAAAAAACAAATGGTAAAGGACCTGCTACACCTCCACGATTGGCTCCATTAGCCTGAAATTGATCACTTATAGAAGTATGCTTTACTGCAAACGTAAATAACATACGGCCACGACCATCAGCAAAAGGAAGTTCCCAAAGAGATTCTCCACCAGCAGTTGTAATTTCCTGGTTGTATTTTCTCCATAATCCCTCAAAAGTTGATTCTAAATGAGCAGAACCACTTTGAATCACTTCACGAGATTCTTTTAATGCCAATGCATACATAGCAGGTACTGAAAGTTCTGGATCGTTACTTCTTCTTACTCCGTCAGGATACTGTTGATAGCCACTTGCTGCCAAAGCCAAACGTGCTCTAAATCCTTTTACAAAGGCTTTATTTATATGCTCAACAGTACTTGTAAAAGTAGTTTCATTAGGCCATGCGACCAATGTTGATGCTTCTCCCAAATCTGCAATTAATTGTTTGTAAATAACATCTCTGCTTGATTTAGGCAAATATAAAGTTGCAGTAGTAATAGGTTCAAAACGAGCCGGAACATCTCCCCATGCTTTAATTAAATCAGCATAGTAGATTGCTCTTAATGTCAAAGCTTCGCCTAAGAGCTGCCCCATTTCTGTTCCCGGTAAAGGATTTCCATATTGACGTATACCCTTAACACAAACATTAGCACGTTCAATACCTGCATACATCATTGCGTAGGCATTAGTGGTAGTGTTCATCTCGGTATTTCCCGGCTTCGCATCATAAACACACAAATCTGCTTTATCTCCTGCTGTTTGAGAAGCATTATACCATTCTGCATCTGTATTTAATCCATAATAAGGCAAAAATCTTCCTCTGTAAGAATTCGTTTCGGCAAACGGGACTTTAATTCCATCAACCGCTCCTTTTGCAAGTTCAGCTGCAGAAAAAATCAAAGACGGCTCTAATGTTGATGGTGCTGATGTGTCTAAATAGTCGTCTTCAAATTGCTGGCAAGAATTAAATAAACTTGAAATTATCAATCCTGCTATTATTATTTTATGTTTCATTTTGTGATAATTTAAAATTAGAAATTAAGATTCATCCCAAAAACCATTTGTCTGCTTCTTGGATAAGGACTTGAATCAACCCCTGGAGTTAGTGGATTTTTTCTTCTGGTTGAAACTTCAGGATCAGAACCAGTATAATTAGTCCAAACAAAAACATTGCTTGCTGTCAGATAGAATCTCAATTTAGAAACTCCAAGTTTAGAAGTAAACATCTCTGGCGCTGTATAACCCAATGTTAATGTATTCAATCTTAAAAATGATGCGTCTTCGACTGCCCAATCTGTGAATATAGCAGTTCTCATATAAGGAGACCACATCGTTGTATTCGCATTAAGAGCTGCTAATGCAGTAGGTTCTGTTACTAACTGACCCGAAGCCGGATCCAAATTTGTCCATCTCTTACCGTCTGCCATAGTAGAATTTAAATTTTTATATTCCCCTGATGCTGTAGCTGTCGAAAATTCAATTTTATCAGCATTATATACGTCATTACCAATACTCCAGTTAAAAGCTGCCATTAAATCAAATCCATAAGCATTTCCATTAATAACGAAACCTCCTGAACTTTTAGGATTAACATTTCCAATAATTGTTTTGTCCTTTAGATCTACTACACCATCTCCATTAACATCCTTTAATTTCATATCTCCGGGTTTAAGAGAACTTCCATCTCCTACTAAAGTAGTAGCAGTAGGAGTTACCCCTGTTTTTAAAACATATTTTCCTCCTACATAATCAAAGTCTGCAACTTCATACCTTCCGTCATTTTTATAGCCATACATAGTTCCTAGCGAAGAACCAACCTCTATCAGATAATCATCTCCAATTTGTGAAGAAGCCCAACCTGTAGCTGCTCCAAAATTATTCATAACACCTAATGAGTTAATACGGTTTTTGTTGACTCCCATATTGAATGAAAAATTCAATCCGTATTTCGCTTTTTCAATAGCCACAACATTTATAGTAGCCTCAAAACCTGTATTTTGTGTTTCTCCCATGTTACGGTATTGATAATCATATCCTGAACCCGGAACCGGAAAATTAATTAACAAATCACTCGTAATATTTTTATATACATCAAAATTACCACTTAAGCGATTTTTTAAAAATCCGAAATCCAAACCAAAATTTTGAGTTACTGTTGTTTCCCATTTCAAATCAGGATTAGGCATTGTTTTCGAAGGTGCCCAAACACTTGTAACTCCATTGATCCAAGTTGTTGGTGTAGATTGAAAAATTTGAATTTGCTGCCCGACAGGTATATTGTTATTTCCTGCTTCACCATAACTGGCTCTTACTTTTAGAAGATCTATCCAGCTTGTTCCTTTTAGAAAACTCTCTTCAGAAATTTTCCACCCTGCTGCAAAAGCGGGGAAATAACCCCAACGATTATCTTCTGAAAATTTACTTGAACCATCTGCACGAAATGTAGCTGATAATATGTAACGATTTTTGTAGTCATAATTTGCACGTCCGAAAAATGACAATAATTTATCATCAGGACTATAATTATTATCTACTGATGCTGGCGTTCCCTGAGTTGTTAATGTTTTTGCCTGATCAAAACCAAAAAAGTTAGGATATCCATGAATCGTATTCGTTAATGTATTTGAAGTATATGTAATGCTTTCTTGTCCAAGAAGGGCTGTCAAATGATGGTTTTCACCCATGATTTTTTTGAAATCATAATTTAACGTATTAGCATTTCTAAAACGTTTGTCTTTACCATCAGACATAATCATTGCCGGCTTACCCTGTAATGTGCCAATTGGAGCATTAGCTACATAATAAGTACTGCGCCCGTAAAAACGATAATCTAAAGTGCTAAAATTATCTAAACCTAAATCTACTTTCAATTTCAAATTATCTACAATCTCCCATCCAAAACTTCCTAACATGTTGAAGTTCTTACGAAATTGTTGACGATTATTATCAGAAATAGAGGTAAAAGGGTTTATCAACACATCTGTACCATCTCCAGAAACATCTCCAGAAGTCAAACCTGATACGGGAATTGGGGCGTAACCAACAATCGTACGCATACGCGAATCTGACGATGATTTTTCATTTTGTTCATTTACACCTCCCCCATCAATCTCAGTATCCGAATAACGCACAGTAAAACCAACATCAATCTTATCACTTATTTTACTATTTAAAGCCAGAGAAAGATTATTTCTTTTATAATTCGAACCAATCATGATTGCCTTTTCATCATAATGAGCATAATTAAAATTATAATTAATCTTATCACTTCCACCTCTAATTCCTAAGTCACGACTTTGCACTTCTCCTCTACGTCCGAAAATTTGCTTTTGCCAATCGTCTCCCTTCAAACCTTTGTACATGTCCTGGTCTTGCCAATTTCCAAAATATTTAGTGTAAGAAGTTGGATCAGAAGCTACTTTTGTTCCGGTTTGAGAAAGTAAAGCATATTCATACTGCCACTTGGTATAATCTTCAGGCGATAAAACATCAATTTGATTCGCCATTGTTTTCATACCATAAAACATATTAAAGTTTACAGCTACTTTACCATCCTTTCCACGTTTTGTTGTAATAAGGATTACTCCATTTGCACCACGTGATCCATATATTGCAGTTGAAGCAGCATCTTTTAAAACAGTCATTGAGTCAATATCTGATGAAGAAATATCATTCATACTATTTATTGGAAACCCGTCTACAATAATTAAAGGTGAAGAGTCCTGAGTAAGAGAACCGCCTCCACGAACTCTAATTCTTATATCTGCATCCGGAGAACCCTCTGATGAAGTTACCTGAACACCTGCAATTCTACCTGTTAGTGCTTCAGCCACGTTTGAAACTGGGACTTTTTTTAGGTCATTACCAGAAATAGTAGAAACAGCACCGGTCAAATCAGATTTCTTTGATGTTCCGTAACCAATTACTACAACTTCATTTAAGCTATTTGCGTCTTCCGCTAATGAAATGTCAAGCTTTGTCTTTCCATCAACTGGTACTTCTTTGGTTTTAAAACCTATGAAGGAAAAACTTAATACCGCTTTTGGATTACTAAGTTTGATTTTATAACGCCCGTCAAAATCAGATGAAGCAGCGTTCTTGGTGCCTTTTTCTAATATATTGACACCCGGAAGTCCCAAACCCGAAGCATCCTTAATCGTACCTTCAAGTGTAACATTCTGCGCATTTATTTGATTGCTCGTAAATAAGCCTAATAAGAAAACAAATGCAAAAAGGCATTTTGTTCTTTTATTAAATAAATCTTTAAAATTCATGATTTAGTGTTTAAGTTATTAATTAGAGATTGTTTTAGTGGTTTTTTATTTGTTGTCTGTTTTCTACTTTATTTTTTACTTTCTTTCTAATTTGTTCGAAGACAACTATAACGATTTCTTATTCTTTTATGAAAAGAAAATTAATTATGAAAAAGGATTCATGTAATCGATTACACAAACATAGATATTTTTTTTATATAAAAAATTTAAATTCATAAAAATTTCCTAAAATAAATTGTATATCAAAAAATAAACGTCCTTTTTATATCACATGTGTAATTTAAAGGTCTAATAAATATTAAATATATTATTATTAATACAACATCTGATTCGTTTTTAATAAAAAAATAATCGATTACATGACTAAATATTATATAATTATCAGGTGTAAAAACTACACTTAAATATTAGACACAAATAAATAATAAAATAAAAATTAACAAATAAAATAACACTTTATATCGATTACTAATTCTTTTCAAATACAAATCATGCCTAAACAAACGTTAAAAAAAAAGCATAAAAAAGCCCTGAACAATGTTCAGGGCTTTGTTTGTATAAAATTATTCTTTATGCACTTTGCAATTGAATCGAAGTTTTTCGTCGTTGTATTAAAACAACCGTAATAATCATTCCGATAATTGCCATACCAACACCAATAAGATTTGGAGAAGCATAACTATATCCCGCTGCAAGAGGCAAACCGCCAAGAAACGCTCCTAAAGCATTTCCTATATTAAAACTTCCCTGAAGCGAAGCCGACGCAATCATTTCAGCATCTTTGGCAGTCCTAATCATAAGCATTTGAATTGGCGCTATAACCGAAAAAGAAATAGCTCCGGTTAAAAATGTCAGGAATAAAGAAAAATATTGATTATAAGAGAAAAAGTAAACTAAAATCAAATCAATAGCCATAACAAACAATAAAGCTAATGTTGTGGGCGCCGGAGAAAATTTATCAGCCAGTTTTCCGCCTGCAAAATTCCCAACTACCATTCCGAAACCTGCTAAAATCAGAATGTAGGATACATCTTCCGGAGAAAATTTAGAAACATCAGTAAGTAAAGGCGCGATGTAACTTATCCAGGCAAACAATCCTCCAAATCCAATTGCAGTAATTCCGATAATTAACCACGCATCGATTTGCTGAAAAAACTTCAATTGTGTTTTCATCTCTACTTTATTGTTATTCTCCAGATTGGGCATCCATAAAGAGATAAATAAAAAGGTAAGCAAACCCACAATGGCAATTAATATAAAAGTGTAACGCCAAATAAAGTGATGTCCGATATAAGTACCAATTGGTACGCCTATTAAGTTAGCCAGGGTTAAACCCGAAAACATAATAGCAATTGCCTGTGCTTCTTTGCCTTTGTCTGCCAAACGGCTCGCGACTACCGCCCCTACTCCAAAAAAGGCACCGTGAGGTAAACCTGAAAGAAATCTGGAAGCGAATAAAAAGTTATAACTGGGAGCAATAATTGAAAGGGCATTAAAAACAGTTAACATTAAAGCTAAAATTAAAAGCATTTTTTTTGGCGCAAGGTTTCTTCCAAGAATTACCAATAAAGGCGCTCCAATAACAACACCTAAAGCGTATGACGAAATTAGATATCCTGCAACCGGAATCGAGACTTTCATATCAGAAGCAATATCGGGCAGTAAACCCATCATAACAAATTCGGTTATACCAATTGTTAATCCTCCTAATGAGAGTGCAATAAGACTTTTTTTCATTTTTTTTTATAAGAAAGGACTAGATTTTCTATGATGCAAATTTAACACTGATTGGCTTAAAATAAATTGTATATTTACGACATAAACTTGTAAATTTAAGTTATGCCAATATTAAATCAATTTAAAACTCTGGTTATTGATGAATTTGAAGATGAGAAATTTCACCTTCCGCCACACACGCATACTTATTATGAAATTATTTACATTAAAAAAGGAAGCGGAGTTCATCATCTAAACAACAATTTATTACCTTATAAAACGGGAGATCTTTTTGTGATTTCGCCAGAAGATGAGCATTATTTTGACATTAAAAAAAGCACTCGTTTCTTTTATATTAAGTTTACGGATAATTATTTTAACTCGAAACAAAACCTTACTTGCGATGAATTCTTAATTCATACTCCGGAAAGTTTCATGCGTGACAAAACACTAAAAGAAACAGTTCTTAAATTAGATGATCCCTGCAAAACAATATTAAAAAATACAATCGAAAACATTGCTGCTTATAATTGCAAAACCGATGTTTCGACCTCACCTATTGTATTTTACCAGATTCTTTCGATTTTTGGATTAATAAAAGAAACCTTGCGCAGTCAGCATCTTGTTGTTAAAGGAAATTCTATTGATAACGAGCAAATTACTTCTTATATTCATCAAAATATTTATCAGCCAAAATTGGTTCAAATAAAAGTTATTGCAAATCATTTTAATATCGCCGAAACTTATTTTAGTGCTTATTTTAAAAGAACATTCACTATAAGTTATCGCGATTATATTCATAATTTAAGGACTACTTTGATCGAAAAGCGAATTCATAACAATCAACTGCCTATTAAACAAATTGCGTATGAATTTGGTTTTACAGACGAAAGTCATCTTTCAAATTATTTCAAAAAAAGAAAAAACATGAAACCTACTGATTTTAAAAAAACCTGAATTTCTTAAACCTTAAATATTAACTAAACTTTAAAACAGATTTTTCGAATTTAAAAGGAACTTTGAAACTCATAAAAATACCACTCAAATGAAAACAACAATCTTATCCCTTATAGCCGCAATTGCCTTATTATTTTCTGCGAATTCTATTCAGGCACATTCAAACAAAATTGCAAGGGTTGAAACTGAAGATGCGAATTCAAGTCAGCTGCAGTCTGTTTACGACGCTTATTTTACGGTGAAAGATGCACTTATTAAAAGTGACAGTAAATTGACTTCGGCGAAAGCCAAAAATTTACTGAACGCAATTAGCGCCGTAAAAATGGATAAACTCAAAAGCACTGAACATACGGCATGGATGAAAGTGATGAAAAAACTATCTGCAGACGCAAAGAGTATTTCGGTCACAACAGATCTTAAAAAACAACGTGAGACTTTTAAATCACTTTCAAAAAACACTTATGAGTTAATTAAAGTTTCAAAATCAGAACAGGTTGTTTACAAACAATATTGCCCAATGGCTGATGCTGATTGGTTAAGCAAAGAAAAAGCAGTTAAGAATCCGTATTATGGTTCTTCGATGTTAACCTGCGGAAACGTGGTAGAAACCATCAAATAATATGAAGCTTTACATCAAAAATATGGTGTGTGCACGCTGTAAAATGGTCGTGGAATCTGAATTTGAAAAACTCGGACTTCAGACAATTTCTGTAGAATTAGGCGAAGTTGAATTACAAAACCCTTTAAACGAAAGTCAAAAGGAGATTTTGCTTAAAAACCTCCAAAATCTGGGTTTTGATTTAATAGACGACAAAAATAGTAAAACGATAGAGAAGATAAAAAATCTTATTATCGATTTAGTTCACCATAAAAACAACGAACTCAAAGTTAACTTATCTGATTATTTAGTAGCAAATCTCCATCAGGATTATAGTACATTAAGTAATCTTTTCTCGGAGATAGAAAATACTACAATTGAAAAATATTTTATCAGTCAGAAAATAGAAAAAGTAAAAGAATTGCTGGTTTACAATGAACTTTCTTTAAGCGAAATTGCTGACATTCTTAATTATAGCAATGTGGCTCATTTAAGTAATCAGTTTAAAAAAATTACTGGTTTTACACCTACTTATTTTAAACAATTGAAGGGTAAGAAAAGAATTCAGATCGAGAATTTGTAATTACTTTTACTGCAAAGACAAAAAAACTTTGAGCAGTTAGCGTAGATCTTTGCGGTTAAAAACCTTTTATAAATTTTACAAATCATTCTCAAAATTATACAAACAGTTATAAGTTCTACTTCAGAAATTTGCATTGTAATACTTTAAAAAAAAACAATGACACATACTTACCAACTTACCGGAATGACTTGCTCGAGTTGTGAGGAAAAAGTAAAGAAAGCACTTGAATTAGTTAACGAAATAACAAACGTTGCAGTTTCAAAAGATGAAAATGTTGCAACAATAACAATGACCAAACATGTTGCCTTAACAGATTTGCAAAATGCATTAGACTCTAAATATCAAATTTCAGCAATAAATAATAATAAAATTAATGAACAAGCGAGATCCTGGTTTGAAACTTACAAACCTATTGTGCTCATCTTTTTTTATATCAGTTTAGTTACGATTTTGATACAAAATACAAATCATCATTTCGATTATATGCAGGCGATGCAGCATTTTATGGCGGGTTTCTTTCTGGTTTTCTCATTTTTTAAAATGCTCAATTTAAAAGGTTTTGCCGAAAGTTACAGAATGTACGATGTTTTGGCTAGAAAAATTCCGACTTGGGGCTATGTTTATGCTTTTCTTGAACTTGGTTTGGGAATTTCATATCTACTGAATTTTAATCCGTTAGTGACAAATTTTATTACTTTTATTGTAATGAGTGTTAGCATTATTGGCGTTTTGCAATCAGTTTTGAATAAAAAGAAAATTCAGTGCGCCTGTTTAGGTTCTGTTTTTAATTTGCCAATGAGCACTGTAACTATTATTGAGGACGGTTTGATGATTGTAATGAGTTTGGCAATGCTATTATCATTGCTGTAATTTTTAAATCAAAGTTGAGCATCACCAAAACTAAATCTTATTATATTTGATCCATAATATCATCGCATCAAAAACAAACAACAAAAACATAAAAAAATGAAAAAGTTATTTACCGTTTTAGCAATCGCTCTATTTACAATCAGCATTCAGGCACAAGACACTAAACCAGCACCTAAAAAAGAAAAAGCAAAGAAAGAATGCTGCAAAAAATCAGCAAAAGATAAAAAAGCATGTTGCGCTAAAAAATAGTCGAAAGTTTATTCAACAAAAAAGACCTCAAATTGATGTCTTTTTTTATATTTTCTTCTTGCCACGAATTTCATGAATAACACGAATTATCTTTATATTATAAAATGCAATAACATTGTGGAATTAGTGAAAATTCGCCAAATTCGTGGCAAAAACTATTTTACTCTAATACTCCATTCAAAATCCATTTCAGAAACCTGCACTCCTTTTTCATCGGTTCCTATAGATTTCATCCAAAAGGTTTGCCCCTCGCCTGTTGCAATTGTTTTTTGAATTGCATCCGTAATTAAAGCTCCGTCATTACAAACAAATGTTATTCTTCCCGTTGCTTTTTTTGTAAAGTTACCTTTATTATTAGCTACCAGCATTGAGATCTTTCTTCCACTTTTTTGAATTTGAGCGATAACCAAAGCACCAGTTGTTAATTCAGCTGCCATTGCCTGAACTGCAAAATACATGGAGTTAAACGGATTTTGATTGATCCAGCGGTGTTTTACGCTTACAATACAAGTTTTATCATCTATTGCTTTAACGCGAACACCGCAAATATAAGCCGATGGTAATTTGAATAAAACAAATTTATTGAGTTTAGAAACGGATATTGCCATGTGATTTTTATTTTTTATGTAAAAATACAAAAAAACTATGCACGCACAATATATCGTAAAAACTTTACATTTTTGTCAGTAAAATCAAACATTCGCATTGATAAGCAGTAAATTTTCAATTATTATTTGATTTGCAATTGTTAAAATTATGTTAATAATTAGTACTATGTAAAACAAGATACTGTCTTTTAGCCATATATTTGTATAAGAAATTACTATATGCTTTTAATCATGGAAACAACAACACCACTCATCATGGAAACAACATCAGAAAAGAACACTGCAACGTTCACACATTTAAGTACATTAAGTCAGTATATTATTCCGTTTGGGAATTATATTTTCCCAATATTAATCTGGACGAGTTACAAAGACAAATCAGAATTTGTAAATCACCACGGAAAACAGACTTTGAACTTTCAATTAAGTTTATTGCTTTACACATTGATTTTAGCTTTAATCGCTATTCCTATTTTCATCATTTTATTTTTTCAAAACCTTCCAATGGAAGCTGTTTTTAACGATGAAGATTTCATAATCAGAAATTTCAATTTTGAAGGTAATATAGGCTTACTAACAATTGGTGCCACGGCCGTAGTTCTTTTTGGATTGCTAAAAGTTGTGGAATTCTTTTTAGTGATTTATGCTTCAATAAAAACATCAAACGGAGAATATTATAAATATCCTTTAACGATTCCTTTTATAAAGTAAACCGCAAAAAGATTAAAAGTTATAAGTTATACGAATAATTCGCACAGAATAAATTCGAAATCAATCATCAATCAAAATCATCAATCAAAAAACGAATTGTTCAATCTAAAAAAAACAAAATGAAATTATGAACATTGAAAACACAAAAGCACAGATGCGCAAAGGTGTTCTTGAATTTTGCATCTTATCTGTTTTAAAAGAAAAAGACGCATACACATCAGAAATATTAGACACTTTAAAAAACGCAAAATTATTAGTGGTTGAAGGAACGGTTTATCCTCTTTTAACCAGGCTTAAAAACGACGGTTTGCTCAATTATCGCTGGGAAGAATCGACTTCAGGACCACCACGAAAATATTATGGATTAACCGAAATAGGACAAACTTTTTTAAACGAACTTACCGGCACCTGGACAGAATTGTCTGACGCCGTAAACCTAATCACCAATCAACAAAATCAATAGCCATGAACAAAACAGTAAATATTAACTTAGGAGGCATGTTTTTTCACATCGATGAAGATGCATACTTAAAATTAACGCGCTATTTTGACGCAATTAAACGATCACTAAACAACTCATCCGGTCAGGATGAAATTATTAAAGATATCGAAATGCGTGTTTCTGAATTATTAACAGAAAAACAAAAAAGCGAGAAACATGTTGTGGGAGTAAAAGATGTTGATGAAGTAATTGTTGTGATGGGACAGCCTGAAGATTATATCATTGAAGATGATGAAAAACAAAATCACTCTTTTAATGATTACAGCAACAGAACAACAAAAAAATTATACCGCGATAAAGAAAAAGGTATGATTGGTGGTGTTGCAACAGGTTTAGGACATTATTTTGGAGTTGACGCCGTTTGGATAAAAATCATATTCTTAATATTTGTTTTTGCAGGTTTCGGAACTGGAATTTTAGCTTATTTCGTACTTTGGGTTGTAACTCCGGAAGCGGTTACAACCTCAGAAAAACTTGAAATGACTGGGGAGCCGGTTACAATTTCAAACATCGAAAAAAAGGTTCGCGAAGAAATAGAATCATTGTCTGATAAATTTAAAGGTGCAGATTATGATAAAATGGGAAATCAGGTAAAGTCGGGAGCTGAGAGAATAAGTAGTTCGTTTGGAGACTTTATAATGACACTTTTTAAAATATTTGCTAAGTTTTTAGGCGTAATTTTAATCATGTCAGGAATTAGTGTTTTAATCATGTTATTGATTGGTGTTTTTACTTTAGGAACGAATGTTTTTGTTGATTTTCCCTGGCAAAACTTTGTTGATGCCGGAAACTTTACAGACTATCCTATCTGGTCATTCGGTTTATTGATGTTCTTTGCGGTTGGAATTCCGTTTTTCTTTTTAACACTTTTGGGTTTCAAATTGTTATCTCCAAACTTAAAATCGATTGGAAATATTGCAAAATACACTTTATTAGCCATCTGGATTATCGCGGTTGCAATTGCAATAAGCATTGGAATTAAACAAGCTACTGAGATTTCATACGATAATAAAACAGTTGAGAAAAGAGAAATTGGAATTAGTCCCAGTGATACACTTTATGTAAAATTCAGATACAATGATTACTACGCTAAAGATTTAGGTCACCATAGAGATTTTGAATTCGTACAGGATTCTGCTAACAATCAATTGCTTTACTCTAATGATGTTCGCTTACATGTTTTACGCACTGATGAATCGAATGCTTATTTGCAAATAGAAAAAAGTGCCAGAGGAAATTCATTTACAAATGCTAAAAAAAGAGCAGAAAAAATTAATTATAAGATTGAAATTAACGGAAATCGTGTAATTTTGGATAATTATTTTCTTACAGACATAAAAAATAAATTTAGAGGGCAGGAAGTTGATATTTATTTGTACTTACCACAAGGACAATTATTTAAACCCGATGCTTCTGTAGAAGATTATGATGACTCTGATAATGATTTTTTTAACTTGCACTTTAGCGGAAGCTACAATTATAAAGTGGAAGGTTCAAAAATCAAATGCTTAAATTGTCCTGCAGATGAAAATGACAATGACTATGATAACGATACTAATTATGATTCAGAAGAAGTAAATAATAATAATGATACTATAAACGAAGTTTCGGTTAAAATTAATGGAAAAGAAGTTTTAAACGGAAAAAAAACCAAAGGAAAGCTAACCACTGATAAAAACGGAGTTATAATCAAAATTAACTAAGCCATGATAAAAATAATCATTCATATTACGAAATTCATTATTGCAACAATCACCGCATTACTATTTGCTTCATGCAATCTAAATGTAAATACCATTGAAGGCAGCGGAAATGTAACAACAGAAAAAAGAATTGTTCAGGGAGATTTTAAAAGCATATCAGTAAGTAATGCCATTGATTTAGTAATCGAACAATCTGACGCAACCGAAATTACTGTTGAAGCCGATGATAATCTGCAAAAAGAAATTGAAACTAAGGTTGAAAATGGAACTTTAATTATTAAATGCAAATTCAGTTCTTTCCGCAATATTACAATGAAAAAAGTAACGGTAAAAATGCCTTCTCTTGAAAAAATTGAAGCTTCGAGCGCATCAACAGTACAAAGCAAAAATGTTTTTCAGGGAGAAAATATTGATTTAGAATCATCTAGTGCTGCAACAATGGATCTTAATCTTGAATCTGATAATATTTCGGCAACATCAAGCAGCGGAAGTTCTATCAATGTTCAGGGAAAAGCTTTAAAAATTCAGACAAGAGCGTCGAGCGGGGCAAGTGTTGATGCTGCAAAATTATTTGCAAACGAAGTTAATGCCGATGTTTCAAGCGGTGGAAGTATCAATGTGCATCCAATAGTAAGCCTGAAAGCAGAAGCCAGCAGTGGAGGTCATATTAATTATGATATCACTCCTAAATCAATTGAAAAAAAATCAAGTTCAGGAGGAAGCATAAGCCAGGGATAAATATTTATCTGTTAAATATAAAAGAAATCATTCACCAAAAGTGGATGATTTTTTTATATTTGTCGAAATCAAATCTAGAATTAATGAAAAAAAGTACAGCCTTACTCCTATTATTATTAGTTACGACAGTAACTTTTGCACAAAAAAGAGAAAAATTAAAAGGATCTAAAATCGTAACTACTTCTATTAAAGAAGTTGGAGAATTTGATGGAATCGAAGCCGATGACAATATAGAAGTTTATCTGGAACGCGGCGAAAAAAATGAAATTAAAATTGAAGCCGATGACAATCTACACGAAATTATCGGGATGGATTTACGAGATAGAATGCTTCGATTATACACAACAAAAGAAAGCACAATCTTTAAAAAACTAATTGTTCGCGTTACGTATACAAAATCACTTAATAAAGTAATTGCAAAAAACGAATCGGCTATTTATGCCATTCAGGAACTTCAATTGGATGATATTACATTCAACAGCTACGATTATTCAAAATTATTTTTGAATGCCAATGCCAAAAAATTCACTTTGATTGCTGATGATAAATCAAAAGCAGAATTGAATTTAAAGTCTGATGACGGCAGTTTGCAATTGAGTAAAAGTGCTTCAATTAAAGCATTGGTTGCTGCAGTAAAATTTAAATGTGATTTGTACCAAAAAGCAAATGCCGCTATTGAAGGAATTACCGAAAAAGGAACGATTCGTTTAGATAACAGCTCTACATTTACAGGAACAAAATTCACTTTAAAAGATGCAAACGTAACTACTGAAGGAAATTCAACAGGAACAATTCTTGCCGAAACTACTATCTCGATAGCTGCCGGAGACAAATCAGAACTTACTTTATTTGGAAATCCAAAAATCGAACTTACCCGTTTTTCTGAAGAAGCAAAATTGATTAAGAAGATCAAGTAAAAAAGTTTCAGGTTTCAGGTTTTTTTGGTTTCAAGTTTTTGAAACGTTAAACATAAAAAAATCCCATTCGCCTCGGCGAATGGGATTTTTATTTTATAAATTACTCAGATTTGCGTTCCAATAACATGAAACCAAAAAAAAACTGAAACTAACCTTTACTCTTTAGAAGCTAAATAACGTTCTGCATCCAAAGCTGCCATACAGCCTGTACCCGCAGCCGTAATAGCCTGACGATATACATGATCTGCAGCATCTCCGGCTACAAAAACACCCTCAACATTTGTTCTTGATGTTCCTGGAACGTTAATGATATAACCAGTTTCGTCAAGAGTGATATAATCAGCAAAAATATCTGTATTTGGCTTGTGACCAATAGCTACGAAAAATCCTGTGGCAGGAATTTCAATAACATCACCTGTTGTTTTGTTTAATGCTTTAATAGCGTGAACCACATTGTTGTCTCCTAAAACTTCTACAGTATCGTGATTCATCAAAATCTCAATATTTTCTGTTTTACGAACACGTTCTTCCATAATTTTTGAAGCTCTGAATCTTTCGCTTCTTACCAGCATCGTTACTTTT
>Ga0247806_10000065_pt1 | contig 64721 bp, 59 predicted proteins | sample UWRJL059202B1_FD_179935 | JGI IMG/M metagenome (GOLD analysis project Ga0247806, IMG submission 179935) | Plant litter microbial communities from Arlington Agricultural Research Station in Wisconsin, United States - UWRJ-L059-202B-1 | ecosystem: Environmental > Terrestrial > Plant litter >... | reverse complement strand
TGCAATTGCCGGTTTAAAAAAATGCGCCATAAACGGATGCATTAAACCTGATAATGTCCAGAAAATTACCGGAATAATAGTAATCAAGCCAATTGTGCGATGCCATTTGTACATACGTTGCTTGATCTTCTTGACAAGCTTGGAATCTTTCTTTTTAGACTTTTTCTCTTTTATTTCTTTGCTCATGTCTGTATTCTTATGATTTTGTCTAATGTTCTTTTGAACAACAGATTAAAATGGTTTTTATATAAAATCTATGGCTAAATATTATTTTTTTAATGAAAAATTGTACTGGATTCCAAATACAAAAGTTCTTGGCGCAGCTGCTGTGTATGTTGGCTGAGCATTTGGGGTATTGGCTCGTGAAACATTGTAAGCATACAATTTATCAGTTAAGTTTAATACGTTTCCGTAAACTTCAATTCCTTTCCATTGATAACCAATTCTGGCGTTAAATAAATTATATCCGCCATATTTCATGGTATTAATCTGATCCTGATAATAGCTTCCAACCAATTGCCACTCGACAGAAGTTCTTAAATTAGGAAGCCAGTCTGGATAATAACTTATTTCAGAATTTCCAGACCATCTTGGTGCTGCAGGCATTTCTTTTCCATTTAAATCCTGAACCGGATCGCTTGGTTTATCCGAAAGTTTAAAATCGATATAAGTATGTTGTGCATAGGTTCCGCCAAAGCGAATATTGAATTGTTTTGATGGACGGTAAGAAGCTCCAAATTCAATTCCTTTATGACGCGTTTCTCCAGCCGAACGATAATCTGTAGAATTATCAGCAAGTTTAATATTTAGAAGTTCATTTTTTCCTTCCATATAATAGAAAGCATAATCAAAGTTTAATTTGTTTTCAAGGAATGAAAACCATCCGCCAACTTCGTAATTATTAAAATTTGCTGGTTTTAGGTTGTAATAGAAATCTGCCGGAACGCCTGTTGTACCGCCTGTTGCGGGTTTTGTCCTGAAAATAGAAGTAATTCCAGGAGGCGCAAAACCTTGTGAGTAGTTACCATAGAAACCTGCATATTCGACGGGATTATAATTTGTACCTGCTTTAAAAGTTGCTTTATCGTAGATTTTACTTCCTGTAGAATTATCTAATGCATTATTGTAATTAATTTTCATGTTGTCGTAACGGCCGCCAACTGTGAAAACTAATTTTTCAAATGGATTAAAGCTTAATTGAGCATATCCTGCTGAGTTATAAATATCAGCCGCATAATCTGCTAATTTTGAATCTGGATGCACGGTAATAATTTCATAAGAATCTACCGTTTGTTTCCCTGCTTCACCAGGATTTAAATTTGCTTTTAAATCAATAACGTAAGCCCAATAAGTAACTGGAGAATAGTCATATAATGCTCCGGCAACCAATTTTGTATTCAAAAAATCAAATTTTTGAGTATGCTGCCCAATTGCTCCGTAACTTTTAAAGTTATTTGAATTTACTTCGCCTTTTGCTGTTGTAGGATTCACAGTTGGACTCCATTTTATTCCGTACGAAGGATTTTGACCTAATTTATTGTCACGCAAATAAGCGGTAATATAACTGCTTGAATTGCTGTTCCAGTCGTGTTCCAGTGTTAATCGTGTTCGTAAAGCATCAGATTTTCTATAAGTAAAATCTGTTGTGCTCTTATAAGTTCTGTTATTAAAGGCATCTTCATTTACGCTTCCACTCATGTCAGAATAATATTTCCCATACATGGTATTACTGATCAATCGGGTAGAAGGCGAGATGTTATAATCGATTCTCGCATTAAGATTGTCTTTGTTGTAATCAGAATACGTCATCCAGCCATTTTCCTGTAAACTTGAAATTCCGGCAATATGAAAGCCAACTTTACCAATTGTTGCGCCCCCAGCAGCCTGAAATCTATGATAGCCATAATTATCAGCCTGAATGCCAAATTTAAATTCAGGATCAACAGGCGGTTTTAACGAAATTAAATTAATTGTTCCGCCAACAGCTTCTGGACCGTATAAAGAAGAAACAGGGCCTTTAACAACTTCAATGCTTTGTAAATTATATTGATTGATTTCGAGTAAAGCATTGTGATTAAATATTCCCATTGGGCGAATTGGCAAGCCATCTTCCAAATATAGATAATAAGCATTGGTTGTCATCGGTTGACGAATCGACATCATATGCTGTTCGTTTCCTAAGTTCACCATTAAAACACCTGGCGTTTTATTGATAATTTCGTAGACGGCAGTTGCTTTTGTTTCGTTGATTGTTTTCGCAGTTATTTTACTAATAGCAACTGGAGTTTCTTTACGTAAAGTCGCTGTACGATTAGCTGTTATAAAAACGTTTTCCAGTTCCTGAGATTTTGTTGTGTCTTGCTTTACTTGGTTTTGCGCAAGCGAGCAATGCCCTATGATAAGTAGGGTAAAGTATATTTTTTTCATTTTAAATTATATAAATTTTAAAAAGTAACAGATGTTTTCCTGACTTAAAGCCAAGAAAAAAATCTTTTCAATTTTGAAATTGAAAAGTGGAGCTAAAATTTATATAAAATAGGATGGAGGGTGGAAAGTACTATTTGAAACCGAAATTGGTTTTTCATCAAAAGAATCAAAAAGTTTTGCTGCAGATTCTATAGGAGTTACTAATTTATAAATAGCGGTTGCTGTACTTTGAATGTAAACTACTTCTGCTTTTTCTTTCAGGTTGTTTTGCATTCTTTTTTCATTATCAGAATACTTTTTTAAACTTTTTTGAAGCTCGCATCGACCGTTACAACTATTAAAAACCATTTTTCGTTGCACACAAATAGTTTTTGAAATTTCTTCCTGATTTAATTTGAATGAGGTATAAACAAAAAAACTGCCAAATGATGGCACTAAAAGCATACAAGAAAGAAATATGATAAAAATTCTCTTCAAAACTTTTTTTGATGTTTACGATTGCAAAAGTACAGTTTATTCGATTTAGAAAGAATTTATTTTTAAGTTTTCCGAAAAAAGTTTTCAGTCACAGACTCTAACGGAAAACTGTTTAAAAGACAAAACCCGACAGGTTTTAAAACGTGTCGGGTTTGATGTATCTAATTTAGAGTACCAGTCTGTAAATCGAGATTGGAAATTGGAGACTTATTTAACAAGAACCCATTCGCCATTAGCGATTAAACTTTCTGCTTTTTTAAATTTCATTGCTTCAGTTCTGCCTGTTGCAACTTCCTGAACCGTTACAGTATCATTACGATTGATTTTTGGCATATCTCTAACAATGGTTTCAGTAACCTGACGCTGTTGTGTTTCTCCAGCTTCACGATTAATATCTTCACTGTTTACAATTTCGTCTTTGCTTAATTTGAAGTTTTCTTTTTGACGAACTTCTTTTGCTTCATGAATTTCAGAAGTAACGTTTTGAGCTGGTAAATCACCTTTGAATAGGAATGAAATCACCTCTTTGTTTACGTTGTCCAACATTCCTCTAAACAAGTTAAAAGCTTCTAATTTGTAAATAAGCAATGGATCTTTTTGTTCGTGAACCGCCAATTGAACTGATTGTTTCAATTCGTCCATTTTACGTAAGTGTTTTTTCCAGGCCTCATCAACAATAGAAAGAGTGATGTTTTTCTCGAAATCAGCAATTAATTGAGCTCCTTCGCTATCGTATGCTTTTTTCAAATCAGTAACAACATTCAACGTTTTGATTCCATCTGTAAATGGAACTACAATACGCTCAAAATGATTGTTTGGCTCTTCGTAAACTCCTTTAATGATTGGGAAAGCTTCTCTTGCACTTCTTTCTGTTTTCTCAGTGTAGAAAGCTAAAGTCTCTTTGTATATTTTTCCTGTGATCTCGATGTCTGTTAATTTCTGAAAATCAGCTTCTGAAATTGGAGAGGTGATAGAGAAATAACGAATTAAATCAAATTCGAAATTTTTGAAATCGTTAATTGGTTTAGTCTGACTTACAATTAATTCGCAAGTATCATAAAGCATATTAGCGATATCCAATTTCAAACGCTCACCAAATAAAGCGTGACGACGACGTTTGTAAACTACTTCACGTTGAGAGTTCATTACGTCATCATATTCTAATAAACGTTTACGAACACCAAAGTTGTTTTCTTCTACTTTTTTCTGAGCACGTTCGATAGATTTAGTCATCATAGAATGCTGAATAACTTCACCTTCCTGAAGTCCCATTCTGTCCATTACTTTAGCGACTCTTTCAGAACCAAATAAACGCATTAAGTTATCTTCAAGAGAAACATAAAATTGAGAACTTCCCGGATCTCCCTGACGTCCTGCACGACCACGTAACTGTCTGTCAACACGACGAGAATCATGACGCTCTGTACCCACGATTGCTAGACCTCCGGCAGCTTTTACTTCTGGAGATAATTTAATATCGGTACCACGACCAGCCATGTTTGTTGCAATAGTTACAACTCCGGCTTTACCTGCTTCTTCAACGATTTGAGCCTCTTGTTTGTGCATTTTAGCATTCAAAACGTTATGTGTAACGCCTCTCATTTTCAACATTCGGCTTAATAATTCTGAAATCTCTACAGAAGTTGTTCCAATTAAAACTGGTCTTCCTGCATTTGATAATTGTGTTACATCTTCAATTACAGCGTTGAATTTCTCACGTGTTGTTTTGTAGATGTAATCTTCTTTATCTTGTCTTGACATCGGACGGTTGGTTGGAATTTCAACAACATCCAATTTATAAATCTGCCATAACTCTCCAGCTTCAGTAACTGCTGTACCTGTCATACCACCTAATTTGCTGTACATTCTGAAATAATTCTGTAATGTAACAGTTGCAAAAGTTTGTGTAGCGGCTTCAATTTTTACATTTTCTTTAGCTTCGATCGCCTGGTGTAAACCGTCAGAATAACGACGACCATCCATGATACGACCTGTTTGCTCATCGACAATCATAATTTTATTGTCCATGATCACGTACTCTACATCTTTTTCAAATAAAGCGTATGCTTTTAAAAGTTGTGTCAGCGTGTGAATACGCTCGCTTTTTACTCCAAAATCCTGGAATAATCTTTCTTTAGCTTCTGCTTCAGCATCTTTATCCAGTTTTTGTTTTTCGATAGCTGCAATTTCAGTTCCAATATCCGGAAGTACGAAAAAGTCAGAATCAGTATCTCCTGAAAGATATTGAATACCGTTATCAGTTAATTCAACCTGATTGTTTTTTTCTTCAATTACAAAATATAAAGCCTCATCGACTTTATGCATTTCGCGATTGTTATCCTGCATGTATTGATTCTCGGTTTTTTGAAGCAATTGTTTAACTCCTTCTTCACTCAAAAATTTAATTAGCGCTTTATTTCTTGGTAAACTTCTGTAAGCTCTCAATAATAGGAAACCACCTTCTTTAGTGTTTCCTTCTTTGATTAATTTTTTAGCTTCCGCTAAGAAACCATTCGCTAACTGACGTTGTTGAGATACTAAGTTTTCGATTTTCGGTTTCAACTCGTTAAATTCATGGCGATCTCCCTGAGGAACCGGTCCTGAAATAATAAGTGGTGTTCTGGCATCATCAATTAATACAGAATCGACCTCATCGACAATTGCATAGTTGTGTTTTCTTTGTACAAGATCGCTTGGCGAGTGTGCCATATTATCTCTTAAATAGTCAAAACCAAATTCGTTGTTGGTTCCGTAAGTGATATCGGCGTCGTATGCTTTTTTTCTTTGTTCTGTACTTGGCTGGTGATTATCGATACAATCAACAGTTAAACCATGAAATTCAAATAGAGGTGCTTTCCATGTACTGTCACGTTTTGCCAGATAATCATTCACAGTTACTAAGTGAACTCCGTTTCCTGTCAATGCGTTTAAGTAAAGTGGAAGTGTAGCCACCAAAGTTTTACCTTCACCTGTTTGCATCTCGGCAACTTTACCTTCGTGCAAAACCATTCCACCAATTAACTGAACGTCATAATGAATCATGTCCCAGGTAATTTCCTTACCAGCTGCGTTCCATTTATTAGCCCATGTTGCTTTTTCACCTTCAATAGTGATATATGTTTTGGTAGCTGAAAGTTCGCGGTCTTTTGGAGTTGCAGTAACTTCAATAAATGAATTGTCTTTAAAACGACGCGCTGTTTCTTTAACAACAGAAAATGCTTCAGGAAGAATTTCCAATAAAGTTTTTTCTGAAATTTCGTAAGCTTCTTTTTCAAGGGCATCTATAGCATCATAAAGATCTTCTCTTTTATCGATGTCTTCGATGTTTTCTACTTCCGCTTTAAGCGAAGCAATTTTAGCATCTTTATCAGCTCTTGCTTCTTTAATCTTTTCTTTAAAAAATGCGGTCCTTGCTCTCAATTCGTCATGAGACAAACTCATTAAGCTGGTTTCGAATGTTTTAATTTTGTTTAAATAAGGCTGTAAAGCTTTGACATCTTTCTGTGATTTATCACCTACAAAGACTTTTATAATACTGTTTATGAAACTCATGATTTATTGTATTTCTATTATATGTAAATGTGTATTTGAACCAAAAAAAAAGCCTCTTTGATGAGACTTTCCTTGGTTTATTTTTTAATATTCATCCTCATTCCAAAGATAATCTTCGTCTGTTGGATAATCAGGCCAAATTTCTTCCATTGATTCGTATATCTCTCCTTCATCCTCGATAGATTGAAGGTTCTCTACTACTTCTAAAGGAGCACCAGCTCTAATAGCGTAGTCAATAAGTTCATCTTTGTTAGCAGGCCATGGCGCATCACTTAAATAAGATGCTAATTCTAATGTCCAATACATCTGTTATCTTGTTTAGTTTGTGCAAAAATAAATTTTTTACTGAAAAAGACAAGTAAATTTTGATTTATTTTAGTAAAATTTAAGAACGTCTCTGTAAGTATTCAGTTTTCAGTGCCAGTTTTCAGTCTTAAAACTGAAATTTGCTGCTAATTACTGTATCTTGTAGTATTCAGTTTTTGGTGCTGGTTTATAGTCTAAAAACTAAAAACTGCGACTGTTTACTTTCTCGGAATCCATTTCACTTCATCCGCTTTTAAGTCAAACGACAACTTCCGTGCCAAGACAAAAAGGTAGTCAGAAAGTCGGTTTAAGTACATAATTCCAATTTCAGGAACGTGCTCATTATGGCTTAAATGTACTGCCAAACGCTCTGCCCGACGGCATACACAACGGGCAATATGACAATATGACACAGTTTGATGCCCGCCAGGTAAAACGAAATGCGTCATTTGCGGAAGGCTTTCTTCCATTTTATCTATTTCATTTTCTAATAATTCAATGTCAGAATCAATAATTCCAAGGTTTTTTAATCGAAGCTCGCCGTTTTTTAAAACTTCTTTTTCTTGTGGAGTTGCTAAAATTGCACCCACGGTAAAAAGACGATCCTGAATTTCGATTAAAATGGTTTTGTAATGTAAATCGATTTCCTGATCACGAATAAGTCCTATATAAGAATTCAATTCATCGACAGTTCCATAACTGTCAATGCGAATATGATCTTTAGGAACGCGGGTGCCTCCAAAAAGAGCCGTGGTTCCTTTGTCTCCTGTTTTTGTATATACTTTCATTTTATTTTAGATTGTAGATTTTTGATTTTAGAATAATGATCGGAATCTAAAATTGTATTATGTATAGATTAAAATTGCAAAGTAGAAGTAGCGCAAGCAATCTGAAATCTAAAATCAGAAATCTAAAATTATTTTGTTGTGTCGCTTTCAATTACTCCATCTCTTAAACGAATAACGCGATGTGCGTATGCTGCAATGTCTTCTTCGTGGGTTACCAGAATTACTGTGTTTCCCTGTGCATGAATATCTCCAAAAAGTTTCATGATTTCTACAGAGGTTTTACTGTCTAAATTTCCTGTTGGCTCATCGGCTAAAATAATCGATGGTTTATTGACCAAAGCACGGGCAATAGCAACACGCTGGCGTTGTCCTCCTGAAAGCTGATTCGGCTGATGATCCATCCTGTCGGCTAGGTTTACTTGTTTTAAAACCTCAACGGCTCTTATATTTCGATCTGATTTAGAATATCCTGCATAAATCATTGGCAAAGCGACATTATCTAAAGCAGTTGTTCTGGGCAAAAGATTAAAGGTTTGAAATACGAATCCAATTTCTTTGTTTCTAATTCCCGCCAATTCATCATCTTTCATTTGGCTTACATCTTTTCCGTTTAAAATATAATGTCCGGAAGTGGGAGTATCTAAACAGCCTAAAAGATTCATTAAAGTTGATTTTCCGGATCCTGACGGTCCCATTAGGGCAACATACTCGCCTTTATTAATTACCAAATCAATTCCCTTTAAAACATAAACGATTTCATTACCAAGCACAAAATTTCGTTTGATGTCGGTTATTTTAATTAATGGATCTGCCATTTCTTTTTACAATTTTGGATTTAAAAGTACAAAACGCTTTTCAATAATATATAAGTAGCGCAAATTGATTTTTGTTACAAAATTGTCAACAGCAAAAAACTAAGTTTTGAGAATAATTTAATTTTTCTAAAAAATATAATTCTGTATAATAAAACAGGTGTTATATGATTCGTAAAACATTTTACATAATTATCATATTTTAAGATTTAAGTTAAATTATTTTTATTTTAATGATTAAAATTTTAGTAATTATTTAGAATAATTCATTTTTTTAACTATATTTGTCTTGTAACTTTTAAAAATCAAAATTATGAAGAACATACAAATTTTATCAGGAATTGCATTAATTGCATTAAGTTTTACATCATGTAAAGACGAAAAACAAGAACAAGCTAAAAAAACAATCGATGCATACGTAACGTATGTGGATTCAGTAAAAAATGTAAACGCTGATGAGCTAAAAGCAGATTGGAAAGATGTTGATGCAGAATACAACAGAAGAGCTGAAAATGCACAATTAGCGCTTGCGGACCTTAAGGACAATACCGCTGAGACTGAAAGAATTAATGAGAGCAAAATTAAGTATGAGGAATTCAAAACAGGAATGGCAGCAACTCTTGCTCCGCCAGCTGTAAGTCCTAAACAACAATTGCGTAATGCTTTATTTGGTGAAGGAAAAATTGGTGATGATATGAGTTTTGCATGGGTAAACGCTCAAAATATCCATAATGTATACCAACAATTTGTACATACAGTAGAAAATAACAAAGACAGTTATTCTCGTGAAGACTGGGATGAAATTAAATTAATGTATGAAGCATTAGACAGCCGTAAAAATACAGTTGAAAAAGAAGGTCTTTCATCAGAAGATAACAGAAAAATCGCAGGTTTAAAAGTAAAATTTGCACCAATGTATACTGTTAACAGAATGGGAGCTAAATCAGAAGAAACAGCAGCAGCTAAAAAATAAGGTTATTTAAAATCAGATTTTAAAAATGGCAATCAGAAATGGTTGCCATTTTTTTTATGTCCGAATAACAAAATGTTCCTTTTTCTGTTCCTGTCTAAAAAATACAAATCCCCATTGAAAAGTATCAATTGTGACGATTACTTTTGGGTGATTTTTAATAATTTCCCATGCTTCTTCCATATCTGCAGACCAATGAATGTCGTCAAAAATCCAAACAGAATCATTTGTTATTGTTTTCGATAAAAGATCAAAGTAGAGTAAGGTCGCTTTTTTCGAGTGATTGCCATCGAAATAAATTAAGTCCCAATCGCAGATATCTGCAGAATTTTTCAAAAATTCACTAAATTCAACAGTAAGAAATTCAAAGTTAAAATCTGGAAATTGCTCATTAAATAAGTTTTCTGCAACTGAAAGCGTATTAGGGCAACCTTCAACACTAAGTAAATACGAATTTTCATTTCCTAAAGCCAGGGCAGAAGTCGCTAAACCTAATGAAGTTCCGATTTCTAAAATATTTTCAGGTTTGAAATAATTTACAACTCTAAATAATAGCTCAGCTTTTTTTGGCGAAATTCCTGCGGTCGAAGCGATTTTTGAAATTTGTCTTCTATTGGATTTAAAAACTTTTGAGCCTGCTCCAAAATCAGTAACTTCTATAAAATTTTTATTTTCTAAAAGAAATTTTCTGTAATTTTTCAGAATCTGATATTCCGGTTTTTCTTTTTTATCATAAAAACACTTCGTCAATAAATTAAAGACAAAAGGAGAATGTACGGCATGTTCGTTTTTGGAATCCCAGAGAAATTTTAAATATGATTTTATTTGAAATAGCATAGAAATAATTACAAGTAGGCTGCGAAGATACAAAAAAGTCAAAAGTTGTAAAGTCGAAAGTCAAAAGTCTTACTTCATGTCTTAAGACCTTCGACTTTTCAACTTTTAAAAATACTATATTTGCGCATTAAGCTAATAGTAATACGTTTTATATGTTGAAGGAAGAAGTAGAGCATAGTATCATAACCTCAGAAGAAATCAATAAATGCATTGCTGTTTTAGCACAATTGAATTCCAACACAGATCAAATATTTGATATTCCGAAAGAACAGCGAATTGCTTTGATCAAAGAGGCAGGAATGTTTTCAAGACCCGACAGAGGTGAGTTTTCCAGAAGAATTAAAGACGGATTACAAGCCGCCAAACGTAAGAAAGAAAAGAAAGACAAAACGGCACGAAAAGAAACGGGCATTCGGCATGCACGTGAAGCGAGTATATTTGTTGCTCCAAAATTATTAGCCTCTAGTGATCTTGCCAACAAGGAACAATTAGAACTTGAAACGCCAAGAAACTGTTACGTTTGTAAAACGGAGTTTACTAAAATGCATCATTTTTACGATACAATGTGTACGGATTGTGGTGACTTTAATTACGCAAAACGTTTTCAAACTGCAGATGTAAAAGGCCAAATTGCTATTATTACCGGTTCACGATTAAAAATTGGCTATCATATTACTTTAATGCTTTTACGTGGTGGTGCAACTGTTATTGCTACAACTCGTTTTCCAGTAGATTCGGCTTTGCGTTTTGCGAAAGAAAAAGATTTTATGGAATGGGGACATCGCTTAAAAATTCATGGTTTAGATTTGCGACATATTCCAAGTGTAGAGATTTTTTGCAATTTTATTGAGCAAAAGTACGAACGACTTGATATTCTGATTAATAATGCCGCTCAAACGGTTCGAAGACCTGCCGGATTTTATTCCCATTTAATGGAGAATGAAGAATTGCCGATAAGTGCACTTCCAAAACAAGCACAGGAATTATTATTAGATCATATCAATTGTCTCGATGAATTAAAAATACTTACAACCGGAGCTTCTTCAAATGAAAATATGCCGGTTACCTGGCACGGACCTGAACCCGGAATTGGTTTGCGTGCTTCGGCTCGATTGTCTCAAATTCCATATTCTTTTGATAATGCATTAGTTGCAAATGAAGTTTTTCCGGAAGGAGAACTCGACGCGGATTTACAACAAGTTGATTTGCGAAAAACAAACAGTTGGCGTTTGCGTTTGGGACAAATTGAAACCACAGAAATGATTGAAGTACAGTTGGTAAATTCTGTTGCGCCTTTTGTTTTATGCAACCGACTTTCGGAAGTCATGAAGAAAGATAATACAGGACAAAAACATATTATAAATGTTTCGGCAATGGAAGGGAAATTTCATCGTTTTTTTAAAGAAGACCGTCATCCGCATACCAATATGGCAAAAGCAGCCCTGAATATGTTAACGCATACTTCTTCGGGAACTTTGGCAAAGCATGGTATTTTTATGAATGCAGTAGATACAGGTTGGGTAACCGATGAAGACCCTGCTGAACTGGCAAACAAAAAACAGGAGTTGGAAGATTTTCAGCCGCCATTGGATATTGTAGATGGTGCGGCACGTGTTATGGATCCTTTGTTTGATGGAATAAATACAGGAAAACATTGGTGCGGAAAATTCCTGAAAGACTATAATCCGATTCCGTGGTAGATTTAATCGCAGTTTAAAATCTCGGTCTCAGTGATAATTATAAAAATAAAAAACCACAACAGAATTAAATTTTGTTGTGGTTTTATTTGGAAAAATAAGTGATTAACGGTAAATGTTTTCTCCTTTATTTGATTTCCATTCTCTTTCAAAATATTCAGCATCTTCGTCATTACGAGTGTGAACCCCTAATACAACACGACCATCTTTAATACCTGATTCGTAAACTTTTGCTCTTTCTTCAGGGATTCCTGATCCTACCAAAGCGCCAATTAAACCACCTGTAATTCCTCCTGCACCTGCACCTGCTAATCCTGCAGCAAGCGGACCTGCGATAATTAATCCTAATCCAGGAATAACAAGGCTTGTTCCTAAAGCAGCAATAACGCCAACAATAGCACCAATAGTCCCTCCAATTGCAGAACCTGTTCCAGCTGTTTCTGCAGCTTTAGTTCCTAATTCAGAGTGGTCATCTTTATCTGAATAATGTTTTTTTCTAGTATCGTCAGACATAATAAGATTGATTTCATCTTTTGTATATCCTCTTTCGCTTAATGTTTCGTAAGCTCTTTCTGTACTGTCGCGATCAGAAAACATTCCTGTTAACATTGTACGTTTGTTGTTGTCTGGGTTATGTAAATTTTCCATTGTATATATATTTAAATTTGTGAATTCGTTTCCACTAATACAAAGCTCGTTAAACCACTTTATTTTTTATTTATACAATTATTCCAAATTCTTATATATTGAATTTAACATTTCTTAATTTTTAACTCATTTTTTGATTATTATGCAAAATAAAAAATCCCAATATTTAGTTTTAAAAACTAGATATTGTGATTAAGTTATTCTCTTTAGAAATTAATTAACCGAAATTAATTTAACATCAAAAACTAATACTGATCCGCCAGGAATATCTCTGTTATCATAAGGTCCATAACCTAAATGTGATGGAACTAGTAGAATGCCGCTTCCGCCGGTTTTAAAATAAGGAATACCTTCTGTCCAGCCTTGGATCACTTGGTTTAAACCAAAAGAAATACCTTCCGGTTTACTTTGGTCAAATACTTTTCCACTTGTATAATATCCTTTATAAGCAACGGTTACATTGGATTTTGCATTTGGCTGAGTTCCTGTTCCCGGTTCGTTAATTACATAATATAATCCTGTATCGGATTTAAGTGCTTTAAGATTGTTTTTAGCAATATAATCAGTTATTTCCTTTTCGTTTTCAACAGTATAATCTGTTTTTTGCGGTTCTTTATTTATTTCTTTATCACTGTTGCATGAAATAAAAAGTGTCAAAATTAGCAGTGCAGATAAAATGTGTTTCATTGAATGTGGTATTTAATTTAATTTTAAAATATAAATTGCCTAGATTTTGTTTTACGGAGATTCACAAAGACAAACGCAAAGATTCACAAATATGTAATGTAACTCTTCGTTTTTTTGCGAATCCCTGTGCAATAACTATCCTTCGATTTTTGCAGAAAGCTCAAACCATCGTTCTTCTTTCTGATCTATTTTATTTATGATGTTTTGTAATTCGTTTGCTTTCTTTTCTATGTCAGCATCAGTTACCTTTCCGTCAGCGAATAGTTGTTCGATCTTACTTTTGTCTATTTCTAAATCTTTAATTTCTCGTTCCAGTTTTTGATATTCCTTTTGCTCGTTAAAAGTCAAATTTCCGGTTGGATTATTTTGTTTCCAGTCTTTCTTTTCCGCCTTATTTTCTTCTTTTTGGGCAACATCGGCGCTGTCTTCATAAGCTCTGAAATCAGAATAGTTTCCAGGGAAATTTTCTATTTCGCCATTTCCTCTGAATACAAATAAGTGATCAACAATTTTATCCATAAAATAACGGTCGTGAGAAACCACAAGTAAACATCCCGGATAGTCCAGAAGAAAGCTCTCCAATACGTTTAACGTTACAATGTCTAAGTCATTTGTAGGCTCATCAAGAATCAAAAAGTTAGGATTTTGAATTAAAACTGTACATAAATACAAACGTTTTAATTCGCCACCACTTAATTTTTCAACAAAATCATATTGCTTTTTAGCATCAAAAAGAAAACGCTCTAATAATTGAGAAGCCGAAATCATTCTGCCTTTCGCAAGCGGAATAAATTCTCCGTACTCTTTAATAATATCAATAACACGCTGTCCAGGTTTTGGATTGATTCCTGATTGTGTGTAATAGCCAATTTTTATCGTTTCTCCTTTTACAACGCGTCCGCTGTCAAGAGGAAGCGTACCGGTAAGAAGATTTAAAAAAGTAGATTTTCCAGTTCCGTTTTTACCAATAATTCCGATACGTTCTCCACGCTGAAAATCAAAACTAAAATTATCAAGAATAACGTGGTCTTTAAATTTTTTCGAAATTTTGTGAAGCTCGATAATCTTGCTTCCCATACGTTCCATATTAATTTCAAGTTCGACTTTGTTTTCAAGACGACGGCTTTGTGCTTTTTCTTTAATTAAATAAAAATCATCCTGACGCGATTTTGATTTTGTCGTTCTCGCTTTTGGTTGGCGGCGCATCCATTCTAATTCTTTTACAAATAAGTTTTTCGCTTTGTCAACGCTTGCATTTTCAGATGTAATTCTTTCTTCTTTTTTCTCTAAATAATAAGAGTAGTTTCCTTTATACTGATATAATTTTCCATTGTCAAGTTCGATAATTTCATTACAAACTCGTTCTAAAAAGAAGCGGTCGTGTGTAACCATAAACAATGTAATATTTTCTTTGGCAAAATAACTTTCAAGCCATTCAATCATTTCAAGATCTAAATGGTTGGTTGGCTCATCCAGAATCAATAAATCAGGGCGATTGATCAAAATGATTGCCAATGAAAGACGCTTCTTTTGCCCACCGGAAAGATTTTTTACTTTAAGTTTAAAATCTTCCAGTTTTAATTTGAATAAAATCTGCTTGTATTGCGTTTCAAAATCCCACGCATTATGCTGATCCATTCCGTCAAAAGCTTTTTGGTAGGCTTCGCCATCATCGGGGTTTTCAAGTGCTTTTTCGTACGCTTCAATTACTTTAAGTGTTTCATTATCTGATGCGAAAATGCTTTCTTCAATAGTCAGTTCTTCCTGTAAATTATTGTTTTGCGATAAAAAAGCCATTTTAATACCTTTTCTTAAAACAACCTGACCGGTATCTGGCTCATCCAGACCATTAATAATGCTCATAATGGTTGTTTTTCCAGAACCATTTTTAGCAATAAAAGCAATTTTTTGATCTTTGTTGATTCCAAATGAAATGTTGTCAAAAAGCGTTTTTTCGCCAAAAGACTTCGATATATTTTCTACAGATAAGTAATTCACTTTGTATTATGAGTTATAAATTATAAGTTATGAAGGTTTTAAGAATCAGAACTTTTTTGCAAAAGTAAGTTATTATATTACGATTTGCGAATTATTTGTCGAGATAGGAATTCAGGATAGCACTTAAGTCAAAATAATGAATTTGTTGCGGCGAATTTAAAACAGGTTTTCGAACCAAAGATTCATTCGTTAAGTAATAATGTAAACCGTCTTTGGTGGCAATTCCTTCTATTTGATGAAAAGACAGCCTAAGATCAATCCTCCGTTTATTGCCCGATAAAAAATCATGATCTTTAAAATCATATAAAAGATATAAAAAGGACTTACCCCTTTTTGAATAGCCACAAAGTACAATTAATTTTTTAGGTTCTAAATACGTAGCGCCGGTAACCAGGCCTTTTGTAAGCAGAGTTTCTTTACATCTTGCAATATGAGTTCCAGGTTGTTTTGGCAAAACATAGATACTGGTTTTTGACGTGCCCCATTCTTTGCTAAACAAATAAATGCTGTCTTTTGAAACGATAAAAGCTTCGCAATCAAAATTAGTTGTGTTTGGTTTTTTTAAATTGAGGTCTTTTTGATTTTCATATGTAAACGAAATCGTTTCTATAATTGGACTTTCTTCTAAGAATGATTTTTTCTCGATTTTCAAAATTTGTAAATTAGTTCTGTTTCCCGAATAGTTATTCCCGAAGTCTCCTATATATAAATGAGAACTGTCTTGTGCTATTTCTTCCCAGTCGTGATTTATTGTTTTGTCTAAAATGATTTTCTTTTGAATTTTTCCTAAAGTATCTAATCCGTAAATAGTATTATCATGGTCATCATTATGCGTCCAAAATAAATTATTAAAAGATATTAATCCCGAAGTTTCTTTAATAATATTATCAATTTTAATAGAATTGTCAGATTTTATTTTAAAATTTTTATATGTACAATTTCCATCATTTAATGTTGCACGCGAACAGTAGTTCTCTGCCAAATGGTCGGTACAGCCTCTCAGTTGGGCATAAATGGAGGATGTAATGATAAAAAAACTGAATATTATACTTTTCATTTATTGTTGATTTTGTTATTTAAATTAAATATAATATAACATTTATAATTTTTTTATTTTTTTTCAGTTTGTAAGAAAGTGTAATTTTTTACTGATACTGTTTATTTACTTAAAAATTTTAACATAAATAAATAGAATATGTTTTTTTTATATTAAAATAAGGCATTTCTTGCTTTTTTATTTTTCGCAATGAATTTACGTCCTATTTTTGCAAGAAAATAAAGCGTATATTAGTATAAGTATTACGCGTAGATGGGCATTAAAAAACTGCTGTCTATTATTTAAGGATTGTCAAGTTATTTGATTTTCCTACAGTTTTCTAACTTACTTAAATGTGAGTTGGAACAGCGAAGCTATATTAAGACATATTATTAATTATTTTTTAAAATGTAAAATTATGAAAGTAGGAATCACCTTTAGCGCTTTTGATTTATTGCACGCTGGTCACATTAAAATGTTAGAAGAAGCGAAGCAACAATGCGATTATCTAATTGTTGGCTTGCAGACCGATCCGACATTGGACCGTCCGGAAAAAAACAGACCAACACAAACCGTAGTTGAAAGGTATATTCAACTTAAAGGATGCAAATTCGTGGATGAAATAGTTCCTTATGCAACTGAACAGGATTTAAATGATATTTTGAGATCTTTTAAAATTGATGTTCGTATTTTAGGAGATGAATATAAAGAAAAAGACTTTACCGGACGTACGTATTGTGAAGAAAAAGGTATCGAATTATTTTATAATGTTCGAGATCACCGTTTTTCAAGCAGTGGCTTGCGTAAAGAGGTAGTTTTTAGAGAAATGGCAATAGCCAAATAATTTAAAGTAGAATATGGATAGAAACACCAAAATTTATATTGCAGGTCATAATGGTATGGTAGGTAGTGCCATATGGAGAACATTAACTGAAAAAGGATTTAATAATTTAATTGGAATCTCTAGTAAGGAATTGGATCTTAAAAATCAACAAGCTGTTCGGGATTTTATAGCAAAAGAAAATCCCGATGTAATTATAGACGCAGCAGCACGTGTTGGTGGAATCCTGGCTAATAATGATTTCCCATACCAATTTATTATGGAAAATATGCAAATACAGAATAATTTAATTGATTCTGCATTGCAAAACGGAGTAGAAAAATTTATTTTTCTTGGTAGTTCTTGTATTTATCCAAAATTAGCTCCACAGCCTTTAAAGGAAGAATATTTATTAACCGATACTCTTGAACCAACAAATGAATGGTATGCCATTGCTAAAATAACAGGCGTTAAAACTTGTCAGGCTATAAGAAATCAATTCGGAAAAGATTATGTGAGTCTTATGCCTACCAATTTATACGGCACCTACGATAATTTCGATCTAAACACATCGCACGTTTTGCCAGCCATGATACGAAAATTTCATGAAGCAAAACAAAATGATCATGCCCCTGTAACTTTATGGGGAAGTGGAACCCCAATGCGTGAATTTTTATTTGTAGATGATATGGCCAAAGCAGTAGTTTTTGCCTTAGAAAATAAACTGCCGGATTACTTATATAATATTGGAACCGGCGAGGATTTAACAATTAAAGAATTAGCAGAAATCATTAAGGAAATTACAGGACATCAGGGCGAAATTATTTGGGATTCTACTAAACCGGACGGAACACCAAGAAAATTAATGGATATTTCGAAAATGCATGAATTGGGATGGAAACATCAGGTAGATTTAAAAGAAGGAATTCGACAAACATACAACTGGTTTCTAGAACATACAGAAAATTTTAAACAAGTAAAATTATAAATACATTAAATAGATTTTAAAATCGTTTGATATAAAAAAAAATATGAAAGTAGCATTTATTACAGGAGTAACAGGTCAGGACGGCGCTTATTTAAGTGAGTTTTTATTGAAAAAAGGATACAAAGTTCATGGTTTAAAAAGAAGATCATCACTATTTAACACAGAAAGAATTGATCATTTATACCAGGATCCTCATGTTGATCACCGTAATTTTTATTTACATTATGGAGATATGACTGATAGCACGAATTTAATTCGTTTGATCAAGGAAATTCAACCCGATGAAATTTACAATCTGGCAGCGATGAGCCACGTGGCAGTTTCTTTTGAGACACCGGAATATACCGGTAATGCTGACGGATTAGGAACATTAAGAATTTTAGATGCCGTTCGTTTATTAGGTATGGAAAAAAAGGTTCGTATCTATCAGGCTTCAACATCTGAATTATATGGAAAAGTTCAGGAAGTGCCACAATCTGAAAAAACACCTTTTTACCCACGTTCACCATATGCAGTAGCTAAAATGTATGCATTTTGGATTACAGTAAATTATAGAGAAGCGTACGGAATGTATGCTTGTAATGGTATTTTATTTAATCATGAATCTCCAATTCGTGGAGAAACTTTTGTAACCAGAAAAATTACCAGAGCAGCTTCAAGAATAGCATTGGGATTGCAGGATAAATTGTATTTGGGGAATTTAGATGCTAAAAGAGATTGGGGACATGCTAAGGATTATGTTCGAATGATGTGGATGATTTTACAGGCTGAAGAACCAGAAGATTGGGTAATTGCAACCGGAAAAACTACGGCAGTTAGAGATTTTGTTCGTATGAGTTTTGCCGAAGCAGGTATTGAACTTGAGTTTAAAGGTGAAGGTGTTGATGAAAAAGGATATGTAAAATCGTGTAGTAATCCGGAATTTCAGGTAGAGATTGGCAAACAGGTTCTTGCTGTTGATCCTAAATATTTCAGACCTACTGAAGTTGATTTGCTAATTGGTGATCCGACAAAAGCAAAAACTAAATTAGGATGGGAATGCAAATATGATTTGCAAGCCTTAGTTAAAGATATGATGCAGAGTGACTTAAAGTTAATGCAAAAAGATCAATATCTTAAAGATGGTGGCTATAGAACGTTAAACTATTTTGAATAGTAAAATTACCGAAAAAAGCTTTTTTTTTAAATTTATGTTAATGTTCGGTATTTATCTATGGCAGTAAATCAATTAAAGGTTGGTGCATTATTATCCTATGTTGTACTAATCCTAAACAATATCGTAGGACTTGCTTACACGCCTTTTATGCTACGCATGATGGGGCAGAGTGAATATGGTTTGTATTCTTTAGTCGCTTCGGTTATAGCTTATTTAACGATACTTGATTTTGGATTTGGAAATGCAATTATCAGGTATACGTCTAAATTTCGGGCTCAGGGTAAACTGGATGAACAATTCTCTATGTTCGGAATGTTTATAATGCTATACTCGATTATCGGAGTAATAGCTTTCATTGCAGGATTGTGTTTGTACTACAATGTAGATTCGATGTTTGGCAAAACAATGACAGTTGTTGAACTAGGCAAGGCTAAGGTTATGATGCTCTTAATGGTGTTTAATATAGCTTTTACGTTTCCATTAAGCATTTTTGGTGCAATCATTACTGCTTATGAAGATTTCATTTTTCAAAGAATCATACAGATTGTTAGAATAATACTTAACACAGCTGTTATGATATTATTACTTAATATTGGTTATAAAGCAATAGCAATTGTAATTGTTACCACTGTTTTTAATTTAATGACATTGTTGGTTAATTATTTTTATTGCAGATATAAAATAAAAATAAAAATATACTTCCATAAAGTTGACTGGAGTTTCTTAAGAGAGGTTGCCTTGTATTCATTTTATATCTTTTTAAGTATGATAATGGATCGTATTTATTGGGGTACAGGACAATTTATCTTGGGTATGTATGTTGGTACCGCAGCGATTGCTATTTTTTCAATAGCGATTTCGTTGCAAAATATGTACATGAGTTTCTCTGCTTCGATTGCCAATGTCTTTCTGCCTAAAATCACCAAAATGATCACCGAAGGACAGTCAGAAAAAACCATTTCAGATTTATTTATTAAGACCGGAAGGATCCAGTTTATAATTATTTCATTTGTCCTGGCGGGGTTTGTTATATTCGGACAACAATTTGTTGTTTTATGGGCTGGTAAAACCTACAGTGACGCTTACATAATGGCGTTGTTCTTTTTTATTCCCTTAACAGTTCCATTAATTCAAACAGTTGGAATTACTATTTTGCAAGCCCGAAATCAAATGAAATTTAGATCTGTACTCTATATATGGATTGCACTTTGTAGTCTGATAGTTCAATTTTTGCTAGCGAAAAAATATGGAGGAATTGGTGTAGCAATAGGAATTGCATCAGGTTTGTTTTTAGGACAAATAGTAATAATGAATATTTATTATTATAAAAAACAAAAAATTGATATTCCTTTCTTTTGGAAAGAAATCGCTAAGATGTCTGTTGTTCCTTTTATATTAGGAGGTCTTGTATATTATTTATCTACATTTTTCATTATCAAATCAATTACAGATCTGTTTATTGGAATAATACTTTTTACTACTGTCTACATACCATTTTTCTGGGTATTCAGTATGAATAAATTTGAGAAAGATCTTTTTGGTGCACCTGTAAAGAAACTCTTTTTAAGAAGATGAAATTTATAATTATTAGTTTAAAGAGTTAAAGAAGAAATTAAAATTGTTGTAATACTTAAAAAAAAATATTAAAATAAAAATGGGTAAAATTTATTTATACTGGTTTAATAAAAAAGGAAAATTCGGAAACTTTGGAGATGAGTTAGGACCTTATATTATACAAAAGCTTTCGGGCAAAGAAATTTATCAAATTCCAATACCAAGAAGTTCAATTAAATTAGTTCTTGCTTTCATTAAGGCAGTTATTTACAAATATCACAGTATAGATATTTTTAAATCTGTTTTAAAAACACTATTTTTAAATGGAAAATACATTATATCGGTTGGAAGTATAATTGGCTGGGGAAGTGGAAAAAGAATAGTTTGGGGAAGCGGCATTTTGTTTGCAAATGAAAAAGTTGATAATGGAACTTTTTTAGCGGTAAGAGGTAAGTATACTCAGGCCAGATTAAAAGAATTAGGATATAATTATCCGGACGTTTTTGGTGATCCGGCTTTGCTTTTACCATTAATTTATCCTGTCACTTTAACAAAAAAATATAGATTAGGGTTGGTTCCTCACCATACTCAATTTGAGCATTTTGCTGATTTTGAAAACAAATTTGGTATAAAGGTGATAAACTTAATAGGCGATGTAGAATCTATACTTGATGATTTTGCAAGCTGTGAAACGATCATTTCTTCTTCTCTTCATGGTGTTATTGTGGCACATGCATACAACATTCCAGCTTTGTGGTATGAATATCCAAAAATAAAATGGCATGGGGAAAACATCAAATTCCTGGACTATTTTTCTTCTGTAGGCATTGATGAATATGTGCCATTTCCTTTAAAAGAGAGTGATGCTTTTGATGTTGAAGGTGAAATAGAAAATGTGAGAAGAAATAGTGATAAGGCAAACATTAACGCAGATTTAAAAACGATTCAGGACAAACTTATTGCTGTAGCTCCATTTAGTGTATTACCACAATTCACTAATCAGGTTTAAAGAATAGGAAGAATTATAACTGATTTAAAGGTCATATATAGTATACTATTTCACTATAACATGATTGAATAAATAAATAAAAAATAAATGAGATTTAGATATGATATTGGATTCCTAAGAGCATTAGCAGTTTTTATAGTGGTATTTTTTCATTATAAAATACCGTTTTTTCAAGGTGGTTTTATTGGGGTAGATATTTTTTTTGTGATAAGTGGTTTTCTTATGACGAGTATAATTTTGAAAGGCTTAGATAAAGATTTTTTTTCTATTAAGGATTTTTATTTAAGACGTTTTGAACGAATTGTTCCTGCACTGACTGTAATGATGTTATGTGTTTTAATCTTAACATTCTTTCTTTACTTTCCTGAAGATTTGAAGCAGGTTTCTGCCTATACTTTTTTTTCAGGTTTATTTTTATCAAATTATTATTACTTGTTTAATTCAGATTACTTTGATGCATCTTCACAATCGAATATATTATTACATACCTGGTCCCTTTCTGTCGAATGGCAATTTTACATAATCTATCCGCTTTTTTTAGTGTTGCTCAAAAAGTTTTATCTTAAGAGAAGGAAAGAATTTAATCTTATATTTTTGGCTATTACTTTGTTTTCTTTTCTTTTAGTAATTGCTTTTAATAACTTTTTACCATCATCCTATAGTAAAGTCAGTTTCTTTTCATTTACGCACAGAGCTTGGGAAATGATGTTTGGTGGAATAGCATTTCTCTACAAAGATTTTTTCGAAAACAAAATATCAGACTTTTTCAAAAATATCATAATAAGTTTAAGCATTATTGTTATAGCTTTGAGTATTGTTTATCTTAATGAAGATTATGCATGGCCTTCCGGGTTTACACTTTTTCCTGTAATCGCTTCTTTTTTTGTGATTGCTTTAAACAAAGAGTATACTATTTATAAAAACCCAGTTATTCAGTATATAGGAAATATCTCTTATTCCTGGTATTTGTGGCATTGGCCTATATATGTAATAATAAATTACTTTGATTATAAGGGTGTTGAGGTTACACTATTCTTAATAATTAGTTCCTTGATTTTAGCCATCTTGTCTTATGAACTAATTGAAAAAAGATCAAAACAGATCGCATCACAAAAGATGTTTTTAGGCGCTTCATTTGTTATTCTTATTTCATTGGTTGGCATTTTTTTAAGACCAAATAAAAGCTTGTTTTCTGAGGATGCAGTAATAGTTTCAGAATATAAGGATCATTATGATGAAAACAGAAGGAAGCAATTCAACTCTGGTGTTTGCCATAATGTTAGTAAAGTAGATTATAAAAAATGTTTGTGCATAAACTCAGAAAAGAAAAATATTTTATTGTTGGGCGATAGTCACGCCGGACAATTTTCACTCTCATTTAGAAAAAAGTTAGACAGTACAAAAGTTAACTTTATGGAACATACAGTTGTTGGGACTTTTCCATTGCTTAATGCAAAGGGAGAAAAAAGAGCATCTGGACAATTTAAAAGCATATTCAATAAATTTATTGTAGATAATAAGAGCAATATTGATGTCGTTTTACTTTCGTGTAATTGGATGAATTACCCTCATTCAGCAGGTTATAGTTCTAATAAAGAATTAGTTAATGATGTTAATGCTACAATAAATGCATTGAAAAAAATGGGGATAAAGAAAGTTCTCATCATGGGACAGGGAGAAGAATACAATGTTGATTATCCAAGGGTTGTTGCATTTAATTTAGAAGGAAAAACTGGAAAGTCTTATGTAAATCAAGAATCAGTGGTATTAAATAGTGATTTAAAAAAGCAAATTTCGTCAGAAAACTATATTGATATTTTTTTAAACAATAAAATTAAGCATTATGATGATATAAATAAAGTACCATATATGTTTGATGATGACCACATGACCATCTACGGTGCTGATCAGATTGTCGATTTATTACTCAAAAAAAATATTCTTTGAATATGACGAAAAGAAAAATAGCCTTTATTTTATATCAGTTTGGCGTATTATCCGGGAGATCTAACGGTGTAAGAAGTCAAGCACTCTCTACTTATGATATTTTGAATAAATATGGTGATGAATGTGTTTTAATAAACGTATGGGAGCATTATGACTGGAAATCATTTGATGCAATTCATATTTTTGGTTACGATATAGCGATCCATACGTATGTTAAGGCATTGTCATCAAGAAATCCCAATATATTTATATCACCAATAATAGATTCTACTAAGCCCTATTCGCTTTACAAATGGGCAACATTTAATGGTTTCGAAAAATTAAGATTATACAGTAATAACTATGCATTGCGTAAAGCGCTTCATTTAGTAAAAGGCGTATGTGCGAGAAGTGAACATGAAGCTAAATTTTACGGAGAATCATTTGGAATAGATTCTCTGAAAATCTTTACTATTCCACTTTCTTATGGTTTAGAAGAGCCAGAAAATATTCATGAAGTTTTAGAAAAAAAAGAAAACTTTTGTTTTCACTTAAGTGCTCTTTATCAGGATCGAAAAAATGTGATAAGATTAATTGAAGCTGCAAAAAAATATGATTTTGAGCTTGTACTCGCCGGGAATAAAGGTAGCGATGAGCAGTTCTCAAAGATTAAACAGGCTATTGGCGATGCAGCAAACATCACAATTTTAGGATATGTGTCTAATGAGGAGTTGAAAGAAATATACGCAAGAACAAAAGTGTTTGCGCTTCCGAGTATAAATGAAGGAGTAGGTATTGTCGCAATGGACGCTGCTGTATACGGATGCAATATTGCAATGACAAACCTGAAAGGACCAGCAGGATATTATCCTAATATTAATACGGTAGAAATCGTAGATCCATATAGCGTTGATGATATTGGCAAAAAGATTGTGAAACTTCTTAAACAGGAGAATAACGATAATATTTACAGGCACATGTTATCAAATTTTTCAGGGAATAGTATCTATTCAAAATTAAACAACATGTACGATCACAAAGACTAGATTAGTTAGGATGAAAGTCTCCAAAATTAATAAAGGATATTACTCGTATTTATTCACATAAAAAAGTTTTTAAAATAAAATAGGGAGATTAAAATACCCAACGTTTTAAAATAGCTCTCCTAATCATAAGCTATTTATTATTTCCAAATTATTCATGAAGCATTTAAAAAAATTCAAACTTTATTATTTATTAGCAATTGTTTTCTTTTTAGCTAGTTTTCGCGGCGATCCTGGTTCTGGTGAAGCCCTGACATATAAAGTTCCTTTTTACATAGCATTTATTCAAAAAGTGTCAATCTATATCGTAATATTAATAATGACATTATCGTTATTGTTTGATAAGAATAAGTTTAGGTACCAAAGCTATTATAAGCATTCACTATTCTTTTTTATCTTTTTTCTAATCATGATATTAAGCGGAGGTTATTCTGATGATTTATTTTACAGGCTGATATTTTCGATAATAACATTTTTATACTTTGTAAAGATTGTTTCGAGATTAGAATTAAAATATGTTGTCTTGTTTGTTTGTTTTGCTGGCTTTGCACTGAGTCTTGTTAATTTTTTATGTTATTTTTTGTTCCCTTCAACAATTTGGAATGGAAGACTTTTTGGAGTTACCAGTCATCCTAATTTTACAGGTGTAGCGGCGTGTATATCTGCCATTTTTTCTGTTTATTTTCTAATATATTCCAGATGGAAACTTAAACTGCTTTACTTGTTTATGTTCGCTATTTCAATATCGGTTTGTATATTTTCAGGTTCCAGAAATTCAATAATCTCTTTCGTATTCGCATTTTTGGTTTATTTATTTATTAAAACTAAAGGGTTTGCTCCACGAGTAATGCTAATTTTAGTATCCATTTTATTTATTTTATTACTATTAAATATAGACTTTTCGATGTCAAGTTTAGATTACGAAGGTAGAGGTAATACAAGAGAAGGAACATGGAAGTCAATGTCTGATGCTGCCTTAGAATTGCCAATTTTTGGTATAGGAAAAAGCGGGGCATCATCCAACAGTTATTTATTTGCAGTAGTAGCGTCAGGCATATTGGGTTTTTTGTTTTTGATGGGAAGTATTGTAGGGCATATAAAAAGGTTGGCATCATCTAAAATAGCAAACAATAGATACGTTCCGCTATTTTGTATGATCACTGCAGCGTTGTTTTTTGCAGCCATTTTTGAGGGGTTTTTATTAGACCAGGTTGGTCTTCCTGTATTTGCTTATTGGTTAGTATTAGTTGTTAAAACAGATAATTATAATGTTAATGTTAAAGATGAAAAACGATTTTTTAAAATGGGGTATTAGGCTTGCAAGGCCATGGTTTATTTTTGGTTCATTAAAAAGACCCGTTTTACCTTACAGAGTAAATCTTATGTTTTTTGATGAAAGATTGGGACCAGATAAACAACCCAATGTAGGGGATTTGTTATCAAAAGTTATTTTTGATTTTTTAGTTAAAAACAAAGGAATAAAATCACTGCGTAGTAGACGTACTTTTAGAGTAAGCTTTTTGGGTTCAGTAATCCAGTTTCTAACAGGTGACGCGGTTGTATATGGCAGCGGTTTTCTTTACGAAAGTGTAGTGCCTAAATTTGCATCTGAGAAACTGAAATTAGATATTAGGGCAGTACGAGGACCTAATACCAGACGAATGCTGCAAAGCATAGGATATACGGTACCAGAAATATATGGCGATCCTGCAATTCTCTTACCGATGTTTTACCAACCTAAAATAGCGAATCCAAAAAAAGAATTCATTGTTATACCGCATTGGAAAAAAACAAAGGATTATGATTCAACCAAATATCCTGTATTATCTACATTAACAGATAAGTGGGAACATTTTATTGATGAGATCGTTTCTGCAAAGTTGGTAATAAGTGCATCTTTACACGGAATAATTATTGCAGAAGCTTATGGTGTACCTGCAATCTTATTAGGGCATACCGAAAAAAATGATTTGTTTAAATATGAAGATTATTATTTAAGCACAGGAAGAACAAATTTTGTAATAGCAAAAGATATTGAAGAAGCTTTAAAATTAGATATTCCCAAAGTTCCTGACTTCAAAAAAATGCAAAAGGAGCTTTTAGATGCATTTCCTATAGATATTTTTAAAGACAAATAATATGCAGTCAAGTAAAATAGCATACTTAATTCAGGCTCACGAAGATCCCGAGAATTTATTGAGAATGATAAACGCTTTGGATGATAATAATGATTTTTTTGTTCATATTGATAAGAAAGCCAATATAGATCCTTTCTGTCAACTTTTAAAAGCAAAAAATAATGTGTTTTTAATGGAAGACCAAAATCGCATTGATGTTTATTGGGGAGGATTTTCTCAAGTTGAAGCTACATTAAATTTAATTGAAAAATGCCTGATACAAAATGATGTTAATGATTCAGAATACTTAAAGGTTATTTTCATTTCCGGCTCAGATTATCCAATAAAAAGCAAAGAAGAATTAAGGGATTATTTAGTAAAGTTCAAGGAGTTAAATTTTATCAGAGGCATGAATATTACTCAGGCAAATACAAAAAAATACAATTACTGTCTGCGTAATTATTTATTTTTTGATTTTTTCTTAATGAATAAAAAAGTAACAAGATTTTCAAGAAAAATATTAAACATTTTAGGGAGTACAATATTTAAGAAACCTAATTATGTTGTAGAAAATAATGGAAATAAAATTGACATTTTTCATGGTTCGTCATGGTGGGCATTAAATATTGATGTTATAAAATACATACAGACATATTCTAAGGAGAATGATACTCTAAAAAAATATTTTAAGTACTCTTTAGCTTCAGATGAAAAATATTTTCATACTATTTTTTTCAATTCAAGGTTTTCAAATACAAATATTTATAAAGGTCCAGAACCCTACATTCCAACTACAAGTGCTTTTTCAAATATGCATATTATTGACACTTCGTTGAGTAAGTGGTTTGATGAAAAAGATTTTAATTTTATTAAAGCTTCAGACAAATTCTTTGTGCGAAAAGTTTCTACGAAGAACTCCAAAAAATTATTAGATATGATTGATTTTGAACTATTATGAAGATTCTAATACTACAACCGCTTATACCACATTATAGAGAAGATTTTTTTAAACGTTTAAGTGAAAAAATTTCCCTCGATATTTTTTGCTATGAAAAAACTGCAAAAATTGAATCAGATAAATTTAAAATAGGTGCATTTAAAAATAGTTATTTAAGTAATCTCAAGTTAGGACCTTTTGTGCTTTATGATTTTTTTAAATTTTTTAATAAAAAATACGACCTACTCGTTTTAATGCTACATTTTGGTCATGTAAGTACGTGGCTTTTGCTCTTTACAAAAAAAATTCATGGAAAAAAAATTATTCTTTGGGGGCAGGGTATTTCTGTTAAAAGATATATGGCTGAAGAAGCAAAACCAAGTCTACTATTAAAATGGATGATTTATTTTTCAGATGGTGTTTGGTTTTATACAGATAAAGAGCTGGAACAATGGAAAAAAATATTTCCCAAAAAGAAAATGATATCATTAAATAATACTATATCTGATATAGAATCTATTGTAGATCGTAACAAAGCCTTGACTAAAGAGGAATTAAAAACGAAATATAAAATTCATCAGGAAAAATGTTTTATTTTTTGTGCCCGTTTTACCCATCCACACAGAAGAGTTGATTTATTATTATCAAGCATAGAGTCTTTGGATGAGGAAAAATTTGCATTCATAATTATTGGTGACGGACATTTTAAACCTGACTTTTCAAATTATAAAAATGTTTTTGATTTTGGAGCTGTTTATGATTCAGATCTCAAAAGTGAACTTTTTGATATATCAGATATTTATTTTCAACCAGGATGGGTTGGTTTATCTATTGTAGAAGCTATGGCATATGGTAAACCAATCTTTACTTTTAAAAGATCACCAGATATACTGCAATGTGTAGAATACCATTATATCGAGAATGACGTAAATGGATACACGTTTGATTCTATGGATTCTTTTCTTGAGACAGTTAATTCGATATCGCCAACGAAAATTACAGAATTGGGAGAAAGTTCTAAAAATTATGTAAATGAAGTACTTACTATGGATAACATGGTGAAATCAGCTTTTAATAATATACTACAAATCAAAACTACTAAATAAATTAAAGAATGAAAATTCTACATGTTATTACTTCAATGAATCCCAAATTGGGAGGTGTTTGCCAAGTTGTACGCAATCTGAATCCTTATCTTATTGAACAAGGTATAAATGTTGAAATTGTTAGTTTGGACAATGAACATGATGATTTTGGAATACATGATAATTTTGTAATACATAAAGTAGGTTATGGAAAAACTTCTTATCAATACCAACCTAAATTAGCACATTGGTTAAACGATAATTTGTCAAACTATAATTATGTGATAATTCATGGTCTGTGGCAGTATCCCAATTTTGCATCCTACCAATCTGTTAAGTTACTAAAGAAACAAAATAAAAAAGTTCCAAAAGTTATTATCATGCCTCATGGCATGTTAGATCCCTATTTTCAGAAAGCTCCTGAACGTAGATTGAAAGCCTTGCGTAACGAAATTGTTTGGGCATTAATAGAAAGAAATTGTATCAATAATGCGGATGCTATTTTTTTTACATGCGATGAAGAAATGCGATTAGCAGCAACAACTTTTGCGGGTTATAAACCTGCAAAAACGGTAAATGTTGGTTTAGGTATTCAGCCGCCACCAGATAATAATGAAAGTTTTAAGGAAGCTTTTTACGATAAATGTCCACAAATAAAAAGTAAGAAATATTTTCTTTTTCTAAGTCGGATTGATGAAAAAAAAGGTGTAAATTTATTAATCAATTCATACAATGCGCTGTCTGATAAAAATTCAAATTTGCCTGATTTAGTAATTGCAGGACCATTAGATACTGAATATGCAAAGGAAATGATGAAGTTAGCTTCACATAATCAAAAAATACATTTTACCGGTATGTTGAAAGATAAGGCCAAGTGGGGTGCATTTTATAATTGTGACGCTTATTTATTGCCAAGCCATCAGGAGAATTTTGGTATTGCAATTGTTGAGGCTATGGCCTGTAAAAAACCGGTATTAATTACAAAAAACATTAACATCTGGAGTGAAATAATCGAAGGTGGTGCTGGATGGATCGCCAATTTAGAAGAAAAAGAAGGTTTGAAAAACGTTCTCTCAGATTTGCTAAATTACAAGGAAGAGGAATTGGAGCTTAAGGGAGTAAAAGCTTTTGAAACTTACCAGAGTAAATTTAAAATTGAAACTTGTGCAAATAATTTTATTAAAACATTAAAGAGTATTTAATGGAAATTCCTAAATATATAGATACAATTCCTAAATCAGATAAGATTTATAGATTGATTTGGCGTATTACTTCCTTATTTTTATTTAAGCCCTTCTCATTACCTTTTTTTAATGGCTGGCGTATTTTTTTGTTGAAACTTTTTGGTTCCAAAATTGGAAAAAATTGTAATGTTTATGCATCAACTTACATACCATCTCCACGAAATTTAATTATGGGTACGCATTCTACGTTGGGTCCGGAAGTACAATTACATCTTGGTAAAACGATTATAGGAAATAAAGTTACCGTTTCTCAAAGAACTTATCTGTGCAGTGCAACTCACGAAACAAATTCTTTAAACATTCCTTTTATAGCAGGAAAAATAGTAATTAGAGATTTTGCGTGGATCGCTGCAGAAGCATTTATAATGACTAATACCTTAATAAGTGAAGGAGCTATTGTGGGCGCAAGGGCGGTTGTTATAAAAGATGTTGCACCGTGGACGATTGTAGCTGGAAATCCTGCAAAATTTATTAAAAACAGAGTAATAGAAAATTAATTCTTCGATAAAATAAGCAATATAACAGATTTATGATTTCAATATTAATACTAACCAAAAACGAAGAGCAGGATTTACCGGGATGTCTTGAGTCAGTATCATGGACAGATGATATTCATGTATTTGATTCATATAGTGACGATCAGACTGTTGCTATAGCAAAAAATGCCGGCGCTATAGTAACGCAACGCGTTTTTGATGGGTATGCATCGCAAAGAAATGCCTCTCTTCAAACTTTAGATTTTAAATATCCCTGGATTTTTATTCTGGATGCTGATGAGCGTATTCCTGAAAATTTAATTTCTGTTTTAAAGGATAAAGTATCTAAAGCAGAAGAAAATACAGATGGATTCAGGATTAGAAGAAGAGATTATCTTGGTGATACATGGTTAAAGTATTCGCAAATCTCGCCCTTTTATATACGCCTTGTTCGCAATGGTAAAGCAAAATATCATAGAGAAATTAATGAAGTGCTTTTAGTGGAAGGAAAGGTGGAAGAAATTCAAGGTTATTTTGATCACTATCCTTTTTCAAAAGGCTATTCTCATTGGTTAGACAAACACAATAGTTATTCTACTATGGAAGCCCAAAGATGGTTTGAAGAACAAAATGGAAACGAGAAATTTTTGTTACGGAAGGCAATTTTTAATAAAGATTTTTCAGAAATGCGTTACCATCAAAAAGGACTTTTTTATAAGCTGCCGGGCCGCCCCTTAATAAAATGGTTGTATATGGTAATTATCAGGAGGGCATTTTTAGACGGATCAGCTGGTTTTACCTACGCTACTTTACAAGCTATATACGAATACTTTATTGTTTTAAAAAGCAAAGAACTCATCAAACAAAAAAAAAACAAAAAATCTTTTTAAGATAAAAATTTATGAAAGTTTCAATAATTACGGTTTGCTACAATCGAAAAGCAACGATCGCGCAGTCTATACAAAGCGTTCTGGATCAGGATTATCCCGATATTGAGTATATTATTATCGATGGTAATTCATCAGATGGTACTCAGGCAATAATCGAATCCTATTCTGATAAAATTACTCGTTATATTTCTGAACCTGACAAAGGAATGTACGATGCAATCAATAAAGGTTTGCGATTAGCATCAGGAGATATCATAGGATTAATGCATTCTGATGATGTATTTTATGACAGCAGCGTTGTTTCTAAAATTGTCGGTACATTTTTAGCATCAACTACAGCTGATGCAGTTTACGGAGATGGAATTTATGTTACAAATGATGAGAATGAAAAAATAGTGCGTAACAGAATTGGAGGACAATATGATTATAACAAATTAAAATCAGGTTGGTTGCCTTTGCATCCTACTGTTTACATTAGGAAATCTGTTATTGAAAAATATGGAGATTATAACTTAGATTTTAAAATTGCGTCAGACACAGAGTTTTTACTACGCTATTTATTCAAACACAAAATAAACATTGTCTATTTAAAAGAATATTTTGTTAAAATGAGAATGGGAGGTTTGAGTACTGACCATAAAAGATTCGTACAAGTGCTAAAAGAAGATTATAAAATTTATAAATACCATAATCTGTCTCCCGTTCAAGCGGTCTTTTTGAAGAAATTTTCAGCATTACAACAATACTTAAAGTAATATGAATACGAAATATAAGATTCTTATATGAAAACGAAAACATTAAATAAACTATCAAAATACCATTTTTCGAGGTATTTTAAACTTTTTTTTGTGATCTGGGATTTAGTTTTGCTAAATATTGCTATTGTCTTATCATCATTACTTAGCTTTGGTTGTGTAGATAAGCTCTTTTTAAGACAAGTAGAAACCATATCATTATTGAGTAATCTGATTTGGATTATTTTACTTTTATATAGTAATTCCTTTAAAATTATAAGGGTAGAACCTATCGAATCAATATTAAAACGAACAATTAAAAAAATCATCGTACATGCATCCGTAATTGCAATATTTGTGGTTTTTCTAGATTATAATGAAGTGTCAAGATGGTGCTTACTTTATTTTTATTATTTTTTCTTCTTACTGTTAATGATTTCAAGGTATTTATCGATATCATTTTTAAAATATATAAGGGCAAAAGGATATAATTATAAGAGTTTCATTATAGTTGGGGCAAATGATACTGGCGAAAGAATACGTAAAATGCTAGCAAGTGATTTGACTTACGGGTATCGTTTTTTAGGTTTTTTTGATGAGAAAGTAGATCCATTTGCACTCATTCCAGGCCCTGTAGTAGGTTCATTTCATAATCTTGAAAGATTTTTAGTGGACAATAAGGTTCATGAAGTATACGTTGCATTACATATTGATAATGTTTCTGTTATTAATAAATTGATAAAAATTTGTGAACATCACATGGTGCGAATTAAATTTATTCCCGATTTTCAGCTTTATACTAAATCCAGTAAAGTCGAAATTTCATTTTATGAAAACACACCGGTTCTAATGTTTCGACGAGAACCTTTAGAATTTACGGTAAACAGAATATTAAAAAGGACGTTTGATATTTGTTTTTCTTCAGCGGTAATTTTATTGATATTTCCCTGGCTATTTCTGATAGTAATGATAATTATAAAATTAGAATCTCCTGGACCTATTTTTTTTAAACAGGAACGCTCAGGTAGGGATAATGATAGTTTTCCGTGTTTGAAATTTAGAAGCATGCGTGTAAACGCTTTGTCAGATAGCAGACAAGCTCAAAAAGGAGACCAGCGTATAACCAAGTTTGGAGCTATTATGCGTAAAACCAGTATTGACGAGTTACCTCAGTTTTTTAATGTTTTAATTGGAAATATGTCTGTAGTAGGTCCTAGACCCCATATGCTAAATCATACTAAGCAATATACCGAGTTAATTAACAACTACCTGGTACGCCAATATGCTAAGCCGGGTATTACAGGCTGGGCTCAGGTAAATGGTTTTCGCGGTGAAACTAAAGAAATTATAGATATGCAAAACAGAGTAGAATTTGATATCTGGTACATCGAAAATTGGAGTCTTCTATTAGATTTTAGAATCATAATAAAGACTGTAATTAATATATTTAAAGGAGAAGAAAATGCTTACTGAAAAATAATAAAAAAATACAACACAATTATAAACAATATTTTAATCATATATATGTTAAGTCAAATTATAACTCTAATGAAACATAAATCGTCTATTTATATTAAAACAACATGTCTCATATCATTAGTATTTTTGCTTTTTTCTTGTGCTTCAAGAGAAAAGATAGTCTATTATCAAAATATTGATTCTATGGCAGCGGATCAAAATGCAAATTCTTATGAAGTAAAAATTCAGCCTGATGATTTATTGATGATTATTGTTTCCGCCGAAGATCCTGAAATTGCACTTCCTTTCAATTTAAGTACTGTTGCTACACAAAGTGATTCAAATCTACAATCTGCAACAGGTCAGCGTACTATTCAGTCATACTTGGTAGATAAAAATGGAAATATAGAATTTCCTGTTTTAGGGAAACTGCAAATAGGAGGTTTAACAAGAACACAAGCCTTGCAATTTTTAAAAGATAAAATAAGCGTGTATATTAAAAATCCAATTATTAATATGCGAATTATGAATTTTAAGATTTCCCTACAAGGTGAAGTCAATATTCCTGGAACTTATTCTGTCTCGTCAGAAAGAATTACTTTGATCGAATCTTTAAGTATGGCAAAAGATCTGACGATTTATGGTAAAAGAGATAATATTTTAGTAATCAGAGAGGTTAATGGTGCGAAATCGTACAATAGAGTAGATATTACAAAAGCTGATTTTATAAATTCTCCTTTTTATTATTTAGCCCAAAATGATGTAGTTTACATAGAACCTAACAGGACTAAAGTAAATGCATCAGCGGTAGGGCCTAATACTTCTGTTATTATATCAGCTATTTCTCTTTTAATAACTATTTCTGTTCTAATCTTTAAATAAAATTAAATAAAATGCAAACACAAGAATTTTACAATGAAAAAGAAGATAAGACCGAAGATGTAAATCTTAGAGAGCAGTTAGATAAATATATAATTCAGTGGCGATGGTTTTTATTAAGTGTAGTGATTTGTTTAGTAGCTGCTTTTTTATATCTGCGTTATGCTACACCAATTTATCAGGCAACTACCGCTATATTAGTTAAAGATGAGAAAAAAGGAGGCATGCTTTCAGAATTATCTGCTTTTTCGGATTTAGGCATTGGTGGTGGATCTGTCAATAATGTCGATAATGAAATTGAAATATTAAAATCCAGAACTATTGTTGAGAGTACTGTAAAAAAGCTGAATTTGAATATTAATTTAATTTCAGAAGGTAGTGTTGTAGATCGCGATATTTATAAAGACGCATCTATAAGTGTAAATTTTATTAGTAAAACAAATTTGTTTAATAGTGCAAAATCACTTTTAATATATAATTCTTTGACAAGTAGTACTTTTGAATTAACAACCGATGTTGATTTTGAAAACATAATTTTATCTGCCAAAAAAGTATTTAGTTACGGAGAAAAAATACCAACGAGTTTAGGTATTTTGGTTATAAATAAAACCCAGGATATTATAGATAATAATGCTCTATATTATAAGTCTATAAAGATATCAATTAACCCTATTGAAAGTGTTGCTGAAAGTTATAAAAGCAGAATAAGTGTTGATCCTATCAGTAAAACAAGTAGTGTAGTTAATATTTCTATTTCTGATCCGGTTCAGAAAAGGGCAGAAGTTTTTCTGGATAACATGATTCAGATTTATAATCAGGATGCTGCGCAGGATAAAAACTTTATTTCTGAAAATACTTCTCGTTTTATCGCAGGCAGATTAGCTTTAATAGCAAAAGAATTAGACGGAGTTGAACAAGATGTAGAAAGCTTTAAAAAAACAAACAGATTAACTGACATTGAATCAGAAGCAAAACTATTTATAGAAGGTTCAAACGAATACGATAAAAAAGGAGTAGATACAGAAATTCAATTAAATGTTGTTTCGTCGTTACTGGACTTTATAAGAAAGAGTACTAATTCTGATTTATTACCAACCAATTTAATAACGGAGAGCGGCGATACCGGCGGATTGATCACCTCTTACAATCAATTGGTTTTAGATCGCAATCGTATTTTGAAATCTGCAACAACTGAAAACCCATCAGTAATAAAATTAGACCAACAGATTTCTTCTTTAAAGTCAAATATGGCTGCCAGTTTAAAGCGTATGCAGTCTAATTTACAAATTCAAAATCGTGATATTAAAAGCCAGGAAAATATTTTGAACAGTAAAATTGGTAAGATTCCGGTTCAGGAACGTCAATTCAGAGTAATTGCAAGACAACAAAAAGTAAAGGAAGAGCTGTATTTATATTTATTGCAAAAAAGAGAAGAAACTGCTATCTCGCTAGCTGCGACAGAACCAAATGCTCGTGTGATTGATGCTGCTAAAGCAGGGAAATCTCCTGTAAGTCCTAAAACAAAAATAATCTATCTGGGCGGAATATTAATTGGATTACTAATTCCTTTTGGATTTATTTATGTAGATGATCTATTAGATACAAAAATTAAAAGTAAATTAGATTTAGATGGAAAAACCCAAATTCCATTTATTGGAGATATACCTACATCTAATGATATTGGAGAATTAATAAAATCTGAAAGTAGAACCAGCTCTGCCGAAGCTATCAGAATTGTGAGAACCAATCTGGAGTTTATGCTTAATAAAGTTCCGGAAGGAACGGCTAAAACTTTATTTGTTACTTCTACCTTTTCATCAGAGGGTAAAACATTTATATCTGTAAATTTGGCTGCAACATTTGCGTTGTCAGGAAGAAGGGTTTTATTAATTGGTATGGATATTAGAAATCCAAAATTTGCAGAATATATTGATGTTCCTTCATTGGGCTTAACAAACTATTTATCATCAAGTGACAATACTAATATTGAAGATTATATTGTAAAACACCCTGGCTACGAGAATTTCTTTATTCTTCCGTCAGGTATAGTTCCTCCTAATCCAGCTGAGTTGTTAATGAGCAAAAAAGTAGATGATCTTTTTGAAACATTAAAAAAAGATTATGATTATATTATTGTTGACACTGCGCCTGTTAGTTTAGTTACAGATACTTTATTAATAGCCAAACATGCCGACACATTTGTATATGTAATGCGTGCAAATGTTTTAGAGAAACGAATGTTATCGATTGCAAATAGTTTTTACAGAGAAAAAAAATTACCAAATATGTGTATACTTCTTAACGATACTGACTCTACCAAAGGTTATGGATATGGTTATGGATATGGTACCACAGAAGTGAAAAAAACTTGGTTCAAAAGACCTTTTTAATAGTAAAAAAGTAAACATATAAAAAAACGGTTCAAATATTTTGAACCGTTTTTTTTATAATAGTCTGTCCTAAAAAGATTTTACTTAAACTTAAAAAACTGATTATTAGCTATAACTTCTTTTAATATGGCAATATTCTTAATTTTAACTTTTTGATTAAAGGCCAGTATATGGTTATTATGATGAACATCGCTTCCTGTAAAATCATATAGACCCTTTTTTAAAAGCGCATCAGCAACTTTACTAATTTTTTCTCCGTAATAGCCAACCAGCGCTAATAAATTTAGTTGAAATAAACATCCTGCCTTTTTTAGTTTATCATATTCATTAAGGTTTTTATGGTAAAATAAATATCTTTCAGGATGTGCTAGAACCGGAATATATCCTGCCACCTGCAAATCAAAAAGTATTTTGTATAACTGTACAGGGGCATTAATATATGACATTTCAACTAACACATAATTATCTTTTAACGTAAGTAATTTTTCAGTTTTAAAATGATTTTCAAACCAATCGTCCATGAAGTATTCTGCGGCAGCCTGAAGCGGAACTTTCACATTATGATCTTCTAATAAAAGTTGAGTTTTAGAATGATTAGTAATAATGGCTTGTGGAGAATTGTTCCAAATATAATGACTAATGTGTGGTGTAGTTATGAATTGATGGATGCCAATTTCTTTGAGTGAATTAATAAGTTTTGTAGTTTCAATTATACTTCTTGCCCCGTCATCTATTCCTGGTAATAAATGCGAATGAATATCTATAAAATCGTCAGACAGAAGATCTCTTAAGTACGGTTTTGATTTAAAAAATGATAGCATTAAACAAATATAATGAAATTGGCAGATATTTTCTTACTGATTAGTGTATTATTTGAAAGAATTAGTATTTATTAGCATATGAAAGATAATTTTGCACTTAATGAATTATGTTATAATTTGCGATGAAAATAATGTAATAATTTATGAAAATTAAAGAAAATCTGTATAATCAAAGAATTACTTCAATAGACGCTTTACGTGGAATTACAATTTTTGTAATGATTTTTGTAAACGAGTTAGCAAGTGTCAAAAACATCCCTCAATGGATGAAGCATATGCCGGAAGATGCAGACGCTATGACATTTGTAGATTTGGTATTTCCTGCTTTTTTATTTATAGTTGGAATGTCGGTTCCTTTTGCATTTAATACCAGATTACTCAAAGGCGATTCAAACAATATAATCTGGAAACATACCTTAAAAAGAGCTTTGGCATTAATAATTATTGGTGTTTTTATGGTCAATGCAGAATATGGTTACAATGCCGCAAAAATGTGGATCATGCCCGCTTTCTGGGGACTTTTGGCCTATGCAATGCCAGTTTTAATTTGGAACAAATACCCAAACGATTTTCCGTTTTGGTTAAAAAATACACTTCAGTACGGCGGAATATTGGTTTTAGTCGCTCTTTATTTTCTATATGTTCAGGAAACAGGTGAAATAGGAATGACACCAAAATGGTGGGGAATTCTCGGATTAATAGGATGGGCATATCTTTTTACGGTAATTTACTATTGGCTGGTTTCAGGAAAACTTGGAGGTATGATTGTTTTTCTTGTAGCATGCATTGCCGCCAATTCTATTAATTTAACCGAAAGTCTGGCTTTGCCGGAATGGTTTCGTTTTACTGCCGGACATTTAACTCATGCTTCGCTCGTAGCAGCCGGAGTAATTATTTCATTATTATTTTTCGATCGCAAAATTCCACTTAAAATCAATTGGCCGGTGATTATTTTTGCTGTTTTATTTTTTGTAACAGGATATCTATTGCGACCTTATTTTGGAATATCAAAAATAAAAGGAACGCCATCCTGGACAATGTTTTCTGCAGCAATTTGCACTGTTTTGTTTTACTTTTTGTATTGGCTAATGGAAATTAAAAAAGAAACCAAATGGAGTGAATTTTTTATGCCTGCAGCAGCAAATCCGTTATTAATTTATATTTTACCTGGAATTATCTATTATTTTAACCTTGCGTTTAAAATTGAAATTGTTCCTGAATATTTCCGCGAAGGATTGCCGGGAATTATTTGGTCAATACTATTCTCAACCATTATGCTACTCGTAATGAAGATTTGTAATAAATATAAAATTCAATTGCAGTTGTAAAGATAATTGTTTCAGGTTTTACGTTTCATGTTGCACAAGCCTGAAACGTAAAACCTGAAACGTAAAACCTGAAACAAATTTTTATTATTTCTAAAAAACATCCAACGCTTTAAATAAAGTTTTAAATTTGTAAGAAGTTGTCTACGAAAACCTTACAGAATGAAATATGCAAAATATCTACTTACTATGTTTTTTCTTTTTCTGATGCCTTTTTGTTATTCACAAAATGATTCGGTTGTAAATAACAAAGATATTTTAGATGTCCTGTATAAACTTTTCAATAAAAAAGATTCTCTTGCACGAAATCCGGATAAAAAAATTGCATTTTCATTGCTTCCTGTTCCAGTAGATGCAGATAAAAACGCTGGATTAGTCGTTTCATTTTTAACCACTTTTTATCTAGGAAACAGCAAAACCACAAGCATGTCTCAGGTTACTTTTTCGCCTTATTTTAGTTTTACAAAGCAGTATGTTTTTCCTGTCCAGACTTATATATATACAAAAGACAATAAGTGGAATTTTATTGGCGATTATCGGTTTATGATTTATCCGCAGCCCACATACGGTTTGGGCGAACATAATACAGATGAAAAAATGTCGACTTTAGATTATCAGCAATGGCGTTTTTATCAGTTTGCAACCCGAAAAATAATTGGTAATTTCAGGTTGGGTCTGGGTTTTTTGCTGGATAATTATCAGAATATTTCTGAAGATTCCTATAGCAATGAAGAAACAGATTATTCAAAATACATGCATGGAAATTTTGCTGACGAAAATTCTTTTGGCGTTGCTATTCAGGGTTTGTATGACTCGCGGAAAAACACCGTAAATCCGGAACAGGGATTGTATGTAGAAGCGAATTACAGGTTAAACACAAGCGGCGTAAATGATGCAAAATGGAAATCATTTTATTTTGATGCAAGAAAATATCATTCTTTTCATAAAACCAGGCACCGGGTTTTAGCGTCCAGGGCATTTTATTGGTCTACTTTTGGCGGAAAACCGCATTATCTTGATTTACCAAGTATTGGCTGGGATCGCGACGGCAAAACGGGAAGAGGTTTTACCAGAAACAGATTCCGAAGTAATGCTCTTATTTATTTTGAAACTGAATACAGAACAGATATTACTAAAAATGGCTTTCTAGGCGCGGTATTTTTTACCAATATTTCTTCGGTCTCAAAATTAGATACGTACAAATTCAACAAATGGAATCCCGCTGTTGGAACCGGACTTCGGATTAAATGGAACAAACAAAACAATAGCAATTTAATTCTCGATTTTGGAGTTAGTAAAAACGATTGGTCTTTGCGATTGGGTTTAGCCGAAAATTTCTAACTTTCGAAAAAATCAACTCATCAAATTTTCATGCAATTATCCGTTATTATTCTCAATTATAATGTGCGTTACTTTCTGGAACAATGCGTTTTAAGTGTTCAGGAAGCGATTTGTAATCTTGATGCAGAAATAATTGTAATCGACAATAATTCTACCGACAAAAGTTGTTTTATGATGCAGGAACGATTTCCGGAAGTAAAATTAATTCAGAATAAAGAAAATTTCGGATTTCCAAAAGGAAATAATATAGGAGTTGATTATGCAAAAGGAAAATACATTTGTATTCTAAATCCTGATACCGTTGTTGCAGAAGATACTTTTGTTAAGATTCTGGCTTTCGCCGAAAGGGAAATTAATCTCGGAATTGTTGGATGCAAATTAATCGACGGAAAAGGAAATTTTTTGCCAGAAAGTAAACGTGGCATTCCGACACCGTGGGTTGCTTTTACAAAGTTTTTTGGTTTGTATAAATTTTTTCCGAAATCAAAACGTTTTAATCAATATTATGCCCAGCATTTAGATGAAAATGAAACCGGAGAAGTGGAGATTCTTGTTGGCGCTTTTATGCTGATGAAACGCGATTTGTATCTTGATCTCAAAGGATTTGACGAAAATTGTTTTATGTATTCAGACGATATTGACTTGTCGTATCGCACTTTGCAGCTTCAAAGAAAAAACTATTATTTTCATGAAACAACAGTTTTGCATTATAAAGGAGAAAGTACTGTAAAAGATGAAAAATACATGAAACGTTTTCAGGATGCGATGACGTTTTTTTATAAAAAGCATTTTAAAAAGTCTTTGTTTTTTTCTATTTTTATAAAAATCGGAATATGGTTTTTTTCATTTGTTAAAATGTTTCAGGGAAAACCAAAAGCAAAACCATTACCTGAAAGCTATTTTTTGTATTCTTTAAATGCGGAATTGTCTGAAAAATTGACTTTTATTTTGAAAAATAAAGTAGTCATTTTCAATTTCAAAAAAGAAAAAATGGTAAATTCGTCGCAGATTTTGAAGGGTAAAAGAACTGAGATTATTTTGGATAATCACCATGTTTCATTCAAAAAATGTATCAAAATCATAGAAACTCTTAAAGATAAGAGCATTACTTTTAAAATTTTCCCTAAAAGAGCAAATTTTATTATTGGAAGTAATTCAAGAAATGATAGGGGTCAAGTTATAAAAATTGAGTAAAAAATTATATTAAATGTAATTTATATTTAAAATATTCAGTAATTTCGCAATCTGAAATTAAAATCATCCTTGAGATTAACAATATGGCAAGATTTGAATTAAAACTTCCTAAAATGGGAGAAAGTGTCGCTGAAGCAACTATTACAAACTGGTTGAAAGAAGTTGGAGACAAAATTGAAGCGGATGAAGCAGTACTCGAAATCGCAACTGATAAAGTAGATAGCGAAGTACCAAGCGAAGTTTCAGGAATTTTGGTAGAACAATTATTTGGCAAAGATGATTTAGTTCAGGTAGGTCAAACCATTGCAATTATTGAAACAGAAGGTGATGCGCCTGCTGTAAAAGCAGTTGAAGAACAAGCCTTTGCTGCTGAAGTTGCTGATCCCGAAACTTCGGGAGAGAGTAGCATCGAAACAGTTAAAGATACCTTTAGCACTCCTCAAAATTTTACAGCTTCAGATAAATTCTTTTCTCCTCTAGTAAAAAATATTGCAAAAGAAGAAAATGTTTCGATCGGTGAATTAGACGGTATCAACGGTTCTGGAAAAGATGGCAGAGTTACGAAAGAAGATATTTTAAAATATGTCGACGATCGTAAATCGGGTGTTATAACTCCAAACGCTGAACCGGCTAAAACTGAGCCTGCAACTCCGGCTCAGACCGTGAATGAGACTGTAAAACCGGTTGCTCCAAAAGCTGAACCTGTAGCTCAAAGAAGTCAGCAGGCAGTTCCGGTTTCTGTAAATGGAGGTGATGAAATCATTGAAATGGACAGAATGCGTAAACTGATTTCAGGTTACATGATTGCATCGGTACAAACTTCGGCTCACGTACAATCGTTTATAGAAGTTGACGTTACTAACATTGTAAAGTGGAGAGATAAAGTTAAAGCAGCTTTTGAAAAGAGAGAAGGCGAGAAGCTGACTTTTACACCAATTATGATGGAAGCAGTTGCAAAAGCATTAAAAGATTTCCCTGGAATGAATATTTCTGTTGATGGCGAATACATCATCAAAAAGAAAAATATAAATTTAGGAATGGCTGCAGCTTTACCAAACGGAAATTTAATTGTGCCGGTTATTAAAAATGCTGATCAGTTAAATCTTGTTGGAATGGCAAAAGCGGTAAACGATTTAGGAAACCGTGCAAAAGCAGGAAAACTAAAACCAGACGACACACAAGGCGGAACTTACACGGTTACAAATGTGGGAACTTTTGGAAGTGTTTTTGGAACTCCAATTATAAATCAGCCGCAAGTGGGGATTTTAGCTTTGGGCGCAATTCGTAAAGTGCCTGCGGTTATAGAAACTCCTGAAGGTGATTTTATCGGAATTCGTCAAAAAATGTTCTTGTCGCATTCTTATGATCACAGAGTAGTCGACGGAGCATTAGGAGGAAGTTTTGTAAAACGCGTTGCCGAATATTTAGAAGCATTTGATATAGACAGAGATTTTTAAAAAAAAATCCATAATTTTATAAATAATTAACCCTTTTAACAATTTAAATGTTGAAAGGGTTTTCTTTTGATATTAATTTCATATTCGTAATAAGATTCCTTAACTTTCTGAAAAAAACGAGTAAAATTCGTCTGTAAGATTTATATTTGTAGACTTATAAAATTTAAATATGGAACTAAAACTAAACAAACCAATTTGCTTTTTTGACCTTGAAACTACAGGAATTGATATAGGAAAAGATCGAATAGTAGAAATTTCAATATTTAAAGTTTTTCCTAACGGAAATAAAGAAAGTAAGACGTGGTTGGTAAATCCAACTATTCCAATTCCCCCACAAACAACTGCTGTGCATGGTATTACCAATGAAAAGGTGGCAAATGAGCCTACTTTTAATGAACTCGCACCGCAAATTCATAATATGATTAAGGATAGTGATTTGGGTGGTTTTAACTCAGATCGTTTTGATATTCCGTTATTGGCAGAAGAACTGCTTCGTGCCGGAGTTGATTTTGATATGAAAAATAAAGTTTCAGTAGATGTGCAGACCATTTTTCATAAAATGGAAGAGCGTACTTTAAGCGCTGCTTTAAAGTTTTATTGTGGAAAAAATCTTGAAAATGCCCATTCTGCAGAAGCAGATACGATGGCAACTTATGAAATTTTAAAAGCACAGTTAGATCGTTATCCGGAACTTGAAAATGACATGAAAATTTTATCTGAGTTTACAACCCGAAAAAAAATCGCCGATTTTGCCGGAATGATTGCTTTTGATAGTAACAATGAGGAAATTTTTACGTTTGGAAAACACAAAGGCGCAAAAGTAGAGAAAGTGTTAGAAACAGAACCGGGATATTTCAGCTGGATTCAAAATGCTGATTTTCCTTTATATACTAAAAAAGTGCTGACAGCTATAAAGTTAAGAAAGTTAAATACGAAATAAGGTTGTAAGTCACTAAGGTTCTAAGGTGCGGAGTTTTTTTTGCATAGTTTCTTAGAGCCTTATTAGCTTAGCAACCTAGCAACTTTAAAAAATATGAAGATAATTTGTATCGGTAGAAACTATGCCAATCATATCGAAGAATTAAAAAACGAAAGACCTGCAGAACCGGTAATTTTTATGAAGCCTGATTCTGCGGTTTTGTTAAAGCAACATCCGTTTGTAATACCTGAATTTTCTGAAGAAATTCATCACGAAATTGAGATAATAGTTAAAATTAATAAAGTGGGAAAGTATATTGAACCTAAGTTTGCACATAAATATTATGATGAAATTAGTGTAGGTATTGATTTTACTGCCAGAGATTTACAAGCTAAATTGAAAGAAAAAGGATTGCCTTGGGAAAAAGCAAAAGCATTTGACGGATCTGCTGTTATTGGAGATTTTTTACCAAAAACCGATTTTATTTCGATGGAAAATCTTAGTTTTGAACTTACAAATAATGCAAAAACAGTTCAAAAAGGCAATATCAGTCATATGCTTTGGAAAATAGACGAACTTATTTCTTATGTATCGCAATACTTTACATTAAAAATAGGGGATATTATTTTTACAGGAACGCCGGAAGGTGTTGCAGCAGTTAAGCCAAACGATGTTTTGGAAGGCTTTTTAGAAGATAAAAAATTATTTAGAATACAAGTAAAATAATGGCTTTAAAATATAACCTTTCGAAAGTGTATGCGCTTTCAGACAATGATCCTGAATTTGTAAACGAAATTCTTAAATTATTTGTTACCGAAGTTCCTGAAGATTTGAAACAAATCAAAGAAGGAATTAAAAAGAAAGATCATAAATACGCCTATGCTTATGCGCATAAAATTAAGCCAACCTTAGATTTGTTGGGTTTGAATGTCGCTTTTGAAGAAATTCTTCAGGTTGAAGCATGGACAAAAGCAGAAGGAAAGAAAAAAGAAATTGTAGAAACTTTTAAAAGTATCAGAATACAAGTAAAGGAAGCAATTAAAGAAATCAAAAAAGATTTCGACGTTTAATTTTTTGGGTATAACCCTGTTTTTTTGCTTTTTTTAAATTAAGCCAAAAATAGGTTCGGTCCCGAAACATGGGGACATTATATGTTTTGGTACGTAAAGTTTTATTTAACTTGGTATTTCTTTATAAAGGATTCCGTTTCTAACCTCACGCAAATCATTTCAACAAAAACCTACTTTAATGACTTACTTGCTGTAAGTAAAATATTCTATTTCGTATGAAAGCAACTATCATTACAATTGGAGATGAGATTTTAATAGGTCAGATTATAGATACAAATTCAGGTTTTATAGCTAAATCACTTGATCGAATTGGGGTTGAAACCAGAGAAATGATTTCGATAAGCGATGACAAAAAACATATTTTGGATACTTTCGCGCAACTTCAAAATAAAGTTGATGTTGTCGTTATTACCGGCGGATTAGGGCCAACAAAAGATGATATTACTAAAAAAACATTCTGTGAATATTTCGACGATGAGTTAGTTGTAAATACTGAAGTTTTAGCTCATGTAACAGAGTTAATTGAAGGTTTTTACAAACGTCCAATTTCTCAATTAAATAAGGATCAGGCTTTAGTTCCGTCAAAATGTACGGTTTTGCATAATAAAGTCGGAACTGCCCCAGGAATGTGGATGAAGAAAGAAGATACTGTCTTTATCTCGCTTCCGGGAGTTCCTTATGAGATGAAATATTTGGTAGAAGAAGAAATAATTCCGAAAATTGTTCGTGAATACAAACGTCCATATATTGTGCACAAAACGATTTTAACCTACGGACAGGGCGAAAGTCTAGTTGCAGAACGTATTGAAAATTGGGAGAATAATTTGCCTGATTTTATTAAACTGGCTTATCTGCCAAATCCAGGCAGAGTGCGTTTGAGACTAACGGCGAGAGGGACTAATAAAGAAGTATTAGATAACGCTATTGAAGAAAATGTAAAATCACTAGATGCGATAATTCACGATATTATAGTGGGTTACGAAGAAAATGAAACAATAGAATCTGTTGTTGGAAAGATTTTGACGAAACAAAATAAAACTATTGCAACAGCTGAAAGTTTAACCGGAGGGAAAATTGCTTCTATTTTATCAGCAGTTCCCGGAGCTTCGAAATATTTTAAAGGTAGTATAGTTACATACGCAACAGAGGCAAAGGTTAATGTTCTTGGTATCTCGCAGGAACTTGTAGATGAATTTTCGGTAGTAAGTGCGCAGGTTGCGTCGGCTATGGCTTTGAGTGTGAAAGAGATGCTTAAAACTGACTATGCAATTGCAACAACTGGTAACGCCGGACCAACTAAAGGGGATTCAAATGCAGAGATTGGTGCTGTTTTTATCGCTTTAGCTACCGCAAATGATATTATTGTTGAAGAATTTAATTTTGGCCAACCACGTGAGAAAGTGATAGATAGAGCTTCAATTAAGAGTTTAGAAATATTACAGAAAGAAATTTTAAAAAATGTGCATTAATTTTTTGCTACAATGGTTTATTTTTCTTTTCTTTGCACCCTGATTTTGAATAACGATAAAAGATAAGTATAATGTCAAGAGTTTGTGACCTTACAGGTAAAAGAGCGATGGTAGGAAATAACGTTTCTCACGCTATGAACAAAACTAAGAGAAAGTTTTCTGTAAACTTAGTTAAAAAGCGTTTTTATCTTCCAGAAGAAGATAGATGGATTACTCTTAGAGTAGCAGCATCTACGATAAAAACAATTAATAAAAATGGAATTTCTGCTGTTTTGAAAAAAGCGCAGTCAGAAGGATTTATCAAATAATCTTTTCCTAAATAAATATATAGCAAGATGGCAAAGAAAGGTAATAGAATCCAGGTAATTTTAGAATGTACTGAGCACAAGACTTCTGGTGTTCCAGGAACTTCTAGATACATTACAACTAAGAACAAAAAAAATACTCCGGATAGATTAGAGATTAAAAAATTTAATCCAATCTTGAAACGTGTAACTGTTCACAAAGAAATTAAGTAATAATTAGAGATTTTTGTAAATCTCAAATGGTTTAGCCATTTCGAGTTTTATAAGGAACTTCAAATAACATTTGAATCATGGCAAAGAAAACCGTAGCATCGTTACAAACATCTTCTAAGAGATTATCAAAAGCCATCAAAATGGTAAAATCTCCTAAAACTGGTGCATATACATTCGTAGAATCTATTATGGCTCCTGAAGAAGTTGATACTTTCTTGAAAAAGAAATAATAACAATTACACTATATAGAAAAGCTACTTTCATTCCGAAAGTAGCTTTTTTATTTTTATATTTGTCTAAAATTTAGAGAAGCCCAAATTGGTTTTTTTAAACAAAGATTTATGATTTTACTTCAGTGTTTTATTCTTAACTTTATTAAAATAATTGATAGTACAATATCTAAACTAGTTTATAAACAAATTGCCTTTTTTAAGCTTTCAGACTTAAGATTTTACAAATCTGATAGTCTACCAATCTAATAATCTAAACAATAATGAGTTTTTTTAAAAAATTATTCTCTACTGATAAAAAAGAGACTTTAGACAAAAGTCTTGAAAAATCAAAAACTACTTTTTTTTCAAAGTTAAGTAAAGCTGTTGCAGGAAAATCTAAAGTCGATGACGATGTTCTGGATGATCTTGAAGAAATTCTTGTAGCATCTGATGTTGGTGTAAATACAACCTTAAAAATAATTTCAAGAATTGAGAAACGTGTTGCTGAAGATAAATATTTGGGAACAGAAGAATTAAATCAGATTCTTCGTGAGGAAATTGGCGCTCTGTTATCTGAAACCAACAGAGGTGAAGCAACCGAATTTGAAATTCCGAAAGATAAAAAACCGTATGTTTTAATGGTTGTTGGAGTAAATGGAGTAGGAAAAACTACGACTATTGGTAAATTGGCTTATCAGTTTAAAAAAGCAGGTTATAAAGTAGTTTTAGGTGCTGCAGATACTTTTCGTGCTGCTGCGATCGATCAATTACAAGTTTGGGCAGATCGTGTTAATGTGCCAATAGTAAGACAAAATATGGGAAGCGATCCTGCTTCTGTAGCTTTTGATACTTTACAATCTGCAGTTGCCCAAAATGCAGATGTAGTTATTATTGATACTGCCGGACGTTTGCATAACAAAGTGAATTTGATGAATGAGTTAACAAAAGTAAAACGTGTAATGCAAAAAGTCGTTACCGATGCACCTCACGACGTACTTTTGGTTTTAGATGGTTCTACAGGTCAAAATGCCTTCGAGCAGGCAAAACAATTTACTGCTGCAACTGAAGTAACTTCTTTGGCTGTAACCAAATTAGACGGAACTGCAAAAGGTGGTGTTGTAATTGGTATTTCAGATCAGTTTCAAATTCCTGTAAAATATATTGGTGTTGGTGAGGGAATTGAAGATTTACAGGTCTTTAATAAATATGAGTTTGTAGATAGTTTTTTTAAATAATATTATGAGTTTTTCTTCTTTAAAGAATATAACGCCTCTTACTTTTTATTTCGGAAGCGTTATTTGTTTTGTTTTAGCCAATGTTTTAAGAGATAAAAGTTTGTCTTTTTATTATGTTTTATTGGTTTTAGGTGTGATCTTGTTTTTTCTGGGAATATTAAAAAGATTGCGTACGAAACGATGAGTTTATAAAAAACGAATTACTTTCTATAAGATTTCATCAAATAGCATTACCTAATTTTGGTACTGTTTCTAACTTGATGCTAATCTTATTTTTGTTTTTTAGCAATTTTTCATGAGAATAGCAATTATTGCATTTTAATATAATAAATATGAAGAATACTTTTATAATTTTGGTTTTGTCGCTTTTATTTGTAGGCTGTAAGCAAGAAATTAAACCTGCAGATATTGCAAAATTAAATGGTTACTGGGAAATCGAAAAAGTGGTTTTTGATAAGGGAGAAGAAAAGGTGTATGGAATGAATGAGAATTTTGATTTTTTTCAAATGAAAGGCAATAAAGGTAAACGCACAAAAGTTATGGCGCAGCTTGACGGAACTTTTTTGACAACAGATACATTCGAAAATGTTTCAGTAAGACTTACTGATAAAGGCGCTTTTCTGGATTATAAAACGGATTATGCTAAATGGAGTGAGGAATTGATTTCTATTTCGGATAAGACATTTGTGGTGAAAAACGATCAAAATAAAGAATATCATTATAAAAAAACAGGTCCAATAAATATTTTGAACGATGGCAAAGAGACTAAATAGCGAAAGTACGATTGGAGCTGTTTTACAGCAGATTATTCATGTGAATAAATTACAACCCGGAATGAATCAGATCGATGTAAAAGAAGCCTGGAAACAGTTAATGGGGAATGGCGTAAATACATACACCAAAAATGTTGTTTTGAAAGGCAGTACCCTTTATGTTGAACTTGGATCTGCAGTTTTAAGAGAAGAATTGAGCCACGGAAAATCCAAAATCGTTAAAATGATTAATGAAGAATTGGGTCGTGAAGTGGTTAAGGATGTTGTTTTGCGTTAAAGTTTATTAGACTTCTTAGATTTTTAGACTAGCTTAAATTTTTGATTATTAGATAATGAGATTCAATAATTACTTAAAATAAAAAAACCACTTCATTGAAGTGGTTTTTTGTGAATCTGAAATTCTAAGAAGTCTAATAATCTAATTATAGGTCTAAAATTAGAACTGCTCTCTTCCTGCAAAGTGAAATGCACCTTCGATAGCGGCATTTTCATCGCTATCAGAACCGTGAACTGCATTTTCTCCAATTGAAGTTGCATATGCTTTACGAATAGTTCCTTCAGCAGCTTCAGCTGGATTTGTAGCTCCAATTAAAGTTCTGAAATCTTCTACAGCGTTGTCTTTTTCTAAAATAGCAGCAACAATTGGTCCGCGTGACATAAATTCAACTAATTCTCCGTAGAAAGGTCTAGCAGCGTGAACTGCATAAAATGCCTGAGCATCAGCTACAGTTAATTGAGTTAATTTTAGTGAAACGATTTTGAAACCTCCATTAGTAATCATTGCTAAGATGTTCCCGATGTGTCCGTTTGCTACAGCATCCGGCTTAATCATTGTAAAAGTTCTATTTGTTGCCATTTTTGTGTTTTTAAATTTTGTGCAAAAATAGACTTTTTTATGAATTGAATTTAATAAATTCATAATTAAAACACGTTAGATTGATGTTTTTGACTAAGAAAACCTTTTTAAACCATATAAGTAATATAAATTTATTTAATAGTTTTGCTGAAAGTCGATACAGAATTATGGGCTTGCACTAAAATGAACTTATATTACTTATGTGATGAAAATATCTTTTAGACTTTAAAAATCAGTTTGTTTTTGTAGAATATCCATAAAATGAATGTCCAGATACAAACGTAAACTAAAGCTCCGGCAAAAGAAGCCATCATTGGGTTGCTGAAGAATGGTGCAATACAAAAACTGTATAAATAAGTTAATAAGTTGATTTTTTCTTCCGGATTCTTTGGGTTTTGAAATTCAACCATTACCAAAGCCTGCGGGATAATTTGCGATGTAAAAAATACAATCATCGGATTTACTCCCCATATTAAAAACGGTTTAAATCCTTTTTTATAATCTGCTATATCAATTATATAATATAAAATAGACAGGAAAGTCGTGGCAAGACCTGTTGTATATAAAACATAACTGCTTGTCCAGATTGATTTGTTTATTGGAAAAACAATATTCCACAATAAACCGCTAATAATTAGTGCTACGCCAATTATTGCCATTTTTGCTGCTTTTTGGGTTTTTCCTATTTCACGCAATAATATTTGCCCTATCAGTAAACCTATAATTCCATTTACAATAGATGGTATTGTGCTTAAAGCCCCTTCAGGATCCCAGGTTATTGTTCCGCGGTACATGTGACCTTCTAATAAAATACAATCAACCCAAGCAGCCAAATTGGTTCCTTTGTCCAGATTTGCAGCGCCCACTCCAGGAACAGGAATTAATGTCATTACAGCCCAATATCCTAATAATAAAAGAGCGCCTGTTATGATTTGTGTTTTTTGGGAAGTTTTTAAATGCAATAGCGAAACCACAAAATAAACAATAGCGATTCGTTGCAGAACCCCCGGAAGACGTACATCGTTATAGGCTTCAATTCCGCTATAGGTTAAAAATAGATATATAAGTAAAATTGAAACAGCGAGAAGGTTTTTGACTTTTAAACTAAAGTTTCCCATTAAGGCATAACCAACTGCAATTGTAATAGCTAAGCGACCTAGAAGAAGCGGAATCCCGTCAAGGCCAAATATTTGTATTTTGCTGAAAAAGTTAAAAAATATCCCTAAACAAAACATTCGTAATGAACGAATTAAAATTTTATTGAAAGTGGTATTGTCGTACTTTTTCTCAGGCATTGCGAGAGGAACTGCAACTCCCATAATAAAAATAAAGAAAGGAAATACCAAGTCGGTAAGTGTGCATCCGTGCCATTCGGCGTGTAAAAGTGGTGGAAAAACATTGCCCCAGTCTCCTGGGTTGTTTACAATAGTCATTAATAAAATAGTTAATCCTCTAAAGACATCTAATGAAATCAAGCGCTCTCTGGTCATAGTTTTTTGGTAATAGGTTAATTTTTGTTTTTAAAAAGTTACTATTTGGTTTAGAGAGGCAATAATTTCAGGATGGGCGGTTATTTATTTCTGATTATTATTACTTTATTGTTTTTTTTAGTTTGCCACAATTAGTGTAATTCGTGGCGAAAAACTTATATGATAATTATGTTAAAATTCGTTTCTAATGGTTTTAGTTTTTGAATTAAAAGCGGAATCAGTTGGTCTCCTTTTTCTAAATAAAATTCAGAAAAATTAGACTGGCGTTCCTGTAAGCTTTGATTTGGAAATAACTCAAATTGCAGATCTGTAACGCGTTGTAATTCTGAATCCAATTTTCGTTTTTGTGCTTTTAATAATCTTTTTTCAAGATTTTCCAAACCTTTCTTTTGTTTTACTTCCTGTGCTTTTACAGCTCCGGTAAATGATTTGTCAGTTTGCTGTGTTAATTCGTAAAGGTATTCAAATTGTTTTTCCAACATTTCTTTCTGAGTCGTTAAATCAATTGGAAAAGCAGATAATTTGTGTGTAATTGCATTCATTAAATCAGCTGGTTTTGTGAATAGATCTTTCCAGTTTAAATTTAAATTATCAGCTTTTTTGGCCTGTTTTTCAGAACACAAAAGAACAGAATTTCGAACTAATAATATCGGAAAAGTAATATTTACAGTATCAAAAAAAGATTTTAATTCCAGCCAATATGCAATTTCTCCGCCTCCGCCAATGTAGCATAAATTTGGCAGGATAATTTCCTGATAAAGCGGTCGCATAATCACGTTGGGACTAAATTTTTCAGGATTTGTGTCTAATAAACTGAAGATCTCTTCTTTTGAAAATGAAATTTTAGTGTTGTTGACAAAGTATTTATCATTCTCAAAAATAATTCGCTCACGCAAAGTATCTTCAATATAAAACAAATTGATTTCGCGAGGGTTTACCTGAACGCCGTAATCCTGAAATTGAGAAATAGTTTCCTGAACTGCTTTAAATGAAGTTTGATTCTCTAATTCCTCTTTTACAAACGGAATGAAAGCTTTTTTCAAATCTCGATCATCAGCATCTAAAATAACTAAACCGTATTGAGCAAACAAGCCATCTGCAAGAAAACGCGTGGCATCAGCAAGATTTTCGTGTTTTAAATAAGCTTCTTCAAATAGTTTTTTCAAAACACCGGCATTGGTACTTGAACCTAATTCTGCAGTATAAATTTCGAAAAATTCGGATAATCCTTCTGTCGAAAGTCTACCAACAGGACCGGTACTTTCTTTGTTCCACCTGAATTTTTTCCCTTTAAAATTAAAATAATTAATCTCCTCAAAATCATGGTCTTCTGTTGCCATCCAATAAATTGGAACAAAATTTTGAGATGGATATTTTAATTTTAATTCTTTGGTAAGATTAATTGTTGAAATAATTTTATACAAGAAATACAACGGGCCGCTAAAAAGGTTTAATTGATGTCCGGTTGTAATTGTAAAGGTATTTGAAAGTCCTAAAAGCTCAATATTTTGTTTTGTAGCATCAGAGATCCCGATGTTTTGATATTGCCTTTTTAAAGTGGAAACAAGCGGAATTCGGCGATTGTTATCAAAATTTGATTGTTTTTCAAAGATTTGTTTTTCAAAGTTTTCCAGCGTTGGAAAATGATTATATAACGATTGTAATTCGGGTTTTTGATCTAAATAATCTTGTATCAATTTAGAGAAATATCCTGAGTTTTGGTAGCTGATACAGTCGGTGGGCATAATTTTAGATTTATTTTTGACAGCTGTAAATTTAATGAAAATAAGTAGTTAAAAGTGTTTTTAACGAATGCTTAAGATTAGATTTTTATTTTTTTGTGTAAAATATTTACGATCAGTGTTTTAATTTTTAATTTAAATGAAGAGAATGATGAAGACTTTATATTATATCAAAATACTAAATTTGATTTTTTTGTTAAAATTGTGATAGTAATATAAAAGTCTTGTTGGTAAATGTATGTTTTTAATAATGAAACTATATTTTTGCAGACAAATATTTGTTGGATAAATGAATTGATTCATTTTTTTCAAAAGTATTTTCCAAAAAAACATCAAAACAAAATGAAAAATAACCCTACTAAGGAGAATTCTTTAAAACACGTTCTCTTTGGATCCTTAATTGGAACCACAATCGAATTTTTTGATTTTTATATTTATGCCAATGCCGCCGTATTGGTTTTTCCACAATTGTTTTTTCCCGGAGCAAGCAGCACAACCTCAACATTGGAATCTTTGGCAACTTTTTCCATAGCTTTTTTAGCCAGACCTTTAGGGTCAGCTGTTTTTGGACATTATGGCGATAAAATAGGTCGTAAAGTAACATTGGTTGTTGCCTTATTAACAATGGGATTATCGACCATAGCAATCGGTTTTTTACCGGGTTATGCAAGTATCGGAATCGCAGCGCCAATTTTATTAATGTTATGCCGATTTGGACAAGGAGTTGGTTTAGGAGGAGAATGGGGTGGAGCTGTATTATTGGCAATTGAAAATGCACCACCACACAAACGTGCCTGGTACGGAATGTTTCCTCAATTAGGAGCTCCAATTGGGTTACTGCTTTCCGGAGGAACTTTTTTAATTTTAACCGATACAATGACTGCCGAAGCTTTTATGGATTACGGTTGGAGAATTCCGTTTTTAGCAAGTTCACTTTTGGTCATTGTTGGATTTTATATTCGATTAAAAATATCTGAAACTCCGGCTTTTGAAAATTCAAAATTAGAACAAAAAGAAGTTAAGGTCCCATTTTTTACCTTGCTGAAATCGTATAAGAATCAATTGATTTTTGGAACTTTATCTGCCATTACAACCTTTTTAGTTTTTTATTTAATGACTGTTTTTACATTAAGTTGGGCAACTTCTGATTTAGGCTTTACCAAAAGAGATGCGCTGTTAATTCAATTGTTATCAGTTTTGTTTTTTGCCTTTTTTATACCGGTTTCCGCTCTGGTAGCAGATAAAATTGGCCGCCGGAAAATATTAATTATTGCAACAGCAGCTATAGCGATTTTTGGATTTTTCTTTTCTTCTTTTCTTAATTCAGGTAGTGCCATTTTAGTAAGCTCTTTTGTTTGTATAGGAATGTCTTTAATGGGGTTTACTTATGGACCTTTGGGAACCTTTCTTTCAGAATTATTTCCAACAACAGTTCGTTATTCAGGTGCTTCTTTGACTTTTAATCTGGCAGGAATTCTGGGCGCCGCATTTGCACCCATGATTGCAATTTGGCTGGCAAGTACTTATGGTTTAAACTATGTAGGTTTTTATCTGACTACAGCTGCTTTAATTTCTTTGGTTTCATTTTTAGTGATTTCTAAGAAAGTACATCAGTTTTAAATCTTATATTTTAATGATAATTGAAGCCTTTTGAAGATTTATTTCAAAAGGCTTTTTTATCAAATCATTCGATGGAAATCTTTTCCTAAAAGTCTCTAAATATCCCGTATTTTTGCAAAAAAAATAATTCTTTTGAAAAGCAAACTCTTCATTGTAACGCCACCTTTTACACAACTGAATACTCCGTATCCGGCAACAGCGTATATAAAAGGATTTCTAAATACCAAAAATATTGAATCGGTTCAGGCTGATTTGGGTATTGATGTTATTTTGGAGTTGTTTTCGAAAAAAGGGTTGCAAGATTTGTTTGAGGTTTCAAGTTTTAAGTTTCAAGTTGTTGGAAACGAAATCTCCGATAATTCAAAACGTATTTTTGCTTTACAAGACGAATACATCAAAACGATTGATGCTGTAATTCAGTTTTTGCAGGGGAAAAATCCAACTTTGGCTTTACAGATTTGTCAGGAAGATTTTTTGCCCGAAGCTTCTCGTTTTGCGCAGCTCGAAGAACTCGATTGGGCTTTTGGAACAATGGGAACTCAGGATAAAGCGAAACATTTAGCCACCTTATATCTCGAAGATATTTCGGATTTTATTGTAGAGTGCGTCGATGAAAATTTTGGCTTTAGCCGATATGCCGAACGTTTAGGACGAAGCGCCAATTCGTTTGATGAGCTTTACGAAGCTTTACAGCAGAAACCAACGTATATAGATTCGATTTTAATTTCGATCTTAAAAGATAAAATAGAAAAAGTAAATCCAACTTTCTTTTTAATTTCTGTTCCTTTTCCAGGGAATTTATACAGCGCTTTTCGATGCGCGCAATGGATAAAAGAAAATCATCCCGAAATTAAAATTTCAATGGGAGGCGGTTTTCCAAATACCGAATTGCGCTCTCTTTCAGATGCCCGCGTTTTTGAATTCTTCGATTTTATTACTTTAGATGATGGAGAAGTTCCCATTGAGGAATTAATTTTTAATCTCGAAAATTCAGATGCTGTCATTTCCAGCGAAGTCGAGAAACGTTACAAACGAACTTTTTTATTAGAAGACGGAAAAGTAGTGTACAAAAACAATTCTTTAAAACACGATTACAAACAAGCATATGTAGGAACGCCGGATTATTCTGATTTGCCTTTGGATAAATATATTTCGGTTATAGAAATCGTGAATCCTATGCACAGAATGTGGAGCGACGGACGCTGGAATAAGCTCACAATGGCGCACGGCTGTTATTGGGGAAAATGTACTTTTTGCGATATTTCATTAGATTACATCAAAGTTTATGAACCTGTTGCTGCCAATTTGTTATGTGACAGAATGGAAGATATGATGCTGCAAACTGGTCAAAATGGTTTTCATTTTGTTGATGAAGCCGCTCCTCCAGCATTGATGCGTGCTTTGGCAATTGAAATTTTACGCCGGAAATTAGCCGTAACCTGGTGGACCAATATTCGATTCGAAAAAAGCTTCTCTAAAGATTTATGTTTATTACTAAAAGCTTCCGGTTGTATTGCGGTTTCCGGAGGTTTAGAAGTGGCTTCAGACCGATTATTAAAATTGATTGATAAAGGTGTAACTGTTGAACAAGTGGCAAAAGTAACGCGAAATTTTACCGAAGCCGGAATCATGGTTCATGCTTATTTAATGTACGGATATCCTACACAAACGATTCAGGAAACTGTGGATAGTCTCGAAATGGTTCGTCAGTTATTTGAGGCCGGAATTTTGCAGTCTGGTTTTTGGCATCAATTTGCGATGACGGCTCATAGTCCGGTTGGATTATATCCCGAGAAATTTGGAGTAACAAAAAAGACCGAAGCCATTGGAACTTTTGCCAATAATGATATCGATTATACCGATGCTACAGGAATCAATCACGATAAATTTAGTTTTGGATTAAAGAAATCGCTTTTTAATTTCATGCACGGAATTTGTTTTGATTACGAACTGCAAGATTGGTTCGACTTTAAAATTCCGAAGACTAAAATTGACCCCGATTTCATTTTTAATGCATTAGAGGAAAATAATGATTTCAACACAAAACCAAATGCAAAGGTAGTTTGGTTGGGAGGAAAACCTGCTGTAGAACACTTTACAAAATCTAAAAAAGGAAGAAGTTGGGAAATGATGACGTTTACTTTTCATGATAAAAAAGAAAGTTTCAACATACAAACCAATAAAAATGAAGGCGAATGGCTGATTGAAATCCTGAAAAAAGTTGCAATTTCAAATAGCAAAAATTATACTTTTCAGGAAGTCAAAAATGATTTTGAAACTCAGTTAGAGGATTTTGAATTGTTTTGGTATTCTAAACCTGTTAATACTTTACGTGAGTTTGGGTTGTTGGTTTTGTGATTTTTTGAATAGTACTGCGGAGTTACTTTAATTCTATAAAGATTAGCAAAGTTTAATAGAAACTTCGAACTAATAAGAAACATTCTCCCCATCTTCAGGAATCGAAACTTTATCCAAAAGGCCATTTTCAGCCAGTGCATTTTTTAGTTCGGCACGAGTTGTAGGGCAATGATTTAAAGCCTGTAAATGATTTGCTAAAACCTGACCTGGAGCCAGAGCAACAAATTTCAATATATCATTCATTCGCATTAATAAAGGCTGTCCAATATCGAGTTGGGCGGTTCCGCAAGCTACTACAGCAATTTCGGGCTTAAATTCAACCAGAACTTTTTGTACATGTTCTGTAAAAATTGTATCAGAACTAATATAAATTGATTTTTCATTTGGTAATTCTATATGAAAACCCATTACGTTTCCCATTGCTTTTGCAATAAAACCGTAACCATGTCTGGCTGGAATTCCCATGATTTTTCCACCTAAAAATTGTTCAGGTTCCCAATATTTTAAAGTCTGAATAACATTTAAGCCTCTTTTCGTTAGCGCTTTTTCATCTTTTGCACTACAAATTACCGGAATACTTTTTCGTCTTAAAAAAACTTCACCGGCTTTATCTATATGGTCAGGATGTAAATGTGTGATTAAGCAATAGGTTACTTTGCTCAAAATTTCCCGGCTGTTTTTGGGTAAAGCTACAATCGGATTTCGTTTTGGTTTATATCTAAATAAGGTAAAAGGCGGAATCGTTTTTTTCTTTCCTAACATTGGATCAACTACAATCACATGTTGGTCTGTTTCTAAAACTAAAGTGGCATTTCGTAAATGATGCAATTTCATACTGGAGCAATTAGATATTAAAAATACAAAATTTTAAAATAAAATAGTATTAATAAAATTACATCTTAAAACGAAAACCCACACCGTGAATATTTTCTATTGAAATCCCTTTTTCATTAATTAAAAATTTACGTAAGCGGGAAATAAAAACATCCAGACTTCTGCCGGTAAAATAATCATCATTGCCCCAAAGGGCAGAAAGAATTTTTTCTCTCTTCAAAACTTTATTTTTATTATCAAAAAATAACTTTAGTAATTCAGCTTCGCGTTGCGTAAGTCCAATTTTTTCATCTTCATTAAAGAGAAAAAAATTAGTGTAATCAAATTGATATTTACCAATTGTATAAAGCGGACTGTCAAAAGAGTTGTTTTTCTGTGAACGTTTCAGGAAGATTTCGATTTTCAATAATAATTCTTCAATGCTAAATGGCTTTACCAAATAATCATCGGCGCCCAAACGCAATCCTTTAATCCGGTCTTCTTTTAAAGTTTTGGCCGAAAGAAAAATAATCGGAATATCAGTATTGGCTTTTCTTATTTCCGTTGCCAATTCAAATCCGTCCATTTTGGGCATCATAATATCGAGAATGCAAATGTCAAATTCTTCTTTTTTAAAGTTTTCCAGCCCTGATTTTCCATCAGAGCAATGAACCACTTCGTAGTTATTTTGTTCCAGATTATCTTTTGTCAGAAACGCTAGTGTTTCATCATCTTCGGTATAAAGAATTTTAAAATTTTTCATTTTTTATAAGGAATTGATAAGGCGATAGTCACACCTTTTAGATCATTATTTAGGACATTTATTTTCCAGTTTTGCAAATTGCAAATTTCTTTTACATAATATAGACCAAGGCCAAAACCGTTGACTTCATTACTTTTTTCATTTTGAATACGATAGAATTTATCAAAAATAAAAGCAATGTTTTTGGTCAAAATTCCTATTCCGTTATCAATAAAATCCAATTTTAATATTTGATTTTCTACTGTAATACGAATGGTGATTTCCGGTTTTTCATTACAATATTTTACCGCATTATCCAGTAGGTTATAAACTAAATTGGTAAAATGAAAAAGATCCGTTTCAATTTCAGGATCCGTTAAATTAGTTTCAATTTTAATATTTGCTTCCGGATATTTTAAAACAATATTTTCAATGGTTTCTTCAATAACAGGAACAATCAAAACCGATTCTTTTTTTAATTGTAATGTTTTATAATCAGATTTGGCAACATTTAAAATTTTCTCAATATGATGATTTAATTTATGGCTTTGCTTAATAATAATATCGGTATAAGTATAAAGTTTTTTATCGTCTTTAATAACATTTTGATCAATTAAATACTTTGAAGCAATTAAAATGGAAGATAAGGGAGTCTTAAACTCATGCGTCATATTATTAATAAAATCACGCTGTAATTCCGAGTATTTTTTTTGCTGCAAAAGCGTAAAAATAGAATATACGTAAATCAATAGAATAAGGATTAGCGCTATAGAAAGTACAAACCAAAAACGCATAGAACTAAACAAATAAGAAGTTTCATTGGGATAACGAACGGCGAAATAATAAACCAGATTTTTATGCTTGGGAAAATACACCGATTGTTTTCCTCTTCCTTTTTCAGATAATGAAATGTAATTTCCATAAACCATTTCGTCGCTCTGACAATTGTACATGGCATACTCGAAATCTGTAGTAATATTCATTTTTTTGAATTCTGTTTTTAGGTAAAATTCTAAAATATCAGGTTCAAAGTCATTTTCGACATTTACAATATAATAGTCATTGGCTATTTTTCTAACAGGATTTTGCGCCGGCAATTCGTGGTTTGTGCCTTCATAAAGCTTTTTAGCAACCTCAAGTAAAGCAATATGGGTTTTCTGACTCAGCTTTTTTTGCTCTAAAGTAAAGGCTTCTTTTGTCCAAAGCAATTGCGCAACCAAGATACTTATGATGGCAATAAGTCCTAAAAGAATGATACTGTTGAGTTTATTTATTTTCAAGAATAAGATTTTTTGATAGTGTAATATAGTTAAAATTTACATGAAAAATTAGCGTTAACAATCGTTAACAAACATTTGAAACCGCTTAACAGCAAATTGATTTTATCTCAATTACTTTTGTTGTAAGAAATGTAACCATAAACCACTTTAAATAAATTTATTATGAAAATCATTAAAATTTCAATGTTCGCCTTAGTTTTAGGATTAATGTCATTCTCTGCGATAGCGCCGGTACAATCATTAGTTTCCACAAATGAAAATACAAAAATGACTGCTTCAGCAATAGTTTGGAAAGCAGAAACAATTGATGTTGGACAAATTCCGCAAGGAACACCAAAAGCAATTGTATATGAATTTAAAAACACAGGAAAAACTGCAGTTGTGATTACGACAGTGCAGGGATCTTGCGGCTGTACAGCTACAGATTATACAAAAGAGCCCATTGCACCGGGTAAATCAGCAAAAGTAACCGCTACATATAACGCAGCAAACAAAGGTGCTTTTACTAAAACAGTTACCGTAACAACAAGCGCAGAAACTGCTCCGAAAATTTTGACTTTGAAAGGAACAGTTATTTAAAAATAAAAAGGTTGATTATAAAGGGGAAAGCTCCAGATATGTTATGTATCTGGAGTTTTTTTATGCTTATTAATTAAATTATTTGTGAGAGAATTAAATCTAAAATAATGTTCGTAAGTGTGTGACTTTATTTTTTTTAAAAGTGTTATTTGTATCAAAACTTTTCTATTTTTATTCAAAAAATTATTATGAAAATTTTCTATTCGATTGTTGCTTTTGTGTTTCTTCTGGCTTTTGTTTCTTGCAAAAAAGAGGAAAAGAAAGAAATCTTAATAAAAAGTTCAGAGAAAGCTGTTCCTGAACTTAAAATTACAATCGATAGTTCTGGTATTGCCGCTTTTTATCAAGCCTATCCAAAATTAATTAAATTTCAGAATGAGGTTTTTGCTTTATACAAGAAAAATAAATCGACTCAATTGTGGCTGGACAGTAAAGGTGTTGTTGAGTACGGAAATACTTTATTTAATAAATACAAAGGACTGGAGCAGGAAGGATTAAAAGCCAATTTTCCTTATAATGACAAAATCAATCCTGTTTTTGAACATGCCGCCGAAAATAAGTTATCAAAATCAGATACCGATTTAATGATTTCAAACTTGTATTTTTATTATGTTCAGAAAGTTTCTGGTGTTGATGAAAAAACGTCAAGGGCGCTGGAATGGCTTTTACCTCGTAAAAAAGTCAATTATCAGGTTTTTTCAGATTCAATTTATAAAAAATCCGTAATTAGCGATGATAAAAAAAGCAAGATGTTCAGTCAATATTACAAGCTTCGTGACGCATTACATCAATACAGAGAAATTGAAAAAAAAGGAGGATGGAAAGCGATCCAGACTGACGTCGATTTTAAAAGCGTTAAATTAGGAGATTCTGTCGCTTCAATTGGGCAAATAAGAGAAAGACTTTTTGTAACCGGAGATCTTAAAGAGAACAGTAAAAGTAATATATGCGATTCTACCTTAATAAAAGCAATTAGAAGTTATGAATTGCACCATGGTTTAACTCCAAAAAACACGATTTTACCAGAACATATTGCTGAGCTGAATGTTACCGTTTCAGATAGAATTAAGACTATAATTGCTAATATGGAACGTTGCCGATGGATAGATCCTGAACTTGAAAAAGGAAAAGAATATATCGAAGTGAACATTCCTGAATTTAGATTGTATTTAATTCGCAATCACGATATCGCATTTGTATCTCCGGTTGTGGTCGGAAAAGCAATGACTAAAACTGTTGTTTTTAGCGGAATGATGAACAATATTGTATTTAGCCCGTATTGGAATATACCTCCAAGTATTATTAAAAGCGAAATAAAGCCTGGAATGGCTAAGAACAAGAATTATCTGGCTCAGAAAAATCTGGAGTGGAACAACGGCGCTGTTCGTCAATTACCCGGAAAAAATAATTCGCTTGGTTTAGTAAAGTTTTTGTTCCCCAATTCAAACAATATTTATTTACACGATACTCCGGCAAAAAGTTTGTTTGAAAGAGAAAACCGTGCTTTTAGTCATGGCTGTGTTCGGGTAGGAAAACCAAGAGAATTAGCAATCGAACTTTTAAAACAAGATCCAAATTGGACACCGGCAAGAATCGATAAAGCCATGCATGCGGGTAAAGAAAGCTGGTACACTTTAAAAAAGAAAGTGCCGGTTTATATTGGTTATTTTACCGCCTGGGTAGATCGTGACGGAAATCTTAATTTTTATAAAGACGTTTATAAAAGAGATGAAAGTTTGATAAAACTACTTACAGAAGAATAAAAAGGTTTGCCACGAATTTCACGAATTTGCACTAATTTTTATATGCGGAAATGCATAAATTTAATTTGTGAAATTCGTGGTAAAAAAACTATTTAGATGCTAACACATCAATACATTTATAAAATCGATTGGTATAGTGTTCCGTACCTAAAGAAGTAATCGTAACACTATTTACTTTTCCCGATGAAGCATGTATAAATTTTGACTGCATGCCATTAGCCTCGCAAATAATGCCGAGATGACCAACAACAGTTCTGTCTTTATATCCATAAAAAACTAAAATATCACCCACTTTAAAATCTTCAGGATTTAGTGCATGTCCTAAATCTTTATAACCACTCGAACTTCTTGGTAAAGTCATTCCAAAATTTTTAAAAACGTAACTTACAAAGCCCGAACAGTCAAATCCTTTTTCAGGATCACTTCCTGCATAGACATAAGGAACACCTAAATAGTTTTTAGCATAACTGATGATAGAATCGCGATCTGTTTTTCCTGATGTTTTCTGAATTTGAATTGTTTCAGTTTTATCTTCTTTTTTGCAAGTGAAAGAAAAACATAAAAGAGCAGAGAATAATAAGATGTAAATACTTGATTTCATATTTTCTGAAATTAAATCAAAAGATTAATTCATAAAGATAACGCGTTGCTTTTGAAAATCAAAGCAATAGTTTTCTAAGAGATTTTTATGTGAATGCTAAAACGAAAAAAAGAGTAAAATATTTTTGGTGTTTTTTTATTGTCTTTTGATGTTTTAGTATCTTCTTTTTAAGCCTATTTCAGATATATTTGTGAATGTCATTTAGATTTAACGAATATATTATGTTTATAAAAAAAATACCCGTTTTAATTCTGTTTTTGATGATTTCGTGTATTTCAGAATCTCAAAATAAAATCAATACATTTCTTTATCACGGCCGGGTAGAAAAACTTGAAAATAATAAAGTAATTTTAATTGGAACTGCTTCTTCTGTTTCGTTTAATTTCACTGGAACTGAATGTTCAATTTCGCTTCAAAGTCTTGATTCGTACGAACATCATAATTATGTTTCATTGGTCTTAGACGGAAAATATTTAGGAAAAATACGAATTGAAAAAGGCGCAGTTCAAGCTTTTCCAATAAAAGCTACAACTAACAAAAAATTTCACAGACTGGAAATTTATAAAAATACCGAAGCGCAGAGCGGGAATATATTATTTGCGGGAACGACCGCAAAACTGACTTCCATTTCATCTAAAAAGAAAAAGAAAATTGAATTTATTGGAGATTCGATAACCTGTGCGGCGGCAAGTGATTCCGTGAATTGTGATAAAGGAGAATACATGGATCATCATAATGGATATTACGCGTATGGGCCGGTACTTTCAAGAGAAATTGATGTTGATTACTTGGTGAGTTCTGTTTCCGGAATCGGAATGTATCGCAATTGGAATGACGAGAATAAAGATGAAGCGATTATGCCGGATGTTTATCAAAATTTGTATTTGACGAAAGACAATTCTAAACCTAAATACGATTTTGCTTTTCAGCCCAACATTATCAGTATTGCTTTAGGAACCAATGATTTATCGCGTGGAGACGGCAAAAAAGAACGTTTGCCTTTTAATCAGGAAAAGTACATTTCGAATTACATTAATTTTATAAAAATGCTGTACGTTCATAATCCAAATGCACAAATTGTGATTACAAATAGTCCGATGGTTGGTGGCCAAAGAGGAGTCGTTTTTGAAGATTGTCTGAATAAGGTTAAAGCAGCTTTTTCCAAAGATAAAACACATAAAGAAATCAAAATTTTCAAATTCAAACCCATGACACCAAAAGGCTGTTTAGGACATCCGGATGTTGCAGATCAAAAAGTAATGGCCGATCAATATGCTGCGTTTTTAAAAAAGCTGTTAAATGAAAAATAATATATTTAAGTTTGTTTTCTTTCTGATGATTTCCACTACTATGATGGCAAACGTTTCCCTTCCAAATATTTTTGGTGATAATATGGTTTTACAACGCAATTCTGAAGTTAAAATTTGGGGTTGGGCAAATCCGAAGGAAGAAATCAAATTGGTTTCAGGCTGGAACAATCAGGAATATAAAGTTGTTGCCAACAATCAGGCGCAGTGGGAATTACATATAAAAACTCCTGAAGCAGGCGGACCTTACACTATTGCTATAAAAGGATACAATGAAGTTATCCTTAAAAATATT
>Ga0247806_10000064_pt1 | contig 66147 bp, 88 predicted proteins | sample UWRJL059202B1_FD_179935 | JGI IMG/M metagenome (GOLD analysis project Ga0247806, IMG submission 179935) | Plant litter microbial communities from Arlington Agricultural Research Station in Wisconsin, United States - UWRJ-L059-202B-1 | ecosystem: Environmental > Terrestrial > Plant litter >... | reverse complement strand
ACGAACTCCGAATGAGAAAAGGCGAGGGTGTCGGGGTCGGTGAAGTAGTTGAGCCGCTTGGGTTTCTTTGCGAGCGTTCGGTCAACGGGGTCCTCACCGTAACCGAGAAGCCAGACGCGGTGCTGCCGGCTGATCTTCTCCTCGACGACGACGAAGTGCATCGTCACGAGCTCGCGCCCCTTCTGCGGTGACGCCTCCTGCCAGACGTCTTTTGCTTCGACGTGTGCGGGCAGGATCACGACATCGCCGAGCGTCTCGGCGCCGGCGTCGTCCGGGTCGCTGGCGAGCCGCACAGCGATCGTCGTGTCGAGCAGGTCTTTGAGGAAGGGATCCATCAGACACCGTCCCACGATGTCGGCGTCGACCGCGGCGACCGCTCGCCATAGTGGTCGTCCTGGCCGACCTCAAAAGACGGCTGGACCGCATCGCTGTCTCGGCGCAGCTCGTCGACGACGGCGTGCGAGATGCCGCCGACGTACATGTCGCCAGCGGTGGGCACACCGCTGCCATCGCTGTCGGGCCCCTGCGCGCGCAGCCGCTCGGCAAGCGCGGCAAAGGCCTTCGACGCCTGCGAGCTCGAAACCTGCGTCGACCCGATGCGCTTGTCGACGCGCATAGCGAAGCGCGCCGAGAGGCTGTCGGCGAGGAAGGCGGCGGCGTACGTCGGGGCCGGCACGGTCACGAGCAGGCCGTTGATTTCCTCGTCGGAGAACCAACCGGGCGGCTGCGTATCGCCGAGCAGCAGGCGAACGCGATCCTTCGGCGTCGACAGCGCAGGGTCGAAAGAGAAGGTCATGCGGCCTCGTCGTCGGCGTCGCGGTCGACGATGTCGATGTCGGCGGCCTCCGTGGACGTGGTGACGTCTGGCGCGGGGTTATCGGCGGCGATGGCAGACGCACCGACAGCGGCGGCGAGCAGGCGAGTGCGCGCCTTGAACATGTCCTCACGACTCGCGTCGAGGGCGGGCGTGTGGCCGAGGTCTTCGAGCACCGCGCGCAGCTCTTTCTTGCTGGCGGTGGCGGTGAGCGCGCGCAGCGAGCCGAGCCGGTCCGACGGCGCCGCGGTCTTCGACGACGGCGCCGACGTCACCGCGCGCAACGGCGCGATGGTCGCCTTGACGGCGGGGTCGACCTTCACGCGGAGGTAGCCGCGTTTCAGCATGCTTTGAAAAGTGGGAAGGCCCGTCACGGCCTCGGTGACGTCGTCGCCGATCGCCACGCCCTCGGGCATGCCGGGGAACGGGCGGACAACGACGACGCGCGCGCCTTCGAGCACCTTGGGGAGGAGCGCGATGAGACGGCGGTAGTTGAGAATCTGACGGGCCTTCAAGGTGTATCTCCGAGGTCGTGCTCGTTGACGGATCAGGGCGCGGTGGCGTTCGAGAAGAACACGCCGAGGACGGGAGCGACGAGCTTGAAATCAAAAGCCGTCTGGCCCTGGATCTGGTCGCTGTCGCGCAGGTCGCGGCGGAACTTCTTGATCTGGATCCCGTGGTTCTGCGAGCCGGTGAGGCCGGTCCACGTGAAGGCGTAGCCCGCCGACACCACGTTGATGCCAGGCGCGGGCGCGGCGTACACGAGCAGCGCGCTCTTGCTGTGGATGTAGTCCATCGTCGCCGGGGCGCCCTCCTGCGAGGTCGTCTCGACGGCGGCAGGCACCAACACCTCGGCGATGCCGAGGACGCCGGCCATGAGCTCCTCGTTGAGGATCGAGGCCTGCACCTGCTCGTAGCGCTCGATGAACTTGGGGTGATCGAGGAGCGCCAGGTACGCCATGGGCCCGATGACGAGCTTGAGCTTGCGCTTGTCGATGCCGAGCTTGCCGAGGTGGAACATCTGCTGGTGGATCAGCTTGACCGGGTCGCTGTTGATGTAGTCGTCCCAATAGACGAACTGGTTGGCGCCCGCGGTCGTGCCACCGACGAGGTCGGCGCCGTTGGCACCGCCGCCGATGCCGAGCGCGCCGGTCCACACACCGGTGCGGAAGTAGGACGCGGCCCACTTCTTTTCCTGACGGATGAGCAGCTTGCGCATCACGTCTTCGGTCTTCGTGCGGTCGAGCGAAAGGATGCTGTCGGCGTTGGCCCGCTCCTGATCGCTGACGAGGTGCGCGAACTTGTGCACCTTGCAGTAGTAGCTGTTGGTGCCGAGGCGGAGCGCGCCGATCGGGGCCTCACCGGACGGGCCGACCTCCTGCGCCTCGTCGCGGTGGAAGTCACCACGATCCCATTCGTAGTAGACGTCGCTCTGCTTCTCGACGGGAACCATCGGAAACACGCGCATCGCGATGAAATTCGAATCGGACTGCATGTACGCAATCGCGATGTTGGTGAGCGGCTTGTTGACGTGGACGTCGCCGTTGGACGGGAGGCTGGGCATGTGTGCGGCTCCGTTGCTGTGCTGACAGGTTGAAGAGGTGGGCGAAGGGAAAGCCCGACGACGACAGCGACGCCGCCGTCGTCGAGCTCACGATCACGGAAGCGGGGCGCCGCCGAGCGTGACGAGGATCTTGACGGGGCTGCCGACGACGGCCTGCGACGCCATGGCGATGCCGAGGACGTGGTTGCCGGTGGCGGCGACGATCACGCGGCCCTGGTTGTCGGTGGACAGCTTCGTGCCACGCGTGATCGCGACACCCGCGACGGCGTTCGTCAGCGTGCCGTACTGCTGCACGGTGACGGGCTGCGCGTTGGCGACACCGGCGTTGATGAAGCCGATGCAGTTTTCACCCGCGACCGAGGCCGGGATGACGGCGCCGGCGCCGTCGAACTTCGCCGCGCGGCCCGCCTGCGCAGAGAGGTCGACGCCCGCGACGAGGCCGGTGGTGCCGCCGCCGTTCTGGCCGTCGAGCTGGTTGAGGATCAGGCAGGCGAAGATGATGCCGCTGCCGGCCGCTGCCGAGAGCGCCATGCCGATGACGTTGTCGTCGTCGACGGCCTTGCGAGCACGGCCACCGGTGCCGACGGCGATGAGGTCGCCGACGCCGATCGCTTCCGACGCGGTGGCGCGGCCGACGCCGTAGGTGCCGACGTCGACGGTGCCGACGGCGGGCGGGTTGTTGAGCGCGATGCCCACGGCGCGCGCGCCCGGCTGCGCGACGATCGCCTGCCCGAGGGCGTTGAGCGTGACGATCGGGAAGTTGAAGCCGAGAGCCGTGAAGTCCTGGCCCGCCGGGAACGGCAGGACCTGGACGTGGTTCTCATAGGCGGTGTTCGGCGGGGAGGGCATTGCGAGACTCCGAGGTGAGACGTTGACGTTGAGGTGGACGAGGTCGTGCCCTTCGCCGCCGCTGGATCAGCCGTCGACGCCGTCGTCAAGGGCGTCGTCGAGCTCGCCGACATCCATGTTGTTGTAGAGGTCGGGGTTTTCTTCGAGGGCCTTGGCGTAGGCCTGCTCTTTCGAGAGCTTCGGCTCGGCGGCGCGGATCTCGCCGATGCGCTTCGCCATCGCGGTTTCGGCGGCGGCGGCCTTGTTGGTGTCGACCTCGCCGGGGGCGGAGCTGCCGACCGAATTGGTCAGACGCTTCTGACCTTTCTTCGCCTGCGCGGCCTGCGCGGCGAAAAGGCTTTCGAGCTCTTCGCCCTGCTCTTTGCTCACGGCGTAGGCGCCCTTGAGCTGCTTCGCGACCTTGTTGACGTCGAGGCCGGGGAACTTGCGCGCCTTCTCGACGTACTGCGCGGTTTCGGCTTCGTCCTTGAGCTTCTTCGTCTCGGCCTCGGAGGCTTCGAGGCGCTTGGCGAGGTCGGCCGAGGTCTTGGTGAGCTCGTCGATCGCCTTCTGCACGCTGGCGGGGACGACGTCGGCGGGGGTGCTCTTCTCGGCGGGCGTCGGCGTCGCGGCGGCGGCCTTGACGTGGGCCTCAACGGCGGCGCGCTCGTCGGCGGGCATGGCAGCGAGGATCTCGGCGGCAGACTTCTTCACGGGCGGCTCCTGTGTGGGGGTGTCGGTCGGGGCTGCGACGCCGGCGGGGAACTCGAAGGCTTCGAGCTTGACGACGATGTCGGCGAGGGCGGCGCGGTCGATCGACTGCGCCGAAGGGGTGTCGGATTTCTCGGCGTCGACGGCGACGGCGGTCGTCATCTGGTCGACGATCGCCTGCAGGTCGGCGGCCTTCACGGCGTCGACCTTCCCGACGGCGGCGATCATGCGCTTGGCGGCGGCGGCGAATTCGTTGACGGTCTTGCCCATCATGCCGGCCATCTCGTCGGGGTCGGAGAGGTCGAGGATCGACCACACCGATTCCATGAACGCAGAGCGCAGCTTGTAGAATTCGTCGGCAAAAGCGCGCTCGGCGACGATCTGGCTCGTCGTCTTCGGCGAGCCTGCCCACTTCCGCAGGCGAGCCGCGATCTTGGAAAACAGGCCCTCGGGCGCGGTGCCGTCGTCGTCGTTGTTTTCGGGCACGTCGTCGCCTTTGTTCTTGAAGAGGGTGATATGGGCCTCGGGGTTGTCCCCGGCGCCGACAAAGCTGCCCTCATTGATCGTGAGGTTGGTGAGCCTGACCTTTGCTTTTCGAGGGGCGGGGGCGGGCATGGGTCTCCTGTCAGAGCGTGTTGCGCACGGCGCTGCCGCCGAGCGAAAGCATCTTGTACGTGCCGTTTTTCACGGCCTTCCATGCGTCGTCGTCGTCGACCTTGAAGCCGACCCACATCGCATCCGGCACGACGCCGTCAGGGATGCCCATCGCCTTCCGCTTCTCGGCGGTGAAAACGACGCACTCGACCAGGCGACCAACGCCGATCTTTTCGTGCATCTCGCCGGCTTTGCGCGAGGCGAGGACGAAGCCGTAGCCCGCTTTTTCGAGGTCCTCGATCGAGATCGTCTCGCCGCTGTGGTCAACGACCTGCTCGCCGTTCGCTTTTCGCGCGACATACAGCCAACCGAAGACAAGGCGCTGCTCGTCGTTCTTGGTGACGATCTCAACGTCTTTTCGGAACGCGGTGGGGGCTGGCACCCCTGCCGTAGAGCACACACCCGGCGGGCCTTGCAAGCGTTCAACGAATGCACGCCAAACGTCAGACAACAACCATTCGCCACCGCAGCCGAAGGCGATACCGTGGCGCAGGAGGTTCACGCATGAAAAGTCTTTTGCTCTTGGCGCTGCTCGCAGCGCAGACCCCGGCCGACGTCGTCGTTGCCGACCCCGTCAGCGTCGTCGTCGACGGCGGTGTCGTCGAAGCCGCGCCGCCCGGTCCCACCGTCGTCGTCGATGAGGGCGTCATCGTCAAGCGGGCCGAGCTGCAGCCCGGCGATACCGTGATCATCGGCGACGCCTTCAAAGACGTCGTCGGCATCATCTCGAATTGGCGCGCCGCCACGGCGCTCTCGCTCGCCGCGGCGATCATCGCCCTGCTCATGCGCCTGTCGAAGCTCGGCGCCCTCTACACGTTCCTCGAAGTCCGGGGGTGGTCATGGGCGCGGCCGTGGCTCGCGGCGCTGCTCGGCGGCTTGGGGGCCGTCGTGACCGTGTTGACGGCGGGCGTTCGCGACGTCGGCGGCCTCGTCAGCGCCTTCATCTCGGGCGTGCTCGCCGGCTTCACCGCTGGCGGCGGCTACGACGCGGGCCGGCTCGTCAGCCCCGTCGAGCGGTCGAAGAAGCGCGTCACCACCGAGACGATCGAGGCAGGCAACAAGGCCCTCGCTGACAAGGTCGTGCTCAACGCGAAGCTCGCCGACGAGGAAACCGCGCCGGTTCGCGCTGCTGTCAACGCGGCGAAGAACCTGCCGACGCACAAGGCGGCCGAGGCCCTCGCCGCGCTGCTCCGCTCGCCCCCCAAGGCTGCGAAGTGATCGGCGCCGTCGTCGTCTTCGCCCTCGCCTTCGCTGCATCGGACGCCGAGCCGATCGCCGAAGGTGAGGCGGCGCCCTTCACCGGCGTCCTGTTGAGCAACGAGCGCGCGGGCGACCTCGCGGTCACAGAGGCCGAGGCGCAGGCCTGCGCGGCGCACCTGGCGCGCGACGTCGAAGTGCGCGAGGCGTGGAAGGCGATGGCGATTGCCCTGCAGCAGACCGCCGAACCGGTCGCGGCGCCGTCGTCGCCCTTCGAGGGTGCCGGCTTCAACGTCGGCCTCGGCCTCGGCCTCGTCGGCGGCGCCGCCGTCGTCGTCGGCGCCTTCCTGCTCGCGGGGTGGACGCTCGGGGTTGCGAAGGGTGCAGCCGCGCCGTAGCGTCGTCGTCGGTGCGTCGTAGCTCAGCGGCAGAGCAATCGCTTGTTAAGCGAACGGTCGCAGGTTCGATGCCTGCCGACGCAGCCAAGGCCGCCCGCCTTGGCCTCTGCAGAGGATACCGGCAAGGCAGCGCCCACCTCACGGTGGGCGTTTCCTTTTCATCGTCGGCGACTGCGTCCGGGCGGCGGCACGAGCACGATCGAGCATTTGCAGCCGGGGTGGATTGGCGGCTGCATGAACTCGCCCCACTCCGTCTGCCACGGCACTCCGAACGGCATCGCGGGTTGCGCCGCGAGGAAACGGCAGATCGGGCAGGGGTCGCGGCCGATCCACTTCCGGTGCACGTCGGTGCGGATGCGGCCCGTGGCGATCCCGTCACCCCACTCGGCCATGCGCGCGACGTTGAACGCCCGCCGCGCCTCGGTTTGAGCGATGAGCCGAGCTCGCGCGGCGATCTTCGTCTGCGCGTACCGTCCCGCCTGGCGGTCGGCCTCGGCAACGCTCACGCCCGATGCCCGCAGGCGCGCGCGAAACGCCCGGACAGCGGCGCGGTCCCGCTTCGTGAGGCCCACGACCTCGCGCAGCTCTTTCGCCATCTGCAGGATGCTCTTGTTGCCCTGGATGCCGAAGCCGACGACCTCGCGGATCGCTTCGCGAACGTCGCGCGTCACCTGCCGCACGAGCGTCGAGCCCTGCACGCGGGCGAAGTCGCCAGCCATGTCGGCGATCTTGTCCTTGCCGACGGCGAACGCCTGCCCCTCGGCGCGGGCGGCGGCGATGGCGTCGTCGATGCCGGGCGCGAGCGCGTCAACGAAGCCGTCGACGAACGGGTCGAGGGCGGCCTCGACGGGCATGTCGTCGAAAGCCATCACCGGCAGCGTCGGCTCTTTGAGGGAACGGGCACCGACGCCGTCGACGAGGGCGCGGAGCACGCCAACACGACCGAGGAACGCAGCAATGAGCTGCGTCTCGGGCGTCGCCGTCGCGCGCTTGAGGACCATCACGCCGGTTTCGCCGGCGGCTTCGGCGGCGCCGGCTTCGCGCCAGGGGCGGGCGCGGGCTGCCCGGGGACCACGACGGGCACGGGGTCCGGCTTCTCCAACAGCTCGGGCGCGAGCTCGGCCGGTGGTTTGACGCCGAGCTGCGCGGCGTACTGCAGGCGCGTGGCCTGCAGCAGCTCTTTGTCGCCGATCTCGAGTAGCGCAGCCATGGCGCTCGTGAGGTCGACCAGGCTCGCCGCGGCCGACGACTCCGCCGCCATCTGCGCGGTCTCCATGCCACGCGCCTCGGCCTCGCCGGTCATCGCGTCGAGCTCTTCCTTGGAGCGCGGCAGGTCCTCGTCGTTGCGCTCGGGCAGGCGCAGCTCGGAGCGCAGGAAGTCTTCAAGCGGGCTGTCGGGCGTGAGCGTGTTCGCCTGCACGAGCTTGAGGATCGTCTCGGCGAGCGAGCGCGCGTCGGCTTTCTGGATGTCGCCGTGCTTCCACCGCGGCCACGACTCGACGGGGTAGCCGTTGAGGGTCATCAGCTCGGCCGTCAGCGAGCGATCGAGCGTCTCCTCGATGCTGTCGAGGATCGAGCCGAGGGCGGTGTTGAAGACGTCGATAAAGCTGCCGGCGGCGGCCTGCGTCCCGACGCCGTCCATGCCGATGAAAATGAAGTGCGTGAGCATGACCTGCCCGATCGCCTTCGCCTTCCGCTGGATCGCGGCCTCGATGTTGATGGCGCGCGTGCCGCCCGTCGACAGCAACGACAGCTTGTAGCCCGAGGGCTTGCCGTCGGTGTTGAGCTCGGCGGGGATCACGACGCCCTCTTGGTCGTTGCGCCGGATCTGCGAGATGAGGCGGCCGTAGTTGCGCCGCGCTTCGATCTTGTCCTGCGGGGCCTTGGCGCCAAAGTAGGAGATCGGCAGCTCCATCACGGGGAGGCCGACGAGGTCGCGCTCAATGCCGATGGCCTCGATTTCTTCGAGGCGCTTGAGGAAGAACCACGGCCGATAGGCGTTGCGCAAGATGGTGCGCCCCTCGGGGTTGTTCTTCGAGAGCTCGGTGCGGAAGAGGATGCAGTCTTCCATGTCCAGAAAGACGCGCTCGAACTTCGGCGCCGCAAGCTGGTACATGCCGAGGATCGAGCCGTCCTCGTCAAACTCCCACCCGTCGAGCGTCTCCTGCGCACGGATCGCGATGTTGCGGATCCCGATGCGGCCGTCGTTGTACCGGCTCGACGTGCGCGCGTCGCCGGTCGCGCCGACGCGCAGCTTGTAGACCTTCTCGAAGAGCGCCCACCCGAACCACACATGAGACAGGGCCTCGGTGAGAAGCTCGCTGTAGGTGTGGGTCATGTCCCGAAAGCACGACGTGAGGAACTCGGCGGCCTCCGCGCCGCGCGGATGGTTCGCCGGCTGCGCCGTCCAGGGCACCTGCCGCATCGTGGCGTTCATGGCGTAGAACGACGACCCGATGGTGCTGTCGTTGTCGCGCATCTCGCGCAGCACGCGGACACCGCTGCGGCCCTTGAGGGCGCGGTGCCATTCCTCGTCGACGGCGTCGCCGTAGCGGATGAGGCCGGTGCTGCCGACCTCGCTGCGCTTGAAGCTGTTGCGCGTGACGAACTCGGGGCCGCGCGCGTCGCCGTCGTCGCCCGCGAGCTTCTCGACGTCGTCGGCGCCGTCGTCGGTGTTGTTCGTCTCGCTCACTCGGACCTCCACGCGTTTTCAGACAGACCGATATCAGGGTCGACGTCCGCAGTCCCGCCATCGTCGTTGCCGATCATCGTCTCTGTTGCGGCCCACACAAGGGCGTCGAGCCGGTCGGGCGAAGGCTCGCCGTCGGCGCCGGTCCACGTGCAGAGCTGATCCTCAAGGGCAGCGAACATGCCGACGTGGTGGATCTGGCCTTGGCTGTAGAGCGACGACACCGGCTCGGCGCGGGTCTTCTTCCCGCGCGACGCCGTGACCATCCGCACCGGCACGGTCTTGTCGCGCCCGATGATGACGTCCTCGACCATGTCGCCGCCGTTGTTGACCTCGGCGATGATGCAGTCGGCTTCCCATCGATGGTAGGCGTCGATCGCGCGCGGCGCCCACTCCGACGGCTTCGCATTCTCGATCGAGACGTCGTCGAGCACGAAGCCGTGACCGTCTTCGTCGACGCCAAAAACGATGATGCCGGTTTCCGGCGGGGCCACGCGGCGCCGTGCGTTTTCGCTCGCGCGCGCCATCGGGTCGACGGCGACGACGATGCGCATGTAGCCGTTTTTCGGCTTGAAATTGTAGTTTTTGCGGTGCTCTTCGAGTGTCTTGCGGTCCCACAACGCGCCAGAGGCCTCGTCGAGGATGCGCGCATACAATTCTTGCGCACCGAGCGCGGTTTTTTCGTACTTACGAATGACGCGACGGATGAAGCCTGCTGCCAGGTTCGCAATGTTTTCGTACGTCGATCCGGTCGTGATAACCGTTCCCGGATCTTTCATGATCTCTTTGAGCAGACGCAATGGGCGCGGTGTCGTCGTCACGACCCCATGCGGTTGGCTGCCGTCGGCGGCCACCAAACGCAGGCCGAATTGCAGCATGTCCCACGTCGCCTGCCCATGCTTCCACGACGCGAGCTCATCGCCCCAATATCGATGGAACTGCGGGCCGCGCAGGTCATCGGGCGACCACGCCGAGAAGACCTCGGCCTGCGAGCCGTTGGGCCAGTTGAGGAGCTTGAGAGACGGGTTGTAGGTCGGCCGCTCTTTCTCGGGCGAGACGGCCATGATCCCGCTGTCGCCGTAGATCATGACCTTTCGAGCGTCGCCGGGGTCCTGCGCGATGAAGGCAAAGCGCAGCTCTTGGCTCATCGCTTCCTTGCGGCACCACTCGGCGCCAACGCGCGTCTTGCCGTAGCCGCGGCCGGCGAGGACGAGCCAGGTATCCCACTGCCCGGGCGGGGGGAGCTGCCCGCCGTAGGTGCCGTCGCCGTTCGTCGTGAGCGGGCGCGCCCACACGTTGACCCAATCGTGCAGGATGCTTTCGCAATCGGCGTCGTCGAGGCCGGCCTCGGCGATGATCTTGTCGATGCTCTCTCGGCCGCCGGCGGCGAGCGCGGCGGCGATGAGGTGGTTGAGCGAGGTCATGCCTTCTGTCGCAACGCCCGCTCTGCGACGGACAACGCGACGTTGCCGGCGTGGCCCATGTTGCGGCCGATGTTGCTGCCGCGCAGCTCGGCCACGAGCTTTTCGAGGGCGGCTCGACACCGGCGGTGGTCGTCGTGCATCTGGATCGCGGCAAGCACGACCTCGCAGAGCTCGACGTTGTTGCACTCGATTTGCGTGGCCCCGTCGACGTCGACGATGACGCCCGGGTGATCAGGCGACATGCTCAAACTGCGGGGGTCCAGCGACATCAGAGGCCTCGACGTTGGCGCTTCCATGCTTCGCGCGCCTCGTCATCCTGCCAGAATTTTTCCGTGGTGGAAGGCGGGTCCGGGCATTCGCCCGGGTGAGCGTGCTTCGTCGGGACGTACACCCTGCCATCGGGCAGGGTGGTGGCGCGAAAGAGACGGCGGGCGGTGCCGGTACGGGCGCCAGGCGCATCCTCGACAGCGAACTGCGCGAGGGGGACCCCGCAGAGGGCGCAGGGGAGGATCAGCATGTGTGCGTCTTTCACGACGCGCACTTGATTCCGCATCGTCACCGCCCCCGGCATCAGCGCGAGACCTTCGGCGTGCCGATGTCGGCGCCGTCGGTGTTGCGCAAGGTGTCGTCGTCGGCATCACCGTCGGCGTCGGTGGTGGCCGCGTCGGCGAGCGGGCTGCCCTGCGGGGCCGGCTCGGTCGTCTTCGCGGGGTCGGTCTTCTTCGAGATGCGCACGCGCGCGCGCTCGGTCGCGGCGGCGCCGCCGACGAGGGGCTGCACGGGCGGATCCTTCGGCATCGCGACGGGCATTTGCACCGGGGTCGGCACCGACGTCGTCGACAACGACGGCGCCGTGCTCACGCCTTCGCCCGAGGCAAGCGCGATCGCTTCGGCGTCGTTGCTCGTGCCGACGAGGATGTCGGGCACGGGGCCAGCGGTGAGGGCGGTGACGGCCTCGGCGTGCTCCTCGTCGTCGCCGGGGGTGCGGCCGACCTGCGCGCGGGTGATGGCGATGAGGTCCGCCTTGCCGTGCTTGATGAATTCCTCCTCCTCACGGGTGAGCTCCACCGTCTCGCGGCGCTCACCGTGGGGCGCGGGCTTGAGGTACGCGCCCGGGATGGTGCCGGCGGCCTCGGCGTTGACGTAGAGGTTGTCGGCAACCACCTGGATGCCGTCCTCGTGCAGGAGCTTGAAGAGCGCGCCGGCCGGCTCGTCGAGGGCGATGATCACGGGATCACCGCCGTTGCGCTCGCGCGCTTCGAGCATCTGCTGCACCTCGACGGCGTCGCGACCATCGAACTGCAGGCGGCCTTTGCCGGTGGGGCCGAGGGAAGCGTTGCGAGGGGAAAACAGTTTCATTGGTCATCTCCGTGGGCAGGTTTGAGGATCGTATCTGCAGGGTTTCGGCCAGCATAGCGGGACTGCCGCAGGCCGAGGGCGAGGGCTTGGAGCGGCTTGCGGCCGATCCAGTCGTGGCAAGCGCGGCAGAGGTTCGTCGTGTTCGCCTCGTCGACGATGCCGCCGCCGGCGGAGCGGGCAAGAAGCTCATGGACGTCGACGGCGTAGTAGTCGCAGGCGAAGGCCCGCTGCTCCACCTGCGCGCGTGAAAGCACCACCGTGGCGCCGCTGTCGTGCAGGGTCGCCCACACCCTCTGCGCCTCACAGACCGGCGCCTCTTCGAGCTTGCGCGCGACGTAGGCCCGGCGGCCCTCGACCTCGTCTGTGCCAGCGTAGGCGGCGTCCTGCTTCGTCGAGCGGGGTTTGATGCGCGTCGTCCCGCGCTTCATCTCCGTCCGGCCGAGCGTCGACGCGCCGCGCTTCATCTCGGTCCGCTTCATTTCCGAGGTGCCCCGTTTCATGGGGGCACCTCTCTTCATCTCGCTGCGCTTCATCGGCGCCGCGGCTTCTTCGGCGGAGGCACGGGCACAAGCTGCCACCGGTCGGGCCAGACGGGGCCTTCGGCGCGGTTGGCGAGCAGGGGCCCGTCAGGGTCGCGGTGTTGCGAGCACGGCTTGAGATTGCGCAGGTGCTGCATGTCGACGTGCTGCGAGCGGATGGCGTCGACCTCCTCGACGGCATAGGGCACGTCGGTGTCGCGCAGGCCGCGCACATATTCGATCGGGTATTTCCCCGCGCGGTCGATGTGCGTCGTGTAACCGTTGCCGTTCGGCATCCACCAGAAAACGGCGTTGCCGCACATCGTGCGGTTGTCCTGGATGTAGAAAAGCGGCGGCTCTGCCCGGTGCAGGACCTCGCCGCCTTTCGGGCGCTCACGGTTCTCTCGGTGCCTCGGCAGCTTGAAGCGCTCGACCATGAGCACGCCAGCGTCATCGGGGACGCCGACGACGACCTGCATACCCCCGTCGAGGCGCTCGGGGGCGAGCAGCGCGCCGCCGGACTCGCGGACGCGAATGACGTCGTCGAGCTCGACAGCCTCCCACGCCACCGGTTCCCATTCACCGCTTTCAACGAGCTTCTCGACGAGACGGACACGACCCGGCGCCATCAGCGACCCCCTCGCGCGTCCATGATCGCGTGCTGTAGGGCCCGATGAACCTCGTGGCCCGACAGGCCGGACGCGGCGAGCGAGGCGATGCCGTCGACCTCGTCGCGAAACGCGCGCAAACGCCGCACCTCGGCTTTCACGATGTCCAGATCAGACGTGATCCAGTCCTCTTTGACGTTGGCGATGTTCTCGCGATCCCAAAAACCCCGACGGTTTTCGCGCGGCAGGACCATCGCGACGAAGCGCAAGAGGTGGAAGCGCAGGTTGACGAGCTCGGTCTGCGCGTCGTCGAGGCCTTCGAGCGTCGTCGTCGCGTGCTCGTTGCGGTAGCAGCGGTTGCTCTTCGCTTCGTTCACCGAAGGGCAAAGGCGATCCGGCGTCGGCGACGTGCGCCCGCAGATGGTGCAGCAGAAGAGCTGTTTTCCGCTGTTGCTCGTGACCTCCAACCGGAGCCACCGCGACGCGCGCCGGGGCGGCTCGTTGAAGCTGACAAACGGCTTCGGCGCGTTCGGACCGCTCTTGCAAACGTGGGGCGTGTCGTCGTTCATCTCGACACGTTCGAGGCACCCTTTGCAGGTAGCAAACCCGTCGGGGGGCGGCAGGGAGTCGGCGACGACGCGGGCGGCCGCGGCGGTGAACGGGGTTTCTGACATGGTCGTGCTCGTGCTTGGGACGGCGCCGATCTCCGTCGTGAGGCGTGGGCCCCGATCGTCACCGGGGCGGGTGGGGATCAGGCCGCGCGCGTGAGGAGCGCCCCGGTCATGGAAAAGACCGGGAAGCGGAAGAACTTCCGGCCATCGGGGGGCGTGATCGTCGTAGTCCACTCGAAGTCACGGATCCGCTCGCCGTCTTTGTGCACGCTGGCGCGGCCGACGTGGATGCCCTCGGGGTGGTCGATGGTGATCGCCACGATGTCGTCGTCCTTGCCCTCGCCCCACGCTTCGATGGCAATGGCGACGATCTCGGGGTCGCCTCGCTTGACGGTGGCCAACGCGGCGGGAACCGAAAGCGCAAGCGCAAGCAACGTCTCTTCGACGACACCCGCGCTGTTGCGCTTCCACTGGATGGCCTGCGGGATGTTGGCGGCGCCGGGGTCTTCGGCGCTGCCGTGGTCGGCGAAGGCGGTTCGCACCGTGTTTTCGATGCTCGCTTTGCATTCGTCGACGGTGGGGAGGTTCGTGCTCATCTCGTGCTCGTTCGCTGTGCGGGCCGTCTCCGCGTTGTGGCTGGACCCGATGCGCTCGGGTGGGCGTGGTCAGGCTTCGACTTCGATCTCTTCGATGACGTCGGCGGGCGGCGGCCACCGCCAGGACGCCTGCACCGGCTGCGGCGCGGTGCCGACGACTTCAACGGGCGGCGAGGGGAGCTCGCCGAAAAGGTTGTGTGCAGCGCTCCACACGACGCCACCGCGCGCGCCGTCGCGCTCGACGAGCACGCCGTTGTCGTTGCGGCCGTCGAGGAAGACAGAGGCGTTGACGCGGCCGTTGTCGAAGACGTTGGTCACGATGGCGCCGCGCTCGACGGTCTTGCCGTAGGTCGTGCGCAGCGTGACGAGGATTTTGTCACCGGGGGCGGGTTTCTGGATCTTCATGCTTCTCGCTTCACGGCGCCCGTGTTGGCGTCGACGTCGGTGGGCGCCTTGCCCCGCAGTCGATCGATGCGGCCGCGCAGGCGGCGCTCTTCGGCCTTGAGCTCGGCAACGCGCTGCTCGGCCTCGTCGACCTCGCGCAGCGCCGACGACGTCCGCCGCGTGTAGCGCTCCCAATGCTGGCCGAGGCCCTTGATCCACACGAACGGGTCGAGGCGCGCGCCGCACGCGCGGCACGTCACGATCTGCTCGTTGTCGTCGACGGCGATCGCCATGTGGTCGCAGATGCGTTGCCGCGTCGGCACGGCGACGACGACAACAGGCGCCTCGCGGTGAAAAAGCGGGATGACCTCGGCGCCTTCGTGGTTGTCGTTGTCGTGGCTCATGGTCGACATCATCCGCCGCCGATCGCGCTGCAGCAAGGTCATCGTCGCGAACGCATGGCGGCCACCGCCTGCAGGTGCTCCGACATCAGCCGGGCCGCGAGCTTCGTTGCTCGCTGCGTCGACGTGTAGCCGCATTCGAGGACCTCGCGCGGGTCCACCGCCCACAAGATGCCAGGCGTCGGCATTGTCCAGACGGCGCCGCCACCGACGGCGGCGACGACGGCAGGCAGGAAGGGCGTGGAGAGGTCGACGATCTCGTCGGTGTCGACCACGACGGTCCAGATGTGGATCTCGGGCAGGCACCCGGCCGTAAGCTGCTCCTCGATGTCGTCGTCGGTGGCGTCGTCGTCCCATTCGTAGAAGAGATGCGGCGGCATGCCGTCGTCGACGTCGTCGGCCGCGCGCCGCCACGAGGCCGACCCGGCACGAGGCTCGGCGCGGATGCCGTGCTTGGTGAGCGCGAGCTGCGCCGCCAGGGCCCAATAGAAGCACGTGCCGTCGGTCTCACCGAAACCCCGGGTGAGGTCCGCGAACATTGTTCGCGCGAGGTCGATGACGCTTGCGCGGATGTTTTCGGGCGTTGTCGTCGTCAAAGCATCACCACGTGACCGAGCAGATCACCAAATGCGACCATTTTCGTGACGCCTTGCAGGGCCGAGCACGCGCCGGTGACGCTGGCGATGGCGTGCCCGAGGGCCACGATCTCACCGCCGTCGAGGCCGTCGGCATGTCGAGCACCGGGCCCCGTCAGGATGACGTTGACCCGGCGAGGGTCTGCGGGGACCGCTTCGAGCGAGACGACGACGTGATCACGGATTCGGGGGTAGCGGCGCGCCGGGTAGTCCTGGGTCCACTGCCCGCCCACGCCACCGGGCACGACGATGTGCGCGCGGTGGGCCATGCCCCACACCTGCAACGCCAACGCCCGCAGGGCCATGATGTGGCCGTCGGCGATCATGTCACCGTGCAGAAAGGCCTTGGCACGGTCGGAAGCGGCGACGACGGCGGCCGAAACCTCCTGCACCTTGACGCGCTCGACGAGGGCGTCGGCCGTCTTGCGGGCCTCGGTGCTGCCGCGACGGTCCGACTTCCACGACGTTTTCTGTGCCGCGCGCAGGCGCAGGATGCTCGCGCGGTTGTTGTCGAGGCCGTCGGCGATGAGGCGGGCGCTGGCCACGAGCTCGTCGTAGTGAGCGAGGAAGGTGACGACGTCACGGTACTCATTGGCGAGCGGGTCGAAGTCCTCGGGGACCCATCGCGACCGGCGCAGGTGCTGCGGCAGATGGCGAACAAAGTGCGCGGCTCTTTCGAGGTCCCCGGCCGCCTCACGGATCGCCCACGCGAAGACGCAGCGCGGATCCCGCATCATCGCGGCCTCGCCGCCTTCGTGAAGGCCCATGCCGCGCCGCCAAGCCATCTCCATCTCGCTCATGTCGTGCTCTCTTTCGGGATGTAGAGCGCGGGGAAAACCCCGTCGCGCTTCATGTTGAAGGGGCCGCGGCCGAGCCAACACTGCGGGCGCTGGCAGCTCGGGCAGGGCGTCCACGTCGGGCCGAGCGGGGTTGCCTCGCGCGGGCGCTCCTCGTCGGGCCGGGGGCGGAAGCCGGCGAGGCGGTAGTAGCCCTCTTCGAGCGCCTCGACCTCGGTGTTGCGCTCCTCGACGCCGCCGTTTTCGCCCTCGACACGAAACCGGTCCGTCCATTCTTCGTCGACGACGCCGGGGTCGAGCAGGTCATCTTGAACGGTGATGCGTCCAGGGTGGCCGGCGAAGACGTCGCCGTCGGGGCCGAGGCGTCGGCGGACCTTGATGAGCGGCAGCGGCGGCGCCTGCCATTCGAGGTCGCCCCCCTCTTCGAGGTCGGCCATCATCTCGGCCTCGGTGTAGACGCGACCGGTGAGGTCGTCGACGTGGCGGTACGACATGATGACGACCATCACCGGGACCTCGACGAAGTCGACGAAGAAGCGGCGCCGGTGGGCGGGCGTGAGGCCTTGAGAGGTGCTCACGTTCAGGCCCAACAGTCGGGGGTGTCGAGAGGGCAGGGGCAGCGGTCATCGATGCAGGGCGGGGCATCCACGCCCTCGCCGGCCATCTTCTCGCGGTCCTTGTGCCAGTTGCCGCCGCTCGCCTCGCCCTCGCCTTCTCCCTCGCCTTCGCCAGGCTCTTCGATGGTGTCGGGCGGGACCTCGATCGGGTCGTGGACCTCACCGCAGCCGGCGTTGAGCGCCGAGGCCGCCACGAAGGCGACCACGAGGAGGGTGTCAAAAAAGATGGTGCGGATGCTGTCTTTCATCGTGGGCCCCGTTCCTTGCTGTGTCGTAGCCGTACCGTAGCCGAACGTTGCACGCCGCGCAAGCGAGCACATGCGGAGGCGTCTCGTTTTGTGCTTCGGCTCATTCTGCTGCGCGCAGAAGCTCGGCAATCACGGCCACATCACCCGGGCGGCCAGACCGCTCGACGGCCTGCAGATAGGCGTCGAGCTCGGCGCGGGGAACGGTCCAGCGAACGACGACGACGTCGCCGCTCACTCTGGTTGCACGATGTTGACGCGGCCGTCGTCGTCGACGACCACGCGGCGCGGCCGTCGGCGCCCGTTGCTCACCTCGCGGAACATGTCGATCTGCCGGCGGTCGACCGCGTGCAGATGCTTGAAACCCTCGTTGATGCGGGCCATGTGGACGCCGACGAGGACGCGCACGGCGCCGCCCTGGACGACGACGCAGCGCATGCCGCGACGAGCCGCGCACCGAGGGCACGAACGCGCGAATTGCGGCAGGCCCTCGGGCGCGAGCTCGTCGAGCTTCACGCCTTCACCGGCTCGGCAGCAGCATCGTCGACGGTCGAGGCCTCGCCGTTGAAGGTCGGTCGCGCTCCAAGCCGCAGCGCCCGCACCCGCTTCGCCACCAACGCGGGCGTCAAAGCCCTCTCGACGTCGCCGACCTCGACGGCGACGAGGCCGATCGCCTCGCGGAGGCTTTCGATGGTGCCGATCATCGTCCTGGCGAGCGTCTCACCGGTGAGCACTTCATATTTGTCGCCGATGGCTTTGCGGACCGTGTCGTTGAAGCGGTCGCGCTCGGCGTGCAGGGTGTTGACCTCGGCTCGAAGCGACGCGGCTTCGTCGACGTTACCGCTGCCGGGGGCGACGAGGATCAGCGATTCGAGCGGCGACCAAAAGAAAGGATGGTCGAGGGCGATCGGGTGGTCAGCGTCGCGCCGGATGCGCGCGTTGCCCTTGAGCTTGATCCCGGCGGGGTGATTGACGCCCTCGCCCTCCTCAAGGCATTCGAGAGTGCCCACGTGCTTCGGATCGTCGCCGTATCGAACGCGGTCGCCGAGCTTGACCCCGTTCCCGGTCTTGCCGCGCAGGCGCTCCACCTCCGCACGAAGGCGGGCAACCTCGGCGGTGTGCGAGGTCTCCAAGGCGGTGAACTTCTCCACGAGCCTGGCGTTGGTGCTCTGCAGGTCCGCCCACGCGGCCGACCTGCGGGCGCGCGGATCCTCGACGAGCTTGCGCAGCCGCGTGATCTCCGCCTCGACGAGAGCGGGCGTCACACCGCCCGGGTCGCCGCCGACGTCGAGCAGCGCGGCGGCCTTGAAGGCGTCGACGAGCTCGACAGCGGTGTTGCGCTCGGTGCGGAAGTCGGAGAGCAGCACGAGCACGCGGACCAGTCTCGTGCTCACGTCGTCGGCGACAAAGCCCGCGGCAACGAGCGCCTCGTGCATGCGGCGCATCTCGTCGTCACGGACGTTGTAGCCTTCGAGCGCGTTTTGGGCCTGCTCCTGCATGAGGTCGGCGCGCGCCTTCTGCTCGTCGCGCTCGTCCTGCAGCTTGCGGCACACCTGTTCGAGGTCGCGGATGCGCTCGGGAGCAAACGGGTGCTCCGCCAGAATGCCCCGGGCGACGTCGAGAAGCTCGCGGGGGAGCGCAGTCTGCAGCGCCTGCAGGCGGATCGCCTCGCGCAGTCGGGCCAACGTCGTCTCCGCCCGCTCGACGTCTTCGGCGTTCTTCATCGTCGCCGCTTCGAGGGCGGGCAGCGCGTCGAAGGCCTCGCGGATGCGCGCGAGGGTGCGGGTCGCGGTGACGTTGAAGCCGTCGCCGGCCTCGAAGGCCTCGCGCGTGAGGCGCACGAAGCGGCCGCACGCGGCCATGACGTCGATGAGGCGGCGCATCCCCGTCGAATTGCACGGCAGCAGGCCGAGCGGTGTGGAGATCATCACCGGCGCGTCGTGGGCGATCGTCTCGCCTCGTTGTTGGAGCATCATCGCGAGGTTCGCGACGTCGACGGGGTCGCCCTTCTCGACGCAGTGGCGGAGCATCGACGACAGCGTCGACGTCGTGATGGCGTCTTTGTTTTGCCAGCCGTCGCGCCCCTGCTCGCGCATCTTCGCGAGCTTGTCGCGCATGTGGGAGACGAAGCGGAACACGGCGACGTCGTCGTCGTGCGGGATCGGCATCGGCACCTCTGGCGCCGTCTTGTCGAGGGCCGCGCGCAAGACCTGGTCGATCATGTCGAGGTCCTCGGGGCCGATGTATTCCAAGGCCTCCTCGACGTCTTCGCGGATGGTTTCCAGCTTGTGGGCGGTGTTTTCCACTTCGGCGAGGGCGTCTTTGACGTCGTCGTGCCACGGGCGCACGTTCACATCGTCGAGGATGCCGCGGAGGATGGTGAGGGCAGAGGCAACAGGAGCGGGCGAGGTGGTCGAGGTCATCGTGCGGGGTCCGTTGTTGGCGGTGGGGGCTATTGAACGACGAGGGTGAAAGGACCGGTGCGATCTGTGGTCCAGCCGCCCGGGGCGAAGTGCTCGCGCACCTCCTCGACGACCCGGTCAGAAATCGGCGCAAGAACGGCGTCGTCGGGGTCGCCGGTGCGGTTGGTGAAGCAGAAGCGCTGTGCGTCGTGGTCTGTCGCCGCCTTCGATGAAGGGTCAATGACTGCGCGCATGTCGGTCGAGATCCGTCGTTTGATGAAGACGATGAGGTCATCCTCTTCTCGACGAAGACGGGCGCGCTCGGCTTCCGCTTCGCGCGCTTTCTTTGCGACCTCGGCGGCATCGATCGCCGAGAGCACCTTTGCTTTCGACGGAAACGTCGTGTCAGACGAAAGGCGGCTCATCATCGTGAGGGGTCCGTTTCTTTGAGGAGGTCCTCGGCGTCTTCGAGGGCCTCGAAGTCGCTGGCGAAGACGTCGAGCTCTTCGCCGTCGGGGCGTTCGGGGAGCACCTGCCGCAGGGCGTGGGCCGTGTCGACGAGGCAGGAGCGGTAACGAGAGAGCAGCGCCTCGGCGGCGTCGAGGCGCTGCTGCAGGTCGGGGACGATGCCGTTGGTGGCCATCAGCCGGGCCGATCCGTCGCAAGCTGCCGCATGCGCGCGCTGTATTCCGCGTCGCTCTCATCGTTGCGCGCGGGCAGCTTCGTGGTCGGCCGGTGGCCACCGCGCTCGTCGTTCCAGAGGGCCGCCGCGCGGTCGAGGAGCTGCTGCCCCTGCACCGCCTTCGCCCGCCCCTCGATCACCGACTGGATGAGCGCAGGGAGCGCCTGGCCGATGAACGCGCGGGCCTTGTCCTCGGGACACCCCAACGCGACGAGGTCGGCGGCGACAATCGCGAGCATCTCGGCGGAGACGTCGGGCACAGCGCGGGGCTGCGCTTCGCTCAACGGCGCGGGCGCGTCGTCTTCGCCGGGGTCGACGACGACGACGGCGCCGAGGACGATGCGCGCCACGGTCTCCAACGCGACGTTGAACTGCTCGACGTGGTGCGCGAGCTTGTTGAGGGCGCCAACGACGTCGTCGGGCGCGTCGTTGAGCGGGAACGTGCGGCGCACCGCGGCGTCCACCTGCAGGAAGAGGGCGCGCGGCCCGATCACCGGCACCTCACCGAAGTCGCCGACGCCGGCGATGAGCGCGGCCCACTCCTCGGCCTCGTCGATGGAGATGCGCAGGCCGCTGGCGACGTCGGGCTGCGGATGCTTCGGCAGGCAGGCCTCGGCGGCGGGAATGAAGCTCGCGCCGGTGGCGTGGGTCTTCGGTGTCGTCATTGTCGTGCTCCGTGGTTCTTTGAGGTTTCAGACGTCGACGGTGACGTCGTTGGTGACAGTGGACTTGCGGCGCATCTCGGCGCTCTGTGCATCGATCTGCGCAGTGACCTCGTCGACGAGCGAGGCAACGCGGCGCCACTGGTCCGAGCGATCTTCGAGACCGGCAATCGAGGCCAACAGCTCGGCCGCCTCCTCGGCGTCTTTGAAGCGGGCGGCTTCGTCGACGTGAACGGTCCAGTTGAGGCAGCCGGCCCCGGGCTTCACTTGCACGCCGTCCGCCTGCAGGCGCTGCAAGGTGTCTTCGTCGTGGGGCGCCACTTCATGGAAGTAGTCGACGTTGGGCACAACGCCCTCGGCGACACGCTGCGAGCGGATGACGTAGCGCAGCGGCTCGCGGAGGTTGTGGTGCACCTCTTCGTCGCCCCACACCCATTTGCAATTCGCGTTGACGTGCTTCGCGACCCACTCGCGGAGCTCGCGCTTGGCGGTGGCGCCCTTGTCGTCACCGCCGATGATCTCAAACGGCGCGTCGTCGTAGGCGTATCGGTCGTCGAAGACCTCGCGCATGTGTTCGATGAGGTCGTCGGCGTCGATGAACTCCTCTGGCACGATCCACACGACAGGCGCGATGATGATCGTCACCGGCTCCTCGTCGTCGCAGTCGTGGCGGGCCTCGGCCAGCACCTTTTCAATGCTGTCGTGAGGCCCGTAGGCGTTGTCGCTGCCTTCGATGCGCCAACAGAAGTGCGGACCAGGCTTCGTGCTTCGGTTCATTCGTGCTCTCGGTGTCAGAGGCCGTCAGCGACGGCGGGCGAACATGTCTTGCTGCTTCGACATGAAGACAGCGTTGTGGATCTTCGTGTCGTCTTCGGCGCAGGCGATCCAGTCCCGCACCGTGAGGTCTTCAACGCCGCGCGGGCACACCATCGACAGGGCATCGGGCGCGCGGTCGAGCGCCTGCGCCGAGAGGCCCTCGACGTCATCGATGGCCGTGGCGTCTTCCTCGGCGTCGAGGTTGTCGCGCGCGGTGCGGATGGCATCGCGCTCGCTCTCGGCAACAACGATCGCCTCGATCTCGATTCGGACGCTGTAGACCTTGAGGGTCACGCCGGCCTCACCGCGTTTATGACGCGGTCCATGTCGTCGTTGATCATCTGGTTCACGGTCCTGCGCACGACCCGCTCGAAGAACTCGGCGCGCGTCATCATGTTGGCTTCAACGACCGTGATGAAGGTCTCAACGACGACGTCCATGGAAAGCCCGGCCAACACGAAGTCGACCTGCACGATGTTGCGGTCGACGCGGCCGCGGCTCGCGTCGCCGATGTAGACGACGCCGACGCGCATCATGAGGCCGTAGCCGGCCGGGATATCTTTCGGCATCGTGCGACACCAGACGCGCAGCTTGTCGAGGATGAGCTGCTGGCGCTCGTCGACCTTGCCCGTGATCTTCTTCTCGTCGAAGCGCAGGGCCTTGGTGTCGACCTTCGGCGGCAGCTTCACCGTCGTCGGAGCGGGCACGGCGCCCACCTCGACGAGGAGCTGCATCACGCGGGCGATGACGGCCGCGCCTTCATCACGAACGATCGAGCGCGCCTCGGCGCGGTCTTTGGCGCTTGTCATCGTCGGAAGCCGCTCGGTCTCCATCTCAAGGGTCGTCATGCGACCGTGGATCATGCGCACGAGGTCCGACGGCGCGTGCTTGCCGTCTTCGTCGGCGAGGAAGGCGTTGACGTCGACAGCGATGGCGTCGACCTGCTCGGGGGTGGGTTTCATCGGTCGTGCTCCGAGGTGAAGGGTGCGGGCAATCATCGCGCCCGCACCGCGTTGCAGCAAAGTCAAACGTCAGTGGTCGACTTGCACGTCAGCCGAGGCGCGGGCCTCACGATCGCCCGCGCGGCGGCGAAGTCGTGGACGCGGTCGCCCGTCACCCGGGCGGCCACGCGCGGCGTCGACGGCGAGAAGCGAACCACGCCCGCACCTTCACGACGAGGGCGCACGACATCGAAAGGCCCGGTCACGGGGTCGTCGAATTCCACGAGCTCGAAGCCATCGGGGACGAAGACGTTGCGCAAACGCGGGCGCCCCTGGCTCATCATCTGGTCCGACGACTGCGCAACCTGCAGGCTGCCGGACATGCAGAAGCGCAGCGCAGGCTCTTCGCCGGCCGCCTCGCAGATGGCTTCAACGAAGCGCTCGAAGACGTCGTGCATTGGAGCGAGGGCGTCGACGAGGGCGGCAAAGGCCTTGTCGATGGACACGCGCGTCTCGGCGGCGACCTTCTCAAACGTCTCGTGCGGGAAGCTGTAGCCGGGCACTTCGTAGCCCGGGGGCACGTTGTGCGGGTTGCCTCGTCGATACGGCTGGATCACCGCGGTCCTTTCGGCCGCTCTGACCTCGCGCATCATCTTCTCGGCAGCTTCGGCGGAGAGGTCGGGCGCCGGCGGCTGCTCGCGCTTCCACGCCGGGCAGTCGACGCACCGATGGATCCAATGCCTCGACGACTCGCCCCAATGACAGCCGCAGGTCTCGCCGTCGTCGCAGCTACCGTAGCGGCCAGGAGCGAGGTCGATGCCCGCGTGCAGCTCGTCGACGGTGTTGATGCAAGGGTCTTGCATGACCGGGCGCGGGGCGATCGGCGCGTGCAGGTCGTCGAGCTTCAAAACGGCGACGTCGGCGCCGCTCTGGTACCGCTCATGACCGATCACTTCGATCTGCGCCATGAACCCCGGCACAGCGCTGCGCACGATGCTGCGCCCTTCGGCAGCCTCAAGCGGAAGGCCGAGGGCGCGGCGGTCGCCTTCGTTCGGCGGCACCGGTGTGCCCACGGGCTTGTGGAAGGGCGCCCCGCGTTGTGCGTGCGTGAGCTGCGTCTGTCGTTTCGTCATCGTGCTCCTCGGTCTGGTTGTCGCTGTCGTCGACGTCGTCGAGCACGTCGGCTTTCGGTTTCAGGGCGTGGGCGTGAACCTTTTTCCCGGCGCGATGCATGGGGCTTCTTCTTTCCGCTTCACGATACCGGCGGCGTAGTCCTCGGGCGTGACCCCGCGCTTCTTCGCGTGCCACGCCCACAACGCGCAGGGCCGACAATGGCCGTTGCTGAAATGGGGCTTGTCTCGAAGGTTGCAGATCGCGCAGGCGTCGAGGTCCTTGCGCGCACACCACCGGCGATTCCACCCGGTCTGCTTCGCCTTCCAGTAGCAGCCTTCACAGAGACCGTTGCCGCAGTGGGGGCTGTCCGATCGCTTGCACGAGACGCATTCGGTGAGCCGGTTTCGAGGGCACCACGGATAGAGGCGCTCGGGGCGGGTCTCTTCGTATTGGCGTTTGGCGCGCGCGACGTCGGCGTCGGTGACATCGACGCCGCTGCCGGGCCCCTCGCCGCGCATGCCGTTGATGCGCAGCCCGTGTGGGGCGTCGAGCAACCGCTGCAGCTCGGGATCGGCGCGGATGGCGCGTGCAAGCGTGTCCTGCCCGATGCCGAAGAGCGTCGCGATCTTCTTGAGGGTCCAGTGCCGAACGGGCAGCAGCGGCGAGCCTGGCGGCCGGCGAACGCGCGGCTTCTTCGGCCCGTACATCGGCTGTCGGACCCGAGGCGGGCCCTTCACCTTCACCGGCTTCGGCGCCTTCACCGGCGGGGGCGGCGCCTCGACCTCTTCGACGACGACGGGGGCAGGCGCGGGCTTCGCCTTCGCCTTCGACGGCGGTTCCAACGGTCGCGGCGGCAGATGAGCCGGGCGAACGTACGGCGGGGGCGGCCATACGGCGACGACGTCGGCGGCGGCCAGCGGCTTCGAGCGCTTCGCCTGCGCGACGGGCATGTAGTTGCCGTCGTCGTTGCCGGGGTTGATGACGAGGTCGAGATCAACCGGCATGTCAGCGGCTCCGCTTCGCAGTGAGGAACGGCCAGATAGTGTGCTTGCGCTCGGCGGCGTCGACGGCGGCTTTGACCGTCGCGTCGAAGTGGGCGCGGCAGTCGTCCAGGGTCATCGGCGTGTCTTCGCCGTCGCCACCGGTGAGCACGACGCGGCCATCGGCGGGCATCGCCTCGGCGAGGTCGAGCAGGTGCCGCGCTTCGAGGATCGCCGCGTTCCACGCGAGGCCGAGCTTGCGGGCCTGCTCGCGCTCGTTGGTGACGGTGATGTGGCGCTTGACGAGCTCGGGCGTGTGCAGGGCCGCCGTGGCCGTCGTCAACATCGTCCGCTGCTCTGCGGTGAGGTCGGGCACCGTCAGGCCAATGGCGGCGGCTTTGAGCGCGCCGGCGCGCGTCTTCCACCGGGTGATCGCCTCGGAGTCGCGGGCGATGGACGGCCGCCACCCGCTTTCCTTGTTGAGGTCGATGGCCCCGTCGAGGGACCAGAGGCAATAGCGGTTGTCGTTCGGCATTCGGTCGTGCTCCGTGGTGCGTTGCCGGCACTTTGCCGGACGTTGCCGAGCAATGCAAGCGCCACGTCAGCCGAAAAGCACCGCCAGGGATCCAGCACCGGCGCAGGCGACGTCAGGCCCGCCGCCCTTCACGCGGCGCATGTGCGGCATGATCGTCGACGCCGTGCTGACGGTGTGCTTCTTCCAGCAGACCGAGCACATGGCGACTTCCTTCGTGGCCACGGGCGGCCCGTCGCCGACGACGTCCACGAGGGCCACGGCGACGTCGACGGCGCGCTGCGGCACCTTGCGGCGGCCCTTCCACCACCCGGCGACGGTGCTCTTGCCGACCCCGCAGAGCTCGGCGAATTCGCAATCCGTGAAGAGCAGCACGCCCACGAGGGAGCGCAGCAGGGCGGCCCGGTGGTCGCGACCGCGCTGCAGGTCGGCGATGAGGATGCGGGCGGCCTCGACCTGCGCGGGGTGAGCCGGGGCGCGTACTTTGTTCGCGCTCACGCCTTGCCTCGCAGCTTGATGAAGTGGTTGAAGGCGACCGGTTCGTTGACGGCGTGGCTTCCGAGCGCGAGCGCGTATTGCCCCGAGGCGAAGACCGAGCGGTTGCCGTCTTCGATCTGGCGAAAGCTGCGCGTCGTGTGCGCCGTCGAGGACTGGATCGCAATCTCGCCGTCGAAAGCGAGGTCGCAAGCCATGGCGTCGACGACGCCGTGAGTCTCGGCGGTGTAGTTGTGCTGCCGGACCCACGTCACGACGTCGCCGGGCGAGACCGAGGCGACGTCAATGCCGGCGTGGAAGGCGCTCCACTGTCGACCGAGGCCGTCGGCGCCAGCGATTGCGCAGGGCTTGCATTGACCCCACGGCGTGGTTGCCTTGCGCGGGCCCTGCAGGCAGGAGATGCAAACGCCGGCAGCGCAATGCCGTTTGATGAGGATGTCGAGGATCTCAGCGGCGGTCTTCATGGGGCCTCGTTGGTCGTGGTGCCGCGAACAATGTTCGCGGCACCATCGGGTGTCAACGGCCGTTGAGGATGAACGACGCCCGCCGCCGGGTGAGGTCGTTGAGCGCCGTGAGCGCGCGGTGCTCGTCGTCGGTGGCAGTGTTGTAGGCGTCCTGCCCCTTGCGGGCGGCAGCCATCAGCTCGTCAGCCACGCGGCCGGCAGCGGCGCGGGCGGCGATCGCGTGGGCGAGCCGATCGCTCGCCTCGGCGAAGCTCTCGGCGGTGGGCAGGGGCAACGCCTCATCGGTGACGATGTCGCCCCGTGTCCAGGCCTTTGCCGGCCCGTCGATCTTCTTCGGCGGGTTGGGGATGAACTCCCGGGCCCCGTTGAAATCGCGGATCTCGAGCTCGTGCGCATCAGCCGTCGTGGTCGGGGCGGTCGTCATGGTCGTCATGGTCGTCGTCTTTCTGCGGCGTCGTCGCCGCGGTGGAGAGGGCAGCCGCGAGGCGGTGCCGTTCGGTGTGAAGGGCGCGGTAGGCGCCCATGTGAGTGCCTCGGCAGACCTCGCCCGGCTCGGAGAGGCACCGGGTGCAGTGGACGGCGATCGCTCTCATGGTGTGCCCCAAGGGAGCCGAGAGGCCTCCAAAACGAGGGCGGGCCGCACCTTGTGGATGCGGCTCACCCGCCAACCGCGATGGCTGTAGCCGTCGACGAGGCCGTGAGGGTTGCGGACGGCCCAAAAGATCCACCACCACACGGGCGCGTCTGTCCGCAGACCCTTGTTGTAGTAGGGCGGCCAGAGAGGCGCGCTCGGGGCGTCCCGCTTCATTGGAACCGCAGCACGATCCAGCCCATGGCGAGCAGGAGCAGCGGATACAGCACGGCCTTGCCGAACAAGCGCATGAGGTTGTTGATCTGCTTCTCGCGCTTCGTCTTCGTCGGGTCGGGCGGGGGCGTCTGTATCTGCCCCCCGGCGAAGACCGACCAGACAAGGGAGAGACCCGCCGCCATCGGCATCGAAAGCTCGGACAGGTGCAGCGCGGGCACCGCGAACCATCGCCACAACGTGACGGCGACGAACGCGCGCCACACCGTGCCGCCGGGGAGCAGGACGACGACGGTGAGCAGGGAGAACGTCGCCAGGCTCATTGAGATCTCGTCGGGTTTCGGATCCGTCTTCAACATGTTCGCTCACATTCTTTATTGCAGTTGCAGCGCCAGAGGTGCGCGGAAAGCCGGGGGCAGTATCGAAGAAAGGCGATCCACGATCACGTTGCTGTGATCGTGGATCGCCCGGCGGTCAAGCGACGGCGTCGCCCTTGCGCGCCTTGTCGGCGCGGTGGTCGTCGATGAGGATCATGAGGGCCATCATCCCGATCACCGCCATCACGAGGGCGACGAGGAGGAACACGCCGACGGTGAAGCCGACGAGGGGCAGCAGGATCAGCGACCACGGGAGGTCATCGACCTCGCCGAGGCCCATGAGCTTGCAGGCCGCCAAGGTGATGGCCAACGACATGCCGGCGACAGCGACGGCGCCGATGGCGCGGCGCAGGGAGCTCTCTTGAGCCGCCATCAGCCGCCGCCCTTCTGCCCGGCGGCCACGATGTCGTCGACGACGTCGAGCGTCTTGCGGCGCTCCACGCCGGCGGCGACGCCGTGAACGACGGCGCTGCTCACGGGGTCGAGGCCCGCCGTCGCAGCGGCATCGGCGAACGGCGACACGAGCTCGCCCGCGCGCGCGTTGAGGAAGCCGACGACGAAGCCGAGGCGCGTCGGGCTGCTCTCATCCAGCAGCGGCAGGAGCGCCTGCCGACGCAGGCCATCGATGTCGACGCCGGGGTGCTCGATCTCGCTGGCGCCGACGGCGAAGCCGTCAACGATCTTGTCGTCGATGTCGATGAGCGCCCACGCCTTCTGCAGCTCCGAGGCCTGGCCCGGGCCAGCAGCCGCGATGAAGCCGCGCGACACCTTGTTTTCGCCGTCGGCGGTGAAGCCGGCGAGGCTCACGCCGAGGTCGCCACCGCGCTCCATCGCAGAGCGCAGGCACGCGATCACGATGCTCTCGGCGGTCGGGCTGCCGGTGAGATTGACCGCCGCGTCGTGGCCGAGGGCGAGGGCCGCCGATTCGTTCATGAGGGCGACACAGACGTCGGCGAGGTTGACGCCTTCGAGGTTGCTCAACCCGCACGACAGCCGCAGGGCCGTGTCGCTGTAGCGGGCGAGGTGCTCCCTGCGTTCGCCACGGGCCCCGTCGGCGTCGTGCGTCTCAAGAGCACGCCGCAGAGCGTCGGCATGCGCAGGGGCGTCGTCGTCGGCAGTGACGTCGCCGTGGCCGCCGAAACCGTTTTCGTTGTTGATGGCGGTGAGGAGCTCGTTGAGCTTCACGAGGCTCGGGCTGACGGCCTCGACCTGCTCCGCGGCCGCGGTCTGCGCCCGGGCAGCGTTGGCGACGATGGCGGCGTCGGCGTTCGCCTGGCGCTGCTTCGCCGGGGTCGCAGCGAGGTTCACCGTGACGGTGACGGCTTCGATGCTGCCGCTGGCGTTGACCGCGTCGACGATGAAGGCCGCGACGTCTTCGGAGCCGCGCGTATCAAAGATGGTGTCGCCGTTGGCGTCCCGGACGTAGTCGTCGGGATGCGACGCCACGGCCCACGGGAGCGGGTGGCGCTGCAGCGCGATCGCCTTGTTGAGCTCGACTTTGTTGACGACGAGGCCTTGCCTTTCCATCTCGGCGCCGAGGGCGCGCGCTTCGCCTTCGGTGTCGACTTCGATTTCAACGCCGCCGTCGACCTTGACGACGTTCGGCATGAAAGCGCCCGCCGCACCGGGCGAGACCCGAGTGCCAGAAAAGTTGTCGGTGAGCAGCTCCGCGCGGGCTTCTTCCGTGGGCACGAAGCCGACCACGAACCGATCGCCCTCGGCGACGTGCTCGATCACGTCGTCGGCGTCGGGCTTGCCCCACTTCCGCAGCCGGTTCTTGGCGAGCTTCGCCGCCGCGACCTCGTGCAGGTTGACGCCGGCCTTCGAGGCCACCGCGACGAGCAGCATGAAGGCGTCGGCGAGCTCTTCGCCGACGTCGGCGATGGCGGCCATGGTGGCGGCGTCGTCGTACGGCTGCCGGGTCGCCTGCGCGGTGAGGGCTTCAACGGCGGCGACGACCTCGCCCGCTTCCTTCTGAAGGTGCTTCGCGCGCCCGAGGATCGAGGTCCCCGGGAACGTGGCGCGCTGCCAGTCCTGGATCTCCTCGGTCACGACGCCGAGCTGCGCGAACCGCAGGACCTGGCGCCGGGCCAGATCCGTGGCGGGCGTCTCGCCTTCCACCGGGACGCGAGACAGAAAGCGGCGGATCGCCGGGTGCGCGGCGGCGATGTCGGCGTCGAGCTCGACCCGGGCGGCTTCCGCTTCGGCGGCGAGGGCCTCGGCCGTCGCGGGCGGCTCGTCCGGTTCGATGTCCCGCACGAGCTCGTTATCGGGCAGGGCGGTGCTCATGTTGAGGTCCGTCTTCGTCATCTGTCGTCGTCCTTAATCGATGCCGAGGTCGTCGGCGGGGTCGTTTTCGTGCTCGGCTGCTATGCCGTTGCCGGACCGTAGCTGTGCTGTTGCCGCTTGTCCACCGGCCATGTTCCCGACGAGCTTTTCGAGCGCGGCCGCGAGCCGACGCCGCGCGGTGCCCTCGCCGCCCTCGCTGGCTTTGACGGTCTCGCCCGCTGCGATCTCCTCGACCTTGGTGGCGTCGACGATGGCGGCGTCGACCGTGGCGTTGATGTCCAGCACGCGGCGGCCCCACTTCGTCGGGGTGCGGCGTTCGAGCATCCACGCGGCGGCGCGCCAATCGTCTTTCGAGGCGGTCTTGATGGTCTTGAGGGCCGAAACCTCGCTCTCGGCGACGGCCAGGGTCACAGCTTCCATGAAGGCCAGATAAGGCTCTTCCTTCTGCTTCGTGATCGCCTCGTCGGCCTGCGCCATTGCCCACCGCTCGGTCTTGCGCTCCATCGCGGCAAGGTCGAGCTCGAAGGCCTCGCGGCGCTTGCGTTCGTCGTGCCCTCGCTTGATCCAAGCGTGGAACGTCGCCGAGCTGATTCCGCCCATGCTGATTGCGGTCTGCAGGTAGCTGCCGACCTTGAGGGCGTCCGTGATCGCCTTGCTCACGCTCTCGGTGAGCGACAGAGGGCGGCCCTTGCGCACCGGTTGGCCCGTGGCGGCCGCGGCTTCCTTGTTCGCCGTCGCCCTCGCCTCGCGCACGCGGTGGGGCGGTCGCTTCGGCTTCTTCGGCGCGTCCGGGTCCTTGGGGCGCGCCTGGCTCTTCCGAGGCTTCTTCGGCGTCGTCGGCCCCGGCTTCGGTCGCTTCCGCGGCGGGTCGGCGGGGGGATCAGCAGGCGTGGGCGGCTTCTTCGACGGCATCGGCTTGGCTCCTCGACGCCGTCGTGGTCGGCGTCGTCGTCGTCAGCCTATCCCCTTGCTGTGCGTTTGCCAGCACTTCGGCGGCCGCGATGTCCCGATCCAGCGCCGGCGCCCCACCCCACCCGTAGCGGCGGAGCATCGCGCGTTGCTCGGTGAGGATGGCGAGGCGTTCGAGGGCGGCAGCGTTTTGCATGCCCTTCCATCGGCGAGCTCGTGCGGGACTTGAGGCCTCGACCGGTGCGGATCTCTCATGGCCATGTTGATTCTCATGGCCATGTTGACGCAATGCGTCACAGACCTCGCAAAAGAAGACCGGCGCTCTAACGCCGGTCTTCTTCCATCGCTTCGGCGTTCTAGCGTCTCGGCGATGCTCCGTCAGTGCTTGGGGATGCGCTGTACCGGTACCACAAAGAAGAAGCCTCCGCACCCTCGAAAGGCTGCGGAGGCTTCCCCCGACGTCATGGGCGACCGTGATCGCTGTCTGACCTGGCAGCGGCGGGTTGCGCTGGCTTCGTGAGGCCCGGCGCCGGGCTTGTCACAGAATCCGTCAACCCCCCGCTTGGTGGAGCGCCCGCCGTTTCCGACAAGAGCCCCGCAAAGCCGACAGCGTGAACCGCCAGCCTCGGCACCGTTGCTCACGGTCGAGGCGGCGTCAAGGGCGGGATCGCCGTCCATCGCGCCCGAGCTGCTCTTGAGGCCTCGCCGCGTGTCTTGCCGTGCCAGCCTGCAACCACCGGGCAGGCAACGCAGAAGACGAGCACGACCCACGAGCCGTTGGTGCGCTCGGCGTGTTCGTCGACGCGGACCGCGCCGCACCTGCAGGGCGGGGCCTTCGCCCACCGCTTCTGCTTCACGCGCAGTCGTCGGCGCAGTCGGGCACTTGGCAGACGTGCGGCGGATGCACGAGCACGACAGGTTCCGGCACCACCGAAAACCGCGCCGGTGCCACGATCGGGATGTGCTCGGGCACGACGATGTCGTCGAGGCCGTCGGCGACCCGCTCGGCGATCCACGCCGCGGCCGCGTGGAAGGCCGACCACCGGGAAGGTCGACGGGGCAACGAGAGCTCCAACGCGAGGTTGCGGCCGGCGGCATGAGCGCGCGAGGCGGCGTGCTGCTCGGCGTCGAGGAGCACGCGGAAGGCAACGGGGGCGCCGCTGCTCATGGGCGGCTCAACAGCACAGCGAGCACCACCAAGCCGACGACGCCGAGGACGTCGACCCACCACGGCAGCAGGAGCTTGCTGACGTCGTAAAGCTCCACGGGCGGCGGAAGCGGCGGCGGCGTGGTGCTCATGGGCGCCTCAAGGCGAGCAACCGGCCCGCGCACGTCTCGGAAACCGCCCACATCCACAAGGCGCCGAGGCCGTAGCCGAGGGGCGCGAACCACGACCCCATGAAGATGTTGTAGCCCGCGAGGGCGGCGTAGCTGACGACGAGCAGGCGGGTGAACCAGAGGAAGAGCGTGATCATGGTCGTTTCTCCGCATCGAAGCGCGGCCCGCCGTGGATGTCCTGGCCCGTGTCGTACAGTGCCCGGGCGAGGCCCTCGATGAGCAGTCCAACGAGGCGCAGCAATGCGCCCACCGTCGCGACGGCCGCGGCCGCGATGTAGAACACGGCCGCCAAGATACCGCGCAGGAACGCCATCGCATCCACCTTTGACAAAGACGGCGGCACCATGCCGCCGCCCCCGTGCCACCACTCGGCGCTACCGAGCACGACGGTTGTCGCCTACGTCCGGCAAAGTGTCAACAACAGCAAAAAGAAAACCCCGCGGTGAGGCGGGGTTTTCCAGATCTGCACGCTGGTGGCGCTCGCGTTGCGCCTCCTGCAGGTCGGTTCGAGGGTCGTCTGCCCGAGCTCGGGCGTGTTCTCCTCTACGGCATCCGGGGATCTTGACGGCCGTCGTCGACGATAACGCTTCCCGGTTCGGCGGATCGGCCCTGGTTGAGATCGGGCCTCACAAACGTTTTGTGGCCCCGAGGGGCGAGAGCTCAACACGTTACATGCGGCCACCCTGCCAGCGGTCCGCCGACGTGTCAACAGCAGGCGTAGCGGCGCTTCCCAATGCGAGGAGAAAAAAGATTAGAAAAACATCGGCGCGACGCTTGACATGTCCGCCAACGTCCGGCAAAGTGTCGACAAGCGCACGACAACAACCGGAGCCGACACCATGACCACCAACACCGTCCTCAAGCTCGTCCCCGCCGTCACCGTCAAGCTCACCGACCTCCCGATCACCGAGATCGCGGCCCGTGTGCGTGGCGAGATCAAGGAAGCGCAGAAGGCCGGCGACATCCCCGAGGGGAAGATCTCGGTCAAGGTGTCGAAGTACGCCGGCGGCTGCAGCCTCACGATCCGTTGCCTCGACCTCGCGGGCAACATGTTCGATGTCTCGCGCCTCTGGCACCAGATCGCCAACCCGACCGACTTCTTTCGCTCCGAGGACTACCGCGCCCTTCCCGATACGACGCCGCTCTGCGAAGCCGTGCGCGAGAAGCTCAACGCCATCGTCGCCCCGTACCACATGGATAAAAGCGACGTGATGAGCGACTATTTTAACTGCAATTTCTATCTCCACGTCTACGTGCAGAGCGGTGAGCAGTGCGCGGCCGAACGCGCCCGCCTCGTCGCCGCGTGGGAAAAAAACAAGGCGCAGTGATTCCTTGTTTGACTTTGCCGGCAACGTCCGGCAAAGTGTCGACAAGAGTACGCCACCGCAGGAGCCGCCATGTACAGCGCCGAGACGATCCGCCCCACCTTCAAAGCCCTCGGCGCCTTCCTCGTCTTCCGTGGCGCCGCTCGATCGCTGTTGGGCATCGTCCCCGTCGGCGGCGTCGTCACCGAGGCCGAGGCGCTCGCGACCGTGCGGCTCGTGTGGAAGCGCGCCACCGGCGTCGTCGTCGAGCACAAGGCCGTCAGCGGCCGCGCCGACCGCACGCAAGTCGACATCACCCCCACGTTTTGAGGCAGGCCATGAGCACGAAGACCCGCACCTTTGTCGGCGACGACGGCGTCACCTACCTCGTGACCGTCACCCCCACTGTCGAGGAGGCAGACCGCGAATTCCAACGCGCGATCGGCGCCGTCTGCACCGACGGCGACACCGCCGAAACCCGCGCCCGCCTCGCCGCCGCCGTCGAGCGCATGCGCGCCGCCTTCAACGGCAACGTCCACGCCGCCGCCTGATCACCACCGCTGCAGGAGCCTCGCGATGCACGCCCTCACGTCCACCGTCACCGTCGAAGACGGCCGCACCTTCCCCGTCGCCGACTCGATCGCCCGCGCGATGATCGAGCTCGATTGGCCCGCCGACCGCACCCGCGCCGTTGCCGGCCTCGTCGACGATTGCGAGGCCTGACCATGACGTCGTGGAAAGACAAAGACATGGCCGAGCGAGCGCGCAACGCGCGAGCGGCTGCCGAGCCCTGTCGTCGGTGCAACGCGGCGCCCTTCACCTGCTGCCGTGGTCGGCGCGGTGCCGCCGTCGGCTTCCACGACGAACGCTACGCCGACGCTCGGAAGCGCATGGGTCTCGTCGACCACGCCACCGACGACGACGGGCTGCTGCAGGATCAGGTCGATCGCCTCACCATCCTCATCCGCCGCGCGCGCCCGTGGGTCTGCTGCGTCCCCGCCGTGTGGCCCAACCAAGAGGTCATCGACGTCAAACGCGCGATGGATCACGCCATCGGCGGCAGCGTCGTCGACGTCGAAGCCGCCCCCGGCATCCGCGCGGCGATGCTCAAGGCCTGCGCCGAGGCTTTCCACCAAGGGCGCCAGGGCGACGGCAACGAGACCGCCGAGACCGTGATCACCCGCATCGTCGACGACGTCTTGCGTGGCGAATGAAGCGCGCCGACTACAGCGCGGCGCGGTGGGGGCAGATGTCGGACCGCAGGATCGCCATTGCCCTCGGCACGACGCGGAAGAACGTCCAGAAATACCGGCTGCAGCACGGAATTGAGCCGTGGTCGTCGACGCATTGCCACCCGCGAATCCGCCTCGTGAACGCGGCGACGTCGGCGCAGCTCGCCGACGCACGGCGACAGCGAAAGGGCCCGCGTCGCGCGCGCATGCTCGCGGTCCTCGACTACGCCAACGCCCGGTGGGCCCGCGCGCAAAGCGACTTCGCCGGGCAGTGGTGGCGCAGCGTCGTGCATCGGCTCGAAGCGGCGTTGTCGGCGTCGTCCCGGCGCGCTGTTATCGACCACCTCGCCACCGGCCGCCACGACGACGTCAGCGACGTCGAGGTTGCCCTCTACCCGTCGGCGACGACGCCCGATACGATCACCACCGCGCTGCTCATCGAAGAGGGTTTGCCGACATGGCCATCATTCCCGGACGACTCCACTACATCAGCGTCAACGGTCGACGCATTGACCGGTTCACCTCGATTGGTGGCGTCGACGACGTCCGCCTCTCGGTTTCAGTGCTCCGCATCACCTTCCCGAAAGTGAAGAGCCTTCCCTATGACCCTCGACGAGGTCCGTGCTTCGCTCGCCCGTGGCCAACCGCTGTTTGCTGTGCGCGACGCTACGTGCACCCGAACCGGCCGCGGTTCCGGCCGTCCCCCGGTTCTTCACGCGCTTCTAGCTGACGGCTCTGCAGCCTGTCGGCCGGGGGCGGTGATGCTCGACGCCGAGGGCGCGAGCTCGTCCGTGACCCACGGCGCGATCTGCGGGCGCCCCGCATGCCGGTCCGCCTGGCGAGATCGGCCGAAGACGGCCGCGCCCATCGACGACTTGCGCAAGACCTGATCCGGCTTCCCAATGCACTGGCCCGCTCTTTCTTCGGAAGGCGCGGGCTTTTTTCGTTTCATCGCTTGCATTGTCCGGCAACGTCCGGCAAAGTGTCGACAACGGCACAGCATCCAACGCAATCCCGCGTTGCACCGTGTCGGAAGCGAGAAAACAATGAGCACGAAAATCGACGTTCCGCCCGTATCCCTCGGCGGCGGCTGGACCCGGCAGATGGCGGCGGCCTACAGCGCTGGCAAGGCGGACGGGAAGGCGGGCGGCGCCCTCGACGTCAGCCGCGCAGCCGGATTCGACGCCTGCTACTGGCAGGGCGCGAGCCACGGACGCGGCGCATGCGTCTGCCCGACCAACCTGACGGGACGTCGCGGCACCCGTTGCCCCAACTGCGGGTCGTACAACAAGGCATGATCGACCGGCGCCGCCCGCGAGGGCGGCGCCTCTTTCCCCCACCTCTTCCGGGAGCACGACCCATGAAGACGAAGCCGCAGCACGCGCAGCAAACGCTCAACCTCGACGCCGCCGTCGACGCCAAAGCCACCACGGCCCGCAAGGCCACCGACAGCCACGCCCGGGCGATCGCCGCCGCCTACGACCTCGCTCGGCAGGACGGCGTCAACGTCGTCGCCGCCGTCACCGCCGAGGTTGCCCGTTTGCCGAGCACCATCCGGGGCGCCGCGCTTCGCCGAGCTCTTCGCCGCTGCGATGCCGGGTCGCCGATCGCCGACACGCTGCAGGCCGTCCTGCGAGGCCTCGGGGCCATTCGTCCAGGGGCCGGCGGTGGCGCGGGCAAGAGCCTCACCGACTGGCCGGCGGAGGTGCGCACCCGGAAGAACGGCAGCAACCCCACGAGCAACCGCTTTCTGTACATCGGCCAGCCCGCTGGCGTGTCCTCGCTCGGCCAGCGCTGGACGATCGCCGCCTCGAAGAACACGGCGGGGGCGATCGTGCTCACGCTCGTGCAGCAACTGGACTGAACACGCGCACCGTGCGGCGTTTCGCCGTCGTCGTCGGCGTGGCCCGAACGCGACGGCGACCGGTTGAAGCAAAGTCATTGCTCAAGATCGTCATGCCGTTTGTCGATGACCTTGCTTTCGGTCCGCCAGAGGGGCGAAAGAATCGGTGCAGCCGCTGCTCATAGCTCGATCATCTGATTCTCGGCTTCGTCCAACGGATCAGAAAAGCACACTCTTTGGAGTAGAGGAGAGTGTGAGAGGAGAAGCACCTTTGCAAAATGCAGGAGATCCAAAAATGAACCAGACAGCAAAAGCCACGACCGCCACCGAAACGACCAAGCGCCGCGCGATGTGGATCGGCGGACCACCCGGCGCGACGCTCGCGCGCCTGCGCGAAAAGCTCGACGCCGACGGCATCGTCGTCGACGTCGTCGCCGCCGACCTTTTCGCCGGCCAGCGCATCCCCAAGCACGTCGACCTCGTCCTGCTCAATTCCGACATGACCTCACACAACGAGAGCCACCACGCCCGCGACGCTGCCAAGGCTGCAGGCGTGCAGCTCGTCCAGGTCCGCACCAACTACAGCACCACGCGCCTCAACCTCATCGCCGCCGGCGTCGTCGCCGAGAAAGCCCCCGCCATGGTCCTCGATGCCAGCATCTCCGCCCCGACCGTACCCGTTGCCGACGTCAGCTTTGACGACGTTGAACGCTACATCCGCGCCCTGCCCGCCGATGTCCGGGCGTGGGCGGCGATCTGCTGCGCCTCCATCGACGAAGAGGAGAAGGCGAAGGCGGCCGACGACGCTGTCGCCCGCGCCTTCGACGAGCTCGGGAACGTGCCGGCCGCGGCGCTCATGGCCGCCATCCGCCGGCGCACGATCACCGCAGGACGCGCAGGCCACCACGATCCCGTCGTCGCCGCGATCGTCGAGGCCTCGCGATGAGCGACCTCATCCCCACCCGACAACCTCTCGTGCGCGTCTTCGATCCCAACTGGAACGCCGACGACGGCGGCGGCGGCAAGGGCGCCAACGCGCAATATGAAACCCTCGACGTCGACGGCATCTCGAAGGTGATCCGTATGTCGCCGGTCTGGAACGACGTGGAGCCGATGCTTGGTTTCATGTGGGCAACGACGCTCGCCGTCTGCGACGGCGACGCCCACGCCCTCGCCAACCGCCTCAACCTGCGCATCTGCTCGTCGTTGGTGTGGGCGAAGGTCACGGCGGTCGACAACCTCGACGTCACGCTGCCCGACGGCGTCGAGGCCGAGCTCGACCTCACCGACGAGGGCCTTTTTAAGCCGGTGCAGAAGCTCGGGCAGGGGCAGTGGGTCCGCGTGGAACATGAATTTTTGTTCCTCTGTCGACGAGGCGACGCCCCCACCATCCGCGTCCCGCAGACCCGCAACCGACAGCGGTCCATCATCTACAGTGACCGCGAGGGCGCGCATTCGACGAAGCCGCAGGCGGCCTGGCGCCGCATCGAAGCCATCGCCGCCGGCAGCCTGCGCGCCGCCCCCATCGATGCCGTCGAGCTCTTCTCGCGCGCCCGCCGTCCAGGGTGGGGCGCGTGGGGCCGCCTCGACGGCGACGACAAGCCCGCCCGCTACGAACCGAATCAGGAAGGAACCGCCCCATGGTCGACCGTCTCGTGATGCACCCTCGCCTCGGCCTCAACCCCCGCCCCTGCTTCTGCCCCGCCTGCTCGGGGCCGAGCAACAACCCGACGCACGTCGACATCGGCAACCGAAACGCCGTGTGGACCTGCAGCACCTGCCAGTCGATGCGCTACGGCCTCACCGAGCCGCTCGTGATCGGCGTCGACCCGACCGTGGCCGCGGCCAAGGACTGCACGAAGTGCAAGGCGGTGCAGCCGGGGATCATCCGCCCGCTCATCGAAGGCGAGCGCGTGCCTGGCGCGCTGTGCGACGACTGCGCCGACGACGACAGCGCGCTGCAGGCGCGGCTTGCTGCCGGCGGGGTCATGTTCCGTTGCACGGCCTGCAAGACGACGGGCGCCCTCGCCGTCGACGACGCCGTTGCCGTCGCCGCGCGCACCTTTCAGGAGCGGCCCGCCCCCGAACCGTGCGGCGTGGAATTCGACGCCGACAACTGCCCGATCTGCAAGATCGCCCGCGAGACCGGCCGCAGCGTCGCCGACCTCATCACCAACCCCGAGAAGCTCGTGCACTGACGGCGCCTCGGCCCGGTTTCCCTTGCGCTGCCGGGCCGAGGTCGTATGGTCAGCAAAGCACCGACAACAGCACAGCAACAACACACCAAGAGGGCGACATGGCCACGAAAAAGACCGAGAAGCCGCCGGCAGTGCCGGACCGCTTCATCTCCGCCGACGAGGCGCACAAGCTGTGCGGCTTGACGGCGCGCTTCCTCAAGGCCGAGCTGCGCGCGGGCCGCATCGCCGGCAAGAACCTCAAAGGCCGCCGAGGCTGGATGCTGCTCGAAAGCTCGCTGCAGCAGTACATCCGCAGCGGCAACGCGCCGCCGCCGAAGACGAAACCGACCGCCCCCGCCGAGCAGGCTGCTGGCGGTGTCGGTTGACCGCCGCGAGCACGACCGCGACGGCCCTCCTCGACCCCCGCACCTGCCCCTATGGCTGGATCGAAGTCGCCGCCCGCAACAAGGCCGGTGCCGACGTCGACGCCGACGACGCCGTCGTGGCCCTTGAGTCGATCCTCGCGAAGGTCAACGGCAAGGTCCAGCCGACCGGCGCCGTGAAGGTCACTTTCAAGACGAAGAAGCGCCCGCGCTTCGAGGTCATGACGTCGCGCGCCGAGGCCGCCGACGCTCGAAAGCTGTGGTCGGCGACGACGAGCATCTGCGGCGACTGCCTCGGCAGCGGCGAGACCGTCGCCGGTGTGTCCGTCGCGAGCGGCACGGCGAAGATCACCTGCCGCACCTGCGGCGGCACCACCGCGACTTTCAAGATCGGGGCTTGAGCATGACGACACAGACCGCACAGAAGCGCACGGGCCTCATCGTCGACAGCTTCGCCGGTGGCGGCGGTGCCTCGACGGGCATCTTTCTCGCGCTCGGCAGACACCCCGACGTGGCGATCAACCACGACGAGGAAGCGATCGCGATGCACAGCGCGAATCACCCGCAGAGCAAGCACTTCTGCGAAAGCGTTTGGAAGGTGAACCCGACCGACGTCGCCGACATCGGCGGCGTGGATTTGTTGTGGGCGAGCCCCGACTGCAAGCATTTCAGCAAGGCCAAGGGCGGCAAGCCCGTCGAGAAGGGCGTGCGCGCGCTGGCGTGGGTCACCGTGTGGTGGGCCAAGCTCGTGCTGCCCTGGGTCATCATCATTGAGAACGTCGAGGAATTCCAAACGTGGGGGCCCTTGTTGGAAGACGGCACCCCCGATCCGAAAAAGAAGGGCCTCACGTTCAAGCAACTGGTCGGCCGCCTCAAAGGCCTCGGCTACGTCGTCGAATGGCGCGAGCTCAAGGCCTGCGACTACGGCGCGCCGACGTCGAGAAAACGCCTTTTCGTGATCGCGCGCCGAGATGGAAAGCCTGTCGTGTGGCCGGCGGCGACGCACGGGCCGAAGGTCGACGAGCCGCGCGTGCGCGACCTCTTCGCGCCTCCTGCCAAGGTGCTGCTGCCGTACCGCACCGCTGCCGAGTGCATCGATTTCTCGATCCCTTGCCCGTCCATCTTCGGCCGCAAACGGCCGTTGGCCGACAAGACGCTTGCCCGCATCGCGCGCGGCATCCAACGCTTTGTCGTCGACAACCCTCGCCCCTTCATCGTTCCGATCACGCACAGCGGCGCCCCGCGCGTCCACGACATCGACGAGCCGCTGCGCACCATCACCACCGCTCACCGGGGAGAATTCGCGCTCATCGCGCCCACGCTCATCCAGACCGGCTACGGCGAACGCGAGGGGCAGGCGCCGCGGTCGCTCGACATCCGCGCGCCGCTCGGCACCGTCGTCGCCGGTGGCGCCAAACACGCCGTCGTCGCCGCCTTCCTCGCGAAGCACTACGGCGGCGGCTACACGGGCCCCGGCGTTCCCCTGGACGGCCCTGTCTCGACCGTCACCACCGTCGATCACCACGCGCTCGTCACCGCCGAGCTTGCGCCGTCGCCGCCGAAGCGGCCGACGCGCGGCACGAGCGACGACATCGCGGCCGTCGGTGAGGGCGCTTTTGACCCCGAGGAATACGCCGACAACGACGACGTCGACCACTTCCCGCCGCACCCCGAGCATCTCCTCGACAGCGACGACGACGACGACGACACCCGCGCCGCCAAGCGAGACCTGCGCTTCTTCAACCGCGTCGCGCAGTACGACGAAAGGGTCATCGAAGAGGAAGGCGAAGACGACACCCCGACGCCGTGCCCGACGTGCGCGGCCTCCGCCGGGTTTCAGCAGGGGGATTGCATCTGCCCGGTGTTCCCCGAGGCGGCAGCGTCGTCGCTCGTGGTGCTGCGCAACAACTGCGACGGCGTCGACGTCGACGGCCCCATGCCCACCGTCACCGCCGGCGGCACGCACATCGGCGAAGTGCGCGCCTTCCTGATCCGCTACTTCGGCAACGAGAAAGCGGGGCAGACCCTCGACACGCCGATGTCGACGGTCACGACGCGCGACCGCTTCGGCCTCGTCACCGTCGACGGCGTCGACCACGTCATCATCGACATCGGCATGAGGATGCTCACCGCGCGCGAGCTCGCGACCGCGCAAGGCTTCCCCGTCGACTACGATCTTGAGCTCGACGGCAAGCTCTCGAAGACCGCGCAGATCCGCATGATCGGCAACAGCGTCGTTCCGCAGATGGCGGCGGCGCTCGTGTCGGCGAACCTGCCGCAACACAAAATCAACGAGGCCGCGTGATGACCCAAGGCTGCACCTGCTCCCTTCCCGAGCCAGAAAACCCCTTCGACTCGTCGACGAAGTATCCGACCTGCAGAAAGTGCAAGGCGTGGATCTTCGACGACAAGCCCCGACCCTCCGCCTCGGCGTCGCTCGCGCGACATCGCGCGTTGCTCGCAGCGACGGTTCCGTTGATGGTCTTTGACGGCGTCGAATATCGACGGCCCTCGATGCCACTGCCTGGTCCGTCGAAAGCGAAGCGCGAAGAACGCAAGCGCACGAAGAAAGCGCGCAAAGCCGGCCGCCGGACGAGGTCGTGATGCCTGGCGACTCCGACATTTTCATTGTGATCATCGTCCTCGTGCTGGTCTGCGCCACCGGTTCGCGGTCCGGGTGTGAACGTGATCCGCAGGGCTGCAACCGCCATTGGCGTGATGTCGAGATCTGCACTGACGACGGCCACGGCACGCGCCGGTGCTGGGTCGAGAGCGAAGCCTATTGCAAGGTGACGCCGTGAAGAGCGCGCACGAGGCGATCGGCCTTCACCACGTCCCCGGCTTCCTCGACGGCGCCGAAGTCGCCGCCGTGATCGATCTCGTGCGCGGCATCTGCAGGGCCGCGCCGCTGCGCGTGCCGTCGACGGCGTCGGGGCAGCCCCTCAAGCTCAAGGTCGCCAGCGCGGGCGCGTGGGGCTGGTGGGCCGACGTCGGCGGCTACCGCTACATCGACAAGCACCCGACGACGGGGCAGCCGTGGCCGGCGATCCCCGCCGAGCTGCTCGACATCTGCGCGCGCGGCCTCGCCCGCGTCGGTCACACGCCGATGACGCCCGACAGCTTGCTGATCAACCACTACGACGAGAGCGGCTCGCTCGGCCTCCACATCGACCGCACCGAGGAGGATCTCGACGCGCCGATCGTCTCCCTCTCCATCGGCGCCGATGCGGTGTTCCTCATCGGCGGCGAGGAGCGCGAGGACAAGACCACGCCGATCGTGTTGTCGTCGGGCGACCTCCTCGTGCAGGGCGGCCGCTCGCGGCACCTCTTCCACGGGATCAAAAAGCTGCTGCCGACATTGACGTCGCCGTTGACGGGGATGCAGCGGATCAACCTCACCTTCCGCAAGGTCAAGCGATGAGCGTCGACGTCTTCGATTTCCTCACGTCGGGCAAAGACCGCCTGGCGATCTTGATGCTCTGCCACATGGCCGAGGTCGGCAGGGAGGCAAGCGTCGAGGTCCTCGACGCCGCCATCGACGTCTATGCCGCTCGCGCTCACGCGGCGGGTCGCGTGCACGAGCTCGCCGACCTCGACACGCGACGGCGCGTCTGCGGGCAGATGGTCCTCTTTGGCGTCCTCGAAGAGGTGCGCAACCGCCGTGGCGACGTCTGCGGCTGGCGCTTCACCGCCGACGGCGTGAACTTCATTCGCGGTGCAGACATGGAAGCGCCGCCGTGGTTGAGAGAGGCCCAACGATGACGACAGAGAAGCGACCCAAGACCGCGATGTGGAAACGAGAGCCGACGCCGAACGTGTCGCCGCGCGTGCGCGAGGGCATCGAAGTGGTCTCGTCGTGGTGGCGGCTCGGCAGCTTGCGCGTGTTGAGCGGGATGGACGGCATGAAAAGCGCCGTCGACAAAAGCACCGTGCCTCACTGGCACGTCTCCGTCTCGCGCATCGGCGGCCACCCGAGCGACGCCGACGTCGCCGTCGTCCGCAAGGCCTTCGGCATGAACGATGCCGAAGAAGACAACCACGAGCCGGGCCGAGCTCGCCATCTCTTCCTCGCGATCGATCCCGCGCACCGCGCGCCGTGCGAATGCAACACGGCCGAGATGACGATCGTCGAGGCCAACGGCCACGTCTGGAAGTCGCCGCCGGCCGAGGTCCAGCAGCGCCGCCGCCTCATGCAGGACCTCCCTCACCTCATCTGAAACACCAACCCCCAGGAGCACGACCATGGGAAAACCGTACTGCCAGAAGCTCGCCGCCGAGGCCGCGGCCGACGCCGACAACACCTTTGCCAATTTCCATCTCGTCAACGAGGGGCCAGACCGCTGGCTCTTCAAGAACCGTGATCGTGAACTGTCGTGGATGTGTTGGTTTCGTGTTGCCGTCGTCGGCCGCGTCGTCGTCGTGACCGGCGACATCGGCGAGGTCATCTTTGATCGCGGACCGGACACGCTCGCGTGGTTGTGCGGGGTGACCAACCGCGGCGCCGACGACGAGGGTCGGCCCATCGGCATCTCGTACGGCTACGTCGGCGAGAAGGTCGCGCAGGACTGCAGCATCCACACGTTTCAACGCGTTTTTGTCGACCGCTACGTCGAGACGCTGCGCGAGCGCCGCGCCGAGATGTTCGCCGACGACGAAGACATCGACGACACCGACGCCGACGTCGTCGCCATCGACGAAGCGATCGAAGAATTCGACGACGAAGACATCGGCAGCGCCGGCGAATTCTACAGCCGCCTCGCCGCCCTGGACTACGACGACGACGAACCGCCAGAGGTTGAAGGCCTCTCCCGGCACTTCCTCTTTCAGGTTCACGCGGTGCGCTGGTTCTGCGCTGCGCTCATGGCTTCGCAGTCCGATGATTCCCTCGACTGCTCCGCCCTCTGACGTTTCGCTTGCATCTTTCGGCAACGTCCGGCAAAGTGTCGACAACGACACAGCAAAGGACCACGCCCATGATGTGCGACAACCCGCTACCGCGCGGCACCTACCTCGGCGGCCACCAGATCGGCGCCGTGGTGGGGCTGCACCCCTACCTCTCCATGCACGAGGTCTTTGCGCACTGCGCGCTCGGCATCTCGCCGGCCACGCCGAAGGCAAAGGCCACGCTCTTCCGACGCGGCCACATCGTCGAAGAGGGCCTGCGCCTGGACACCGAAGAAGCCTACGGCGTCGCCATCGTCCCCAAAACGTTTTGGGTCGACGATGAGCAGCCGTTTATCGCTGGCAGCCCGGACGGCCTGACGTGGGGCGCTGACGGCGCGCCGGAAATGCTGTGGGAATTCACGTCGACGACGTCGCGGCAGCTCGGGATCATGTGGGGCGAAGACGGCGACGAGTCGGGCGCCGCGCTCTACAAGCTGTTGCAGGTGCAGTGGTACCTCGGCCTCACCGGCTTCCCGCGCGCGATGATCGTCCTCTGGATCGCCGACACCGGGGAGACCCGCTACTACCCGGTCGAGCGAAACGACATGCTCATCGAGCGGCTCCGCGAGGTCGCCGACTGGTTTTGGTGTGAGCACATCCTCACCAAGACCGTCCCCGACGCCGAGGAGTGCGCCGCCGGTTGGGAGGCCGTCGGCCGCGGTGTCGACCTCTGCTACTTCGGCACCCTCGACCCGATGACCAACCCGCCGCCCGCGCTCATCGAAGCCGCCCACGCCTACGGCGTCTGGCGCGACATCGAGAGCCACGCCGAGGAGCAAAAGAAAGAGCTCGCGGCGCAGATCAAGGCCATCGTCGCCGACCACCGCGGCGCGAAGTGGCCCGCCTCCGACGGCGGCGTCGACGACGACGGCGTCGAGCACCCCGCGACGACCGGCGGCGCCATCGTCTACACGCCGAAGAAGCCGAGCGACGAATTTGACGCCGCGGCCGCCTTCGACGAGCTCGTCGGCATCTGCGACGACGCCGACGGCGCCATCGCCCTCATCCGCAAGAAACACACCACCCGCGCGCCGCACCCCGGCCGCACCTTTCAGGTCCGGTTGACCTCGAAGAAAAAGAGCAAGGCATGAGCACGACCACTGCCACCCCGACGACGATCACCATGCCCTCGACGCGCCGGGCGACCGCGCGCGCGCCGGGCCCGGACCCCACCTACCTGCTCTCGGCGGCGACGGCGTTCGGCGCCGACAAGGTCGCCCTGCTCCGCGATGCGTTCTACCCGACGTTGAGCCTCGCCGAGATCGGCGAGCTCCTGCACGTCGCGATGGCCACGGGTCTCGACCCCATCGCGCGGCAGATCATCGGCGTCCGAAAATGGGACCGCGTTTTCAAGGTCGAGGTCTTCACCGTCCTGGTGAAAATCGACGGCTTCCGCTCGATCGCCGAGCGGTCCGGGAAGTACGCTGGGCAGCGCGGTCCGTGGTTCACCGACGGCAAGCCCGTGCTCAATGCCGACGGCGTCCCCGTCTTTGACGACGACGGCGCCGTGCGCGTGGCGTGGAAAACCGTGTGGGATTCCAAAGAGCCGCCGTTTGCCGCGCGCGTGGACGTCCACCGCGTTGGCTTCGACAAGCCGATCTCGTCGCCCGCGTTGTGGTCGGAGTACGCCGATCCGACGTCGCCGATGTGGAGCCCCGATGGCTTCCCCACCGTGATGCTCGCGAAGTGCTCCGAGGCCCTGTCGCTGCGTCGAGCCTTCCCCAACGAGCTCGGCGGCCTGCACATCCCCGAGGAGCTGCGCCGCGGCGCGGCGTCTGGTGACTTCGTCGACGTGTCGCCGGCGCCGCCGCCGCCGACCGCGCCGTTGCCCACGGGCGCCGTCGGCGACGACAACGCCGTCAGCACGTCCGGGGCGCCGATCGTCGACCTCCTCGCCGGCCGCGGCAAGCACGCCGGGCCGTCGGGGAAGAAGTCGAGCGCGCTCCTGATCAGCTTCCGCAAGGCGCTCGAAGCGGTCGACACCATCGAAGCGGTCGACGCGCTCGCGAACGAATGGGCGCCGCAGTGGGCGGGCGCGGACAAGGTCCGACCCCTCGCCGACGCCCTCAAGCTGCACCGGGCGGCCGATCTCGGCGGGCCCCCGGTGCCTGCGCAGGTGCTGCCCCTGATCGCCGGCCTGCTGGCTCTCAAGACGCCGTCGAAGCGAAAGGCGAAGGCGGCCGAGGAGCCGGCGAGCGGCGGCCTCGGCGTCGACCCCGCCGTCGAGGTCGTGGAAGACGCGGGCTACAACCGCGCCGCGGCAGTCGATGAGTCGACGCCCTTCGACGCGCCGACGATGTCGACCGCACGTTGACTTTGCTTCCCACCGTCGCGCGGGCGACGGTGGTTCTTTCCCCCGAGACACCGATGACGATCCACGACCTCGTCTTTTCGCAGTCTGCTTTTTCCCCTGGCGTCGCCGCCGCCCTCAAGAGCACCACCGCGGCCATCGCGCTGGCGTCGCTAATGTGCTCGACGAAGCCGCGCGACATCCCCCTGCTGCCGAAAGAGCGCGAAGACGCACTGTCTCGCCTGCGGCACCTGCAGCTCATCACAAGCGAAACCGATCAAAAGGTCGTCGTCGACGCCGCCGCCGTCGGCGCCCTGCTCGGCCTCGCGGGCGTGGCGCCGAAGCGCGGCCCCGCCGAAGTCCTCATCGTCCCGCCGCCCGCCACGTTCGTCGAGATCCTCAACGGCGCCTTCGACGCGCTGCCGAAAGGCCGTCTCGCGGCGCCCACCGACGCGATGTTGACGCCGATGGTCGAGGCCTGGGGCAAGCTGTGGGGACGGCCGCAGGTGCGCGTGACGCCGCAGCGCCGCCGCTACTTCGTGCGCTACTGCCGAGACGGGGGCAAGCCGAGCGCGTGGTGCAAATCGATCCTCGGCATGAAGCACGACGACTGGCCGGACCGCGCGAAGCATTGCGATTGGGACGCGGTCGCGAAGAGCGCGGATCGGTGGTTCATGCTCTTCGGCACGCTCGGCATGCCGAAGAAGACCACCGAGGCCGACGGCGCGCTGCTCCGCAACGTGAAGACCGTGAAGGTCGACGGCGTCCCCGTCGCCATCCCTCTCGACTACGTTTGGACGCAGGCTGACGAGCACATGCACAAACAGGGCTACACCCTCGACCTCACGACGTCGAAGTGGGTCCGGGCTGCGAAGGTGGCGAAGTGAGCAACCGCGAACCCGGCGACGACGACGACGTCACGATCGCCCGTGACCCCGACTTTCGCGACGACGACGAAGACACCGACGGCGGCGATGAGGAGGGCCTCGTACCGCTCGGGATGGTGCTCAATTCGATCGAGACCGAGCGCGCGCGCGTCCTTGCCGAGGTCACGGCGCGTGACGTCGTCAACGCCCGCCTCAAACAACACCACTACGTCGAGCACGCCGAGGCGATGGTGATCGGCGCGGTCCTCTCCTACGGCAACGGCGCGCTCGTGCCCTGCGAGGATCAGGGCCTCACCGCCAGCGATTTCTACTCGGAAGCTCGACAGCGGATCTGGTCGGCGATCATCGCCGTCCACGAGGCAGGCCACGCCGTCGAGACGCTCACCGTTTGCGACGAGCTGCAGCGCATCGGCGCCCTCGCCGCCGTCGGCGGCTTTGCTGCCGTGGCGAAGCTCGAAGCTGCCGTCTTGACGGCCGCCAGCGTGCCCGAGTGCGTGCGGATGATCATCGAGAAATCGAAGCTGCGCGGCGTGCAAGCGGCGCTGCTCACGGGCCTCGAAGCCAGCCGTCACGGTGGCAACCTCGCCGAGATCGTCGACCGCGTCGTCGGCGAGCTCGCGTCTGTCGACTCGCGCGGGCACGCCTCGCCGTTCGTTCACGTCGGCGACATCATGACCTCTGTGATGGATGCGCTGCCGATCAACGGCGGCGTCGTCGTCGGCAACAGCACCGGCTTTCCCGACCTCGACAACTACTCGCTCCTCAAGCCCGGCGACCTGTGGGTCGTCGCGGCGCGGCCGAGCATGGGCAAAACGTCGCTCGCGCTCGACATCGCGCGCGGCGTCGCCCTCCACCGCTCCAAGCCGATGAGCGTCCTCATCGTTTCGCTCGAAGTCACACGAGAGGCCGCGACCCTCAAGCTCGTCCAGGGGCAGAGCAACATTGAGAACCTGACAACGCGCCGGTTCATCTCGCCTGCAGATCGCGGGCAGCTCGAACAAGCCGCCGGCGCCATCGCGAACTCGCCCATTTGGGTCGTCGGTGGTTCTGGTCTGCCGATGTCGGCGATCAAGGCCATGATCCGCGAGGAGCACCGCAAGATGTTGCGGCAAGGACTGCCGCCGCTCGGCCTCATCGTCGTCGACTACCTGCAGCTCATCGCAGGTGAAGAGGACACGGAAGAGAACCGCACGACGCAGATGTCGGGGATCAGCCGTGGCTGCAAAGGCATTGCGATGGAGACCGGCGCGACGTTCTGCGCGTTGTCGCAGTTGAACCGTGGCGTGGAGAGTCGCGCCGACAAGCGGCCGATGATGAGCGACATCCGAGAAAGCGGCGCCGTCGAGCAAGACGCCGACCTCATCGCGTTCATCTATCGCGAAGAATACTACGCAAAAGACCGCTGCCCCGAGGACCGCCTTGGCATCGCCGAGGTCATCGTTGCGAAGAACCGCAACGGGCCGATCGGGTCCATCGACCTCCGTTTCCACAAAGAGGTTCCTCGTTTCGAGAGCCTCGCCCCGCCGGGAGAATACGCATGAGCACGACGACGAAGAAGAAGACGCCCGAACAAATCACCAAAGAGCGCAGCGACCGCCGACAGGAGCTTGCGACCGAACGCGCAGAGAAAGGCAACTATCTGCGCGACCTCGTCGTGCAGGCTTTCGCCGACGACCAACATCCGATCCGCCTGGCGTTCTTTCGCATGAAGGGCGCCGAGGCCGAAGAGCGCGCCTTTCTCATCGAGCTCAACCGGGAGCTCGCGCAGACCGCGCGCAACGCGGTCGAGGCGCGCGACGATGCCGCGCGACGCTTCGACGCCGAGCGCGAGGTGACGCCCACGCTGCGCGCGGCGCTCGCGCCGTTGCTCACGCTGGCGAACAATGTTCGCGTTGCCGGCAGCCTCGAAGACGTGCGGGCAATGGCCAACGCCGTCGACGGCTTGAAGAAGCTGACGGGCATCGGTGTCGAGCATCTCGACCAACCCGACGACGACTACGACAGCACCGAAGGCGACCCCCTCGGCTGACGTCCTCGACGTCGCCGCCGCGCTGCTCAATGATGAGGGCGCGCCTCGGGCGGGGTCGTTCGTCGCGGTGACGACACGACCCCCGCCGAGCCGTTTGAGGGTCAACGATGATAATGCTGTCGAAGAGCTTTTCTCTGGCCGAGGCGTGCCGCTCCGAATGGGCGGAGCGCACGAAGACGAACAACATCCCGACGGATCCTGTGATCATCGGGCGCCTGCGCTACGGCGCGCGCTGGCTCGAATCGCTGCGCGTGATCTTGAAGGGCATGGGCTACGACCCTCGGCTGCGCGTCAACAGCGCCTTCCGCAACAAGCGCGTCAACAACGCCGTCGGCGGCGTCGACACGAGCAATCACCTTTCCGGCCGCGCGTGGGATGTCGAGTCGTACGATCCGCGCCTCGACAACCTCACGCTCGCGATCATCATCCGCGCGAGCTCGATCCCGTTCGATGAGCTGATCCTTGAGCACTACAAACCCCTCGTGCCTGGCGCGGGCTGGGTCCATGTCGCGTTTGACGAGGATCGCCCGCGCGGCAAGGTCCTCACCATCAGCAGCGACGGGACGCGGCACGGGTTGCCTGGCGACGCGGGGTTTGTGTTGGCGGTCGGCGCGCCGGTGCCGGCGAAGACTGCAGCCGAGCTGCAAGCGGACATGCAGGCGGTCATTGACCGGATGGCCATCGAGGAGCCGGACGAGCTCGCGCGGATCAAGCGCGGCGGCGACTGAAAAGGAATCGCGCCGGTCGTCTCCGAAGAGAACAACCGGCGCGACCCCCGAGCACGACCTCGAAGCGCAGCGTAGAACGGGCCGCCGCTGCGCGCAAGCTCAAGGGATGGCGGTGGCCACGACCGCGCCGCGCCGCAGGGCGTTGGCGAGGTTTGCGGCCGTTGCCGTGGTCACGACAGCGCCGGCAGCGAGACCGCCCATGTTCGGCGTCTGCGCGACCTTGAAGATGAGCTGCGAGGCGAACGCCATCTGCGCCCGCACCTCACGACGAGGCGGGCGGCGGCGGTTCGAGAGCTTTGTTGGTGCAGGCATGGTGGTGGACCTCCACGCCGAGCAGACCACGCGCCGTCAGCGACGTCCAGCAGACGCGGCGCGTTCGAGGAAACGCAGACGCTCTTCGTGATCGGCCAGCATCGTCGTCGTCGACGCCCGCGTGGCCGACTCCAACCGCTGCGACGCCTCGGCGTTGGCGCCCTGTTTGTACAGGATCTCTTTGAGCTCGCTGTTGCTCTTGTCGCTGGCCGCGGCCGCGGCCGACGTCGCCGCCGCCTGCATCTCCGCGAACTTCGTCGACAAGCGCTTGTCGAGCGACTCGCCGAGAGCGGCGCTCACCCGCTCGTCGAGCTTGCGATCGGACACCCCGGACACGACGCCGCCGCCGACGCCAGAGGCGGCCAGCAACGAGCCGATCAAAATGGCGAGCGACTGTTTCCCCATACGAAAAGTGATGCTGTCCGAATCACCGGACAACGTCGACGAGGAACCGCCCGTGTGCACCGAAGCGGTCACGGGGCCAGATGGTTCTTGTGGGGCAGTCTGGCCGGGCGTGGTGGTGCTCATGGCGATCATCCTTGGCGGTGGATCGGCATCTGTCCAGAGCGGACGATCTGCCCCCGGTGCTTGCATGCAAGCGCCGAGCGCAAATCAGTCCATCCCGCGAATCTTCACCCGGAAAAGGCTCGGGTCGGTGCCTGGGCCGCTGCCGAGCAGGATGTTGCCCGCGCCGGCGGTGGTCGAGACGAAACCGAGGTCGACCGTGAGCCGGTCGTTTTCGACGAGGTCGATGACGTGGCGCAGGCGAAGAGGCTGCGACGGGATGGTCGTGAAAAGCTCGGTGAACCGCGTTCGTGCGACCAACGTGCCGCCGGTCCGCACACCGCCCGCGCCGTAGGTGCCGTTGAGGATGAGCTGCAGCTCAAGGACCTTGGTCGCCGCCGCCGGTGACACCTGGTGGATCGGCCAATGGCAGACGTCGACTTCATACGTGCCCGGCTCGCGCGCGAGCACATGAAGCCCGTTGTTCGGCGGCCCGAGGAGCGTGGCATTGACGAGGCTGTTGCCGCGGTCGTACCGGCCGGCGCCGACGATGTCGCCGTAAGCCTGGTTGTAGAAATTGGCGCCGACAGCGGTGGCACCCCACAACGCAGGCGTGGACCCGCCGTTGCCTGCGAGGACCTCGCGGGACGTGCGGTACATGCTGATATTGTCGACGAGGATCGCCGAGAAAGCGGCGCCGACCTGGCGGCCGCGCACGATGATCCGCACGTATCGTGAAAGCGCGTTCGGCGGCATGAAGCCTTGCGCTCGCGAGGTGAACCACGCGCCCGTCGTCGCGGGCACCGCCGGAAAGCCGTAGGTGCCCGACCCCGGAAACAACGACGTCGTCGCGAGCAGCGTCTTTGCCGCGCTGTACCACTCGACATCCACCTGCAGCGAGTCGTCGCCGGCAACGCGCTGCCAAAGCGCCTCCAACGAAAACGGCGCGTTGAGGCTGCCGGCGGGCAGCACAACGAAGTCAGAGCGGAGCGCCGCCGTCGTGTTGACGAGGCGCACCGACCGCGCGCCCGACTGCGCCGTCGTCGAGACGATCGCGTCGGTGGCCCACGCGCCCGCCTGCATCGACCACCCGTCAGGGGGATTCTGCAGGCCAGCCGAGAAGGCCTCGAATTCCTGATTGCGGATCGCCAGGAATTTGCCGCCCGTGAAATAGCGGGTCTGATCGAGCAGCTCGCGCACGATCTGCAAGCGCGGGCCCGCGCGCAGGTCGGTGAGGGCGTCGAGCGGGCTGGCGATGGCGCCTTTGCCGTTTCGGGTCTCGACCGCGAGCCAGCGCTTGAAGCCGAGCGCGGGCTTGCCTCGAAGCTGCACGCTGGTCCGTGGTGAGTCATCGAACGTCGACGTGATGGTTTTGATGGCGAGCTTCTGCGCGCCCGTGAAGAGCCGCTGCAGGCCGCGTGGGCCGCGCGTGAGGCCCTCGAAGCGGCCGAAGGTGTTGACCTCGGCCTCCCACATCAGAGGGAACGTCACCGACGCGCCGAGGTCGCTCTCTTCGAGGTCCTGCACGAAGCGGAGGCCCATGCGCGTGCCTTCGATGATCGTGTCGATCTGCCCCGCGCTCTGCTCCTGCGCTTCCATCCAGTAGCGGCGATTGAGGACCGCCAACGAGGCATCACTCTGGATCTCCACGAAGGCGACCAGGCGGTTGCCCTCGCCGTCGACGTTGCTCCAACCACGTCGACCGCTGTAGCCGGCGGGCAACGCGGGCAGCGACGGCAACGTCGTCTCTGACGAGGCGTAGACCACGCGGGCGATGTTGCGCACGCCAAAGGTCGAGCGGGACAGCTCCTGAAATTCGAGGATGTCATCGGCGCGAAAGACGGCGTCGACGCCGACGCGCGTGCGGTCGACGTCGAAAAACGTGAGCCGCCACGTCTTCGTCGTCGGATCCCACATGTAGCGGCAGTCCCACCCGATCTGCCCCGCGAGCGCGCGCAGCGCGGTCATCACCGGCTCGCGCCGCTGGCGATAGAGCAGGATCGACCACGACGGCGCGACGGGCGTGAAAAGCGTGATCGGCGCGTAGCTGCCCATGCGCGCCGTCAGGCCGCCGACGCTGTTGTTGCCGGCGTCGTTGTCGTTGTCGTTGAGGATGAATTGCATTTCACCCTCGACCGCCACCGGGGTGACGTCGCCGTAGTTGATTTCCTCCTCGATGTGCGTGTCGATGAGGCGGCCGCCGAGGTCACGTGCCGTGAACGTCGTGGCGTCGCCGCCGTCGTCGACCTCGTCGATTTCTCCGAGAAACGCGCTCTCAAGATCGCCAGGGCCGGCGCGCAGCCCGAGCGGCATCCGCGCCACGAGCAGCTCCACCGGCGCGGTCTCGCGGATCAGCGCCGCGAAGCTCGACGGGACGAAGACGTTGGAGAGGTTGAGCTTGCTCGTCGTGACGAGGCCCGCCGTCGAAAGCGCCTCCTGCTCGCGCAGCAACGATGCCGACATCGTGCGCGTGACGTTGTCGATGTTGTCGGAGATCTCGCAGGTGTCGACGAGGTCGACGCCCTCGGCGTTGGTGAGCTCGACCCACGCGCCGTTGAGGTCGCCTACGCGCAGCACGATGTCCGCGTGCGTCGAGTGATCCAGCAGGTGCAGGCGGCGTGCATCGTCGGCGATCTGCTCGTCGGTGAGCGCCTCCGCGTTGACGACCCACGCACCGATGTCCCCGTCAAAGGGAAACGTCGCGTTCGCGCCGGCCGCGTCGAGCAGATGGCCCGCGCGCACGACCGAGGCGCTGCCGCCGTCGCAGTTTCCGAGGCCGGCGATCGTCTGCACGAGCGCGCCGTTGATGAAGAGCGACAGGTCACACGTCACGCCCGTCACGACCTTGCGGATGTGCGCGACCATCCATTTGCCCGCCGCAAACGTCGCCTGAAAGGGTGCACCAATCGCGGACCCGGATCCCTGCTCATGGATATAGGAGATCGTGCCGTCGCCAAAGCTCGACCAAAAAAGACCCCAAAGGATATTTGCCGAGGCCGTTGTGACGTCGGCGCCGCAGACTGCGAAGACCGCCCCCAACGTGTTGGAGCGAGGCCGAAACATGAGGGCGACGGTGTTCGTCCCGATGAGCGCGTCGAGTAGCTCGGCGTCGACGGCGGTGCCTTCGGCGAGCACCGACTTGTTGTTGACCGCCTCCATGAAGACGACACGCGGCGTGGCGCCGACGATGCGCGGCGGGCCCTGCGAGCCGTACGCCGGCACGACCATCGTCGCGCCTCGCGCGATGTCGCGCGCGCTTGCCGAGATCGTCTCGTCGAATGCGTAGAACCGCACCGTCGACGGGCGCATGAGCGGGGGCAGGGCACGGCCGTTGTCGGGGGTACGCACGCGGGCAGCCTATCGGAAGATGCCAGCGAGGCCCGCGCGATAGATGCGCAGAGCCTCGGCGGCGGTGAGACGACGAGGGTAAAGCGCGACGTGGGCGATCGGCCCGTTGAAGGGCGTGGCAAGGGCGCTGCCGACGCCGATGGCGGTGTTTGGGGCGTAGCCGCCGCCGCCTGCTTTGATCGAGGCGAAGACCTGCGCGCCGAGCTCGTAGAAGCCGCCGAGGTGGGGAGCGAGACCGCAGCCGTTGGCGAACACGCCCATTTGGTTGTTCGCGATGTCCATCCAGCCGCCGACCATCGACCACCGTTGCTGCGCGATCGTGCCGATCGACGTCTGTGTGCGCAGCGTGTCGGTCCCCGCGCCGCGACCGTTGAAGACGAGGAGGCTTGACGTCATCGACATCGTCCACCGATGCGTCGATGCCGTGAACGCGGCGTTTGCGATGCCGCCGGCGGAGGCCGCGAAGGGGAAGATCCACGCGACCACCGAGTAGGCGGTGAGGCCCTGGACGCAGGCACTGTGCTCGGCGTTGAGCTGCACACGATCGGCGGCGGCGCTGACGAAGTCGCGCGAGCGCATCCGCCGAAGCATCGGCCCCGTGTTCCACCGTTGCGTCGTGATGACACCGTCGCCGAGGTCGCCCGCGGCCGCGCGGAAGCGCAGCGACGCGATGTCGAAGTAGGGATCCGACAGGTTGAACGACCAAAGAGGCTCGGGCAGGCGGCCCACGTCGCGGTCGATGACCTCGTCGAGCTGCACGGGCACGTCGCGCGCGTTGTTGACCCACACCTTTTCCGTCGCCTTCATGCGCGACCGCTGCACGATCGCTTGGTCTGCCGTCTGCCCGACGACGATCATCGGTTTTCCGTCGGTGAGGTCGCCGCAGAAGTCGAGGCCGGGCAGAGGCGAGAAGGGGCGCCGCGACGTGGGCACGTTGCCGGCGATGCCCGCGCGGAAGTGCTCAAGGACCTCGGCAGCGGTGAGCACGAGCCCGTAGCAGCGCAGGCCAGAGGAGCGGCCGAGCATTGGGAACGTGCCGGCGGCGGCGCCGCCGATGCGCAACGTCTGCGCGCTATCGTTCGCGAAGGCCGAGCCTGGTGAAGCTGACGTCTCGACCGCAACGCTGGCCGCGATGCCATCGATGTAGACCGTGGCGCGCCCGGTGATCGCATCGAACGTCGCGATCACATGAACGAACCTCTTGCCGGTCACACCGAGCTTTGCGCCAGACGCCGTGAGCACGGCCATCACACCGCCCGTCGTCACGGCACGAACGAGCACCCCGAAAGTGTTGTCGCCAGCGGCGGAGAAAATCACTTCCCAACCCGCCGTGAGGCCCGACGACGTCGCACCGTGATCGGCAAGAAAGCGACTCGCGAAACCGAGGTCGGTGTCGAGCCAAACCCAATCCTCGACAGAGAATCCAACACGACCGTTGAGGCTGTGCGCCGGTGAGGCGACGTAGGTCATCGAATCGCCGCCGACGAAGACGCCAGCGCCGTTCCACTTCCCACCGGTGCGGCGAATCGCCGTCGACGTCGGCGACGACGTCGCCAACTGCGTCGGCCCCACGTCGCGGCCGCTGCCGTCGCCGTAGTGGACGGCGAACGCGAGCGCGCGCCCGAGGGTCCATCGCACAAACGCGGCGACGAATTCGTCGGTGAGCTCGTACGGCAAGATCACGAGGTCGTCGTAGTTGCCGGCGGTGAGGGCGACGGCGCCGTTGCTCACGAGCAGCTCGGTCGTGACGAGGGCGTCGTTGCGAACGCCGTTGGAGAACTTGCGCCCGCTGCTCGTGACGGTGATGTGTTCGGCGGTGCCAGTGACGTTGCGCCACGCCATCACCGTCCACGTCGTCGGCAGCGACGGGTCCCAAACGATGGAGCCGAAGACGTTGAGGTAGCCGTTGCCGTGCACGCCAGCGGCCAACGTGGCGGGCACGATCGACCAGTTGCCCGCCGCCGCGGTGTCAGGGCCGAGGCCGCTCTCTGCATGGGCGTCGATGTCGAAAGGGAAGTGATGCCCGCCGATGTCGATGAGGTTCGCGAGCATGTCGGCGTCGTCGGCGCCGAGGGCGACGGCCTCAAGCGACGACGACCACGGCAGGCCATGGCGACGACGCAGCGGCTTACCGTCGATACTGACGTCGTTGTCGTTGACGTCCGGGCGCTGCGACGTCGAGCCGTGCCGCCACCGAACGGGCCATCCACCAATGCGACCGAACACGGCGGACCTCCTACTGCGGAAACGACAGGCCCACACCGTAGCGCGCGATCATGAAAGCCTGCAGCGCGACGAGGTCTATTGCACCCTCGAAGACGAGGACGGCAGCGACCTTGCCCGTGTGGCCGCTCTTCGAGGCGAAGCCGCCGCCGATCGTGAACATGTGCGCGCCGGCGGGGACGCTGTAGTCGGCCGCCAACGCATCGTCGAGAGCGTTGAGGATGTGGTGCGCGCCCACTGCCGCAAAATGCCCAATGTGCAGATTCCACCCGTCGACGACGATACCGTTGGTGTTGACGTCGTTCCCAACTGGCGCCGACATGATGGCCGACGACCCTGAGCGCCGCAGCTTGAAGAGGCTATTTCCGTCGACAATATCCCGCGCGGTCGCGGCGATCGTGTTCGTCGCCCACACGACCGCGATCGTGTACGGCGGCGTCAACACCGCAGCGATGCCGGCCTCGTCGAGGACGTCGGTGAGGTTCGGCATGTTGAAGTAGGCGCCGTTGCCGAGCTTCGCCGCGCTCTTCGTCATGCGCACGAGCTTCGGCGCGCCGAGCACCGAAAGCGTCGTCGTCCGGCTTCCGAGATTCGCTACCGGCGACACCAACGTGCCGTCGACGGGTCGCGTGACGTTGTGGGCGCCGTCGGTGTTGAGCGCCTCGGCCCACAACACCGGCGTCACCGGCGGCAGCGGCGTCACCGCGTCGTCAGCGACCTCCGTCCGCACGTAGTCGGCTTTGAGAGCGTCCAGGGCGAAGCGCACGATCCGCGAGTTGTTGACCCATCCAAAACGACCGACCTTTGTCGGCTTGCCGATGATGTCGACGCCGGTGACGTTGCCCATCGCGAGGAAGCCCGCACCGGTTGGCGCGCCGAAGATGTCGCCGCGAACGCGCACGGCCGGGCAAGGCCCCATCTTCGTCGTCGTCGTCGTCGGCCGCGTCCACGACACCATGGCGCTGTCACACGCGCGGTAGGGCAGAATCGCGAGATCGTCGACGACGATTGCGAAGGCGCCGTCTTTGACGACCTCGACGACGCCGTCGATGACCTTGAAATAGAGGCCCGTCGCAGACCCGGGCGCGTTGAACGAGCCGTTTTCGACGCCGTTGATGAAGCCAAGGCCGTCGTCGCGGATGCCATGGCCGACCCACAAAGACCGCGCGGCGTCCCAAATCCGCACGACGATAGTCCACTCGGTTTCGAGCTGCGCATCCCAACGGATCAGCGTCCCGCCCGCGGCGGCCTCGAAGCCGAGCGCGCCGCGGCCGAAGGCACCCCACGTGGAAGGCAGCAGGCGAAGCCCCTGATACCCCGCCAGTGGCCCGAGACCGGTTTGAGCATCCAGACCCGAGGCGAAGTCGAAAAAGTGCCCCTCGCCGAGCAGGACGTGCTCAAGGGTGCGCGCCTCGTCGGCGTCGGCGACAACGGCGTCGCACTCCCAAGACTTTCGGGTGTAGCGGCGGGCGTCGCGCATCTGTCGGCGGTACGAACGCCCGCGCGGGCCCACGCGCGTCGAGCGCTGTCGCGCGCTGGCGTCGGCGATGCGCAGGCTCCACCCGTTGATGAAGCTTGCGCCGCCGACAACGTCAGGCGGCGCGGGCAACGGCGTCGGCGGAGGGATCGGCGGCGTGGCGAGCGAAGGCGCCAACGGATTTGCGCCGAAGGCCGCGCCACCGAATGGTCGTCCACCGAACGTCATCAGGAATCCGTTTCAAAATAGGCAGAGACGAAGTCGAAGGCGACGGCGGCGACGCCGGCCGCGCCGTTGCTGCGAAAGCTGTTGGTCGTCAACAACTGCGTCTGCGCGGGGATGTCCGTTGACGTCGTCGTTGAAAAAGTCACGCCAGTCGTGATGTTGGTGAACATGATCGTCACCGACGTACCGCCCGGCGGCGTGAACAACACCAATTCCAACAGCGACGTCGCATCGATTGCAATGCCGGTGTTGACGCGCACGGCGACGCCGGCGCCGTCGTTGTACATGATGAACCAGTTGGTATCGCCAGCGTCTTGCCCCACGCCAAGCGTATTCAAGAACGTCGACGGATCGGCGTCGCCCTGGACAAGGGTGCGATCACGGAAGCCAAAAAAACAGCGCGCCGTCGCCACCAACGCCGCATCGCTCACGGCAAAGCGCATCGTGAAGTTGAAGCCGCCACCGGTGAGCAAGCCGGTGCCGCGAAAGAATTGCGCGAGCGCAAGACGGATGCTGACGACAGAGGCCGCCGTGGCGGCGCCGACGTAGCCGATGCGCCGTGTCGAAGCGAGCAACGACGTCGTCGCGACGTCACGTTGCGTGGCGGTGCCGGTGACGGTCGGGGCGCCGATGCCGACCGCGGCGATCGGCGCGGCCGCCGTGTTGCCGAGAGCGGACCAGAGGCCGACCTTGTTGCGTCCGATGTGCGGTTGCAGGGTGACGTCGAGACCAGACGGCCCGACGATCGCCAACATGATCCGCCCCGCGAGGTTTCGCGCGAAGAGCTTGACGAAGTTTGCGGGCGGCGATGTCGGTCCCACCACGACAGGGAGGTTGACACCGAGGTCGGCCTCAAAAGGAACGAGGCCGCTGGCAATGCCCTTGAGTGCGTTGATGATGCGGCGAATTGCGCCGTCGGTGACGCCGTGGCCAACGCGGATGTTGCCCGTGAAATTCTCGGCCGTGCCGACGCCCGCGCTGGACGCCGTCACCGCCAAACGCTGGAAGGTCGATGCCGTGAGCAGGCGGCCGACGCCCGTTTCCCATTTACCGGTGAGCAGAAGCGTCAACGGGTCGTACTGCTCGATGTAGTAGTCGATGTCGTCGCCAGCGCCCGCCGTGAACGTCGGCGAGTAGGCGCGAAAACCGACCTCGGTCCCCGTGAACGTGACATCACCGGTGCCGGGCGCGTTGCCGAGTTGCATGATGCGGTCGAAAGCCATGGATCACTCGCCTCGGTTGTTGCCGCCACCGCCGTCGGTGCCGTTCTGCTGGAACGCTCGGCGCGTCGCTTCTCGCTGCGCGGTCGAGATGAGGTCTCGCCAGTCGTTGGTGATGACGTCGATGCGTTCAATGAAGACGTTGGTTCCCGCCGTGCCCGTGTCGTACTCCGCCGCGACGTTCGCACGACCGGTGTCGGGCGAGATGCTGCGGAAGCGCGCGAGCGCGACCTTGTAGCCGGTGGGGACGTTCGTGAGCTGCTCGTTGAGCTCTTTTGTCCGCGCAAGCTCTTCGCCGCGCGCCTGGCTCTCTTCGTACGTCAGGCCAGCGAGCTCGGCGAGGGCGCTGCCCATGGCGCCGAGGTCGGGCGACAGCGAGACGGCAGCACGCGCGAGGTCGCGCAGGCCCTCGGCGGCACCGTTGGCGACGCCGGCAGATGCCATGTCGCGCAGGCCGGCGACAGCGCCGGCGAGGCTGGCGTTGAGGTCCTCGCCGAGGAGACCGAAGCTGTTGAGGAAGGCGCGGATCCCGTCGATCATCGCGGCGATCGCGTTGAGGAAGAAGCCGACGACGGCGTTAATCGGCACGGACAGCGCCGTGATCAGCATCGCGCCCGCGTTGGCGATGACGCTCACGAGGGCGATGAAGACGGTGGCGAGCATGCCGACGGCCATCAGCACAGCGCCGATGACGATCGCTGCGACCTTCACCACCTCGAAGAGCGCGCGCGCCACGACCTCGCTGTCGGCGAAGGCAGCGGCGAAGGGCGCGAGCACGGCCATGAGCGCGTCGAAGAGACCGACGAGCGCAAGCATCCCGTTCCAAAACGGTTCGAGGACTTTGACCATCTTGTCGACGACGGCGGCCATGGCGCCTTGGAAGCGCTTGAACGACTCCGTCGACGTCGACAGCGCCGCAAGGAACACGAACACGCCGACCATCGCGGCAAACGTCGCAGCGATCGTCACCATGATCGCGGCGAGCGCGACGAAGACGAGCACGACAGCGGCGACGACGGCGGCGAGGATCGTTAGAGGCCAAAGAACGATCGCCAGCAAGGCAGCGACTGCAACGAGCAACGTGGCAACGAGCGTAAAGCCCATCGCCATGGCGGTGAGCGGTGGCAGGAGAACTGCGCCGACCAACAGCCCGGTCATCACGAACATGGCGGCGAGGTACGCCACCCCGATCATCATCGGATTCAAGCCCTTGGCAAACGCATCGCCAAGACGGCCGTCGCCGCTGGCGTCGGCGATGGCGCCAGCGACGTCAGCAAAGGCTTGAGGGATCGCGAGCGCAACGCTCTTGATGCCGTCGGCGATCGCTTCGATGGCGTCGCCGATCATGGGGACGGCGGCGACGACGACGGCGGCGACAGCCGCGCCGATCGCTGCGCCAGGCGGACCGCCGAGCACGGTGCCAGCGGCGCCGCCACCGGTGGCAGCAACGCCAGCGCCGCCGAGGCCGGCAATCGTCGACAGAAGGTCTGTGCCGCCGGCGGTGCTGCCGATGAGCTCGCCGAGGGCCTTGCCGATGGCGCCGCCGTCGATGCCGCCGCCTGCGAAAAGGTCGGTCACAGCGCCGCTCAACGCATCGACGACGCGGCCGCGGCCTTCCTCGCCGAGGTTGCTGCCGAACATTCCGGCGATGGCGTCCACGATGGTGCCCACGCGGCCAGAGAGGAGGCCCCCGATGTCCTCGGGCTGCGCGATCTTGGTGAGCTGCGCGGCCGCGGCCGCGCCTTCGGCGCCGAGGAGGCCGAGGGCCGCCGTCGCTTTCGCCATCTCCACGCTGTGCGCGTCGACGCCGAGCTTGCTGCCATTGAAGGCGGTGACGATCTTCGCGGCGGCGAGCTCGTTTGCAGCGCTCTGCACTAGCAGCATGTCCTCGAAGGTCGCGCCCTCTTCCTTGAGCCGCACAGAGAGGTCCGCGACGCTCTTTGAGGCCTCACGGACGTAGCCGTTGAAGCGGTTGAACGTCTCGGCGTCGGTGGCGTCGGCGAGGACGCCCGCGCGGTCGCCCGCCAGACCGGCGATCACCGACTCTGCCGGCGACGGCGGCGCCTTCACCGACGCAAAAAACTTGCTCATCTCCGAGTCGGTGAGCCAGCCGGTGAGGTCGCCCCGCGCGTGGTCGAGGGCGGCGGAAAAGTCTTTGAACGGGACTTTTTCGAGAGCCTCTTTGAGCTCGACGGTGAACGTGTCGAAGCGCGTCGTCATGAGGCGCTTGAAGTCCTCTTGCGCGCCCTCGAAGCCGGGGGCGCCGCGACCCGCCTGCATCTTCGTTTGCGCGTCGGCGATGTCGGCGCGGAAACCCTGGCCGACGTCGAAGATGCTGCGAGCGCCTTCCTTGAGGCCGATGCGCTCGTTTTGCTCGGAGACGGTGCGGGCGACGTCGGCGTATTCCTTCAACGAAGCGAGGGCCGCCTTGATGGCTTCGTCGGCCTTGTCGAAGCCCTCGGTTGGGATCCCGAGCTCGGCCTGCACCTGTGCCGCCTCAAGAGCTGCGGCGAGCGAATCGGCCGGCGTCGCTGCCGCCGCCGCTGCGTCGGCGACCGCTTGCAGATCCTTGGAACCGTCGTCGAGCCCGCTGCCGAGACCGAGCAGGTGCTGCTCAAGGTCGAGGATCCCGCGGTCGAGGTCTTTGAAGATGCTGCGCGGGATGGTGGCGATCAACTGCAGGAACGTGATGATCAGCCCGACGGCTTGCCGCTGCAATCCGCGCATCGATCCGGTCGCGTCTTTGAGCGCGTCGCCAAAGACGTCCGTCAGCGACGTGCTGTCTTTCACGCCGCCGCCAAAGAGCTTCAAGATGAAATTCGTGGCTTTGAACGCCGCCGTGAAGACGACGAGGACGAGGCCCACCTTTCCAAGCACGGCGCCGAACTTGAGGACCTTCGCCGCGGCGAGGCCGGGGGCGGCAACCATGTCGACGCCGATGAGCTTTGCGAGTGCGCCGAGGCCCGGCATCGCCAGGCCAACGGCGATCATGAGGCCCCCGATGGCGCCGGCGAAGGCGAGGACGGCTGTGGCGCCGACGAAGAACACGCCTGCCGCCGTTTTCACCGGACCCGGGAGGCCGTTGAAGACGTCGACCATTGCTTTGAAGGCGAGGACGAGGGGTTTGAGGACTGGCAGCAGCGCTTCGCCGAGCGTGAGCTTGAGGCTCTCGAAAGAGCCGCCGAGCTGCTCGATCGCGCCGTTGAAAGTCGACATCTGCTTTTCTTCAAAGAACGACGCGAGATCGGTCTTTTTTGCGTCTTCGATCTTCTGTCGCATCGCTTCGATCGCGGCCGTGCCCTGGCCGACGAGCATCGCCATACGCGGGCCGGCGCGCGTGCCGAAGGCCTTGAAGAGCAGGCCGACGAACTCGGTTTCCTTGCCCGCTGCTTTCATCGCCGCGTGCATCTTCTCCAACTGGCCGACGACGCCGGTGAAGCCGACGTCTGCGAGCGCGTTTTTGCCGAGACCGAGCTTCTTCTGCGCTTCCTTCATCTGCTTCGAGCCGCCGACGAGGGAGGCGAGCGCGATTTTGATACCGTGGCCAGCGCTGGCGCCGGCCTCGCCGGTGTTGCCGAGCACGCCGAGGGACGCCGAAAGCTCTTCGATGCCGACGCCGCTGATCTTGGCGATGCCGCCGACGGCGCGGAAGCTGTCGCCGAGGTCCTGCAACGAGACCTGCGAACCGGCGAAGGTGCCGACGAGGGTGTTGTTGGCGTCGCCCATCTTGTCGGCGCCGAGGCCGTAGTTGGCCATGATGTTCGTGACGATTTTGCCCGCGTCTGCGAGCTCCATGCCCGACGCCGCTGCGAGCTTGAGGACGTGCGGCATCTGCGAGATCGCCTGGTCGGCGGTGCGGCCCGCCATCGACAGACCCTTGAAGGCCTCGGCAACCTGTGTGCTGCTGTACTTCGTGTCCGCGCCGAGGCGGATCGCTTCCGCCGACATCTTCTCGAACGCCTGCCCGAAACCGCTCTTGCCGCCAGAGATGGCGGCGGCTTCGGTCATCATCTGCTCGAACGAACCAGAGAGGTCCGCCACGTTCTTTGCGGCCAGCGCGGCGGCCCCGCCGACGCCCGCGAAGATGCCGCCGATCTGGACGAGCTTGGTGGCGTTGAGGTCGGCCTCCATGAACTTGCCCGACGCCGTGCGCGGTTGCTTGAAGGCGTTGTTGAGCTTGTCCTGTACCTTCTGCGCCATCGTCGCCATGCGCGACTCGGCGCCGGCGGCGAGTTTGTTGATGTTGCCGCCGAGACCAGAAAGCGCCCCTGCCGCGCGTCGACACGCGCGCACAAGGGCGCTCTCGTCGCCACCGATCCCGACGTTGACGCCGCCGACATTTTGCGTGTTTGACACGGCGACCCTCGCGATCAGGAATACATGCGCTCAACCATCTTGCGCAGCTTCTGCCCTGCTGGCGAGGACATGTAACGCTGCGACTCTTCGCGCTCGGCCTTGGCTGCAGCAGCCTTCATCCGCGCGCGCATTCTATCTCGCGGATCACCACCGGTCGCAATGTCGAGCTCGGCCATGATCTCCTCGTCGCTTCGGTCGTCGGTGCCGTTCCGCACAGCAGCCCTTTTCCCGCGCAGGTCAGCGGCCTTGACCTTTTTCCCCTTGGTGATGTGGACGTTGATGAGGTTCGCCTGCGCCCACGCCGCGAGGTCCATCCAGAGGTCGACCTGTCGTTGGTAGCCTTCGAGCACGCACTCGAACTCGCGGTACGACAGGTCATAGAACTGGTCCGGCGTGAGGCCCACCTGCGCGGCAAGAATCAACATCTCGTCGCGCTCGTGGGCCTCGGCGAGCCTCACGGCGTAGGGACGTGGTCGTCTTTCTGCGCCTCCTCGGCAAAGACCTCGTCGAGGACCTTGACCATGCGCTTGCCCTCGGCGCCGGGCTTGCCGCGCGCGATGGCGAAGAGAACGGCCTGCACGAAGCCCTCACGGTCGAAAGCGGCGTCGTCGTCGAGCCACTTGTGCACGCGCGGCGGGGTGATGATCTCGGCGTCCTTGCCCTTCGGCAGGCCGACGATGAGGGCCTCGACGATGAAACGGGTCTGGCCCTTGCCAGCGGCAATGTACGCCAGGGGATCGCTGTCGAGGCGCTCCTCAAGGGCGGCGGCGGCGGCGCTGCGGTAGGTGAGCGTGCGCGTCTGCTGGCCGATGTGAACGTTGAATTCGCTGCGGTCGGGTCGGGCGATGGCCACGGTCTGCTCCTCGTGCTCGAAGGGCAGACCGCGGCCAGCAACATGCCGACAACGGCCGCCCTTACGCGGTCAATTGGCGGGTCATGATGACACCGCTGCAGCGCAACGTCGAGTCCATCGCGGCCGCATCGTCGAGCGGGCCAGAGGGGTTGCTCGTCGTGGCGAAGCACGAGCCCTCGAACTGCTTCCGGTTGAGCGCCGTCTCCATGACGAGGCGGAAGAGCAGCGAGGTCTTGGCCCACGCGGCGTTGAGCAGGATTTCCTGCCCCGGATCGCCGTCCATCCACCGCATCGACACGTCCATCGTGACGTCGTGGTGGTTCGGGATGTACTCCCGGGCGCCGTTGCTGTCGTGGCTCGTGACTTCGAGCTCATCGATGTTGACGTTCATCGTGATGTCCACGATGCCGCCGAGGTTGAGGTAGGTCGTGCCGGCGTCGTCGCTCAGCACGAGCCGCGCGAGGCGGCCGGGGATTTGGGGACCGGGCATCGTCGTATCTCCGTCGTTGCAGGGGAAGGGCGAGGCCGTGCTCTCTCACCAATCCAGACCGCCGACGACGAGGACTACCGGGCCTTGACGAGGCGGTAGATGCCGACCTTGATCGTCGCGAACGACGACAGGGTCACGTTGACGAGGCCGCCCTTGTTGAAGGCCGAGGGCGCCATGAAGGGGAACATGCCCATTTTGCCCGCGGGGATGATGATGGCCTCATCGTTCTGCGTGTCGCCGGTGCCGCCGCGGCCGAACGTGTCGGGCGCGCTGACGAGCGTCGCGGTGACGGGCGACGCCGACCCGTTCGAGATGAACATGATGGTGTTGCCGTCGTTGAAAAACTGCAGCTCCAAGCCGGTGGCGGCAGCAAGAGAAGCATCGATGTCGAGGATGCCGACGCCGAGATCGAGGATGCTTTTGATCGGGTTGAGGACTTGTGCGGGCATGTCGTCGTCTCCTGGTCAGGCGCTCTTTTTGAGCGCGATGTTGATGCTCCAGAGGTGCTGATTTTGGTCATCCTCTCGGAGGTAGTACCCGCGGCCGCCGACGACGTGACAGTCGAAGAAGCCGGGAGGGGTGAGGGTGTTGAAAATGCGTTCAACCTCGCTGACGAGCAGGCGGCCCGCGTCGTAGTCGCGCACCGGCGACCGCACGAGGATCGAGTAGCGCGGGCTTTCCTCGATCCAGTCGCGCCGGCGGATGTCGTCGCCGCCAGAGGCAAGGACCCACGCCGTCGGGTCGACCACGGTGGGGCCCGCAGGACGAAACGGCCCGCGCTGCACGTGCTTGCTGCGGTCCGCAACCTCGACGCCGACGGCGGCGCCGTCGAGGTTGTCGAGCAGCCACTCTTTGATGAGCTTCTCCTCGTCGACAGACATCACCGCCCCCCGACTTTTCGGGAGGTCTCACGGACGAGGCTCTGCAGGCGCGCCGCGACGTTCTTGACGAGGGCCTTTTTCGAGCGCGCGAGCGGGTCACTCAAATAGTGCCATTTGCCCGTCGACGACTCGGGACGCGGGACCTCGTGCACATACAGCGCGTAGTCCGCCAGAAATTTGATCTCGCCGTAGACGGCCGGGCGCTGCCGCACGTTGACGCGCATGCTGTCGGCGAGGTGCGTCGTGATGACGGGGACCTCTTCCTGCGCCTCGCGCGCGACCTCGTGGATTTCCTCGGTCACGGCCTCGAAGAGCTCGCGCTTTGCTTCCCGCCCGAACGCCTGCAGCGCTTCGCTCACGCCGAAAATCCCCGCTTCGCCGATGATGACGAGGCCGGTCTTTGTGGTCGAGGAGCGGGACGATCGAGCCATCAGACAACGAACTCCGAATGAGAAAAGGCGAGGGTGTCGGGGTCGGTGAAGTAGTTGAGCCGCTTGGGTTTCTTTGCGAGCGTTCGGTCAACGGGGTCCTCACCGTAACCGAGAAGCCAGACGCGGTGCTGCTGGCTGATCTTCTCTTCGACGAC